>JAAUXZ010052822.1_pt1 | contig 16707 bp, 12 predicted proteins | sample 7278131 | NCBI WGS metagenome assembly JAAUXZ01 (sample SAMN14350119, study PRJNA611818) | marine sediment metagenome | isolation source: surface marine sediment (3m) | place: French Polynesia: Moorea | collected 2018-08 | reverse complement strand
CCGGCGATCCCGGCCAGCACGGCAAATACCTTGTAGGCGACGTTGGAGTAAATGTCCTGCGCCATGTTGCCCGGATCGGTGATCTCGAGGAACGTGATGTACATGTTGCCGAGGAAGCCGAGCTAGTCGTGCAGGGCCGCGAGGTCCGGGTACAGCATCAGCAGGGCGCCGCGCAGCAGCCCGATGAGGAGGAATGTGCCCAGGAACACGGCCGTGAGCACCTTGAATATCGAGCTGCCGCCCTTCGCCATGAAGGAGTCGAAGCGGTAGCGCATCTGTGCCTTGCGTCCGTTTTCCGCCGGCTCGGCCACGACGGCCTGCGTGCTGGTGAGTTGGGTCAGGTGGCGGACCTTGGCCGTCGCCGTCAGGTCATGCGGGTCGACGAACTCGTCGTTCGCCGATGGCGGTGGCTCCACCCTTTGGCCGTCGCCGTCGACGAGGTAGACCACGGCACCGATGGCGCGAAGCTGATCGGCAGCCGTTTGCGCCTGCTCCCGGTCCAGACCCTTGGTCAGGTTGAAGGTATTGCCCGTAAACAGCCGATCGATCCTAGCTTCGTCCGTCTTGAGCTGCGCCGCGAAGCGGGCCCTGACGTCCTCCATGCTATGTCCATCGGCAATCTCGCCACTGAAGGCGACGCGATAGTTGCCCATAGGACCCCCGTGATCTGCATTCATTGCCAATCGCGAAGAACGCGGACAACTTAGCGCATGCAGCCGAGCAAAAAGGCCACCTGCGTCACAGATTCTGTCAAGTCCGCTTCAGCAAAAAAACCGGGGTCGAACCGAGGTTTATAAATAGGGGTCGAACCGAGGTTTCAAAACCTCAGTTCGACCCCGGTTATTGGCGTGGGACGCGGACGGAGGTCGCGACGATTTCGTAGGTCATGCCGGGCTTCACCGGGGCTGCGTCTGCGCCGAGGTCCTCGGCATAGTGCTCCGCCTGATCCTGTGACACTTCGCGGACGACCACTTCACCGATCAGGGCGACACGCTTTCCGCCGATATTGGTGGGGACGAAGAAGCCGTAGTCCTTGAACGACACTCGCACGATGCTTTGCCCCTCCCGGGCGATGAAAAAACAGCCCTTCTTCTGGCAGACCTCGGAGACTTGCGTGACAACGCGTACCGACCGTCCGACATATTCCTGCCCGTCGCCGGCGATCGCCTTCAGTTCTACGAGCGGCGTCGATTCATCGAAGGGTGAACCGAAGGTCTCGGTGTCCGCCGTCTGTTCGACAGGTTCGGACAGGCGGATAACGTCCGTCCCGGCCACGCTCGCCTGCATCGCCAGCATCGCGACAACCAGAAATGCGTTCTTGTAAAGTTCAATCATCATCGTTCCTAAGCGAGGTTGAAAACGAACACCGCGGCAACGGCAAGGGGCGCCACCAGGCGGACCAGGAACAGCCAGAGTTTGAAGACCGTGCCGTCACCGATGCCCAGCTCGTCGACGAGTGTCTGGCGTGAAATCCACCAGCCTGCGAATACCGCATACAGGACGCCGCCGATCGGCATCAGCAGATTCGATACGAGGTAGCCGATGAGGTCGAACGGCGTCATGCCCGCGAAGATTGCGAATCCGCCCAGCGGATAGACGTTTTCCCAGCGGGAGAACGACAGTACCGTCACCAGTCCTAACAGGAATGCGATGACACCAATGGCCGACGCCGCTTTCGGCCGCGATAGCCCGCGAACCTCCGTGGCACGTGCCGTCATCGCTTCCAGCATGGAAATCGTAGAGGTCAACGCGGCAAACAGCAGCATCAGGAAAAAGGCTGTTCCGAGGACGCTACCTCCGGGCATCACTGCGAACGCCGTCGACAAGGTGACAAAGATCAGGCCCGGGCCTCCCCCGGGATCGAGATTGTGGGCGAAAACGATGGGGAAGATTGCCAGCCCGGCAAGCAGCGCGACAAGCGTGTCGCCGATCGCTACAGCAATCGACGATTGGAACAGGTTGACGTCTCTCGGCAGGTAAGCGGAATAGGTCAGCACTGCACCGACGCCGACGTTGACAGAGAAAAATGCCTGCCCGACGGCCGCGAGCACGACGGCCGGCGTGAGCTTGCCGAGGTCGGCGCTGAACAGGAACTTCGCAGCCTCTACGAATTCGCCGTTCAGGCCCGAATAGATCACGAGCCCGACCAGCATGGCGAACAGGCCGGGTATCAACACGCGGACGATACGCTCGAGCCCGATCCGGACACCGCGGGAAACGATAAACACCGTCACAGTCATGAACAACAGGTGCCAGAGGATCATCCAGGCTGGATCATGCAGGAAGGTATCGAAACCCCGCCCGACCTCCTCTGCCGTAAGACCGCTGAGGCCGCCACTGACTGATTTGAAGAGGTAGGCAATCGTCCAGCCAGCGATGACGCTGTAGAAGCTCAGTACCAGCAGCAACGCGAACAGGCCCATCCAGCCGAGGATTTGCCACCGCGCGCTGGTGCCGTTATCGACGGCAAGCTTGCGCATAGCCGACGGTGCGCTCCGCCGGGCATGCCGTCCAATGACCATCTCGGACAGCATGATGGGCGTGGCGATGAGAAATATCGCCACCACGTAGATAAGCACGAAGGCGCTGCCACCACTTTCGCCGAGCGTGTACGGGAATCGCCAGATATTGCCGAGACCCACGGCGGCACCGATGGATGCGAGTATGAAAGCGAACCGCCCCGACCAGGATTCTGTTGTTCTACCAGCCATTACTCCCCCCGTCTCTTCAGCCGTGCTAAGTGCCATCGCCGTCGCAGATCCGCGCGCTGCATTCGCGGATGGCGTCTAAGGCCAGGTCGACCTCCTCGACATGCGTCGAATAGGTCAGTATCGCCATGCGCAGGGTGAACCTTCCATTGACCGTCGTCGACGTCAGGAATACGCGACCGTCGACGCGTATCGCCTCGACCAGGGCCTTGCTCGCCTCGTTGGCGTCGCCGACGTCCGGTCGAAGCCTGAAAGTGACGATGGAGAGGTCCGGCCTCGTCCCGACTTCGATGCCGGGGATCTTCTGAACTTCGTCGTAGAAATACTGCGCCAGCAGCAGCTTCTCTTCGAGTGCAGCCGCGAACGTCTCGCTGCCGTGGACCTTGAACGGCAGCCAGAAGCGTAGCGCCCGGAACGGACGCGTCAGCTCGGCGGAATAGTCGCAGGGCGAGCGCTCGGTATCCCCTTCTACGTCCTGCATGTACGTGCCCCGCAGGTGGTAGGCATCGAACAGCTTCTGTCCGTCGCGGACGAGGACGACGCCGATACCGCAGGGAAGGAAAAAGCCCTTGTGCGGATCGAGAACCAGCGAATCGGCGCGGTCGAGGCCCGCCAGCCGGCGCGACCCCTCCTCGCAAAGCGCGAAGGCACCGCCGTAGGCGGCGTCGACGTGCATCCACAGATCGAACTCGGCCGCGAGATCCGCGATCGCCTCCAGAGGATCGACGGCGCCGGCGTCGGTAGTGCCCGCCGTCGCCGCGACGAGCCAAGGGTACATACCGGCGTCAAGATCTTTGCGAATCGCCTCCCGCAGCGCGCGCACGTCCATGCGCAACCCGTCGTCACACGGTATCTCGCGTATGGGGCACTCTCCGAGACCGGCGACGTGCAGTACCTTGCGGAACGTATGGTGCGTGTGCGTCGTCACGTACACGACCGAGGACGTGACCCGGGTGCTGGAGACACCACGGGCCTCTCGCGCAGCAACGATCGCAGACAGCGTCGCCATGCTGCCGCCGGACGTCAGGTCGCCCTCGGCAGACTCGGGGAACCCGATGACGCCGGCGAGCCATTTGAGCAGCGCGTCCTCCATGCGCGTCGCACCGGGTGCGGCGGCACCGACCCCGCTGTAGCGATTGGACACTGCGGCTACATAGTCCGCCAGCGCAGATTCGTACAAGCCGCCGCTCGGTATGTACGCGAAGAAGCGGCTCGAACCAAGGTTGTGTCCAATGCCGTCGACGTAGCGTTCGACGGTTTGCAGCGCCGCTTCCAGCGAACCCGGCGATTCGGAGATCGCGAATGCCTGCATCGCCTGTTCGCGTGGCCCCGGCTGCTCGTAAACGGCTCTCGCGGGCAGCGACTCGAAAAAACGTTCGACGTGCGCGCCGGCAAGTTCGAGCGCTGCCGTGCGATCGCTGGCCGGGACCTCCAGTCGCTCTGCAATCGCCTTCAGCATGCTCAATCTGCTGGTGATCGAGTCCAAACCTCATCCCCGGGCCGTGAAATCGTCCGGCCATTATACGGAGTCGTCCTGCAATCCGGGTGCGTCAGCGGCTCGATGCGGTGAAAACCGCCTCCACGTAGCCGATGGGAATGAGTCCGGGCAGCAGCTCGGTGCGAACAATCTGCAGACCGTTGGCCTCCAGCTCGTCACGGAGCGACTGCAGCGTAAAGCGGCGATGCCCCGGGAACCCGGTGAGTGCGAAGAGTCGGGAAAGCAGCCACGACGTCCGGGTCTCGTCATGGCAAAAAGTCGGGGCCACGAGCGACCCGCCGGGCTCAACCACGCTTCGCAGCGCTTCCAGCGCGGCGGGCAGGTCCGGCACCAGGTGCAGCACGTTCGCCGCGACGACGGCATCAAACTCGTCAACCGGATACGGCAGTGCGTAGATGTCGGCCTGCTCACAGCGGACGTTGTCGAGTTTGCCATCCCGAACCCGCCGCTCCAGTGCTCCGACCATGGCCGAGGCATAGTCCGTGGCGACGACGGAGCCACTTGTCCGGGCGATGGCCGCAGTAACGATACCGGTACCCGCTGCAACCTCGAGCACGCGATGCTTGCCACGAACGGCCTCGGCGGCCAGCTCCAGCATCCGCGGCAACGGCCGACCGAGCACCCAGCGTAGCGATGCGTCGTAGTTGCGGGCGTGCCGTTCCCAGTAGTCCCTGTGTCCCATTGCACCGGAAGCGTAACAGGAGTCGGTAGTTATCCCGATTCTCGGCGGCCCGATTCACAGTTACGGTGGGCGCCTGACGCTGGGATGGAGCGCAAATGAACAACCGTATCCTCATCTCCAGGCACGTCTTCCCCGAGGCCATCGATATCCTCGAGGCCGCGGGCGACCTGCAGTACAACGATTCGTCGGACGGGCTGTCCGCCGAGGAACTGCGTGCTGCGGTCCGGGACAAGCAGGCGCTGGTCTGCCAGCTGACCGATCGCATCGACGCTGCCCTGATGGATGCGGGCAAGGAGCTGCGCGTGATCTCGAACGTCGCGGTCGGCTTCGACAATATCGACATCCCGGCCGCTACCGAACGCGGTATCGTCGTCACCAATACGCCCGGGGTGCTGACCGACACGACGGCAGACCTCGCCTTCACGCTGATGGTCGCAGCCGCGCGGCGTATCTGCGAGGCGGATCGCTTCCTGCGTGCCGGCCGCTGGCAGCAGTGGGAGATCGACATGATGACCGGCCACGACATCCATGGTCATACGCTGGGCATCTTCGGCCTGGGCCGCATCGGCCAGGGCATGGCGCGCCGTGCCGGTGGCTTCGACATGCGCGTGATCTATCACGACGTTGAAAGGGCTACGCCGGAGCAGGAACGGGAGTGGGGTATCGAATTCGTCGACCGGGATACGCTGTTCCAGGATTCCGATTTCCTGTCCATCCACGTGCCGCTCAATGAGCACACCCGACACGCTGTCGGCAAGGACGAGTTCGCGCTGATGAAGCCCACCGCGGTGCTTGTCAACACGTCGCGCGGTCCGGTGGTGGATGAAAAGGCGCTGGCGGATGCCCTCGAGCAGGGGCAGATCGCGAGCGCAGGGCTTGACGTCTTCGAGGCGGAGCCCCTCGTGGAGCCGCGCCTGCTCGAACTCGAGAACATCGTCGTCGTGCCACATATCGGCAGCGCGTCGATCAAGACGCGCACTCGCATGTGCACGATGGCTGCCGAGAATACTGCTGCTGTCCTCTCCGGGCAGCGGCCACCCAATCCCGTTAATCCGGAAGTACTCGAATAAGGTGGTAGATCATGGTAGCTGTTGAGAAGCCCGCAGTCGCACCGCGCCCCGTCTTTGCCGCACGCGTGGAACTCATGGGGACCGAAGCGGCATTCGGCTTCGGCTCGAGGATCCTGGAGGTTGAAGCGGAAGGCGAACGCGTCATCCGTGCAAACCTTGGTCAACCCGACTTCCCGCTACCGGATCACATTGCTGAATCGGTCGTCCAGGCGATCAGGGACGGAAAGACCACCTACTGCGACCCTCAAGGGTTGCCCGAGCTTCGCGCGGCGCTCGCAAAGAAGATCGCGGCTGACCGTGACCTCGACGAGATCGATCCCGAGCGCGTCGTAGTGTACCCGGGCGCCCGGCCGTCCATCGGTTTCGCACAACAGGCATATTGCGAACGGGGTGACGAGATCATCTATCCGACCCCGGGCTACCCGCTCTACGAGTCCTACATTCCCTACGTCGGCGCCAGGCCGGTGCCGATTCACCTGCAGGAAGATCACGGCTTCTCGCTGACCACCGAGGAACTCGAACCGCTACTGACCGACCGGACCAAGCTCATCTACCTCAACTTCCCGTCGAACCCGACCGGTGGCGTCGCGAGTCGCGAACAGATTGCTGCACTCGCCGAGTCGATCCTCGAGCATACGCCGTCCAACGTGCGCGTATATTCAGACGAGGCCTACGAAGCCATCGCCTTCGATGGAGAGTCCAACCACTCGATCGCGTCCGTGCCCGGCATGGAGAAACGGACGATCATCGCTTCGGCGGTATCCAAGACGTACGCTTGGACCGGCGGCAGGGTCGGCTGGGCGGTCTACCCGACAGTGGAAGAAGCAAAGGTCCACCGGAACCTGATCATCAATTACTTCGCGAGCATCCCGCCGTACAACCAGCAAGGGACCATCACCGCACTCGAGTCGCCACTCAGCGGACCGGCGATCAACGAAATGTGCGACGCGTTCCAGGGTCGCCGCGACCTCGTTGTCGACGGCCTGAACGAAGTCGACGGCATTCGCTGCCAGAAGCCTATCGGCGCATTCTACGTGTTCCCGAACATTGCCGGCGCCATCGAGAATCTCGGCGTCATCGACGCCTTCGACCGCCTGCCCGAGGAGATCCGTCGCAACTCGAGCCCAGCGACGCTGTTCCAGCTGTTCCTGCTGCACAACTACCAGGTGGCTACGATGGACCGGCGCTCGTTCGGCACGATCGACAGCGAAGGCCAGCATTTCCTTCGCATTTCGGTTGCGACGGCCGCCACCGACCTCGAGGAGGCCGTGCGCCGCATCGCGGAAGCTGCAAGAGACGAGACAGGCTTCAGGGCATTCCTGGAAAGTGGCGCGAAACTGACGCTGGAGTGAATACCGCCTTAGCTTAAGCAAGCTTGCGGTCTCGGGGAGCTCTAGGTGAAAACGATCCGCGCTGTCGCGTATCCGAAGTAGACGACGAGGAAGGCCGACCCCGACCAGCGGCCGAGGTAGGCTTTGCCGAAGAAAAAGATGGGTATCAGCGCGGCGGCCAGCACCCACGACATGACAAGGTCACTGATACCGCCATCGGGAACCGCAACCTGCGCCACGATCCCGCTCGCCGGAAGAACCATCAACGTATTGAAGATATTTGAGCCGATGATGTTGCCGAGCGCCAGGTCCGACTCATCTTTTGCCGCTGCAATCATTGACGTCACGAGCTCCGGCATGCTCGTGCCGATACCCACGACGAACAGGCCGACGATGGTCGTCGATATACCGATCTGGGTGGCGAATGCGACGCCGTTTCGCACGGTTAGTTCACCGCCGAAAAACAACAACAGGAACCCTGCCAGGACCAGCAACCACCGGTAGCGACCTTCCGCAGGGGTGAGATCGATCGGACTCGCCTCGATATCGACCAGCAGCGGGTCCTGTTGGCGAACGCGCATCAGGTCCAAGGCGTTGATGTAGATGAAGATGCAGAACATCAGCATCAAGACGATCGCATCAGACCGACTGAGCAACGCGGCCGAACCCTGCAGCGGGCCGTCGAGCGCCATTACCGTCATCATGGTCGTCGCGAGGAGCAACAGCGGTAGCTCTCGACGGACCAGGTCGCCGCGAATCGCGATCGGGCTCATAATCGCAGCAGCGCCCAGTACCAGGCCGAGATTGCTGATGTTGGAGCCGATGACGTTGCCGAACGCAAGCCCCGTCTCGCCTTCGAGCGCGCCAATGAGATTGACGACCAGCTCCGGGGAGCTCGTGCCGAACCCGACGATCGTAAGACCCACGACCAATGGCGAGACGCCGAAGCTCGCAGCAATCTCCGACGCACCGCGTACCAGGGCCGCACCGCCACAGATCAGGAGGGCGATGCCGAGCGCGATTCCGAGGAAAGAGAGCATGGGCGAATGATAGCCGACCTCGCCATACGCTTGCCTGACAAGATGTTACAAGTCGATACACACGCTGCGCCCCGGATGCGTCATCCTTTTTGACTATTATGATTCGTAACTCGACTTTCATTCTGCTGCTTGCAGCCACGTTGTTGTCGGCGACAGTCGTCAATGCGGCCTCGATCGAACTGCGCCTCGCCAACGCGCCGATCGAGGGAACCCTGGTCTTCCAGGTGTACGACGCGGCCGACACGTTCGGTGACCTCCGTGACCCGGCGCTCGAGATCGCGATGCCTGCCCGCGGCGAGGGACCGTACAAGCTGGACGAGCTACCCACCGTCGAGGTCGCGATACTCGTCTACCACGACGCCAACGACAACGGCCTCATCGACAAGAACTTCATCGGCATCCCGCGCGAATCGCTGGCGATCTCGAACGACTACCAGCCAAAAGGCCCGCCGAGTTTCTCGCGCGCGAGTTTTCAGCTGGAGGCGGATTCAGAATCCACCCTGGACTTGAGCATGTACCGGGTGCTTGGCGAACGCGGACGCTTCGGCGTCGGCATCGGCATGATCGGTCGCGGCAGTCCATACCTGGACTCCTCGGAGGATGTCACCCAGGGCATTCCGGCGATCACGTACGTGGGCGAACGGCTGCAGTGGTTCGGACCAGCATTGCGCTACGGTCTGGCCGGCAGCGGCCGCCTGCGCCTCGCGGCGGCAGCGGAGTACCGAATCGGCGCCTACGAAGAATCCGACAGCCCGGTGCTTGCCGGTCTCGGTGATCGCGAGGACCTGCTGCTGGCCGGCCTCAGCCTGCAGTACGAGATCAGCGAAGGGTTCGAGGCGGAGCTTTCCTACCAGCACGACGCGCTCGACCGTGTCGGTGGCGGCCTCGCCACCGCCCGCCTCTCCCGCGGCATCCCCTGGGGGACTGCCGTGTTCGTGCCGCAGCTCGCGTACAACTGGCTGAGCGACGACCTCAGCAATCACGATTTCGGCGTGCCCGGCAGCGCCGCTACGTCCACACGCCCCGCCTACCGGCTCGGTAGCACGACCAGCGTCGAGGCGGGACTGGGCATCTTCGTCGAGCTCAACAATGATTGGCGCATCATCGTGAACGTCGCCGCCGAGCGTCTCGATGACGACGTTGTCGACAGCCCGATCGTCGACGATGACACCGTCGTCAAGGGGCTGGCGCTTATCACCTACGTGTTCTGAATGCCCGGCCCCGGCTTGCCGGAAGCTCGCGGCAGGCGTCGTAAGTCTCTGATTTACCTGACCGGCTCCGGTTCGTTGTTACAAGACGATACACACAGGATCGCGATTGTGCGTCATCCTTGTGATCATGAACGGGGAAACTCTCCAAGGACTCTTTCGGCGCTTCGCCGGGCTTCTACAGCTGGCGTTCGTCGTTGCGGTCGTCGGCGCGGCAGTCATGCTGTCGGCGTCTCTCAAGCCGGACCGTGGCGACGCACGACCGAGGGCGGCCGTTGACCGCATTGCCGTGTCCGTCGTCGAGCCGACAACGGCCGCCTATGCACCGCGCTTGAAGCTGAATGGCGTCGTAGAAGCGCGGACCGTTACCAGTATCGTGCCTCAGGTTGATGGCCGCGTCATCGAGGTTTCATCGTCGTTCCGGCCCGGCGCGGCAGTAGAGCGTGGTGAAGTGCTATTCGCGATCGAACCGGCCGACTACGAGCTGGCCGTCGACCGCACACTCGCCGACATCGAGATGGCGCGCAGTGAGCTCGCGCAGCTCGAGGCGGAAGCCGCCGCCGAACGCGAGGTCTGGGCGTCCTCGTTTCCCAATCGCGAGATTCCGGACCTGATCGCCCGCAGGCCCCAGATTGCTGCTGCAAAGGGCCGATTGCACAGCGCCCAGGCCGCGCGCGCCGGCGCAGAGCTCGCGTTGTCCCGCACCGTCGTCCGCGCACCGTTCGACGCTCGCATTCTCGACACCGAGCTGGATCTTGGCCAGGTCGTCAGCAGTGCTGCACCGGTGGGCTCGATGTTCTCGACCGCAAGTCTCGAGATCGCCGTCCCGGTATCCGCGGATGAACTGCAGCGCATAGGGCCAGTCTACGGCCGCATCGCAGCGGTCACGACGCCGACCGGCGAAATCGTCGAGGGTACCGTCGTTCGAAAGGCAGCGGCGCTCGACGAGCGCACCCGACTACGCACCCTGTTCATCGCCAGTGACAACTCCTCGGGGCTAACCCTGGGCGAGTTCGTCTCAGTCGAGATCGAGGGATTCGCGATCGAACAGGCCTTCCGCTTACCGCCCGGCGCGTTGACTTCGCGCGATCGCCTCTGGGTCGTCGATGGCGATCAACTGTTCGATCGCGAGATCGAGCTGCTGGGACGAGAAGGCGAGACGCTGGTCGTCAGCACGTTCGATACGGCCGATGGCGTCGTCGCGATTCCGCCACCGGACGTTCGTGTCGGCATGCCTGTCCAGCCTGTTGTCGACAATGAATTCGCTGGCACAGGCGGGGTGGCCGGTGCTGCCAAGTAGTGACAAGCACGGTCTGATCAACTGGTTCATCCAGAACCCCGTTGCTGCGAACCTGTTGATGGTCGTCCTTCTGGTCGGCGGCGCACTGTCGGCCATGAACCTGCAGCGGCAGGTCTTCCCCACCATTTCTCCGGGGACGGTCATTGTCACGGTTCCGTTTCCGGGCGCGACGCCCGCCGAGGTTGAGGAAGGCATAACGCGTCGCGTCGAAGAAGCCGTACTGGGTATCGATGGCGTCAAGCGCGTTACCTCCACGGCATCGGAGAACGTCGCGCGCGTCGTTGTCGAAACCAGCGACTTCGCCGACGTCGACCTCGTCAAGGACGATATCGACTCGGCCGTAGATCGGCTCAGTGACTTCCCCCCCGAGAACGCCGAGAAACCGGTTATTGTCGCACCCAGGCCGACGGGAGGCGTGGTAACGCTGGCCGTCGTCGGCGACACGGACGCCATGGCCTTGCGGCGTGCGGCCGAGAACATCGAGCGCGACCTTCTGACGCAGCCGGGTGTCACGCTGGTGTCGCTGGAAGGGGATCGCGACCTGGAGATATCGATCGAGCTCAGCGAAGAGACGCTGCGACGCTACGACCTGACCTTCGCCGACGTTGCGAGCGCCATACGCCGCTCGTCTCTTGACCTGGCCGGCGGCTCGATTGTGTCGGGCTCCGGCGAAATCCTGCTGCGCACCAACCGGAAGCGCCAGAATGGCGAGGAGTTCGAGTCGGTCGTCGTGCGCACGCTGCCGGACGGCTCCACGATCACGCTCGGCGAAATCGCCAGCATCCGTGACGGATTCGTACGCGAGCAGTTGCGTAACGTCTACAACGGTCGCCCGGCTGTCTTCGTCAGGGTCGCGCGAGCAGAGGCAGAGGACGTCCTGGCAGTGAAAGCCGCAGTCGATCGCTTCCTAGCCGGTTACTCGCCACCGCCCGGTGTCGAGCTGATTGAACTCCGGGACGAAACGCAGCTGCTGCGAGAGCGCGTCAACCTGCTGCTTCGCAATGGCGCCTTCGGCTTCGCGCTCGTTTTCCTGTTTCTCGTGCTTATGCTCGACCTTCGGCTTGCCGTCTGGGTAAGCATGGGTATCGCAACGGCTTTCATGGGTGGCTTCCTGCTGTTCGGCGCGCTCGGCGTTACCGTGTCGATGATTTCGCTGTTCGGGCTGATCATCGTGCTCGGACTCGTCGTTGACGATGCGATCGTCATCGGTGAGAACATCGACGCGGAACGAGAAGCCGGACAGCCGGGTGAGCTCGCCGCATCGCGCGGCGCACATCGCATGCTTGCACCCGTGCTTGTCGGCGTACTCACCACCGTCGCCGCATTTGCGCCACTGCTGGTTACCGGCGGGACATTCGGCGATATAACGCGTGCAATACCACTCGTCGTCATCAGCGTACTGTTCATGTCTCTGCTCGAGGCCTTTTGCATCCTGCCGTCGCACCTGAGTCACGGCGGGCCATGGTCGCGCGGCATCGTGAAACAAGTGCAAACGAAAATCGCAAGCGGCGTCAGCTGGCTGCGTGAGCGCGTCGTTCGCCCGGCGGTGACGTTTACGGCGACGTGGCGCTACGCCACGGTGGGCGTCGCGCTGGCGTTCTTCATCCTTTGCATCGGGTTGGTGCAAAACGGCCAGGTCCGTTTCATCTTCTTCCCCGCGGTGGAAGGCAACAGCCTGTCCGCGTCGCTCGACATGCCTGAGGGCACGCCCTTCGAGCGCACTGACGCAGCCATCCGGCGCATGACCGATGCCGCCTACGAGGTGGCCGACGCGATGAAGAAGGAAAGCGGCGAAACGCTGTTCGTCTCCGTGACGTCGACGAGCGGCGGCCGCGCCTCATCGAATAACGGCCCCGGCGCGCAGTCGAGTTTCTCCGGCCGGGAGAACATCGGCCAGGTACGTATCGAATTGACGCCCTACGGTGAACGAGTAACGCCGGCTGCGGAAATCGAACGACGCTGGCGCGCGCGCACCGGTGTGATCGAGGGCGCGGAGCGGGTCAGCTTCAGCTCCAGCTTCGTGCGCTTCGGGTCTGACGTCGAGTTCGAGCTTGCGCACCAGGACGAGAGCGAACTGATTGCGGCCGCCGACGAGATGAAGCGTCGCCTGGCGAGCATCAACGGCGTGAACCAGATCGAGGACAGTTTCGACCTGGGCAAACGACAACTCGTCTTCGAGCTGACGCCGGCCGGTCGCGCCGCCGGTCTCCGGGAGGCCGATATCGCCGTGCAGGTGCGGCAGGCATTCTTCGGCGAGGAAGTGCAGCGAATACAGCGTGGGCGAGAGGAAGTGCGTGTCTATGTTCGTTACCCGGAATCGACGCGGACAACGCTGGACGCACTGGACAGTTTCCGAGTGCAGCTGCCGGCCGGTGGCAGCGCTCCGCTATTCACGGTCGCCAGTGTCGAAGAGAGTCGCGCCTATTCGTCGATCGAGCGCATAGACGGCCGCCGCGTCGTCACCGTCAAGGCCGACGTCGATGAGGCCGTGTCGACACCGAATAGCGTCAACGAATTGATCCTCGCGGACATCATGCCGGCCCTGGAGCAGAGCCAACCGGGCTTGCGCTGGGTGCGGGCCGGATCGACACGAGAGCAGAATGAAGACCTCGCGCAGCTTGGTAGCGCGTTCATCGTGGTCATACTGATCATCTTCGCGATGATCGCCACGCAGCTTCGCTCTTACATTCAGCCGCTCGCGATCCTGGTTGCGATTCCACTCGGCGTCGCGGGTGCGATCCTCGGGCACTTCGTGCTCGGGTTTGCGCTGTCTTTCATCTCGATCTTCGGCATCGTCGCGCTGGCGGGCGTCGCCGTAAATGCCTCCGTGGTACTGGTCGATCTCTACAACCAGTACCGGGATGAAGGGCGCTCACCGATAGCGGCAGCAGCCGATTCGGCGGCACGGCGTTTCCGGCCGGTCCTGCTAACGACGCTGACGACGGCGCTGGGCCTCGCGCCCCTGTTGCTCGAAAAGAGCCCGCAGGCACAGTTCCTGATCCCGATGGCAGTGAGTCTCGGCTTCGGCATCGTGGTTTCGGCTTTCATGGTGCTATTCGTCACGCCGTCGGTTGCGGTCATCGTCGATGACTTGCGCGGACTGTTTACGAGCCGCACTTCGCCGTCAGAAACTGGTCCCGCCACATCCACCGGGAAGACGCTGAACGAACCGGCCCGGTAGTACCCTGCCCGTCGTCACGAGAGACGTGACCTTTTCCCGCGAGGCGGTAATACTTCGACGGGTGGAACCTGCTACAACAGACTTGTTGTCCCAACCCGGCTCGTTCGCGTTCCTCGCGCTCACGTATACACTGCTCGAGATCGCAGGCATCGCAGCAGCCGTTCACGCGGTTTTCAACGCCCGCTCCGCGCAAGGGTCCACGGCGTGGGCGATCAGTCTCGTCGCGATGCCGCTCGTCGCGCTGCCGCTTTACCTGGTGTTTGGTCGGCGCCGTTTCAGTGGCTATGTCGACGCGCGTCGGCACTCGGACTCGGCGCATAGCTGGATCGCAGACAAGGCTCGTAGCGTCTGCGGCGGATTTCGTTCCGAGCTGCCCGATCATGGCGGGCGGCTGAGCTTTCTCGAGCGTCTCGCCCACCTTCCGTTTACCTACGGCAACCGCGTCGACCTGCTGATCAATGGCGAAGCGGCGTTCCGCGCCATGTTCGAAGCCATCGAGGGCGCCGAACACTACGTACTGATTCAGTTCTTCATCGTGCGCGATGATGACGTTGGCCGCCGCCTGCAGCAGCTGCTGATCAACAAGGCTGAACAAGGTGTCGACGTGTACTTCCTTTACGATCAGATGGGCAGCCGGAAACTGGACAAGTCGTATCGAAGCAGGCTCCGCGACGCGGGTGTTCACACGGCAGCGTTCCGTTCGTCGAAGTCCTTCGCGAATCCGCTGCAGATCAATTTCCGTAACCATCGCAAGGTCCTGGTCATCGACGGCGACCTGGCGTTCGTCGGTGGACACAACGTCGGTGACGAGTACCTCGGCAAGAGCAAGCGCTTCGGCCCCTGGCGCGATACGCATGCGGCCATAGAGGGGCCCAGCGCCGATGCGCTGCAGCTGATCTTCGCCGAAGACTGGTATTGGGCAACAGGCCAGACTATCGACGGGCTCGTATGGGAAACGCAGGAGGCAGACGACGGCGGTGCCGATGTACTGGTGCTACCGAGTGGCCCTGCCGACGAGTACGAAACCTGCAACCTCATGTTTGTGCATGCGATTCACTCCGCACAGAAACGGTTCTGGATCGCCAGCCCCTACTTCGTTCCGAATTCCGAGGTATTGACTGCGTTGCAGGTTGCCGGCCTGCGAGGCGTCGATGTGCGTATCCTGTTGCCGGCCAAGCCTGACCACTTCCTGGTATATCTGGCGTCTTTCTATTTCACGAGGGCCGCCGGCGGACAGGGCATTCGATTCTACCGTTACACCGACGGCTTCATGCACCAGAAGGCATTCCTGATTGATGATTCCGGCGTTGGGATCGGGACCGCCAATCTCGACAATCGCTCTTTCCGGCTGAACTTCGAGGTTACCCTCCTGAGTGTCAATACCGAGCTCGCGGCCGAGGTGGAGGCGATGTTCGACGCGGACTTCGAATGCTCCACGGAAGTCCGTTATGACGAAATCAACGAGCGAAACCTGTTCTTCAGAGTCGGCGCCGCCGGCGCTCGCCTTCTCAGTCCCATACTGTAATTCGACGGTAGCGCGTAGAGCGGTCACGCGCCGACCCGGGTATTCGCCCGGCAAGACAGGCAATTTTCGGCGCAAAGCATGATGCAAGTCTCAATATTGCGAGATATATATGACTATTCGCTGCGCGGCTCGGATAATCGGGTTTTCCGCTGAACTCGCGGTTGGTTGACGAATGACCATCGACACCGACTCTGCGTCAGAATCGCTGCGCCACCTGGCAGGTAACCTCGTACTGATTGCCTCGCAGTCGGGTGACGTGGCAAGTCTCGTCGACGCGCCGGATGAACTCCACGATCTGCTTGCGTCGCGTGAGGGCCAGTTGACGGTCGACGACCTTTGGCCGAGCGAGCTGGCCAGCCAGATCCGCAACATGCTGAAACGCACCGTGCGCGATCGGCGAACACACTCCGATGATCTCTGCGGTGATGGAAGCGGCTTCGGCCACGAGATCATCTACGTGCTACAAGGGCCTGATCGGGTGATGATGATCGTCAGGGATCTGTCCGAACAGAAGCTTGCACTGTCCCGCGCCCGCAAACTGGCCTACACCGATGAAGCAACCGGATTGCCGAACCGCGAGTTCCTGTTCGGTGAGCTGCAACGAGTCACCGACATGCAGCGACTCAAAGAAGGCCGCGCGGCCGTTATCTGTATCTATGTCGGGCAGATCGATGATCATGGCTACGCTCTGAATTCCACCCAGCAGGACGAGATCCTGCAGCAACTCGCGGGGCGCCTGACGTCCCATCTCCGCGGTTCGAATGACGAGACGATCAGCGACTTCGAACGTTTGTCGATCGTCGCACGTTCCGACTACCGTCATTTCTGCATTGTGCTGCCGAGCATCGAAAGTGGTGAGGACGCCGAGGCCGTCGTCAGTCGTATTATCGACGATCTGAAGAAACCGGTTACGCTGGCACAGCGCACGCTAGCGGTGAAGGCATATGGCGGCGTTTCCTTGTTTCCGCAGGATGCGGGAGACCCCGCAGGTCTCTTCGAGAACGCGATGGCGGCTATGGAGGACGCGCGAAACGACGCTAATTCGTCGTTCAAGTTCCACTCGGGAACCGTGCGCTTGCGCACCCTGCAGCGGCAGGACCTGGAAGGTGAGCTGAGAGCGGCGCTGGAGCGCGAAATGTATGCGCTCAACTTCCTGCCAATCGT
>JAAUXZ010082148.1_pt1 | contig 16729 bp, 13 predicted proteins | sample 7278131 | NCBI WGS metagenome assembly JAAUXZ01 (sample SAMN14350119, study PRJNA611818) | marine sediment metagenome | isolation source: surface marine sediment (3m) | place: French Polynesia: Moorea | collected 2018-08 | reverse complement strand
CGTCCGGCCGGAAGAAGGTCCAGTTGTTCCGGTAGTCCCGGCCAATGCGGAACCGCCCTTCGTGCACCAGCGTGTGGTGCTTCGAGCACAGCAGCATCAGCGTCTCGATTGCGGTCTCGCCGCCATCTGCCCAGTGCTCGATGTGGTGGATGTCGACAAAGCGCCTGTTTCGGCACCCCGGGAATCGGCAGGTATTGTTATCCCGCGCTCGAACCGCGCGTTCGATGCCCTTCGGCACAACGCGCGACTTGCGCCCGATGCTCAGCGGTTCGCCGTCTTTCGTTTCCGTCAGGACCACTGCGTGGCCATCACAACACAGGCGCTTGACCGTCTCGATTGGCACCGACGACCTTCCAACATCGCCCGCCAATGCAGACTGGTCGACGTGAATGGTGACGAGGTAATTGTCGGAACCGCTCCTGGCCACACCGGCACCGTCCTGCAGGTACTCGTTGAGCATCGTGACAAAGGCATCGGCCTGGCGCTTCGACCACGAGGTGTCCGCCAGGTCGGGAATCTCCAGGCACTCGTCGTCACGCGCCTTGTCGAGCGCCTTCTCGATGAGGCCGCCGGCCTCGAGTGGCAGGTCGACCGTAACGAAGATCATGTTGCGCTCGGCATCGCGACGAAGCCTTAAGGAACGATTGGCGAATGCACGTTCGGCGATGTCGACCGATGTCCGATCGCCCATACGGAGTTCGCTGCAGTAAGCAGCCACATGGCTTGTGGTGTTTCTTAACGCAAAGCCAACGAGGTCCTCCTCATTGTCCAAATTTGCCACACGCGTCAGCGAGCGGACCTTGGAGTACGACAGCTCGCCGCTCGAGAAAGCCGCACTGGTCAGCGGCAGGTGCTTCAGGGCCTGGGCAACGCGGACCTTCTCGCGCGCCGTGGCCATGGACAGGTCGCAGCGCCAGGCCAGCCACGCTGCCGTGCTCTCGAGTCCCCACTTGAGGCAACCGCCTCGTTCGTCGAACTCGCGGATCATCACCAGCAGTTCATACGTCGCAGCATTGATACGCGTGCAGAGGTTCAGGATGCGCTCGTCGAGCTCGTCGATGGGGGTGAGTCGAGCAGCCATATCGGGTCCCTCGGGGCTGGGTTGGTGGAGCCCCTTATTATACCCGATTAGTCACAGTTTCTTATTAAAAACAACAAGTTATATGAGTTTATACCAACTCAAAACCGGGCAAAATAACCGGATTAGAAATGGGGTTCGACCCCGGTTTCGAAAAGGCCCCGCGATGCGGGGCCTTATGCTGTAATGCCAATGCCGAAAGCTAGTCGGAATCGGAATCATCATCGTCATCGCAAAGTTCGTCCTGGCATTTCTCGAACTTGGCTTCATGTAGCGGCGTGCGGGCCCATTTGATCTTACCGTCATAGTAGATCTGTCCCCACTGCTCAGGAACGCCAGGGTTATACCCGGGGCCCCACCAGTTTCCGCTTCCACGGAGACTCGTTAGTTCATCGGTGCCATCGAGAATGGTCCAGGAACCACACCAATCGGCGAACGGATCGGGTTTCGAACCGGCGACGCGCATATACATAGCACCGTACTTGCCATTCACCTCGACGTTGTCAAACGACACGATCGCGAAGAACGAGAACCAACCTGTGCAGTGAATGATCAGTTTTCCGCTCTCGTTGGAGCTTCCGTTAAACGTACCGCTCCATTGGCCGATCTCGGTAAGGGCCAACACTCCTGGCGGTACCGGCAGGGCATCGTCACAGGTTAAGGCGATTTCGGGAACAACGCTCGTAGGGATGTACTCCCAGAGACCTTCCGCTTTTTGGCTTGGACCAGCGTAGGAAGCTACAGCCCAGATAGTTGCCATCAACGTAGTGAAAAACACAACAACAACGCGACGCCATGCCGCGAGAATTGACTGCTTCATTAGACTCCCTCCTTTATCGCGACGGAACTTGGGTTTTGATTGCGGCAGCCCGGCGATCTTGGGGTCCTTCGTGGCGTCGCAGACGGCGTCGCGGAGGAAGCGAGGACCCGTGGCTTTGCGTCTCCAGCTTTTGCTGGTTTTGCCTTTGTCGGGACAATTATGAGGCGCTATAGAGCGCCGTCAATTCTGGGATATACCTAAACAAGGACTAACGGGATCGCCAGTAACACACGCCAAGTGCCAACGCGGTCGAAAGAGCGAACACCGGGCCGAACCAGGAAAGCGCCGTCTCCAGCACGATCGACCAGTCGGTCCCGTCGGCACCGTGGAATATCCCGCCCGGATTGAGCCGCCAGTCCATGAACGTCATGATCGCCGCCACGACGGCGCCGAGGGCCGCGCCAAACGCGAGGCTCAGTAGCAGGTACTTTCCCTTCACGCCATTGCGCTCAGGATTCCTTGGTCGCAACCGCCGCGGTGAACACGACATCGGTCGAACTGTTCAACGCCGTTTCCGCCGAGTCCTGCAGGATGCTGATGACGAAGCCGACGGCAACAACCTGCATCGCGATGTCGTTCGGGATGCCGAACAGGCTGCAGCTCAGCGGTATCAGCAACAGCGAGCCACCCGCGACACCGGATGCGCCGCAGGCCGACAAAGCGGCGACGATCGACAGCAATAAAGCAGTCGGCAGGTCCACCTGGATGCCGAGCGTGTGTGTTGCGGCCAGCGTCAGCACGGTGATCGTTATGGCCGCGCCACCCATGTTGATCGTCGCACCGAGAGGAATCGACACGGCGTAGGTGTCCTCCTCCAGGTCGAGGCGTTCACACAGCGCGAGATTGACGGGGATATTCGCCGCGGAGCTACGCGTGAAGAACGCCGTTATGCCGCTCTCCCTCAGTGCCGTCAGCACGACGGGATAAGGGTTCCTCTTCGTCTTGACCCAGACGATGAACGGGTTAACCACCAATGCCATGATCAACATGCTGCCGAGCAATACCGTGAGTATGCGTGCGTAGCCGCCGAGCACCGAAAGCCCGGAGTCAGCGAGATTCCCCGCGACCAGGCCGAAAATACCGATGGGCGCGAGGCGGATGACGATACGCACAATATGCGTCACGGCGTCCGCCAGGTCGTGGACCATCTGGCGTGTCGTATCCGCTGCGTGGTGCAGGAAGATGCCTAGCAGCACGCCCCAGACGAGGATGCCGATGAAATTGCCATCCTGGATCGCGCTTATCGGGTTGTCGACGATCCTCTCGAGCAGGCCGCCGAGAACGTCCGCAATGCCCTGTGGCGGTGCTGCCGTGATGTCGGACACCTGCAGTGCCAGCGTCGTCGGGAACAGCGTGCTCATCGTGACTGCGAGCAGCGCGGCCGATGCCGTACCGACCAGGTACATCATGACGATCGGGCGCATCTGTGCCGTATGGCTCTTGCGACGATTCGCGATCGCCGACGCGACCAGGACGAGTACCAGCACCGGCGCCACGGCCTTGAGTGCCCGCACGAACAGGTTGCCGAGCACCATCGACGCTTCCGCGGCAGGCGGTGACACCAGCGACAGGATGACGCCGGCAACGATGCCGACGGCGATCTGCAGCACGAGACTGCCAGACATGATTCGTTCGATGATCGATCGTTTATCCATGGACTCACTTCATCTTTTTGTCGACGCGCTCTCTCATGGGCAGCGAGGGCTGAGCACCCATTACGGTCGTTGCCAGTGCACCCGCCACGCAGGCAAAGCGGAGCGCCTCGTCGGGTGGCTGGCCTTCGACGAGAGCAACGGTCAACGCCGCAGTGAACGTGTCGCCCGCGCCGGTCGTGTCGACGGCATCCACGGTCGGCGGCGACGCTTCCGCAATGGTCTCGTCCTTCTTCCGTAGCGACGCGACTCCCGAGCCGCGCGTAGTCGCGACCAGCCCAGAGCAGGCATCCAGCGACGCGCCATACCATTCGGACTCGGTTTCATTGACGACGACGAGATCGGCACGCTGCAACACGGTAACGTCGATCTCGGTGGCGGGCGCCAGGTTCACACAGAAAAAGCCGTCAAATGACCTTGCCGCCTTGGCGACAACGGCGATCGGCACTTCCAGCTGGCAGATCATTGCGTCGGCAGTGATGGAGTGAACGTCGCCGGTTGTCAATGTGCGATTAGCCCCGGGTGCTACGACGATGTGATTCTCGCCGCCCGGCGCAACGGCGATGAGCGCAGTGCCTGTCGGCGCCTTGCCTGTGGCTCTGCAGTGCGACAGGTCGACACCGCCATCGCGCAGCAGCGCCAGCGCCTCGTCGGCCGCGGCGTCGGTGCCGACGTGCGCGTAGAGACTGACGTCGGCACCGAGCCGTTTCGCCGCCAGTGCCTGGTTGGCGCCCTTGCCGCCCGGATATCTCGCGAGTTCTGCGCCCGTCACCGTTTCGCCCGGTTTCGGCAAACGCGCGACCTTCGCAACGATGTCGAGATTGACGGAACCGACGACGGCTATCGATGGCATCGGCTCACCCTCCGAAACGCGCGAGGCGGTCGTTGAGCAGGTCGTAGAAGCCGTCGGCGTCCACTTGGAAGGCCCAGTCGACGTTGTGCGGACGGTCCGTGACGTGCCAGAAGTCGACAGCCGTGTGCCCGAGCGTCAGTTCCGACTGCGTCTCGACCGAGACGTTGCAGCGCCGCGTCTTGAACAGGGTCGGCTCGAGTAGCCATGCGACCGTGCACGGGTCGTGCAGCGGTGCGCCCTCGGAGCCGTACTTCTTGGTGTCGTAGCGGTGAAAGAAGCTCAGCATGCCTGCTGTCGCCCCGGCAACCGGGTTGTCAAGCGCACGAATCCGGGCGACCCGTTCGCGGGTCGACAGCACCTGGTGCGTGACATCGAGGCCCATCGACGTGATCGGACAGCCGCAATTGAACACGACGTCGGCCGCTTCGGGATCAGCGAGCACGTTGAACTCCGCGGACGGCGAACGATTGCCGCCCTCCCTCATCGCCCCTCCCATGATGACGAGTTCCTTCACGTGCCCGAGTATCGACGGCTCCCGCTCGATCGCGGTGCCGATATTGGACAACGGGCCGGTGGGTACGAGCGTTATCGACGCCGGCTCGGCGGCGAGCAACGTCTCGATGATGAATTCGACGGCATGCTGTTCTTCCAGCGGCGTCTCCGGCTCGAAAACGTCCACGCCGTCGATGCCGGTGTTGCCATGGATGTACTCGGCGGTGATCGCGTCCCGCCGCATCGGTTTGTCGCAGCCGGCAAAGACCCGGGTGTCCTTGTGCCCGGCGATATCGCACATCATCCGCGCATTGCGCTGCGTCAGCTCGAGCGGGACGTTACCCGCAACCGTGGTGATGCCCAGCAGCTCGAGCTCGTCGGGTGACGACATCGCCAGGAACAGCGCTACGGCGTCGTCCTGCCCCGGGTCGCAGTCGATGATGATGGATCGCTGTGCCACGCGGTCAGAAGGTCAGCAGCAGGCCGGCCAGCGCCGCGCTCATCAGGTTGGACAGCGATGCCGCGAGCACGGCCTTTATTCCCAGTATCCCGATCAGGTCGCGTTTCTCCGGCACCAGCACGCCGAGTCCGCCGAGCAGTATCGCGATCGACGACAGGTTGGCGAAGCCGCACAGCGAGAACGTTGCGACCGCGATCGTCCGCGGGCTCATGCCGGCGAGATACTCGTTGAGATGCGAGAAGGCGACAAACTCGTTCAGGATCAGCTTCTCGCCGAACAGTGCCCCTGCCGCTTCGGCTTCCTCCCATGGAATGCTCAGCAGGTACATCAGCGGCTGGAACAGTTTTCCGAGCAGGAACTGCAGGGTGATGCCATCGATACCGACCAGGCTGAAGAGACCGCCTACCAAGCCGTTGAACAGGGCAATCAATGCGACGAAGGCGACGAGCATGGCGCCGATGTTGGCCGCCAGGCGCAGGCCGTCACTGGTACCCGAAGCGGCGGCGAGAATGACGTTCTTGTGATGGCTGGGCTCCATCATCAGTTTCTCGTGTTCGCGCGCTTTGACCACGTGCTCGTCCGGCATGATGATCTTCGCCATCAGCAGGCCGCCCGGTGCCGCCATGAACGCGGCGGCCAGCAGGTATTTGAGTTCGGCGCCCATCAGCGTGTAACCGGCCAGCACGGTGCCTGCAATCGACGCGAGGCCCGAGACCATGACGGCGAACATCTGCGGCTCGGTCAGGCTCTTCAGATAGGGCCTGACGACCAGCGGTGCCTCGGTCTGGCCGACGAAAATGTTCGCCGCCGCGTTCATCGACTCGACCGCTCCGGTACCGATCACCTTGTGCAGGAACCCGCCGACCAGCTTGACGACCCATTCCATGATGCGTAGGTGGTAAAGCACCGACATCAGTGCGGCGAAGAAGATGATGATCGGCAGCACGTTTATCGCGAAACTGAATCCGACGATGTTCGTATCGGCGAGCGGCCCGAAGACCATGTCGATGCCGGCCTTCGAATAGCCGATAACCTTGAGCACGCCGGTGCTGAGTGTATCGATGACGGCGCGGCCGGCGTCGAAGTAGAGGACGAACGCGGCAATGGCAACCTGCAGCGCGAATGCGGCGCCGACGATGCGCAGGTTGATAGCCTTGCGGTTGCTGGAGAAAAGGACCGCAATGCCGAGAATCACGACGATCCCGGCGAGCCCGATAAGGTTGGTCATGCTTTCCCCCGCGAATTCTTCTTATTCGGCCGCCTAGTTTACCGCATCGGCGCTCTTATCCCGTCACTATCTCGCAGATTTCCGGTCGCTCGTCCGGCGCGACATCGGCCGTCGTGATTGCCGCGAGCAGGTTCTGTTCCGCCTTTTCGGCGTCGGCGTCGTGCGCCGCGTGCACGACGGCAAGCGGGGTGTCAGCGTCGAGCCTCATGCCGATCGACGCCAGGTCGCTGAAGCCGACCGACAGATCGAGTTTCTCACCGACTGTCCGTCGACCGCCGCCGAGCTCGATGATCGCGTTGCCGATCGCGCGCGTGTCGACGCTGGCAAGAACGCCGGTCGCATGGACCGGCCTCTCTACCGGCGCAGCATCGAGGTACGTGTCGTACTTCTCGACGAAATCCGCGGGGCCACCGAGCGCGCCAACCATGCGACCGAAGATCTCGGCCGCGCGACCGCTCGTCACGGCTTCGTCGCACCGTGCGCGAGCCGCGTCGCGATCGCTCTCGATGCCGCCGATCAGTAACATCTCCGCGCAAAGTGACAGCGTGACCACGTCGAGCCGAGACTCGCGTTCTTCGTTGCGCAGGAAGCGCATCGACTCGGCGATCTCCAGCGCATTGCCCGCTGTGCTGCCGAGGACCTCGTTCATATCCGTGACCAGGGCGTGCGTCCGCAGACCGGCTTTTGCGGCCGTACCGATGATGCTCTCGGCGAGTTCGCGCGCTCGCTCGGGCGTCTCCATAAACGCGCCGCTGCCGACCTTGACGTCCATGACCAGGCCCTCAAGCCCCGCCGCAATCTTCTTGGACAGGATCGACGCCGTGATCAGCGGCACCGATTCGACCGTGCCTGTCACGTCGCGAATCGAATAGAATCGCCGGTCGGCCGGTGCGAGGTCGCTGGTCTGCCCGATGATGGCACAACCGACCTCCCGCACGACCTTGCGGAACGTGTCGAAATCGGGCGTCGCATTGTAGCCGGGGATCGACTCTGCCTTGTCGGTGGTGCCGCCCGTATGGCCGAGCCCGCGTCCGGAGATCATCGGCACGTAACAGCCGCAGGCCGCGGCGATCGGCGCCAGCAGGAAACTCACCTTGTCACCGACCCCGCCCGTCGAGTGCTTGTCGACGACCGGGCCACCCAGCCCTTCCGCAGACCAGTCGAGCACGGTGCCGGAAGCGGCCATCGCCAACGTCAGCTTGCCGGCCTCGTCGAAGCTCATCGAGTTGAGGAAAATTGCCATCGCTAGCGCCGAGACCTGCTCTGCCGGCAGGCTGTCGTCGGCCAGCCCGTCGACGAGGTACTGTATCTGCTCCGCGGACAGTTCCCCGCCATCGCGTTTCGTTCGTATAACGTCGGTGAACAGCATGTCGCTATGCGAAGCCTCGTAGTGGAAGGTCGGGGTGCCGCTGCAGCCAGTTGCTGGCCGGGTAGTGACAGGTGCGATCGATGACATGCAGCGTGTAGGCGTGTCGCGACTTCGGAGAACGGTTGGCGGCGCTCAGGTGCGGTGCCCGTCCGTCGAAGATCACCAGTGTGCCGGCCCTCGCCTCGCACGCAACGCGTTTGTCTTCCGGCCACGGCGTGTCGTCGAGCGTCTCGGTCACGAGCTTGCCGTCATCGAGTCGATAGTTGCGCTTCTTCAGCGGTAGCTTGTGTGCGCCGGGAATGAACTGCATGCAGCCGTTCTCGAGCGTCGCGTCCTCGAGCGCGAACCAGAAACCGACGCAGGATTCCGGTTCCGTGTAAATGTAGGTCGAGTCCTGGTGACAGACGACCTCGCCACCGATGTTGGGTGGTTTGAAGATGTACATCGACTGCAGGATAACCGGGTCGGCGAAGCCGATGCGCCTCGCGACTTCGGCGAGGCTGTCGGTACGGGAGAAGCGATCGAAAACCGGGTCCAGGTCGTGCATCGCGTGGCCCATCTTGTTCAGGCTGTGTTCCTTCGCCTGCTTGAGCTCGCCGCTGTCGTCGAACGCGTCGTCTTCGAGGAAGAAACGGATCTTGTCACCCGACTCGATGAAGTAATCATCATCGAGCTGCTGCTGGCCCGTCGTCGAGAATACGCTTTTCACGCTGCCCGGATCGAACGCGTCGACGAGTTCGAGCGCGCGTTGCCGCAGTTCGTCGCACGCGGCAACGTCAACGAAGTCCTCGAGCACGAGCACGCCCGCAGACTCGAAAGCGGCAACCATTCCGTCGGTCAGGCGACCGCCCGGCGGCGCCTTGCAGGACGGTATCGAATTGTCGTGTTTGTCTACCACGGATCAACACCTTAGAGCAGCGCAAAACCGCACACAAGTCAGACGATCGGCTATAATTCCGGCCACCCGCGACCGCATTTCGGCGGATCGTAACAAGAACGCAACAATCCCGGGGGATTAATAGTGAACATATCCAGAGTGCGAGTGTGTGCTGTAACACTCTTGTGCGGCGTCGCTACGGCGGCTGTTGCACAGGACGACCCGCTGATCGAAGAGATCACGGTAACCGCCGCAAAACGCGAACAGAGCATCTACGAGGTACCGATCGCCGTCAGTGCCTTCGAAGGCGAGAACCTGGCCAAGCAGGGCATCGTCGACATCGTCGACATCGGTAAGTTCGTCCCGAACCTGAACATCACGCAGTTTTCGGCCGGCCATACGTCTTCGTCGAACCCTTTCATTCGCGGCATCGGCCTGCAGGATCACCTGATCACTACGGACCCCGGTGTCAGTGTCTACGTCGATGGCGTGTATCTCGGCCGCCAGGTGGGCCAGAACTGGAACCTGACCAATCTGGAGCGCATCGAGGTGCTGCGTGGCCCGCAGGGCACACTGTACGGCCGTAACTCGATCGGCGGCGCGATCAACATCATCACCAAGACCCCGGGCGTCGATCCGGGTGCCAAGGTCAGTGTCGAGATCGGCAGCCGCGGCCGTCTCAATGGCGATTTCTACGGCGACGTCAACCTTTCTGACGAACTGGCTGTGTCCGTAACGGGCGGCTACAAGAATCGCGACGGCATCGGCGATTTTCTCAACCTGCCGAACGCCGGTATCGAGGTCGGCGAAACGACCGAAGTCTATGCGCGCCTCGCGCTGCGCTACGCCCCTAACGACGACTTCTCGCTGGTCATTACCGGCGACATGAATGACGGCGAAGGCGGCCTGCGTCCTTACACGACGCTGATCGACGAGCTGGGTGCCAACTGTCGTGCAACGGATCCCGATCCGGATGCGAACTGCGTCGGCATCAACGGTGCTGTCTACAACGCCGGCTACCGCAACTCCGACGTATCTCCCGATCCGTACGACAACAACACAGGCCAGGCATCCCAGACACTCGTCACCAATGAGGCGTGGGGCGTTTCTGTAACGGCCAACTACGCGTTCAGCGACACGCTGGCGACAAAGGTCATCGTCAGCCATCGTTCCTCAGAGTACAAGTCGGGACTGGACGACGACGGCTTTGTTGACGATTTCCTGTCGTTCCCCGAGTTCGGCGAGGCCGACCAGACATCTATCGAGTTGCAGCTCAACGGCGACATGGGCGACTGGGATTTCGTCTCCGGGTTCTACTACTTTACCGAGGACGGCAACAACCTCCAGGACGGCTACACTTTCAACGGAGGTGCTCCTTCTGTCTTTTATCTCGAGCAGGAAGTCGACAGCCTGGCCGTCTTCGGCAACGTCGGCTACAACGTGTCCGACAACTTACGTATCTCTGGCGGCATTCGGTTCACCGACGACGAGAAGGACGCCTTTACGCGCTGCTGCATCAATCCACAGGACTCCGGCAGCGAGGACTGGGACGAGGTCATGTGGGACCTGTCCGCGAACTACACGCTGAATAACGGCATGACCGTCTACGGCAGCATCCAGAACGGCTACCAGTCCGGCCAGTTCCCGGCGCGCCCATTCTGCCTGTTCGGGGATCCCGACTGTTTCTTCGCCGGCGACAACATCACGGCGACGAACTTCGAGGCCGGCATCAAGGGTCAGCCTTTCGACGGCTTCCAGATGGCGGCAACTGTGTTTTACACGGAATACGAGGACCTGCCGTACCAGATCAGTGAAACTTCGGGCGGCGGCTTCAACACCGGCAACGTGATCGTCGAACAGGATTCGACCGGCTTCGAGTGGGAGAACACGCTGTTCCTTTCCGACAACTTCCTCTTCCATGCGACCCTCGGATATATCGATGTCGAGGTTGACGACCAGGTTCTCAACGGCGAGACGATCACGCCGGTCGCGCCGCTGACGCCGGATCTGACCTTCTCGATCAGCCCGGAGGCGCGCTTCCCGATGAGCGGAGGCGGCGAGGTAGTGCTGCGCGCCGACTACTCCTATCGCGACGAGATGTACGGCGAGCCGAGTTCCGATCCAGGTCGATTCACGCAGATCGACAGCCGCGACATCATCAACTTCGATTTCGCGTATCACTCGCCCGACCAGAGCTGGACGGCAGCGATCTACGGCCGCAACGTGACCGACGAGGAGTACGACAACGCACGCCTGAACACGGGCGACTACGTGCTGATTATGCTCAACAATGACGCCAGCGAATTCGGCGCGCGATTCACGAAGCGCTTCTGAGCGCGGGTATAGGCCTACAATGCGTTGTTTCTTAAGCCTTTTATCAGCCCTCGCCGTTGCCGCCTGCGGCGCCCCGACGGGCACGACCGACACAGCGTCCGACGACCGTATCGACCTCGTCGTCAAGGGTGACTACGTTGTCGCGATGGACGAGGCCGGCACCGTCTATGAGCAGGGTGCCGTCGCGATCGACGAGGGACTGATCCTCGCGATCGGCCCGGCCGCGGAAATCGAGGCACAGTACAGCGCCGAGGACGTACTGGAGGGACCCGGCCGCATCGTGATGCCCGGCCTCGTCAACGGTCACTCGCATGCCGCCATGACGCTATTGCGCGGCGTCGCCGATGATCTCGCGCTGATGGACTGGCTCAACAATTACATCTTCCCGGCGGAAGTCGAGTTCGTCGACCAGGAATTCGTACGCATCGGCACCGAACTCGCGTGCTGGGAGATGATCCGAGGCGGGACGACCACCTTCGTAGACATGTATTACTACCCGGACACGATCGCGGAGGTCGTAGAAAGCTGCGGCATGCGTGCGCTGATCTCGGCAACCGTCATCGATCAGCGCAGCCCGGATGCCGAGAACGCCGCAGACTCGCTGGAGAAAGGAATTGGTTTCATCGAGCGCTGGAAGGGCAGGAACAGCCGGATAACGCCGATCTTCGGCCCGCACGCCAATTACACCCTCAATGCCGAGCAGCTCGCCGCCACCCGCAAGGCGGCGATGGAACTCGGCGTGCCGATCAGCATTCACATGTCGGAGTCGCCCTTCGAGCTGCAGTACTCGCAGGATACCTACGGCATGACCAGCATCGACTTGTTCGAGTCCATCGGCTTCTTCGAGGGACCGACGATCGCGGCGCACGTGGTCTGGCCGACGAAGGAAGAGATCCCGATCCTGGTCGAGCGCAAGGTGGGCGTCGTGCACAACCCGACATCGAACATGAAGATCGCGTCCGGCATCGCGCCAGTCGCCGAGATGCTCGCGGCGGGCGTTCGCGTCGGCCTCGGCACCGATGGGGCTGCCAGCAACAACGATCTCGACATGTGGGAAGAAATGCGGCTCGCGTCGTTCCTGCAGAAAGTCGACCGCATGGACCCCGAGGTCCTGTCGGCCACCACGGTGCTGACGATGGCAACACGCGGCGGCGCAATAGCAGCAGGCCTGGGCGACAGCATCGGCTCGCTCGAGGTCGGCAAGGCTGCAGACCTCATCCAGGTCGCGTTCGACGACGTGCACCACGTACCGACGTACGACGTTGTTTCGCATCTCGTTTTCGTCACCGACGAACAGGACGTGGCATCCGTCGTCGTCGACGGCAAGATCCTGATGAGGGAGCGCGAGATGCTCACAATCGATACCGGTCGCGTCGCGGCAGAAGCGACAGCACTTGCGGCGCGTATCCAGGCGGCCCTGGACGAGAGAAACCGGGCTCGACAGTAGCAAAGCATGACCGCTGTACAGGACCAGCTCCCCCACAATCACTGCTACGGTTGCGGCGCCGACAATGACATGGGCCTGCGCATCAAGAGCCACTGGCACGGTGACGAGTGCGTGTGCCGTTACATGCCGCGGCCGGAGCAGTGCGCCGGGCCCCGGCAGTATGTCTACGGCGGCACGATAGCGAGCCTGGTTGACTGTCACAGCGTCGGTACGGCCCTGTCGAACTACTACCGCCTCGAAGACCGCGAGGTCGGTGAGCCACCCGAGATCTGGTGCGTAACCGGGCGGCTGACGGTCAACTACCTGGCACCGACGCCGATCGATCGGGAAATCGAGTTGCGCGCAACGCTAACTGACGTCGGTGAGCGCAAGACGATCGTCAGTACACGGGTATTCTCCGGCGACGTGCAGACGGCCGACGGCGAAGTGATTGTCGTTCGCGTTTCCGACGCGTGGAAGAACCCACCTGCGCCATAAATCGGCGCTTTTTCCCAGATACGGTATTTTTCGGCACCAATCCGGTATCCGCGGTGCAATAGGCGCGAAATTGCGTACTATTGTCGCAATTCGGAGTTATTCCGCTTGGGCGTGGAAGGGACTCGAATACCGCTCGGGCGGTTTGTCACACCATTCAGCAACCACTGAAAAGGAGGGGCAACCGGCCAGGTACCATGCACACGAATCCAGACCCCGGCAATCTCCACAAGATTGTCATCCTGAACCCCAAAGGGGGTTCCGGCAAGACCACTCTCGCCACCAATCTTGCCAGCTACTTCGCGCGACGCGGACCACCTCCCACCCTGATCGACTGTGACCCACTGGGCTACAGCATGCGCTGGCTCGACAACCGGTCGGTACAGGCACCGAAGATCTACGGTTTCGCGGCGCCCGAACACTGCACCGGCAAGGGTGCCGAACTGCACGCCTGGCCCGGTTCCAGGCAAATGATCGTCGATCTGCCCGCAGCGATTCCCGAGAACCAGCTGCACTACCAGACCTACGACGCGAGCAGCATCCTGATCCCGATAACGCCGTCCGAGATCGACATTTACTCGGCAGCGCGCTTCATCGCGAACCTGCTGCTGGTCGCGCAGTTCGACAGGCGCAATCGCAATCTCGCCATCGTCGCCAACCGGACGCGCAGGAACACGATCAGCTATCGCATGCTGATGCGCTTCCTGACGAGTCTCGAGATCCCGATCGTCGCGAAGTTCCGCGACAGCCAGGTGTTCGTGCACGCCGCGGCACACGGCATCGGCATCTGCGACATGCCCCAGTACCTCGTCAGGAACGACATCGAACAGCTCGAGTCGATCGTCTCCTGGCTCGACAACTGGCGCATGCGCAAGTTCGACGCGGTGGCCGAAGAGAGCCTGAAAGAGACGGCGGCAGCGGGGACGTTTACGCCGGCGCTGGCCGGACAAGACTGACAGCGCGTCAGCCGGTCTTCTCAGATTGACTGCCGGACTCGGCGTCGATCCAGACCTTTTCGTCGTTACAATGGTAGACGCGATGCAGTTTCTCGTCGCGCATTGACTCGAGGTGCACGTCGAAGCGCCACAGGTGGTGCAGGTGCTTCAGCGTTTCCTTCGCATCGTCGTCATCGAGTGGAATACGCTCGCGCTGTTTGTGTCGCAGCGTCATCGAGCGGTCACCGCGCAGGGCGACCTCCCATATCTGGATGTCCGGTTCCTGCTTGCTCAGGTTGTACTGGTCGGCCAGTTCCTCCCGGAGCTCGCGATAGCCGTGGTCGTCGTGAATGGCCGTGACGGCGATGGCGCTGTCGGCATCGTCGTCGAGGATCGCGAACAGCTTCAGGTCACGGATCACCTTGGGCGTCAGGTACTGCAGTATGAAACTCTCGTCCTTGAAGTTGGCCATCGCGTGATGGACCGTATCGAGCCAGTCTGCGCCGGCGTATTCCGGGCAGAAGCGGCGGTCTTCCTCGGTGGGATTCTCGCAGACACGGCGTATATCGGAGAAGATCGCAAAACCCAGTGTGTATGGGTTGATGCCCGAATAGAACGGTGAACTGTACTCCGGCTGCAAGATGACATTGGTGTGCGACTGAAGGAACTCGAGGATTGTGCCCTCGGTGATCAGTCCTTCGTCGTAGAGGTCGTTCATGAGATTGTAGTGCCAGAACGTCGCCCAGCCTTCGTTCATCACCTTCGTCTGCCGCTGCGGATAGTAGTAGACGGCGATCTTGCGGACGATGCGCACGATCTCTCGCTCCCACGGCTCCAGCAATGGCGCATTCTTCTCGATGAAGTACAGCAGGTTCTCCTGCGGTTCGGAGGGGAAGCGTATCTTGCCCTCATCTTCCTCCTGCTTCTTCTTCGGGATCGTGCGCCACAGGTCGTTCACCTGGCGCTGCAGGTAGTCTTCGCGCTCCTTCTGCCGCTGCTTCTCTTCCTCCGGCGATATCGGGCGCGGCCGACGGAATCGATCTACGCCAAAATTCATCAGCGCATGACAGGAATCCAGCAGGGCTTCAACCGTGTCGACGCCGTGGCGTTCCTCGCATTCGGTAATGAAATTCCGCGCAAATAGCAGGTAGTTGACGATGGCGCTGGCATCGGTCCACTCGCGGAACAGGTAGTTGCCCTTGAAAAAGGAATTATGGCCGAAACAGGCGTGGGCGATGACGAGCGCCTGCAGCGTCAGGCTGTTCTCCTCCATCAGGTAGGCGATACAGGGATCCGAATTGATCACCAGCTCATAGGCGAGCCCGATGTGACCCTTGCGATAGCGCTGCTCGGTGCTCAAGAATTGTTTGCCATACGACCAGTGGTGGTAGCCGACAGGCATGCCGGTGGACGAATACGCGTCCATCATCTGGTCCGACGAGATGATCTCGATCTGGTTCGGATAGGTGTCGAGGCGATACCGGTCACGCGCGATACGGCCGATCTCGCGTTCAAAGTCCTCCAGCGCCTCGAACGTCCACTCCGATCCTTCCGCAATCAGCTGGCTCACGACGGCTTCCTTTCGAACAGGTCGCGGAATACCGGGAAGATGTCGGATGCTTCCTTCACGTTTCGCATCGCGAAACGATCCGGGAACTGCTCCGTGATCTCATCGTAAGCACGCCAGAGCTCCTGCTCCTTGGCCGAGGAGATCTCGACGTAGGCATAGTACTGCACCAGCGGCAGCAGGCTCTTGACCAGCAGGTCCCGGCATTTCGGTGAGTCGTCCGCCCAGTTCTCACCGTCGGACGCCTGTGCGGCATAGATGTTCCAGCTGTCGGTCGGGTAGCGATCCTGCGCGATCTCCTTCATCAACTGCAGAGCACTCGATACGACGGTGCCACCCGTCTCCCGCGAATAAAAGAACTCCTGTTCGTCGACCTCGTCCGCCTTGGTGTGGTGACGGATGAACACGACCTCGGTCTTCTCGTAGTGACGCTTCAGGAACAGGTGCAGCAGCACGAAGAAGCGTTTGGCGAGGTCCTTGATGTCCTGCGTCATCGAGCCGGAGACGTCCATCAGGCAGAACATGACCGCGCTCGTCGTAGGCGTCGGCTGCTGGATCATGTTGTTGTAGCGCAGATCGAAGTCGTCCAGGAAGGGGATGTGGTTCAGGCGCCGGCGCGCCCGTTCCAGCCGGTACTCGACCTCACGGCGCCGCTCGCTCGCCATCTCGCCGAGCGACTCGAGCTCTTCCTCGAGCGCGCGGATTTCGCGCTTGATCGACCCGCCCAGGGCAATGCGACGTGCCTTGGCGCCCCGCAGCGATTGCACGACGTTGAGACGCGCCGGTATGCCCTCTTTCAGGTAACCGCCCTTGACCATCTTGTAAGAGTCGGAGTCCTTGAGCTGCTTGCGAACCATGTTCGGCAGCTCCAGGTCCTCGAACATGAAGTCGAGGAACTCCTGCTGGTTGAGTTCGAAGACGAACTCGTCCATACCCTCGCCCTGGTTGCTGGCCTGTCCTCCACCGCCACCGCCACTTCCGCCCTTCGGTCGGTCGATGCGATCGCCGCGGACGAATTCCTTGTTGCCGGGCAGCACGCGCCGCTGCTTGCCGCCCTTGCCGTGACGGAAGATCGGCTCCGAGATGTCCTTCTTCGGAATCGAGATCTCTTCACCGCGCTCCATGTCGGTGATGCTGCGCTTG
>JAAUXZ010056870.1_pt1 | contig 16755 bp, 17 predicted proteins | sample 7278131 | NCBI WGS metagenome assembly JAAUXZ01 (sample SAMN14350119, study PRJNA611818) | marine sediment metagenome | isolation source: surface marine sediment (3m) | place: French Polynesia: Moorea | collected 2018-08 | reverse complement strand
CTGTCCGCCGGCAGCTATTTGAACCGGCACGACCGCCCGCTGTTGCAGGCGGACAGCAGGCAGGCCAGCGTCAGGCCGATGAACAGCAGCAGGCGTAGGCTGCCGCTGGGCCGGGCGCCCCGTACCAGTGACAGGCCGACACCGGCAATCAACAAAGGGGCCGTACCCAGTAGCAGGAAATAACCCAGGTCGCTTAGATTGAGGATGCCAGCGCTGGTGTTTTGCAGGTGAGGATTCAGTGCCAACCAGTAACCGGCTGCATGCGGTGGGATCAGCGAGTCGAGCAACCACAACAGTAGTAAGCTGCCAATGCTGGCGGCAAAAACGGCCGGTATGTGCCGGCTGAAACTGGAATACATCAGCGTCAAAGCGCTTCCCGCCACCACCAGCATGGCGAGCCCGAGCGTCCCAATGGCGAAGCGCTGCAGGTCGAGCGGTGCGCCTATGATCAGGGTAAATGGAATCAGAAGGCCGGCGATCATCACAATCAACGCAGCTGCGACATTGACCAACCATTTGCCAAGGAGTAACTGGTAAGGTTTGAGTGGTTTGCTGAGAAGCACTTGCAGGTGGCCGCTGCGTCTTTCGTCAGCCACGGCATGCATGCCAAGCAATGGCGTAATCAACAACAGCAGGATGCCAAGGCTGTTGAGTGTTGGTGCAATGACCAAATCGTTAACGCCGAGATGGGCATTGGCGGCGATCAGTTGTGCTGAGATCTGTTGGTAAACATCAATCTGCGCAAACAGCAGCCAGGCAAGAATGACCTGGGCGGTGGCCAGCAGTAACCAAAAGGTCACGCCATGCAGATGCGCCTGAAGTTCGCGTGCGGCAATCAGTCTGATCATTTCGGCTGGCCCGCAATCGGATCTTGAGTCAGCTGCTGGAAACGCTGAAGAAGTTCGTTGTCACTCGGTTGCCACAGGCGCAACCCCCATCCATGGCAAGAGAGCTTTTCCGGCATATGCGGAACGGCATCGGGTTCGAGTTCCAGTACCAGGCGCTGCCCCTGGCGCGAATGCACGCGTTTTACTCCGGCTATGCGCAACAGGCTTGCGTCATCCGGTGGTGAACTGAACTCGGCGATCATCAGCTGTTCCTGCGACTTGACCCGTTCGTCGGCAACTACGCGTCCCTGATCCAATAGCAGGACGCGTTGGCAAAGCGATTCGATATCGGCCAGCAGGTGACTCGCGATCACCACGCTACGGCCTGGCGCAAGAGACGCGATCAGTTCGCGCAGCTGTTGCGCCTGGATAGGGTCGAGCCCGGCGGTGGGTTCATCAAGTAGCAGGATGTCGGGCTCGTGAACCAGGCAGCATGCAAGCCCCAGGCGCATGCGCTCACCACCGGAGAGTTTGCGCGCAAGGCGTTTTCTGAGAGATTGCAGATCGAACTGTTCGAGTGACCGCCGTACAGCTGCGAACGTGGCGCCATGCAGGCGCGCGGTGAAGCGTAGATTCTCCAGTACGCTCATATCCTCGTAGAGCGGAGCGTGTTGAGGTAGCCAGCCGAGGTGTTGACGCAGGGAAGGGTATTGATGCAGTGACTGTCCATTGACCAGGACTTCACCGCCTGAAAGCGGCAAAACACCGGCCATTGCAGCCATGACCGTGGACTTGCCTGCGCCGTTGAGACCGAGCAGGCCAAGTACTTCGCCGGGCTGTAGTTCGACCGAAAAGTCCTGTAGGCGCGGAGGCAGGCAAAGTTGGCGGGCTGTGAACATTGCTTCCATAAGGTTGCAGATTATACGTTGCGCCAGCCGCTACAATACCCGCCATGAAATGGTTGGGGGTCGACACTGGCGGCACTTTCACGGATTTCGTTTGTGTCGACGAACAGGGGCGGGTGCGTGTGCACAAGGTTCTGTCCACTCCGGCTGCGCCGGAACGGGCAATTCTGCAGGGAATTGCCGAGATGGAATTGGAACTGGCTGACCTGCGAATGGTACATGGCTCCACGGTCGCAACCAATGCGGTGCTTCAAGGCAAGGGGGTGCGCACCGCTTTTGTGACCAACCGAGGCTTTGGTGATTTGCTGAGCATCGGGCGCCAGAACCGCCGTGACCTGTATGAGTTGACGCCGACCCGGCGGAGTTCACCGGTTCAGCAGGAGTTATGCCTGGAGACGGGCGGCAGGCTGAGCCGCGATGGCGAAGTGTTGGAGCCGCTCCTCGATGCGGATATCGAAAGCCTTGCTGAGCGGTTACGTCAGCTCGCGCCGCGAGCGGTGGCGGTTAACCTGTTGTTTTCCTATCTCGACCCGAGCATGGAAAAGCGCCTGCGTGCAGCTGCGCCAAAGGATTGTTTTGTCTCGCTCTCGTCCGAGGTGCTGCCCGAGATACGCGAATACGAACGTGGTATGGCCACCTGGCTCAATGCCTGGGTAGGACCACTGGTGGCTGGCTACCTGGTGCGCTTGTCGGAGGGGGTGCCTGGGGTGCCTGTGTCGGTAATGCGCAGCTCGGGCGAGACGGTTGGCGCGCAACAGGCGGCTGGGCATGCCGTGCGCATGTTGTTGTCGGGGCCGGCTGGCGGCTTGGTGGGTGCGCGCCATGTTGCGCAAATGGCGGGCCGCGATCGTTTGCTGACCTTCGACATGGGAGGGACCTCCACCGATGTGGCGCTGATTGACGGCGACCTGCAACTCACGACAGAAGGTCGCATCGGTGACTACCCGGTGGCGGTCCCGATGATGGATATGCACACCATCGGTGCTGGTGGTGGCTCGATTGCCTGGCTCGATGCAGGGGGTATGTTGCAGCTGGGCCCCGAGTCCGCTGGGGCCGAACCGGGCCCGGCCTGTTACGCGCGGGGCGGCGAATTACCAACGGTCACCGACGCGAACCTGTTGCTGGGACGCCTGCAGGCGGAGGCTTTCCTTGGGGGGGAGATGCACCTCGACCGGGGCGCGGCCGAAGCAGCGATAGGGCCGATCGCAGAGGCGTTGAATTGTGATGTGGTGGGCGCTGCCCAAGCGGTGGTTGACGTGGCGAATGCCCATATGGCGCGCGCTTTACGGGCAATTTCTATCAAGCGCGGTGTGGACGCGCGTGACTACACCCTGGTGTCTTTCGGCGGTGCCGGTGGGCTGCACGTGTGTGAGCTGGCGGAGGAGCTGGACATGCATTCGGCCATGGTGCCTGTTGGTGGCGGGGTGCTGTCAGCCGTGGGGATGCTCGTCGCGCGCCCGGGTCGTCAGCTCTCCCGCACCCTGATGCTGTTGCTGGATGTTGAAGCCGAGGCGCAAATAGCGAGTGAAATCCTCCAGCTGGGCAGGCGAGCGGCGCAAGAGTTTGCCGCTGAATCTATAGAGGCAGTCGGGCTGCAACAGCAGCCTTCGCTGGATCTTCGCTATCGTGGCCAATCCTATACGCTGAACCTGCCGTGGACAGGGAGCTCGGAGCAAGCGCTCAAGGCTTTTCATGACCTGCATGAAGCGCGATACGGACATCGCCTGGATTTCCCTGTCGAACTGGTTACCCTGCGTTTGGGCGTCAGTTCTCCAGGCAGTGGTTTTGCCTTGCCGGAGTGGGCGCCGGCGGAGGGCAGCCAGCCGCAGGAGACCCGATGCGCTATGCCGGATGGCAGCCAGGTGCCGATGTGGCGGCGTGAAGAACTGCCGGTAGGCTCGGTGCTGCGCGGGCCGGCGATCATTGCCGAGCAGGTGGCGACCACCTGGCTGGCACCTGGGTGGCGCGCCGAGGTGGATGTTTACGGGAACCTGGCGCTGTTCAGAGAGAACTAAAGGGTGGCCGTCTCCGACGGCGTTATAATGTTTGATTAGCCGCTAGTCAGCGGTGCTTCTGGAGATCCTCATGATCGATGGCTTGCTCGATTTGTCCTGGTGGCAGGTATTGTTGACCACACTGGCCCTGACACACGTAACCATCGTTGCGGTGACTGTCTTTCTGCATCGTGCCCAGGCGCATCGCGCCCTGACGTTGCACCCTGTGGTGTCACATTTTTTCCGTCTTTGGTTGTGGCTCACCACCGGCATGATCACGCGCGAATGGGTGGCGATTCATCGTTATCACCATGCGCGCTGCGAGACCGAGGAGGACCCACATAGTCCGCAGGTTTTGGGAATCGAGAAGGTGATGTGGCAGGGCGCCGAACTCTATCGCGACGCAGCCAGCAAGCAGGACCTGATCGAACGCTACAGCCACGGCACGCCGGATGACTGGCTCGAGCGCCACGTTTATTCCCTGCGTTGGCAGGGGGTGGCTCTCATGCTGATGATCGACGTGTTGTTGTTCGGGGTGCTGGGTGTTGCTGTGTGGGCCGTGCAGATGATCTGGATTCCTTTCTGGGCGGCAGGCGTGATCAACGGCCTGGGGCATTATTGGGGCTATCGCAATTTCGCCTCGCCGGACGCGGCTACGAATATCTCGCCCTGGGGTGTCCTGATCGGCGGTGAGGAGCTGCATAACAACCATCATGCCTTCCCCAGCTCCGCCAAATTGTCGGCCAAGTGGTGGGAGTTTGATATCGGCTGGATGTACATCAGGATCCTCGCCTTCCTGCGCCTGGCGCGGGTACGCCGGGTGGCGCTCAAGCCCTTGATCGACAGCGGCAAGGTCAATGTCGACATGGACACCGTCAAGGCTGTGGTCGTGCATCGCATGTACGTGCTGGCCAACTACGCGCGAGAAGTCGTCAAGCCCGTCGCCGAGGCAGAGTTATGCCGTAGCGAGCAGCATTGCCGCAAGATGGCGCGGCAGGCACGCAAGCTGTTGAGCGCTGATGCCGGCCGCTTGGATGCGGTGGCGCGTGCGCGTCTCAACGCGATCCTCGAGCGCAGCCAGGGGCTGGCAACGGTGCACCAGTATCGTGAGCGTCTCGAACAGATATGGAAGCGTACAGCGACAAGCCAGGATGCCCTGCTGCAGTCGCTGCAGGAATGGTGTCGGGAAGCAGAGGCCACCGGGATCAAGGCCCTGGCAGACTTCTCGCGTTCCCTGCGGGGTTATCAGCCCGCAGTCTGAGCGCGGCATGGCCGGCGTGTGAGTGTAGTCCAGGCGTGGCGAGCGTTGGCTTGCTTTGGCCGGAAGGTCGTTGACTGATGAGACCACACACTGGTGCTCCGACCGTGTTGTTCTTGCATATTCCAAAGACCGGCGGGACAACCTTGCGTGATCTGTTTCATCGGCAGTACGCGAGCCTGATTGATGATCAGGTGTACACGGTGCGCACGTTGAAAGAGAGTCCTCGCTTCCTCCAGCTTAGCGAAGAGGCCCGCGGACGCATGCGCCTGGTTTTGGGCCATTTTTCTTTCGGTCTGCATAGGGCAGTGCCGAGGCCCTCGACCTATGTCACGTTTCTCCGCGATCCGCTGCGACGGGTGTTGTCCAGTTACTACTTTGCCAAATGGGACGTGGGCAATGAACACCATGAGTTGATTAAACAGACAGGGATAGGGCCTGTGGAGTTTCTCTGCAGCAGCGAGTTCTCATGGCTGGAGAACAGTCAAGTAAAGCTTATCGCCGGCGTCGAGGATATGACCAAGCCCTGCAATGAGCAGGTATATCAGCAAGCGATAGCGAATCTCGAACGCTATTTTAGTTGTGTCGGTCTGCTGGAACGCTTCGATGAAAGCCTGTTGTGTTTGAAGGAGGCGCTGGGCCTGGGTTACCCGTTCTACCGGATACAGAACGTTACGCCGAAGCAGGTGCAGGATCGGCCGCTTAGCGAGATGGAGCGGAAGGAGATCCGAAAGATTCTGCAATACGATTACCGTTTGTACACGCATGTCGAGCAAAGTCTGACGGATAGAATGGCTGCCGATCGTTGGTTCGGTTTGCGCTTGGTGTGGTTTCGGATAAACAACCGTCTCCGCAGGTGATAGCCGTGGAAAAACCGCGACGAGCGGGTTTTGCCAGCTTGCTGAGAGGCACATAAAAAAACCCGCCAATGGCGGGTTTCTTTTTGGGCTGCAGCAAAGCAGCCAGGCTGATCAAGCAGGGGTTACTTGATTTTGCCCTCTTTATACATGACATGCTTGCGCGCGACGGGGTCGTACTTTTTGATTTCCATCTTGCCCGTCATGGTGCGCTTGTTCTTGGTGGTGGTGTAGAAGTGACCGGTACCAGCGCTCGAGTTGAGGCGGATTTTCTCGCGAACTGCCTTAGCCATGATCTACTCCTTATACCTTTTCGCCACGGGCGCGCATTTCAGCCAGTACAGCGTCGATGCCTTTCTTGTCGATGATGCGCATGCCAGCGGTGGACACGCGCAGACGCACGAACTTCTGCTCACTCTCGACCCAGAAACGGTGGTGATGCAGGTTCGGCAGGAAGCGGCGGCGGGTTTTGCGATGCGAGTGCGAAACATTGTTTCCGCTTATCGGTCGCTTACCGGTTACCTGGCAGACTTTTGACATGGTGAAAGCCTCAAAATACGTTTGAATTCGTTGCCCCAGGCACGCGTCAACGTCCGGCCTGAGCTGAAAGGCGCGTATTTATAGCAGAGAGTCGCCCCTCGGGCAACCCCGATCGGTTCAAATGACTCCACGTTGCGCGAGCGAGCAGTGCTCGCCGTCTCCGATCACGATGTGATCAAGTACCCGGATATCCACCAGGGCCAGGGCATCGCGGAGACGTTCGGTGATGCGCAGGTCTGCCTGGCTGGGCTCAGCCACCCCGGAAGGATGATTGTGACTGAAGATTACTGCGGCCGCGTTGTGCCCCAGGGCTTTGCGAACGACTTCGCGGGGATGCACGTTGGCGCCGTCGATGGTGCCATGAAACAACTCCTCGTAGGAGATCACGCGGTGACGGTTGTCCAGAAACAAAGCCGCGAACACCTCATGCGGATAATCTCGCAGACGGGCCGTCAGGTAGCTGATGGTGCTCAGTGGTGAGTCGATGGTGTCCCCGCGTTGCAGTTGTTCGCGCAGGTGTCGGCGGCTCATCTCGAGGACCGCCTGCAGGTGCGCGTATTTGGCATTGCCGAGGCCGGCGCCCCGGCAGAAATGCTCGCGGTCTGCATTGAGCAACCCGCGCAGACTGCCGAATTCACCCAACAGTTCTCGGGCAACATCCACCGCAGTGCGCCCCGCGACCCCGGAGCGCAGGAAAATGGCCAGTAATTCGGCATCGCTCAGTGCCTGCGGTCCCAGCCCGAGCAGTTTCTCGCGGGGGCGTTCGCCCTCCGGCCAGTCTTTGATGGTCATCCAGCTTCCTCCCTGAAGCGTGCCCCAGTATACAGTTTTCGACGTAGCCGTCGGTGTGATCGCCGGTTACACTCCCGGGATGATTGAACAAGTTAGCGACCACTATCGGCTGCGGGGGCGCCATGTGCTGCTCGGCATCACCGCTGGGGTGGCAGCTTACAAGGCAGCCGAACTGGCGCGCCTGTTGACCAAGACAGGCGCGCAGGTAAGGGTCGTGATGACCCCGTCGGCGCACGAATTCATCGGTGCCCAGACCCTCCAGGCAATCACCGGAGAGCCGGTGCGTGACGCGATCTTCGATCCCGAACACGAAGCGGCCATGGGGCACATCGAACTGGCACGTTGGGCAGAGGTGATCCTGGTCGCGCCCGCCACCGCGGATTTTCTGGCCAAGCTACGTGCGGGCAGTGCCGGTACCCTGTTACATACGCTGTGCCTGGCGAGCGAGGCACCGTTGGCCGTCGCGCCGGCGATGAATGAAAAAATGTGGCTCGATCAGGCTACTCAGACGAATGTGAAGGCGCTGCGTCAACGCGGTGTGCATGTTTTCGGCCCAGCGGCCGGCGAGCAGGCCTGTGGCGATGTCGGGCCGGGCCGCATGCAGGAACCCCGGGAGCTGATGATTTCCCTGGAAGAGCTGTTTGGCCGCGGACGTTTTTTCGGTAGGAAGGTGTTACTGACGGCCGGCCCTACCCGGGAACCTCTCGATGCCGTGCGCTTTCTGGGAAACCGTAGTTCCGGAAAGATGGGCTACGCGATTGCCGCTGCCCTGGTGCGCGAAGGCGCTGACCTGACCCTTGTCAGTGGCCCTGTCGCGCTGACAGCGCCGCTCGGCACGCAGCTGGTCAACGTCGAGACTGCACAGCAGATGAACGATGCGGTCATGGATTCGCTAAGCGGTGTTGATTTGTTCATTGCCTGTGCGGCCGTTGCAGACTATCGTCCTGCTGAGGTGGCCGAGCAGAAGATCAAGAAAACGGCCGATAGCCTGAACGTTCAGCTGGTAAAAAATCCCGACATCCTGAGGTCAGTGGCGGCATTGCCCGTAAGGCCGTTCTGCGTGGGCTTTGCGGCGGAGACCGAGAATCTGGAAACCTATGCCGAAGCGAAGCGCAGGGACAAGGGGATCGAGATGATTGCGGCCAATCAGGTCGGTGTGCGGCAGGGATTTGAGTCGGATGACAACGCGCTGCTGGTGCTCTGGGAGGGAGGCCGTTCGCTGCTTCCGAAGCAGCCCAAGTCCAGCCTTGCCGAACAGCTTGTTTCACTGATAGCAGATAGGATTGATGCACAGATTACAATTGAAAATACTGGATGAGCGCCTGGGTGACCAGTTCCCTCTGCCGGACTACGCGACCGATGGTTCAGCAGGCATGGACCTGAGAGCCATGCTGGACGGAGCGCGTGAGCTTTCGCCCGGAGACACAGAACTGATCCCTACCGGCATTGCCATCCATATCGCCGACCCCTCTCTGGCAGCGGTTATTCTGCCTCGATCCGGTTTGGGGCATAAGCACGGGATTGTGCTGGGAAACCTGGTCGGTTTGATCGATTCGGATTACCAGGGGCAGTTGTTCGTTTCCTGTTGGAACCGGGGTAGCGAAACCTTCCGGATCGAAGTGGGAGAGCGCATAGCGCAACTGGTGTTGGTGCCCGTGGTGCGTGCGGTATTCGAACGGGTGGATGAATTTGATGAAAGCGACCGCGGTGCCGGTGGCTTTGGGCACTCGGGCAGGCACTGATGAAAGGTTTGAGCTTGGGCAAGAAGAAAAAGGTTGGCGGTGCCTCAGGTTCTTCTGGTGCGGCAAAGGCTCAGGGAACACCGCTGTGGGTGTATTTCATGCCCAGCCTGGCAGTGGCTGTCCTGGTGATACTTGTCCTCAGTGCAATGACCCTGCAGATGATCGGTCAGGCCAGGGACGAGGTGAACGTCAAAGGCGCGCGTATCGTCTCCGAAGCGGTGGCGACCCGCCTGAGCGGTTTGCTGGCTGCACAGGCAGATCAGTTGCGTCTGCTCTCTGCCAACGAGCAGTTGCAGCGGGCCTTGTTGCAGCGCGAGCCACAGGGTCTGCAGCAGGCTGCGGTGGAAGTCGCCCGGCTGATACCCGAGGTGATAGAGCTGCGCCTGTACGCGCTGGATGAGAATACGGATGTCAAGCCTGACCCGCAGGGTGCTGCGCCCATGGGTTACGCGGGTGTCGATATGGTCAACCGCGCCTTGCAAGGTGTTGTCCCTCCGGCAGAGATCCATCAGATCACCGTCGGTGCGCCGTACCTAGCGATGGCTGTGCCGGTAAGAACCGATGGCCGCGTCAGTGGTGCCTTGTTCGCGGCCTGGCCACTGAAGCTGGTCACCCGCGTGACAGATGAAGCCCCGCAGTTTGATGGTGAATTTCAGCTGGTTCAGGGCAGCGCTGACGGACATGTTGTTGCTGGCAGTGGCCCGACGGAGCCGCTCGTCGACAAGGACGGTGCGGTTGCTGTAGACGGCAGCATCTGGCGCCTGATTTACACCCACAAGGAGGGTGCCGGGAGCGATTTCACGTTGCTTGCGGGCCTGGCTGCGGGTGGGTTACTGGCCATGGGGTTGGCGTTGTTCCTGCAGATCAGGATGTTCAACCGGGACATGCGGCATGACATGACCACGGTGGTGAACCTGGGGGAGAGCATCATTTCCGGCAAGGTTGGCAGCGAGCAGACTGCGCGTGTTGCAGCGAGCCGCGACGCCATTTTGCTGTTGCGTGAATACGCATTCAACAGCCGCAAGCAGCAAAAACAACAGGGGGGCGTGGTGCCAGCAGCGGCCACTGAGGCAGCGTCCGGCGGCGAAACTCCCCCCAGCGAAAGTCTTCAGCTGGATAATGTCGAAATATCGCCCACGATCTGCCGGGCCTACGACGTTCGTGGTGTGGTGGGCGAGACCCTCAGTCCGGAGGTTGCGTACCTGCTGGGCCAGGCGTTTGCGGAAGAGGCAATCAAAAACAGCATCGAACAGGTCTGCGTGGCGCACGATGCGCGCCTCTCCAGCCCCCAGTTGTATCAGGCATTCAGCGATGGCCTTGTTGCCCAGGGGGTGAATGCCCTGCAGTTGGGCCAGGTGCCGGTGGCATTGCCCTACTACTACATGCACACGACGCCAAACAGCGCGGCAGTGATGGTCACCGGTAGTCATAATCCCCCTGAGTACAACGGCTTCAAGTTTTATCTCGAGGCCACGCCGGTTCACGGCGAACAGCTCAGGGCGCTCTGCGACCGGGCTGGTCGGGGTGGTTTTGTGGCCGGGCAAAAGGGCCGGGTCGAACAGCGCGACATGCGTGATGTCTACCTCAATGCGGTGGCCGAACAAACGCAGATAGGACGTCAATTCAAGGTTGTTGTGGATGGCGGGAACGGAGTCGCCGGCGAGCTGGCCTGTGATCTTCTCCTGGCTCTTGGGTGTCAGGTCATACCTTTGTTCTGCGAGCCGGATGGCAGTTTCCCCAATCATCATCCCGACCCCAGCCAACGTGACAATCTGAGTGCGCTGGAACTGGAGGTGCAGGCGCAGGAGGCTGACCTGGGGATCGCCTTTGACGGTGACGGGGACCGTTTGGCGGTGATCGACAACACCGGCGGCTACGTATGGCCGGAGCATCTGTTGATGTTGTTGTCTGGCGATATCCTGCAGCGACATCCCGGCACCGATGTGGTTTTCGATGTGAAATCTTCACGCCACTTGGCGGCCTTCGTGCTGGCCAATGGGGGGCGTCCCATCATGGGACGTTCAGGTCACACCCGCATGAAGGAAAAAATGCGCGAAACCGGCGCCTTGCTCGGTGGTGAGTTTTCCGGCCATTTCTTCATCAAAGAACGTTGGTACGGCTCGGATGATGCGGTTTACGCAGCAGCCCGGCTGCTTGAGGTGTTGGGCGCGGACCCGCGTCCCTTGCAACAGGTGGTCAGTGAGCTTCCGGACAGTCCCGCCACACCGGAATTCCAGCTGCCGATTGATGAGGGCGAGGCTGAACCGACGATGCAACGCATCCTGGCTGACGCCAACTTCGGTGATGCCCGACTGGTCACCCTGGATGGACTGCGTGTCGAGTTCACCAATGGCTGGGGCCTGGTGCGGGCCTCCAATACCACTCCCTCCCTGACCTTCCGCTTCGAGGCAGACAGCGAGGGAGCGCTGCAGGAAATCCAGCAGAAATTCCGTGATTTGATGACTCAGGTGCTGCCGACCGCGCAGTTGCCGTTCTGATTGAGTAGAGAAGTATTCCAATGGGACTGAATGCACAGGCGGCAGCCAACGTCGCGCACGTACTCACCGAGGCTTTGCCCTATATCCAGCGATTTACCGGCCGAACCGTGGTGATCAAGTATGGCGGAAACGCCATGGTGGACGAGAAACTCAAGGCGGGTTTCGCGCGCGATGTGGTGCTCATGAAAACGGTTGGCATCAACCCGGTCGTGGTGCATGGAGGTGGGCCGCAGATTGGTGACCTGCTCAGGCGGCTGGGCAAGGAGACCGAATTTATCCAGGGTATGCGGGTGACAGATGCGGAGACCATGGATGTGGTCGAGATGGTGCTCGGCGGACTGGTCAACAAGGACATTGTCAACCTGATCAACCAGCATGGCGGGCACGCTGTCGGCCTGACCGGCAAGGACGGAGATCTCATCCGGGCCAGCAAGCTGGAACTGACATCAGAGGAGACCCAGGACAAGCCGCCCGAGATTATCGATATCGGGCATGTCGGCGAGGTCCAGAGCATCGATGCATCGGTAGTCGATATGTTGGTTCACGGTGACTTCATTCCAGTCGTGGCACCGATCGGCGTGGGTGAGGATGGGCACTCCTACAACATCAATGCAGACCTGGTGGCCGGCAAGATGGCAGAGGTGCTCGGCGCCGAGAAACTGATCCTGCTGACCAATACCAAGGGCCTGCTGGATGGCGACGGCAATCTCCTGACCGGCCTGAAGACGGCTGATGTGGATGCATTGATCGCTGACGGCACCATTCATGGCGGCATGCTGCCGAAGATCGGTTGCGCGCTGGATGCGGTCAAGGCCGGTGTGAAGACGGCGCATATCATCGATGGCCGCGTGGAACATGCGGTGCTGGTGGAGCTGTTTACCGACCAGGGCGTCGGTACGCTCATCTGCTGATCACGGTAGGCCATGCCAAAAGCATCGCGCAAGCAACTGATCCTCGAGACCCTCGCGCACGAGCTGGAGAACCATCCCGGTGACCGTATCACCACGGCGGGTCTGGCACGTGCAGTGGGCGTTTCGGAGGCTGCTCTCTACCGGCACTTTGCGAGTAAGGCCCGTATGTTCGAGGGCCTGATCGAGTTTGCCGAAGAGACGGTATTTGCGCGCATCAACCTGATCCTGGAAGAAGAGAAGGGCACCGAAACGCGCTGTGCCAAGGTTGTTTACCTGCTGCTGGGGTTCGCTGATCGCAACCCGGGCATCACCCGGGTTCTGTTGGGTGACGCCCTGGTAGGCGAACGGGAGCGTCTGCTTGAGCGCGTTCAGCAATTTTTCGAGCGGGTGGACGTGCAGTTGCGTCAGGTCTTGCGAGAGTCAAACCTGCGTGGGGACGTGCAGCTTCGGTTGGAGCCGGAGGCCGGCGCCAGCCTGCTGACCGCTTTCATCGAGGGCAGGCTGCATCAGTTTCAGCGTTCACGCTTCAGTCGACCGAGTCTGGCCCAGTGGGACAGTGATTGGGCCCTGCTGAGAACCGGGCTGTTCAGCAACTAACTGCCCGTCAGAACTTTTCCAGGTAGCTGAAAAAGTTGTCCTGAATAGCTTTGACCTCTGCCTTCTCGCAGTGCTCCTGGCCTTCCAGGCTATTCATGCACTGCACGTCCAGAAAGAGTCTTTCCACGTCGCGCTTACTCAAGCGGGACAGGGTAATGTTCAGCTCTGAAGGTTTGCGCGCACGTTGGGTCATCAGGATGCGCTTGGCATCCAGTTCGACTGGCGTGTTGGAATGTTCCTGGGCATATTTTTTGGCCGGCACCCACAGGCGATCACAGTGCTCGGCATCCTTGCACATGTAGGCACCGGGCACGCGAATAATCTGCTGCTCCTGAGGGGCTTCGAGTCCGATGAGCCCGGCCTTCGTCCGCTGCAGTTGGCGGAAACGATCCAGATCCCGCGCATAGCGGTTGGTGATGCGCTGCTTGTCCCCTTCCTTGTCGAGCAGGTAACTGTAGCCTGACTCGAGCTGTTGCTTGGTCGCCGCCAGGTTTTCCTTCTGCTTCTTGTTCAGTTTGCGTCCGGCACGCTCGGCGGCCGCTGCCTTGCCCTGCAACTTGCGTAGGCGCTCTTTCAGCCTCCCAAGCTGTTTCTGCTTGATCTTGATCTGTGCGTCTACCTGCGCAAGCTTGCCATCGCGCACCATCGTGATGTCGTCTTCGCTGCGAAACAGGGTCAGAAGGACGCGGTCACGGGCGCGTTGTTCCTGCTCGAGCTTCTGTTGCTCGGCACGCATGCGCTGCAACTCTCGCTCTTGTTCCAGCTCCGCCTGAGTCTTGGCGCGTTCAACACGCCCGACCTCGATGCCACGTTGGTTGAGCTGTGTATGCCCCTTCTGGGAGTACTGGGGCGGCACAGCGGTTCCGTAATGCACGACGCCGTCCTCGTCCACCCATTTCTTGATGCCCCCAGCATGGGCCGTCAGGCAGAAAGCAAAGGTCAGTGATAGTGCCAGGATTTTGTGTACGGAAAGCATAGGGATCGACTGCTCTTGTTCAACCGGTTCGACATTATAATCGACCGTAAGTTGCTTCCCTTAATACCTGGTCCGATATTTATCCACTCACAAGGCCCGGACCCGCCAAGGACATCGTTTTGGAACAGATCCTGCTGTTTTCCGCCTCGCTCGTCGCCAACACCTTCTCGGCGTTTGCCGGCGGTGGCGCCGGCCTGCTGCAGTTGCCGATTCTGATCTTCCTGGGGCTGCCGTTCGGTATTGCCTTGGCCACCCACAAGGTCGCTTCGGTCGCTTTGGGGGTCGGTGCGACCCTGCGCCACCTGCGCGAGGGCAGTCTGGAAAGACGCTTTGTGCTGTTTATCCTGGTCACGGGCCTGCCGGGCGTGGTGCTGGGTGCCTCAGTCATTCTGCAGGTGCCGGGGCGCACGGCCGAGATTGCGTTGGGCGTGCTGACCCTCGGCCTCGGCATCTACTCGTTCCTCAAAAAGGAGCTGGGCCAGCAGGCGCAGCTGCGTCATCAGCAGGGCTGGCCGCTGGGGTTTGGTGGTTTGATGCTGTTCCTGATCGGCGCGCTGAACGGCTCATTGACCTCTGGCACGGGGTTGTTCGTGACGATCTGGCTGGTGCGCTGGTTCGGCGCGGATTACAAAACAGCGGTGGCCTACACGCTGGTGCTGGTGGGCATGTTTTGGAACGGCACCGGTGCGCTGACCCTTGGCCTGCTCGGCGAGATCCGCTGGGACTGGTTGCCGGCATTGCTGGCCGGTTCCCTGCTCGGCGGTTACCTGGGTGCGCACCTCGCGATCAAAAAGGGCAATCGCTGGATCAAGCGGGTGTTCGAGGTGGTTACCGCGCTGGTCGGTATCAAGCTGATACTGGGCTGAGGGCGAGGGCCCTTTCAGCCTCAAATGCCGTATTGGTCTCGATAGGCGCGGATATTGGCCAGGTGCTCGGCCTCGCTGCGTTGGGCAAGGAAGCTGACCAGGTCTTCCAGCTTGGCAATGGCAGCCACTGGGATAGCGTAATCCTGTTCCACTTCCTGAATGGCCGATTTCTCGCTCTTGCCGCGCTCCTGTCGATCCAGTGCGATCACCACGCCCGCGGGCTGCGCACCAGCCGCTTCGATGATGTCCATGGATTCGCGAATCGCGGTGCCGGCAGTGATCACATCATCGATGATCAGGATGCGGCCCTCGAGCGCATGGCCGACGATATTGCCACCCTCGCCATGGTCTTTCGCCTCCTTGCGGTTGAAGGCGTAAGGGATGTCGATCTGATGCTGGTCGTAAAGCGCAGCGGCGGTCACCGCGGCCAGGGGGATGCCTTTGTAGGCCGGGCCATACAGCACGTCGAATTCGATGCCGGAGTCGACGATCGTCTGCGCGTAGTATTTGCCGAGGCGGGCCAGCGCGGAGCCGCTGTTGAACAGGCCGGCGTTGAAGAAGTACGGACTGATACGGCCCGACTTCAGGGTGAACTCTCCAAACTTGAGAACACCCACATCCAGGGCAAAATCCAGAAACTCGCGCTGATAATCCTGCATGACAAACCTCTCTTGTTAAGGCGGACGATTATAATGCGCGCCATGCGCGTGATCACGATCAATCTCAATGGCATTCGTTCTGCCGGTAGAAAAGGCTTTTTTCAATGGTTGCGTCGGCAAAGGGCCGACGTGGTCTGCCTGCAGGAACTCAAGGCACAGACACACCAGATTCTCGACAAGCTGTACTGGCCGCCGAGCTTCAGTTGTTACTATCACCCGGCACAGAAGAAAGGCTATAGCGGTGTTGGTATCTATTGCCGTCGCGAGCCGGACGAGGTGATCGAGGGCATCGGCTGGGGCGAGTTCGATGCGGAGGGGCGCTGGATCGAAGCGCGCCTGGGCAATCTCAGCGTGGTTTCACTGTATCTGCCTTCCGGTTCCTCGAGCGAGGAACGCCAGCAGGTTAAGTTCAGGGTGCTCGATCACCTGATGCCCTACCTCGCCGAGCTGAAGGCCAGCGGGCGTGAGTACATCATCTGCGGTGACTGGAATATCGCACACAGGAAGGAAGACCTGAAAAACTGGCGCGGCAATCAGAAGAATTCCGGCTTTCTGCCGGAGGAGCGGGCCTGGATGGACGAACTGTTCGGGCGGGCCGGTTGGGTGGATGCCTTTCGTGAGGTGAACCGGGAGGAAGACCAGTACACCTGGTGGTCGAACCGGGGACAGGCCTGGGCCAAGAACGTGGGTTGGCGAATCGATTACCAGGTCACCACGCCCGGGATCGGCGACAAGGTGCAGGCGGCGCGCATCTACAAGGACAAGCGTTTTTCCGATCATGCGCCGCTGATAATGGACTATGAGTACGAGCTGATTACCTGATATGCATAGCTGGCTCGAATCTTTAGCGGCTTACAGAAATCCGCGTGTGCTTGCGATGTTGTTTCTCGGCTTTTCGGCTGGCCTGCCATTGCTGCTGATTTTTTCGACTTTGTCCCTGTGGTTGCGTGAAGCCGGGGTTGATCGCAGTGCGGTGACGTATTTCAGTTGGGCGGCCCTGGGGTATTCGTTCAAGTTTGTCTGGGCGCCGCTGGTCGATAAATTGCCCTTGCCATTTTTGCATGAGTGGCTTGGCAAGCGACGTAGCTGGCTGCTGGTGGCACAGCTCATGGTCATGTCGGCAATGATCTGGATGGCAATGAGTGATCCGTCTACCGTAGAGGGTCTGCAGGTCATGGCTTTGGCTGCCGTGTTGCTGGGCTTTTCTGCCGCCACGCAGGACCTCGTGATTGTCGCCTACCGTATCGAGGCCGTGGAAAAAGATCTACAGGCGTTGATGTCGGCGTCTTACGTGGCCGGTTATCGCATCGGCATGATTGTCGCCGGTGCGGGT
>JAAUXZ010119990.1_pt1 | contig 16790 bp, 29 predicted proteins | sample 7278131 | NCBI WGS metagenome assembly JAAUXZ01 (sample SAMN14350119, study PRJNA611818) | marine sediment metagenome | isolation source: surface marine sediment (3m) | place: French Polynesia: Moorea | collected 2018-08 | reverse complement strand
CCCCTGGCGTTATCGCTGCGCGCTTTGCCTTGCCTAAAGCCAGCGTCAGCACCGGAACAACGAACCCGCTTATATATTCTTCAGTGTCTTGCCATTCTGCGCCACAGTATCTACCCTTGTTGTAGTCCTTCGAGTCACCGCCTGTTCCGCCGTCAATTCCAAAGGGCGGGTCTACTAATAGAGCGTCAAAATCAACTATTGGCACAACATCAAGCGCGCTTGCACAGTACAATTCCGCGTTTCCTATCGTTACTTTTTCCACTCTCAAACCTCGTTCAAAGGCAAATCTAACAAGTAATGCAAGCGGACTTCGCTACCGCTCGCCGCTTCATATAGTCGTTATGGCGCTTTCAGGCCTTTTACGTTCCCGGCAAATCCTTGAGCGCGTTCCAAAGATCGGCGCGAAGAATTTAGCATGTTCTCTGCGTATTCGGTCAAGAAGGCTTTCGCCTCGTCGAATGAATCAAAATAGTTGTCGTATTGGGTTCGCTTGGCGATTCGTCGCCCATCAATCCACACACTGGCTTCCGTTTCTTTTTGAACCTGAACCGGCTCAATCAGTTTTCCAAAGGTTGCTTTTCTGGTCTTGTATTTCGTAATCATTAAGTCCTCACATAGCGCCATAACAAGCCACTCAAGCGGGACGGTCGCTTCGCTCCCGCCCTTTAACAATGGCGTTATACCTCATTCCCCCAAACGTCCCAGCCGGGCCTGGTGCGTCTGGCGAAAAGCTCAATTCGTGGCCCATCGCTCACGGCCTCAATTACATCTTGTGCGGCCTCTGGTTTTCTACTGTGAGTTTTCCACGCTCGGGGCCAGTTCCACCATGTTGTGTCTATCCTGTCTTTCCCTTTGGGCATTTTCCCCCTGCGGCCTAAAAGACAAAATTCAGTCGTGGGACAATACAATCCACCTTGCCCCTTGCCCATCGGAGTTTTACACCATGTCAACACTTGGCAATACTTAAACCCCCACGCCTTAAGCACATCGAAAGCCGCAGGCAAATACTTTTGCGTAGTCCACAAATACAAGTCACAATTCTCTGCTGCAATATCGCCTACTGGCAGGGATACAATTTCATCCACCGTCATCGTGTCGTAGGGCATTGGCGTGTTTAGGTTGAATGTCATGTCGGCATATCTGGCCTTGCTGCTCCCCTTACCCCATTTGCCGTATTTCCACGGCGGATCGGCGACGATGGTGCGATAACCGCCATGAGGTATAACAAGCCGGTTAAGCGGATTCGCTTCGCTCACGCGCTTACCTCTGTCGTTACTAAGCCTTATTCCAAAATCCACAACACACCGCCTTTGTGGTGCGTTGTTTTCCTAACTATATCCAACTCCGAAATATGGAATTCTTCTTTCGTGTCACTATGCTCTATCAGAATCTGGTCACCCATACTGATGCGGATCACTCCAGCACTCGGGCCTTTTTCGGTTTGTTTATCGCTCATGAATTCGACGTGATCACCTGCCTGCATATTTTTCCCCGCGTGGCACGGTAATTCGCTGCACTCATCGCATAAAATCACCGAGTTAGAATATTCGTTTTCAAAACGACACCCACAAGAACTAAACTGCAGCGTCTTATCGGTATCGATAAATGTGTGTGTTGGCCCTTCGCCGGTTATTTCCTTCAACCGATCTGCCATGCCATCAAGTATCTTTTTATCGTGTTCGCAAATCATTCTTCGTTCTCCACGGCTCAATATTCTGCTCCAGCGTCTCAACAACGTGCTTAAGTCTGTCCTCGATGTACCGCAGCCGGGTAGTATCCCGGCCTATGTTGATCGCTGTGGATAGCTCAAACCCAAGTTGCATTAGAGCGTCTTGGGTGTCGCATAGGGCCTGGTTTGTGTTTTGTTGGGTCATCACTTTATCCTTAAGCTGGTTTTCGATTTTTCGATATGAGCGCCGGGGATCAACTCTCCTGCCTTTAACGCCCGAAGAATATCCCTCTTTTTTGGCTTTATATTCATCTCAATATCGACGTATTCATCAGGCAGCAACTCAGGATCATCTATGACTGCCATGTCACGACCCTTGGCCAGAGTGATGGCGAAGTAGGGACATTCGATCTTGGATATTTCACAGGCTTCCATATTCGACTTGAGATACTCCCGCATATGTTCCTTTCGGTTCTGCAGTACCAACTTTCGCCCCTGCAGTTTCTTGATCATCAGATCGACCATGTTGATATCGCTATCGATGTTCTCGGCGACCTGGATCAGAGCTATTGCTTTATCATTGAACTCGCCCTCAAGGGCTTCAAAGGTATCAGCGATAGCCTGCTTGATGTCCTCATCGCCTTCCTCGCTCAATACAGCAAGCTGCCGGTGCTGCTCTGTTAATTCATACAGGTGGGTCATGCTGCTTCCTCAAGTTTGGATTTCATCTCTTCGTAGATCGTTTGAGCTTCACGTTGCTTTTCCTTGTTGTCGAACTTCTTCGTTTTATCCCACGCCTGGCGGAATAAACCTTTGAGCATGTTCATGTTTACAGACTGACGCATCAGTCCGAACAACTTGTCAAGGTCTTCATCCAGCGCGGCGGCTTCTATTTCGTCAAGCCGATAATTCCGCGTCAGGGTCATCGCATGACGCCACCAGTCCACGTTCATGTCTTCTATGGTGCCGTGATACCCTTCCGCTGAGAGCGCCTCAGAGACCCAGGAATCGCCGATCTCGCGGGCCTTATACAATGCCCGGAGTTTAGCCAACTGCTCTACAGATACAACCTTGGTTGATTCAATGACATCTGACGGTAAAAGCTCTTCGTCCTTGTCGTATAGGGATAAGCCGAATTGGTCCCCGTAGTGACGCAGGCAACGCTTGAGCGCGTCTGTTACCGCTTCTTTGGTTGCCAGTTCGATGCATTGGCCAAGACCATAGGCGTGATTTCCTGCCGTACCATTGCCGAACCCGGTATCCTCATGGAAAGACTCATTTCCAGAAGCATCGCGGACAAGCAGTTTTAGCTGGCACAGGTAGGCAACTGTAACCATTTCGTATTCCTTGGTCTTACCGTTCCAGGTTTTTTCCTTTGTTTCGATGGATTTGTCCACTTGGTGTAAATGTTGGATCTCGGATGACCACATGCCGAAGCCAAAGATTCGGTTTGCCTGCTCAATGGCAAAGTGCCCCGCTATGTATTGCAGGGTGGTTTTGTTCCCACCTTCCCGAGACTTCACCGCTTCTTTCGGTAGCGGGCTTTTCAGGTCTTCAAGCTGTGACTCGCTGAACATGGTTGATTCGCTCATATCTCCCTCGCTTTGTTTGCTTTCTCTATGCGGTCACGTTGCCGCTTAATAAAAGCCTGCTTAGACCACCAATTAATAAAATGGATACGCCTACGGGCTTCCTCCTGCGCCTCAAGCCATGCTTGAGACTGTTCGTGTATTTCTTGTGCTTTAAATGTCATTTCTGATCCTAATTATTTGTAAGGCCGCAACGGATACTACGTTTCGCGCCGTTTTCTAAGTTCGTCGTCAAACCACGCTTTTTCCTCATCGGTCAGGTAATACAAACGTCCACGCCTACCTAGTTTCCTCTGTTCTTCCCTGAATTTTGCTTGCCGCGAAGCCCCATCCTTGGGGCTTTTTGCTTTCCTCCCGTAGCCCATGTTGTCATATTCGGAGTACGCCAGGTCAACAAACTCGTCGTCGGGGATGCCCTGGCGCGCATCGTTGACTTCCATTGCGTTGACCCATCCGGCCATTAACGCCAGCTCCGCCGCGCCTTCGCAGTCCTGAACCTTGTCGTAGTGATCTGCCGCCCAATTCATCAGCTCGTCTCGATTCATCCTGTTCATTATTGTGCCCTCTGTTGTGTGTTCGTCTCTGTTACTAGTATTAATACACTACGCTACTAATAACGCAAGGTCTAAATGAAAAAAAAATCACCATAACAAGCAAATCCAGGCGGACTCCCTACGGTCGCCGCTTATTTGCGGCGTTATGCAGCCTCAGACTTTTTCTTTTGCCGACCTGAGGTCAATTCCATAGACTGGCCATACGGCATAATTTCACGGTCAGGAGTTATCTCAAAACAGAACGTCAACTCTCAAATCGTCAATCGTCATTAGTCAAAATCCGCCATGCTGTTGCTGCCACCGCAGGTATCTGGCCATTTCCAACGGCTCTAAGTCTGTCCATCCTACGGGCCACGCCATCAGCCATTCCGCAAGCTGCGGGTTGAATTCCCGACCATTGATCGGAATACTCCAACCCTTCACCAAAACAATTCGGGCATCCGTAGATTCCGAGTAAGTATCGATCAAATCTGTACCCACATTCCGGGCATGGCTGATAATAAAAAATGAATTTCATTAGCCACATGTCGCCTGGGCAGCCCAACCGCCCGGCATCCGATGTTTAACTGTGTATTCAAGTGAATCGCTCATTGCTAGTTATCCTCCTCTTAAAGTTGTTCGATCATTGCCATATCAAGAGCCAAAGCCAGAGCCATCGCCATATCCAAAGCCATATCCACCGCCAGAGCCATCGCCAGAGCCATCGCCAGAGCCAAAGCCAGAGCCAAAGCCAGAGCCATCGCCAGAGCCATCGCCAAAGCCAGAGCCAAAGCCAGAGCCAGAGCCAGGGCCAGAGCCAGAGCCAGAGCCAAAGCCACAACCAGAGCCAAAGCCAGAGCCACAACCAGAGCCAAAGCCAAAGCCACAACCAGAGCCAGGGCCAGAGCCAGAGCTGTTACTCATTGTGCGCCACCATTTCTGAAATAGAATTTTTTGCTTTTATCGTGCATTCAATGATTTCACAATTTTCTGTCAAATGAATTCTTGGCACAAGTTTGCCAATTTTGCTTTCATCACTCAGCCCATCAATTGCGACTGATGACAGAAACGCACCTTTTGCGGCTTTCCAATACCACAATCGACGTGATTCAGTCAGAACACATTCACGGCCATTGTGTGATTCCAAAAATCCAGAATGAACACCAGCATCGCGACAGCGGACTATCACATATTTCCCTATCATGCCATTGTTGATACCAGATGGATTAGATTGAAACATAGCGGCCAGTTCTTTGGCCTGTCCAATAGTTAATTCATCAATATTCATTGCTTATTTCTCCTGCTGTTATGTTAAGGCGCTACACGGGACAACAAAAACCGTTGCCCGTGAGCCGAATCGTTGGCGAGTCCATCACTCCATCCCTTCCTCTGTAATCACCCTATCCGCCGCACGAATGGTTTGCGCGTAATAGATATGTGACGCCAAAGGCGGCTCCTTGCTGGAGTCGTACCGATCGGCACGTTGATATTTCTCGATAAACTCAACCGCCATCTGGTAAAGGATTCCCTCGTTGTTGGAGTCCCGCAGGTATTCTATAAACTGTTCCTCAGTTGCATCGCCATCCAGGAGCGCATCGAGGTAGGTTCGTGGTTGATCAACGTCTGGCCGCGCCATGCTGCCTGTGTTGTAACCGGGTTCTGGTTGTCCGAATGCCATGTCTATTCCTCAATTAATCCAGCCGGGGTTTTTAGTCGGTCGCGGGTAGCTGTTGGGTAGGCGGCTAATGTTGCATCGAATGCTGCTAACATTATTTAAATCCCAATGCGTAACGTTGTAGGGTATTTTGCAACGATCCATAAACACCTGATAAACATCTTTAGGCATACACATATAAACGCCATCCCAAAAAATATCCCAAACTGCTTTTTGCTCGGCTTCGGGTAATCCTTTGTTTACTTTGTACCGATTGATCGAGCTAACAGCAGAACGCCAGATTCGATACTTTGTTTTCCATTCCTGTTTTGTCATCTCTATTCCTCCTACCGGCTGGCTATTTGGCTTGCCGGTGGTCTGTGTTTTCAGTTGATAAAGATTAGTATAGCGGACTAAACTATATAATCAAGCAAACTAAACAAAAAAATTGAAATTAATTTAGCAGACTATTAGTGCGCTTGACATTATATTTTAGTTCGCTAAACTGTCATTTATGGATAAGAAAACAGCAGTTCAAATTTTTGGCACTCAGTCGGCAATTGCAGACGCATTAGGTATCACCCGGTCGGCGGTTAGCCAGTGGCCTGAACAACTGGATCAGCGCACAGCTGATTCAATTGTTGGCGCAGCTTTGCGACTTGGAATTCCTGTTCCGTCTGAATTTTTCGGCAAAGCCGCATGACTTCATCACCCTCCTGCGTGGATTCCCCTGGCTTCGGCCAGGGTTTTTTTTGCCACAGGAATGGGTTCAAACTAGAAGAGGCAAGGAAATGATCCAGCCAATTAGACAACCGAAGGATTACCCGATCCTAAAGGTAGGGGATTTCGATATCAGCTATCACCACGGGCAAATGTGGCTGTACAAGCGCAACCAGGGCGAGAAGCCGCAACTGATCATTCTAACTCCTGAAGAGCAGGAGAAAGTGCGGAGGGCGCTAAAGGAAGTAGGAAGAAACTGGTGAGTTTGGATGCGACGCGATGGGCTTGGGAGCAAAAAGTGAAGGGTACGCAAAAGCTGGTTTTACTCTCTTTAGCTGATCGGGCGGATGAAAAACATTGCTGTTATCCATCAATCTCGCGGATCACAAATGACACAGGATTAAACCGAAAAACTGTCATGAATTGTATAAATGTTTTAGAGAATTCCGGTCTGATCAAGACGAAAAAAATGCCAGGAAACAAGAATTATTACAGCCTGATTGGGGTGAAAAATAGGCACGAAACCAGTACCAAAAACGGTACTGCTGCCAGTACCAATTTAGGGACTAGTACCAAAAACGGCACCAGTACCAAAATAGGGACTTCTACCAGTACCAAAATAGGGACTACACCAGTACCAAAATTGGGACATAAACCTACCAATAACCTATCAATTAACCTACCAGAGTATATTGACAGCGAAACATTCGCTGAATTTCTGCAAGTCAGAAAACGACTAAAGGCGGTTAATTCTGAAAGGGGGATAAAAGTCCTACTGACCGAGATTGAAAAAATACACAAAGCAGGTTTTGACGTGAACAAAGAAATTGATAAAGCGATATCGATGGGTTGGAAAACCGTCTACATGCCGAAAGGAAATCCACCGCAACAAACATCAGGGTATCGAGAAATCGCATGAGCATTGCAGACCGCATAACCGAAATCTCAGGCCGCAGACAAATCACAATAAGCGCGGCTGAAGCTGAAAAGCTATTCCTGGGCAGACTGATTCAGGAGCCTGCCAAGATCATTGATGTCATGGTTTCATCTGTCCATTTCGCCAGTGACAACAACCGGATGATATTCGAGTCCATCCAAGGGCTGGAAGCCAGGGGCGAATTAATCGACATGCTGACCATAAACCAGGCATTGGAGCGCGAAACCCATCGGTCATGGTTGAGCGTACTGGGCGAATACGCGAATGACTCTTACGTTTCCAGTTGGTTCGTAACCAGTCAGAAAATCATTCTTGAAGAATTCAAGAAGCGGGAGATATTGCGGATTACTAAATCCTTGGCTAGCGATTTTGATTCAGACAAGGCGATTCAATCCCTGATGGGTATTGAGAACACCGAAGAAAAGCACCTGCATACCTCTGGCGAAGCGGCAGTAAAGGCGATAGAAAAGGCCAAGGAAACGGCGGCTAATGATGGTGTTACCGGATTACCCACGGGACTGATAAAACTGGACAAAACGATAGGCGGGTTCCAATCACCAGACCTGTACGTGATTGGCGCAAGGCCAGCGATGGGCAAAACGTCAGTGATATTAAATTTCATGCTCAACCATAATGCGCCAATTGGTTTTTTCTCAACCGAACAGCCTGCCGAGCAAATTGGGTTACGGGCAATCAGCGCAGAGTCGAACGTGAGCGCCAGAAAGATTCGGGTTGCCGATTTCAGCGACCAAGAATATGAATCAATGGCCTACGCTGTGACCAAACTGGCAAGCAAGAATATTTACATCTACGACAAATCTTATCTCACTATCACTGAGCTGATGCGAGAGGCCCGGAGGCTGAAATATAACCACGACGTAAAAGCGATTTACGTTGATTACATCCAGCGGGTTAAGGCGGATTCGGAGAATCGCAGGCTCGAGGTTGCAGAAGTAGTCACAGGGCTTAAATCCCTTGCCAGGGAGCTTCAAATACCGGTGATTGCATTGGCTCAGGTTAACCGGCAGGTCGAGAACAGGGCGGACAGACGCCCGCATATGGGGGATTTATTGGAGTCGGGAGTAATCGAGCAGGAGGCAGATGTGGTTATGCTCCTGTATCGGGATGAGGTCTACAACGAAGACTCGCCGGACCAGGGGGTGATTGAAATCCTGATTGACAAAAACCGGCACGGTGTAACTGGGAAACTAAGGTTTGCCTGGCTGGGTGAAACGATGCAAATCAAGAATTTAATGTTTGAAGGCTTGGGGCAATCGGAAATGGTGCGCTGAACATGCTTCGCTAGCGCGGTCAGAGGGCCAGAGGAAACGAACGGATAGTGGGCGGACGAACGGACTAGGCAGGGTAGTAAAACATGCCAATGCTGACGCACATGAAATGGCGATTATGTTCAAGACAGGTAAAGACTACACGATTTTAGACCGCTGGCTGACCGGTGAGATAGGTCACAGGCCGCGCAGAGTTACTTTGCGGTTGGTGGCGTGATGCTTGACTACATAGCAGGGCGAGAGATCTGGTTTATTGGGATTCTGCTGATTGTTGGGTAACAGAAAGCTCAATGTGTAAGCGCAGCGAATCCGACTGACGCGGATTGTTATATTTTGGAGGATGATTTATGACTGAGAAAAAATGGAATGAATGGACATTTGAAGATTATTGGGCTGAATGTGAATTTATGGATGGCATGGTGGAGGCTGAGTCGTGCTGGGATTGCCAACAGGTTGTAATTGACTGGCAAGCGAAGAAGCTAGATCAGATTAAGGAAATGGTTAATGATCTCCCAGCCTGCAAGATAGCAAGTGACGGCATGTTGCTCGCTCCTGTCGACAAGTATAACAAGTTGATTGGTATTCTTGTTTCACCATAACGACTTTATTAACCGGCGCGGAGAAATGTTATGGCGGACTACGGGCCAGGAAACCCCTACATAGTTGAGCGATGCCAGGACGCGGAGCGTCCGGTTGAATTACTTGTTATACGCAACGGTTGCACTCGGGAAATTGCTGAACAACTTTTAGAACAGTTGGAAGACCAATTGGCCGCGATGCGGATCGCCTGGGGATCCCCCGGCAAGCAGCGCGAACCGTGGGCAGATAAGCAGCTTTTAGATTTGCGAAAAGCGCGGGACTGGATGCGCGAGTACCACGAAAAACACTGGGGCCATTTAGGCGTATAACATCAGGCATTCACAGGCGCGGCAGCGTCCTCGTGAATCCACCTGTTATTAATTGAATAGGAGAGAGTAATGGCGAGAGGCGTCAACAAGGCAATCATTGTCGGCACACTGGGGCGTGATCCCGAGGTCAAGTACACAGCGGGTGGTTCAGCCGTCGCGAATATCTCAGTGGCAACCAACGAAACCTGGAAGGACAAATCTTCAGGCGAGAATGTCGAGCGCACCGAGTGGCACCGAATCGTGCTGTTTGGAAAACTGGCGGAAATTGCAGGGCAGTACCTGAAGAAAGGCTCCCAGGTTTACTTTGAAGGCAAGATTCAGACCCGCAAGTGGCAGGATCAAGGAGGCCAGGATCGATACGCTACCGAGATCGTCGCCAATGAAATGCAGATGCTTGGCTCAGGCGGAGGGGACGGGAAATCTGGCCGACAATCACCGGCTGACAGCGCCCAGTCGTCTCCGCAAGGCGCTACCAATCAAACAAGCGGGGTTATGCCGGATGGCGGCTTCGATGATGTTCCGTTCGCCGACCCATACAAATTCAACTGGCGGGCGGTATAACGACCATGCTCAAAGGCGCGAGCCTGCGAGCGTCCTTTGGAGCTGCTTGTTAAGTGAATTTTGGCACCATTAACAGTTATTCGGGCCAAGACGACGAGGTAAGAAATGGACGAATCAGATTTAATGGATGTATTCGTTAACAAATACATGTATTTTTTAACGAATACATGTATTTTTTAACGAATACATCAACAGAATGCAAGAACTGCAAGACCTGATCGATGAATGCTATCGCTCTGACGATCAGCAGGGCTGTGAAGAGTTGGAGGAAGAACTAGAGCTTTTACGGCTCAAAGTCCAAGCGGCGGGGATGGTGTCGTGAAACCCGCTAGAACGTATGCGTTTGAAATCATATCGGAACCAGACCGGGAGCAACGGCGGGCTATGTTGGAAGCTGTACCGGAAAGCCTGCGCGGTATAACGCGGGAGCATGTTGAAAACTACTTCGCTTTGAAAAATGCCAGAAGCCGACCTAATCAAAACCGATAACGGATTTAAGCCTGTAACTGAAGACTCGCGGAAATCCATTAACCGCGTGTCGGATGGTGAGGTTATCCATGTTCAGTTTAGGAAATACCGGAACTATGAAAACCATAAACGGTTTTTCGCATTTGTCCGCGCCACGTTCGATATGCAGGAACATTTCGAGGAACCGGAACATTACCGCCGATGGTTGATTATGAAAGCCGGGTACTACTCAACCTGTGTGGCTCCGAACGGAAACACAATGTTTTTTGCTGATTCAATCAGTTTTGAAACTCTCGATGATGAGGAGAAATTCAAAAAACTTTTTTCTGCATGTATTGATGTATTTCTAAGGGAGTTCGGGAACGGGATGACCGAGAATGAATTATTACGGGTGGTGGATTTTGTTTAACTTTGAGGACGAGCGATGAAATGCAAACGTAAATCAGGGTGCTGCGACCACCATTGTGTTGATGAATGTTATTACGAAGCCACGGAGCCGGCGAGTGTGTATAGTGTTGTTAGTAAGCCTGATCGATTTTTTGATACTGGTAGCGACGTTGTAATTGATTTAAAGCATGTCGTAGCAATTGAATGTCATAGTGACTTTGTGAAGTTGAGTTTCAGCGGAGGGAACTACGCGATAGTTAATGATGCTTGGTATGACAATACCGGCAATGACCCATCTGGCAAGGTGCGAGAAATGTACAACGAAATTTTGGGTCGTTGGAAGTCTCTATTAACAGAGGCTTACTAAAACAAAGCTATGCGGCTGAGCCCGCATTAGCGAACGGTTAGAAAATGAGCAAGCAAACCAAATACACCAAATTCGCCAGAGGCCGGGATTGCCAAGTTCGCATACCCGGGTACTGTTCATTTAATCGGAATACCTCTGTGTTGGCTCATTTAAACGGCGCGGGAATGGGGTTAAAACATGCTGATATTCATGGGTCGATATGTTGCGACGTATGCCATGACATTGTGGATTTCCGCAAACAGACTGAATACGACCGGGAGCGCATACTCATATGGCACCTGGAAGGCGTTATCCGTACCCAGCAACTTATGATCAGAGAAGGAATATTGAGACTATGATTATCGGGATCGATCCAGGATTAACCGGCGCACTGGTTTTAATGACTGACCACGGCGCTATCATGCATATTGAGGATATGCCGGTATCTGCCAAGACCAACGGCAAGGGCAAGCAGGTCAACGCGGTAATGCTTTCCGATATTATCAGCGATCTATGCGACATAGCTGGATCAGAGCCGCTTGTAGTTATTGAGAGGGTGTCAGCAATGCCGGGGCAGGGGGTGACTAGCATGTTCGGTTTTGGGCGCTCTCTCGGTGTTATAGAGGGTGTCACAGCCGCTTTAGGGTTGTCGGTTCGGTGGGTGACGCCACAGAAATGGAAAAAGCATTTCTCGCTGCTCAAAAAAGACAAAGACGCAAGCCGGACACTGGTTATTGAGAAATATCCGAAATATATTGATTATTTCAAACGGAAAAAAGACTCTGGCCGGGCTGATGCGGTTTTAATTGGGTTGATGGCTTGGCAATGACAGAACTTACCCAACACTATCTAGAAACATGGGGCGGATACGTCAGGCGCAATCGCGTTGAGCATTTGGGTTATCCCCGCAGGAACACGATACACAGAATGATGAAAGAAGGGCCAGCAGCAAGCCAGTCCACGGCTCCGGTAGATTACTCACCACCACCCGAAGTGCAGATTATTGACAAGATCATGCCCAAACTCCCACAGAGATTTAAAACCGTTTTGGAGCTGCGCTATGCTCATAGGCTATCGATCAGAAAGGGTTGCAAAAAAATGGGGCTGCGCAAAGACGCTTTTGCCTCCCTGCTGCGAGAGGCCACACAACGAGTGGCAGGGTGTCTGGACTTTATCACCGATGACTAAAAAAGAACACATAAAACACTTGATCTGTATATGTCTAGACAGTTTTACTATGTTTTAGACAAGCCTTACTTGTGCGTTTTAGGAAATTCCCCCAAGCCTTCTTTTACCCGCCATGAGCGGGTTTTTTTATGTCCGCACGAATCGAAAATCTACCCATTTGGGAATGCTACCCAGTGTTTAGCGAATATATGTATGGCGCTTGTACGTTGTTCCTAGCTGAGACTTTGTTGGTGTTCGTATAAGCAGTCTAATCGACAGATTGAAGGAGCCCATCACTTATGCGGGACTAGCTGGATTAGCGGCCTTGTACAAGGTGAACTCAGGCCAATTTACTGGATACATAACTGCCCTAGCCGGTGCTTTTGGGGTTTTATCAATTCTGCTTAGTGAGAATAAATAATGAAAAAGCTTATCGCGTTTTCAGTGTTGTTTTTGGCCGGTTGCAGTCAGTTGCAGCCCGTACTGGAAAGGTCATCTGGCAAGGTTGCAGAAGGCGTTGATACCTACTGCCAGGAGACTGATGAGACCTTCCGCGCGGAATTTCGTGCTGAGGTTAACTCCAAGACCAATGGCGCAACGATCATTGTTACTTGCCCGTAAGGTGATCAGTGGACGAAACAACGGGACAGGTAGCGGAAATAGTCCTCAGAGATTTGGACGCGCTGCCTATCGGTATCCGTCTGGTGATTATCCTGTTATGTGTGGTAGTGGTTGCCCTGACCTGGTTCGTCCTTGCACTCCGCAAAGATTGCAAAAACCTGCAGGAATTACTCAGTGATTTACAGGTCCGGTCTATTGAGGCACTTAATAACCTGGAGATTGCAATCCGCTATCGTGGGGGTGATTGAAGTGAGCCTGGAGGACTGGACTGAAAAGCTGTTCAAAAGGCGCAAAGAAGAGGTCAGAGACCGGCGCATAGAGCGCCATCGTAAACTGGAAAAGGTGCAGGAAGAGCTAAAAGACGCCTCAGAAAGGTTAAATATTGCCATTGAAGAATTAACTAAGAAAAAAGCCAAGTGACATTATTCTTAACTAAATTTGGATATTCGCTGTTCCCGCTGGGCGCGATTCTGTTCATGTTCCATATCGTCAAATGGCGTGATGGGAATTTAACAGATACCACAAAGCGCATGGTTTCTGCCCTAATGGTGGTGTCGGCGGCAATCGGTGTTTGTGTGGGCTGGTTTTCCGTCTCCCGCATGTTGGCACCAGAGGGCGAAACGCATGTTGCCTGGATGTGGGATTACAAATTCTTCATAGCAATGGTTACGGGTTCAGCATTTTTAGCGGGTGTTATTTTGTTTATCGATACCATCGAAAAACTGGATAGCAGGCACATCCTGGCCAATATCGCGCTTGTAGTCCTGGGCGCGATTATCATGGCGACGGCCTAATGAAATGACTATCAACGCAAATCCAAGCGGCCACCAGATGACAGTAGGAGCAGGCGGTGTGCTCAAGCCCATCACATTTCAACCCGATGATGTTGATGGCTTGTGGGCTTGGGCCTGGTCTGGTATCAACGATGTTAATCTAACACTAGGCACCTACAACGGTGGAGATTGTATTGATGATGCTGTCAACTTAGCCTCACCTGGTACCAATGATTTCTTCAACGATGATAGTGGTGATTCACGACATGGCAGGCCGATTTATACTGCGCCTCCTTTTGATGTAACTGCCGGAACGTATACAGTGCCTTATGCCCCTATAATGATGGGGGACGGTAGCGGCACAGTCCAATACATGAGGCAGACCACTAAAATGGGTGCGTCAGGTGAATTTTATATTATTTATGCCGTGTTCATGTCTAGAGCAGCAGGTGAACGTTGGTTTGTCGGAACAGCTGACTCACCTGGCAACGGGACCATAATGGGAAGCATTAATAGGGAAGTTAAGATAGTCATTAACGGAACAGATATTACTTTGACAGCCAACGGAGCTGTCCCAGATAAGGCAATTATTGAAATCTGGAGAGATTCTTCCAATAATTTGCATTGCTGGATTAATGGGGTCGATGCAACAAATGGTTCACCGAGCAGTACAGCGATCTTTGATATTTTTGGTTACGGAGGTGCTGGAGCTGGAGATGATAGGGGTGACGATTATTTATTTGAATTACTATACTATAATTCGTTGCCCTCACTTAACGAACGGTTAAGTATTCGAAATTTTGTCAATGGGCATTGGAGTTTATACTGATGAGCGATTTCCCTTTATTTGCAGGAGCGCCACATAAAAGGGGTCTAATTGATGCCGCAAACTCAAGGGGTGTTGCGGTTAGCGCCAACGCCAGCTCAGACACGCTAGGGACTAGAGAAGTTTTAATTGCATCAACGGAATGTGATGCGATTGGTGGATATATTCGTGTAACGTCCAACTCTCCCGGCTCCGTAGCTCAAAATCTTATAAACGTTTATATTGGTCCAAGTGGCTCTGAAGAATTGATTTTAGAAGGGTACACACATTTTCACGATAATTCTAGTCAGTTGGCTCCAATTTATACGATACCGCTTCCAATCAATATTCCCAAGGGTTCAAGGATAACAGTTGATATGCAATCGTCAGTTGGTGGTCATGCCCAGAGTATGATTTTTTATTATATCCCGGAAACATTTTCCGGGAGGCAGGGCTTTGGTACCATTGATTCGTTTGGTGTTGATACAGCTTCAAGTCAATCCAGTATCACTATCAATGCTGGATCGACCGCGAACACAAAAGGGGACTGGGAGCAAATTGCATCGACAGCTGAAAACGTACATGGGTATAAGGGCTTTTTTCTTTCGTTGGTGGCTAGACCTAATTCGACTTCAACAATAGTGGCGCATAAACTAATTGATATAGGAATTGGTGACAATCCTAACGAAGTAATCATTTTACCTGATATTCACACATACCAAACAGATTCAGAAACTTACTGGTTTGATAGTCAGTTTTTTGAGATTGATATTCCTCCAGGTGTGCGAATAGCGGCACGAGCCCAATGTAGTTCAACAAGTTCGTCAGCCCGAAATACGGGCATAATTTTCCACGGAGTGAGATGATATGCCAGCTCAAGCAAGCGGTACGGTAACACCTGCAGTAATCGGCACAGAAGAAACCGTATCCACGGTATCTGTTGAAGGGGTTTACGTTCTTTCAGTTGACACTGTGAATATGGTAAATGGAGACGAAGTTGTCTTTAATATCTACACTAAGACGTTGACTGGCAGTGTTAGTGCGCTGGCCTACACAGCAACCTACAAACACGCTCAAGGTGTTCCAGTAAAACTTTCAATTCCGGTAAAATCCAACTTTGAATATGTATTCAAAATAAACCAGACAGTCGGCGCGGCAGCAAGGGCCTTTCCTTGGAGCATTGATGCTCTCTAATGTCTCTTCGCCACACAAGTCTCTTTATCTCAAGCGCAGGAGGCGGAGCATCAGCTCCTGTCATCTCCGCTGTTTCTAGTGCCGCGAACGGCGCTGGTACCGCAACCGCATTAGGCGCTCTGACTATCACGGTAGATGACTCAACTGGAATCACCCAAGTAACAGTTGGCGGTGAGAGTTGTACTAACATCGTTCTAACAAACGGCACCACTGTTGACTGTGTGGCTCCAAAGGCGTTCGGGGATGACTACGGAGCTAATCGTAATGTCATCGTCAACAACGGCAACGACTCAAATCTCTTTTCTGTAGTCACGCATATTCCGGACGGCACAACAGAAACAGATTTCACTGTTGCGTATGCGAGCCTTGATGTAGATAGCCCGTTTTACGGTGACAATTCCTATTCCGCAATAGTCAGTGGCGATTCTTGTATCTACGAGTCAGTCACTTCACCAGACAGCCACGCTATTTCAATGGACGGAACTGGTAAGTTCACCCTTACTGGCACACTTACTCAAGATCAATCGTTTGATGTTTTTATCTTTGATACATCAGATAAAACAGCAGGAACTAGCGCCACTGTTACTGTGGTGATGTCAGTATCTCTGACGATACAGGAAACAAATCATAGCCATACTGTTGATAATGTAGCCCTGACTCAACTGCATCAATTGGTAATCCAAGAGGCGGCACACAGTCACACAGGAGAGAACGTAATTTTAACCGGGGCAGGGGCACTATCGATCCAGGATGCAGCCCATGCGTTAAGTTCAGATAATGTCACTCTGACGCAATTGCACACGCTGGTAATTCAAGAGGCGGGGCATAGCCACAGCGCTGAGAATCTTGCATTAACACAGGCGCATGACCTGGTTGTTCAGGACGCCAGTCATACCCACACAGCGGATAACGTTGAAGTAAACACATCAACCGCTTTGGTAATTCAAGATGCGGGGCATGGTCATACGGTCGAAAGCCTGACCTTATCGCAAGATCTTTTCTTGGTGGTACAGGCCGCGATCCACGAGCACAGCGCAGAAATCATTGCGCTAACACAAGACCATCAATTGGTTATCAGTGACGCACTGCATACACTGATATCTGATGTTGTAACCCTGACCGATAATTCAATCATCACCAATCCGAATAGGGTCATTGTGGTACAGGAT
>JAAUXZ010105008.1_pt1 | contig 16813 bp, 18 predicted proteins | sample 7278131 | NCBI WGS metagenome assembly JAAUXZ01 (sample SAMN14350119, study PRJNA611818) | marine sediment metagenome | isolation source: surface marine sediment (3m) | place: French Polynesia: Moorea | collected 2018-08 | reverse complement strand
GACGGTGCACCTGCACCGCGAGAAGCAGGCCGCGGAGCTCCTCGGCATCCCGTACGAGAAGTACACGCAGGCCGGCATCTTTCCCGTGGCCTACACCATCGGCACCGACTTCAAGCCGGCCATCCGCACGCCGGCGGCGAAGGTCCTGCACTGGAACCGCTGGTAGGAGACGACATGGCGTTCACGAGCAACACGGAGCTCTGCCGCTTCTTCTTCGAGAACCTGTGGACGAAGCCCGAGGAGGTGCGGAAGATCTGCACCGACGACGTCACCTGGGTGACCACGCGCTCGATGCCGATCCCCGGCGCCGAGCACACCATCCAGCACGTCGGCTGGGAGGCCATCTGGAACGTCTGCACCAGCGGCTTGAAGCACGACGCGGGCTACGTGCCCGAGACGATGACCTACCCGCACCAACGCTACCTCGAGGCCGAGGACGACCACGTGATCTACCAGTTCACCATGTCGTGCAAGACCAGGGACGGCCGCGACTACCTCAACGACTATCTCTTCCTGGTGAAGTGCCGCGACGGCAAGGTCGCCCACATGCAGGAGTACTGGGACTCGAAGCAGGCCTTCGAGCTGCTCTTCGCGAGCAAGGAGGACGACTCGTGAGTCGGCCTCCGCGCAGCGAGGTGGAGCCGAGCGAAGGTCGGGAGGAGGAGGCACGAGAATGTTCGACCTGAGCGGCCGGGTGGCCCTGGTGACGGGGGGCGGGCAGAACGTGGGCGAGGGGATCGCCGCGGCGCTGGCGCGCCAGGGGGCCTCGGTGGCGGTGAACGACCTCGTGGAGGAGCGCGCGGCCGAGGCCGCGGAGCGCATCGCCCAGGCGGGCGGCAAGGCGGCTCCGGCCGTCTTCGACGTCACCGACGTCGAGGCCGTGAGGGCGGGCGTGGTGGCGGCCGCATCGGCCCTGGGCCCCGTCGACATCCTCGTGAACAACGCCGGTGTCCCGGCCGGCATGGCCACCGTCCCCTTCCGCGAGACCGACGAGGCCCACTGGCACCGCTACGTCGACCTCAACCTCTATGGCGTGATCCACTGCGCGAAGGCCGTCGTCGACGGCATGTGCGAGCGCGGCTGGGGGCGCGTGGTGACGATCTCTTCGGGCGCGGGCCAGACGGGCCTCCCCATCGGCGTCGCGGCCTACGGCGCGGGCAAGGGTGGCGCGCTGGCCTTCATGCGCCACCTGGCCATCGAGCTGGCCGGCACCGGCGTCACCGCCAACAGCGTCTCGTTGGGGCTCATGGAGAGCGCGGCCGGCGGGGGCCAACCCGAGGTGACGGAGGCGCTCGCGCGGACGGTTCCCGTCGGCCGGATGGGAACGCCGGAGGACGCGGCGGCGGCCGTGGTGTACCTCGCCTCCAACGAGGCGAGCTGGGTGACGGGGCAGACCATCGGTGTGAACGGCGGCTCGCTCACGGGCTGACCGGAGGGAGACGGGCATGGCGGATCGCAGCAGCTTCGGGTTCGGAACCACGGCCGACGAGGTGATCGAGGGCATCGACCTCTCGGGCAAGCGCGCCCTGGTGACGGGCGCCTCCGGGGGACTCGGCGCCGAGACGGCGCGGGTGCTCGCGGGGGCCGGCGCGGCGGTGACGCTCACCGCGCGCGACGTTCCCAAGGGCGAGGGGGTGGCCGCGGCGATCCGCGAAGCCACGCCCGGCGCGGACGTCGAGGTGTTGGAGCTCGAGCTCCAACGGCCCGAGAGCGTGCGGCGCTTCGCCAAGGACTGGCTCGCGAAGCACGCGCAGCTCCACCTGCTGATCAACAACGCCGGCATCATGGCCTGCCCCGAGGCGCACACCGACGAGGGCTGGGAGATGCAGTTCGCGAGCTGCCACCTGGGCCACTTCCTGCTGACGGCCCTGCTGGTGCCCGCGCTGCGTGCGGGAGCACCGTCGCGCATCGTGAACGTGAGCTCCGGGGGGCACCGCTTCTCGCCGGTGCTCCTCGACGACCCGCACTTCGAGCGCACGGCGTACGACAAGTGGGTCGCCTACGGGCAGGCCAAGACGGCGAACATCCTGCACGCCGTCGAGCTCGACCGGCGCCTCGCGAAGCAGGGCGTGCGCGCCTTCGCCATCCACCCCGGGGCGATCGTGACCGAGCTCGGCCGTCACCTGCAGAAGGAGGACATCGAGCTCATGAACTCGCGCGTGCCGGGTGGCGGGCTCAAGTTCAAGCCCGTCGAGGCGGGCGCGGCCACGCAGGTCTACGCCGCCACGGCGCCGGAGCTCGAGGGCAGCGGCGGCCTCTACCTCGAAGACGTGCACGTCGCCGGCATGAACACCGACGACGCCTCGATCGGGGGCTACAAGCCCTGGGCGGTGGACCTCGACTCCGCCGAGCGCCTGTGGGCGCTCAGTGAAGAGCTGCTGGGCGAGCGCTTCGCGGTCTGAGGACCCTACTGGAGGTCCGGCCCGAGCCAGCGCGGGAGCCAGAGGGAGAGCTCCGGCACGAAGGTCACGAGGAGCAGCACCGCGAGCATCGCCAGGTACATCGGGAGCAGCGGGCGCACCACCTTCGTCACCTCGGTGCGGGCCACCGCGCAGCCCACGAAGAGCACGCTCCCGACGGGAGGCGTGCACAGCCCGATGCAGAGGTTCAGCACCATGACGATCCCGAAGTGCACGGGGTCGACGCCGAGCTGCTCGACCACCGGCAGGAAGATCGGCGTGAAGATCAGCACGGCGGGTGTCATGTCCATGAAGGTGCCCACCACCAGCAGCGTGAGGTTGATCGCCAGCAGCACGGCGAGCGGGCTGTCGCCCAGCGAGAGCAGCGCCTGGGCCACGCCCTGCGGGACGCGGTCGTAGGCGAGGATCCACGAGAGCGCCGCGGAGGTGCCCACCAGGATCATCACGATCCCCGTGGTGGCGCCCGCCTGCACGAGGATCTCCGGGAGCTCGGCGACGCGGACCTCGCGGTAGGCCAGGGCGAGGCCCAGCGCGTAGAGCACCGCCACGGCGGAGGCCTCCGTGGCGGTGAAGACGCCGCCCACGATGCCGCCCATCACCAGGGCCGGGAGCCCGAGGCTCGGCAGCGCCCGAGCGAAGGCGCGCAGCAGGCCGTCGTGCTCGCCGGCCGCTGCGTGTCCGCCAGGCCGCCGCAGCCCGAGCGCCGCGGCGATCATGAGCGCGGCCGCGACGAGGACGCCGGGCACGTAGCCCGCCAGGAAGAGCGCCGCGATCGACACCCCGCCGCTCGCCAGCGAGTAGACGATGAGCACGTTGCTCGGCGGCACCACGAGCCCGGTTGTGGCCGCCGAGATGTTGACGGCGGCGCTCCAGTCGCGGTCGTAGCCTTCGTCGCGCATGCGCGGGCCCATCACGCCGCCCACGGCGGAGGCCGCCGCCACGGCCGACCCGGAGATCGCCCCGAACAGCGTGGAGGCGAGCACGTGCACGTGGGCGAGGCCGCCGGGCAGCGCGCCCACCAGCGCCCGCGCGAAGTCGATCAGGCGCCGCGCGCAGCCGCCCCGGTTCATGAGCTCACCGGCCAGGATGAAGAAGGGAATCGCGAGCAGGGCGAAGGAGTCGAGGCTCGTCGCCAGGCGCTGCGCCACGGTCACGAGCGCGGGCTCCGCGGGCAGCGAGCGCAGCAGGGTCAGCGCGCTGGCGATGCCGATGGCGAAGGCCACCGGCACGCGCAGGAGCAGCAGGGCCGCGAGGCACGAGGCGAGAAGGGCGACGTCGCTCAAGTGCCGCGGGTCCCGCGCAGCGCGCGCCAGTCTTCGATCAGGAAGATCAGCGCGTAGAGGACGACCAGCGCGCCGGAAGCCGGAAGCACCGCGTACACCCAGCCGAGCGAGAGGCCGAGGGCGGCGGTCGTCTGGCCGAGCTCGAAGGAGAGCGCCACCAGGCGCGCGCCGCCCACCACCATCACCGCCAATGCGAACACGGCCACTGCGCCATGGGCCACGAGGGCCAGGAGCCACGCGGCGCGCCGGTCGAGGCGTTTCGGCACGAGATCCACCGCCACGTGGAGGCGCTGTCCCATGGCCACGGCCGACCCCAGCAAGCCGATCCACACGAGCAGGTAGCGCGCCAGCTCGTCGGTGAAGGAGCTCGGCGCACCGAGCGCGAAGCGCGACAGCACCTGCCACGTCACGTTCAGCACGGCGGCGCCCATCAGCAGCGCGAGCAGCGCCCCGGACACGCGGTCGAGCCGTGCCTTCAGGCCGCTCACCGGCGGGCTGCTTCGACGAGCCGGATCAGCTCGGCCAGCTCGGGGTCGCGGCCGAGCTCCTCGCGCAACGCGGCCGTTCGTGCCGTGAAAGGCGCCTTGTCCGGACGCAGGATCTCGACGCCGGCCGCCTCCACGGCCCGCAGGGCCGCCTCGCTCGCGCGCTTCCAGAGCGCGCGCTGGTGCGGCACCGACGCCAGCGCCGCCTCCTCGAGCCAGGCGCGCTCCCGGGGAGAGAGGCGCTCCCAGACCGTCGCGCTCACGAGCAGCACGTCGGGCACGCCGGTGTGCTCGTCGAGGCTGTAGTAGCGCGCCACCTCGTAGTGGCCCGAGAGCTGATACGAGGGCGGGTTGTTCTCGGCGCCGTCGACCACGCCCTGCTGGAGTGCCGAGTAGAGCTCGCCCCAGGCCAGGGGCGTCGCGGAGCCGCCGAGCGCACGCACCAGGGCCATGGCGCTCGGGCTCTCCTGGGTGCGGATCTTCAGGCCCGCCAGGTCTTCGGGGCGGCGCACGGGACGCTCCCGCGTGTAGAAGCTGCGGCTGCCGGCGTCGTAGTAGGCCAGACCGCGCAGCCGTGCGCGCTCGGTGGCGAGCAGCAGGCGCCGGCCCACGGGGCCGTCCTGGACGGCGTAACGGTGGGCCTCGTCGCGGAAGAGGTACGGCACGCTGTAGAGGCGGAAGGCCGGGGCGAAGCTCTCGAGCACGGCGGCCGACACCTTGGTGAGGGCCAGGCTCCCGATCTGGAGCAGCTCGAGGCACTCGCGCTCGCTGCCGAGCTGCTCGTTCGGGTAGATCTCGAGACGCAGGGCCCCGCCCGAGCTCCGCGCCAGCCGCTCGGCCATGAGCTCCATGGCCCGGTGGACCGGGTGGTCGACGTCGAGCCCGTGGCCCAGCCGCAGCAGCCTCGTGTCGCTCTCGCGCGCGCAGCCCAGGCCGGCGAGCAGGAGCAGAAGGGCGACGCCACGCGCTCGAACCGCGGGCAAGGGAAGCTCGGCGTTCCCGGCGGCCGCGATGGGAGCGGCCCGCTACTTCACCACGACGTGCCAGTGGTTGCGGAAGCCCTCGACGCCGATCAGCACGAGCTGGCGATAGCTGATGCCGTGCTTCGCGGCGATCTCCTTCTTGTACTCCTCGGAGAGGTTCTCTTCGTAGTGGACGCGAGCCATCGACTGGGGGTCGTCCCGGTACTTGCTCTCTGCCTCCTTCTCGGCGCGAATGAGAGCCTGGCCCACCTCCCGGAAGATCGTGCGGCGCTGGGCCTCGGTGAGCTCTGCCGCGCTTTCCCCGTGCGTCTCTCCGACGGCACGGTCGGGCACGGCCCAGGCGAGGGCGAAGAGGGCGGCGAGCAGCGCCATCGTGCGGATGATTCCCCAGCTCATGCGGTCCTCCGGTTCGTGGCCCTTCACCGTCGAGTAGCGCATCCAACCGGGCCCTGCGACGGCGCGACCGACGCTAGGCGCGCTTGGCGAGTCCGCGCAGCGCGAGGTCGACGATCGGCCCCACCATCTTGGGCTGGAGCTTCGCGCCCTTGGAGAAGAGGGCGACGGCGATCGGGCCCACCACGAGGTCCGCGGCGAGCTCCAGGTCGAGATTCGCCTCGAGCTCACCCCGCGCCACGCCTCGCTCGAGCGCGGTGACCAGCGGGCGCCGCCGCTGCCGGCTCACCGGATCGTAGAGCTGCGAGAGCTCGGGGTTGTGGGCGCGCTCCCCGGCCAGGCTCGGCATGACCGTAGCCAGCGGCGTCGAGTTGAAGACCTGGATGTAGCTGCGCAGCATCTGCTTCAGGTCCTCCGCCACGCTTCCCGTGTCCACGTCCTCGAAGCCCGGCAGGTTGCCGAAGGCCTCCACCACCAGCGGCAGCTTCGAGGGCCAGCGCCGGTAGATGGTGGCCTTGCCCACGCCGGCGCGGCTGGCCACGCCCTCGACGGTCAGCGCCGAGAAGCCGACCTCCACCAGGAGCTCGAGCGTGGCCTCGAGGATGGCCTGGTGGGCCTCCTCGCTGCGCGGCCGGCCCGCCGCCTGCTGGTTCGTCGAAGTCGAGCTCACGTGGCCCCCGGGTGCTCTCAGTCGAGACGCTCGATCACGGTCGAGATGCCCATGCCGGCGCCGATGCACTGGGTGGCCAGGCCGTAGCGCCCCCCGCTGCGACGCAGCTCCTTGGCCACCGTGGTGACGAGCCGCGCGCCGGTGGCGCCGAGCGGGTGGCCGATGCCGAGGGATCCGCCGTTGACGTTCACGCGGTCGGCCGGGATGCCGAGCTCGCGCACCGAGGGGATCACCTGGGCCGCGAAGGCCTCGTTGAACTCGACGCGGTCGATGGCGCCGGCCTCGATGCCCGCATGGCAGAAGGCCTCCTTCGACGAGACCACCGGGCCCAGGCCCATGAGCTGCGGCTTCACGCCGCCCACGCCGAGGCCCGCGATGCGCGCCAGCGGCTCGAGGCCGAGCTCGCGCGCCCGGTCCTCGCTCATGAGCAGCGCCGCCGCCACGCCGTCGTTGGTGGGACAGGAGTTGCCCGCCGTCACCACGATCTCCTTGTCGCCGTAGGAAACGACGCCCTTCAGCGGCGGAAGACTGGCGAGCTTCTGGGTGGTGGTGCCGGGACGGATGCACTCGTCGCGGTCGAAGCTGACCTTCGTGCCCGTCTCCTGCTCGACCCAGTTGCCCTGGTCGTCGAAGACCGGGTCCTCCACCTCCATCGGGATCACCTCGTCCTTGTAGACCCCGTTCTCGTAGGCGGCGTGGCAGCGCTCGTGGCTCTCCGCGGCATAGCGGTCGAGCTCCTCGCGCGTGAGCCCGTAGACCTCGGCCACGTTCTGCGCGGTCTGCGTCATGGGCTGGAGCCAGGGCGACCGGCGGATGTACTCGGGGAACTCCACCGAGAAGTACTGGTCGTGATGGGGGTCGGGCGCGATCTGCACTTCGCTGAGCTGATCGAGCTTGCTCGTCATGCTGTTGACGCGCGTCTTCTGGCCGCCGCCGCCGCCGAGGCCGCGCCCCATGCGCTCGATGCCCATGGCGATGCCGCAGTCGGTGGTGCCCACCATGATCGACATGGCCACGCGATGGAGGGTCTCCATGGAGGATCCGCACTGGCGGTTCGAGTGGAAGGAGCAGGCCTCGAGCGGGAGCCCCGCCAGGCGCTGGACGTTGCCGAGGTAGGCGAACTCGCTGCTGCCGCCCGCCACGTTGCCGATACCCACGTCCTCGATCATCGAGTCCTTCACCTTGGGCTGGCGGTCGAGCAGGGCCCGGATGACCTGGGCCCCGGCCTCGTCGAGGCGGGTGGCCACGAGCTTGCCCCGGGCACCCCGGGCGAAGGGCGTACGGACGCCGTCGACGATCACGACGTTGCGAAGAGACATGGAGACCCCCTGGGCTGTCCGGCCGGGCTCCCGGAATCGCGCGACGTCCTGGCGCTCGCGACCGGCTGAAGGACGCCTCACGGCGCCGGGAAATACGATACTATACGTTCCGTTATTGATCTATCCCCGTGAAGGAGCGCCCACCCATGGCCAAACCCCCCTCGAGCTGGGACCTCGAGGTCGACGTGATCTCGATCGGATCCGGGTTCGGCGGCGTCTGTGCCGCCATCGCGGCACACGACCTCGGCGCCCGCTGCGTGATCCTCGAGAAGGCCCCCCGCCTCGGCGGTCTCTCGGGCTACGGCGGCGGAGAGGTCTTCGTTCCCAACAACCACAAGATGCGCGCGCTCGGGATCGACGACTCCGAGGAGGCCGGCAAGCGCTACGTGCAGTTCCTGTCGGCGGGCTTCGCCGACGCCGATCTGATGGACAAGGTGCTCGGTACCTGCCAGGAGGCCGTGGAGTACTACGAGCGCGAGGCCGGCGTGCGCTGGATCGCCGTCGAGGGCCTCCCCGACTACTACTACCCGAAGGCCGACGGTGCCCATCCGGGCGGGCGCTACCTCACCGTCGAGCTCTTCGAGGGCTCGACCCTCGGCGAGTGGCAGTACAAGACCTACCCGATGACGCCGCACGTGCCCCCCGGCGCGCTCCACAGCGAGATGTACGCCTGGGGCGGCCTGGCCAAGGTCACCACCTGGGACTACGAGCTGATCGGAAAGCGCCTCGAGGAGGACAAGCGCAGCTTCGGCCCGGGCATGGCGGGCTACTTCCTCAAGGCCGCCGTGGTCGACCGCGGCATCCCCGCCCACGTCGAGACGCCGGTGCGGGAGCTCGTGACCGACGACGCCGGCGCGGTGGTGGGCGTGCGCGCCGAGCAGGAGGGCCGCGACTTCTGGGTGAAGGCCGACCGTGGCGTGGTGCTGGCCGTCGGCGGCTACGACCACAACAAGGAGATGGCCTGCCAGTACGAGTGCATGCCCGACTGGAACTCGGCTGCGCCTCCCTACTTCCACGGCGACGGCATCGTGATGGGCACCGAGGTGGGCGCCGCCATCGCGCAGGTGCCGCCGGTGAACCTCGGCATGTTCTACGGCTACAACATCCCGGGCGAGGAGGCCGACGGCGCGCCGCTCTTCCGGTCCTCGTGGGAGTGCGGCGTGCCCCACGCGATCTGGGTGAACAAGAAGGGCGAGCGCTTCTGCGACGAGTCCTTCTACAAGGACTACCAGCCGCGGCTGCGGAGCTGGGACGGCCAGACCCAGACCATGCCGAACCTCCCGCCCTTCCTGATCTTCGACCAGAACTACCGCGACCGCTATCCGCTGGGATCCTTCATGCCCGGGCAGGAGCTGCCGCCGGAGCTGGTGGAGACGGCCGACACCCCCCGCGAGCTGGCCGACAAGCTCGGCATCGACGCGGAGGGCCTCGAGCGGACGCTCGAGCGCTTCAACGAGAACGCGCGCAACGGCGTCGACCCCGACTTCGACCGCGGCTCCTTCCACTGGTCGCGGCGCCTGGTCGGCGACTTCGACTACCCGAACCCGAACCTCGGCCCGCTCGACAAGGCGCCCTACTACGGGGTGCGCCTGGTGCCCGTGTCGGTGGGAATCAACTCCCACGGCCTCAAGACCGACACCAGCGCGCGCGTGGTGCACGTGCGCGGCCACGCCGTTCCGGGCCTCTACGCCGTGGGCAACGCGGCGGCGCTGCGCGACCTGGGGAGCGGCTACCAGAGCGGCACGTCGAACATGCGCGCCATCACCTGGGGCTACATCGCCGGGCGCCACGCCATGGGCAAGGGCTGAGCGCGTGCCCGCCGCCGAGTACACGACCACCGCGAAGCTCCCGGTGGAGACCATCTGGGACTTCGTGAAGGAGATGGACAACTGGGCCGAGTACGTGACCGGCTACCAGTCGCACGAGAAGCAGAGCGAGACCGACTCGGTGTGGGTGCTGAAGGGCGACGTGGGCGTGCTGGCCCGCACCCTCAAGTTCCAGGTCCACATCACGGAGTGGAACGGCCCGTCGCAGGTCAGCTTCCTGCTCAAGGGCCTGAACGAGCCCATGGAGGGCAGCGGCACCTTCCAGATGGCCACTTTCGAGGAGGAGTCGGCCGACACGCCGGCCGCGGCGTCGGCCGGGAAGAACCCGATCATGCGCCTGCTGGAGGCGATCGTGCGCTTCTTCATCCGGCTCTTCTCGGGAGGCAAGCCCGAGCGGGCCGAGAGCGCCGACGCCGGCCCCGGCGCGGGCATGGCGAAGCTGACCTTCCAGCTCGAGATCAACCCGGGCGGGCCCATGGACCCGATGGTGAGCGCCATGATGAAGCCGGTGATGCTGCCGGCGGCCGAGCAGCTGGCGAGCTCCATCATGGCGCGCCTCGAGGAGCGGCACGGAGCGAAGGCCTAGGGCGCCGGCTTGGGCGGCGCCTTCGGCGAGCTGCGCGGCCGGACGCTCTGGGTCGTCCTGGGCTGCCTCGCGTGCCAGCTCGCGCTCGGCTTCGGCTACGTCTACTCGACGCTGCTCAAGGCCATCACCGAGGACCTCGAGCTCTCGCGCGCGGCCTTCGCATCGGCGCGCATCCCCCTGCTCTTCGCGATGGCCGCGGTGAGCCCGCTGCTCGGCTGGCTGATCGTGCGGGTGGGAGCGCGGCCGGTGCTGGCCGGCGCGAGCCTGATGATCCTGCCCACCTTCGTCTGGCTGAGCCGCGCCCAGAGCCTGTGGCACTTCTATACGGGCAACGTGATGCTGGGGCTCCTCACCACCGGCCTCGGAGACATCACGGTCGGCACCGTGGTGTCGCAGTGGCTGCGCAAGGCGCGCGGCTTCGCCCTCGGGATCGTCTACACGGGCTCGAACCTTGGCGCGATCGTCTTCGTGCAGATCGCCACCCACCTCGCTATCCGGCAGTCGTGGCGCGAGGCCTTCCTCGCCGTAGGCGTGCTGGGCGCGGCCGTCGTCGTGCCCTTTGCGCTCTTCGCGGTGCGCGATCGCCGGGCGGGCGAGCTTCCGGCGTCGGAGCACGCGGCGGGCGGCGCGCCCGAGCCCGGCGGCGCCGCGGCCGATCTCACCGCGCGCGAGGCCCTGCGCACGCGGAGCTTCTGGATCCTGTTCGTCGCGCTCTTCAGCTTCTTCCTCTACTTCCTGGCGATCCTCGAGCATTTCGTGGCGGCCCTCACCGACCAGGGCCTCTCGCACGAGGCCGCCGCCGGCTGGTACAGCTTCGCCATCGGGATGGGCCTCGTGAGCAAGGTGGCGATGGGCCTGCTGGCCGACCGCGTGACGCCGCGGCTGGCCTTCCTGGCCGACTTCGGCTTGCTCACGCTCTCGTCGCTGCTCTTGCTGGCGGTGCCCGCCCCGGGCTTCCTCCAGGCCTTCGCGGCGGTCTTCGGCTTCGCCTACGCCGCACGCGACGTGGTGTACCCGCTCATCATCGCCGAGTGCTTCGGCGTGCGGTACCTGCCCACCATCTACGGCCTGCTGATGGTGGTGCTGGCGCCGGCGGGGAGCCTGGGCGGCATCCTCGCCGGCTGGTCCTTCGACCGGCTCGGCAGCTACGACGTGGCCTTCCAGGGCTTCGCGGCGCTGAATCTCCTGGTCTTCGCGTCCCTCTTCTGGCTGAGACCGGAGAAGGGCCGCCGGATCGCGGGCTGAGTCCTTATACTGCCGCCATGGTGATCCGAGGCCTCCCCCACTCGGCGCGCTCCGACCTGCACCGGGCCGGAGCGCAGTGAGCCGCCGCCGCCTCGGTCCCGACGACCTCGTGCTGTGCGCGGGAACCCTCGCGTCGACGCCGCTTCCCGAGCGCATCGAGGCGGCCGCCGCGGCGGGATTCCAGGGCCTCTCGCTCTTCCTCGACGACCTCGAGGGCGCGCGGGCGGCCGGCCACTCGGACGCCGACCTGCGCGCGCGCCTGGCCGATCGCGGCCTGGCGGTGGCGGAGCTCGACCCGCTCCTCACCTGGGCGCCCGGCACCGAGCCGCCCGGAGACACGCCCCGCGAAGGCCAGGGCTTCTTCCGCTGGCGCGAGGACGACTTCTACCGCGCGGCCGAGGCCGTGGGTGCGCGTTCCATCAACGCGGCCCTCTTCGCATCGGAGCCGATCCCGGAGGACGCGCTCGCCGAGGGCTTCGCCGGGCTCTGCGACCGCGCCGCCGACCACGGCCTGCTCGTGCACCTCGAGTTCATGCCCTTCGCCCAGATCGCGACGCTCGAGGTGGCGCTGCGGCTGGTCGAGGCCGCCGGCCGGCCGAACGGGGGCGTGATGCTCGACGCGTGGCACCACTTCCGCGGCGGCGGCAAGCCCGACGCGGTGCGCAGCCACGCGCGGCGCATCCTCGGCGTGCAGCTCGACGACGCCCCGGCCGCGGCGGAGCCCGACCCCGTCGACGAGACCCTGCACCGGCGCCTGCTGCCGGGCGAGGGCGACGCGGGCGTGGTGGAGCTGGTGCGCGCCCTGCGCGAGGGCGGGAGCCCGGCGCCGCTGGGCGTCGAGGTCTTCTCCGACGAGCTGGCGAAGCTCCCGCCGCGGGAGCTCGCGCACAGGGCCGGCGACGCCTTGCGCGCGGTGCGGGCCCGGGCGAGCGCCTGATGGACTCGAGCCTCCCGGTGGCGTCCACCGCCGATGCGCGACCCGTGTCGCCGGGCTACGCGAACTACGTGCTCGGCGTGCTCTTCGTGGTGTACGTCTTCAACTTCGTCGACCGCCAGGTGCTCTCGATCCTGATCCAGCCGATCCAGGACGACCTCGGCGTCTCGGACACGCTGATGGGTCTGCTCGCTGGCTTCACCTTCGCGCTCTTCTACACGGCCGCCGGCATCCCGATCGCGCGGCTGGCCGACACCGGCTCGCGACGGAACGTGATCGCGGTGTCGGTGGCGATCTGGAGCGCCATGACGGCGGCCTCGGGCCTGGCCCGGAGCTTCGCGCAGCTCGCCCTGGCTCGGATCGGCGTGGGCATCGGCGAGGCCGGCGGCACGCCGCCCTCGCACTCGCTCATCTCCGACTACTTCCCGCCCGAGCGCCGCGCCACGGCGCTGGCCCTCTACGGCAACGGCATCTACATCGGCTCGGGCCTCGGCATCATGGCGGGCGGCTATCTCCTCACCGCCTTCGGCGACTGGCGCACGGCTTTCTTCGTGGTGGGGCTGGCCGGGCTGCCGCTCTCCCTGCTGGTGGTGCTCACCGTGCGCGAGCTTCCGCGCGGCGCCTCCGAAGGTGCGACCCGCGTGGGAGAGGCCGTCGGCTTCTGGGCCGTCTTCGCCTTCCTCTTCTCGCGCCGTTCCTTCGTCTGGCTCGTGCTCGGCGCGAGCTGCCAGGCGGTCTTCGGCTACGGGATCCTCACCTGGGGTGCCGTCTTCCTGGGGCGCGTGCACGGCATGCCCTGGGACGAGGTCGCCACCTGGTTCGGGCCCACCATCATGTTCGGGGGCTGCGTGGGCGTGACCCTGGGCGGCTGGCTCTCCGACCGGCTCGGGGAGCGCGACGCGCGTTGGTACATGCGCATGCCCGCGATCGTGTCGGTGGGCATGGTGCCCTTCGCCCTTTGCTTCCTGCTGATGGGCCAGCCTCTGCCCGCACTCGCCTGCTTCGTTCCGGCCTCCACGGTGGCCAACATGTACGTGGGGCCGCTCTGGTCGCTCTCGCAGAACCTGGCGAGGCCCAACATGCGCGCCACCGCCTCGGCGGTGCTGCTGCTCATCCTCAACATCGTCGGGCTCGGCTTCGGGCCCTTCGCGGTGGGCGTGATGAACGACGCCTTCACCCCCGCCCACGGCGAGCTCGCGATCCGCTACTCGCTGGTGGTGGTGACCCTGGTGGGAGGCCTGGCGGGGCTCTTCTTCTGGCTGGGGAGCACGACGCTCCCCGCTGACCTGGCGTCGCGCGACGCCTGAACGGGACCGAGGAGACGATGAACTACGAGAACCTGGAGTACGAGGTGCGCGACGGGGTGGCCTTCATCACGCTGGCGCGCGAGAAGGCCGCGAACGCGCTCAACCTCGCCCTGTGCGAGGAGCTCGCCGACGCGGCGCTGGCCGCGGGCGAGGACGCGTCGGTGCGCGCGGTGGTGCTCGGCGCGAAGGGCAAGATGTTCTGTGCCGGGGGCGACCTCTCCGCCTTCGGCGACGCGGCGGGGGAGGCGCCCACGCTGCTCAGGAAGATGACGCTGCACCTGCATGCCGCCGTCTCGAACCTGGCCCGCATGGACGCACCCGTCGTCGCCGCGGTGAACGGCACGGCCGCCGGCGCGGGCTTCAGCCTGGCCTGCGCGACCGACCTGGCGGTGGCCGGGGAGTCCGCCAAGTTCACCATGGCCTACACCCGCGCGGGCCTCACCCCCGACGGCAGCTCCACCTGGTTCCTGCCGCGTCTCATCGGCCGCCGCCTCACGCTCGAGCTGATGCTCACCAACCGCATGCTCTCGGCCGAGGAGGCCTGCGACTGGGGCCTCGTCAACCAGGTGGTGCCCGACGACCAGGTGGCCGGGACGGCCGCCGAGCTCGCGGCGAAGCTCGCCCAGGGGCCCACCCGCTCCTTCGGCGCCGTGAAGCAGCTCGTGCTCTCGAGCGGCGACGAGAGCCTCGAGACGCAGATGGAGCTCGAGAGCTCCTGCATCGCCCGGGCCTCGGGCACGCCCGACGGTCAGGAGGGCATCGCCGCCTTCCTGGCCAAGCGGCCGCCGAAGTTCACCGGCTCGGACTGATCGAGCTTCGCTCGCCTGCGGCTCGCTGCGCGGAGGCCGACTCGCGTCGGCCTCCTTGCTGATCGAGCTTCGCTCGCCTGCGGCTCTACCTCAGGCAGCCCGGCGGGGCGCCGCGCGAGTACTGGATCCGGCGCCAGCGCTCGTAGTGGTCCTCGGCCTTCTCGAGCTGGGCCCGCGCCTTGCGCAGCGCGGTCTCGTTGCGCTTCTCGGCGTAGATGCTGCTCGCGATGTCGCTCGAGACGTCCTCGCGCCGCGCCACCGCGCGCTCGCGCTTCGCCACCTCGGCGAGCTTCTTGCGCGCCTGCTTCTTCAAGGCCTCGCAGTCGAAGCGGGCCGTCTCCGCCGGTGTCTCCGCCTTCGCCGGGGGCGCCGGCTCCGCGGGGTCACCGGCGTCGGGCGCTGCAGGCGCCTCCGTCGTCGGCTGGGCAGGCTGCCGCGCGTCTCCCGAGTGGTACTGCACACGGCCCTCTGCCGGTCGGCCCAGGCTCTCGAGCGCCTGCCGGCGATAGGCCGCCGGCACGCGGTGGATGTCGGAGGTGAAGTGCTCCTTGCCCGCCGCGTCCCGCCAGCGGTAGATCTCGGCGGCGGAGGGCAGGGCAGCCACCAGCAGCAAGGCGGCAACGAGCAGACCGGTGCTGGCGCGCGTGGGGGGCACCGGGCTCTATTCGGCCGGGCCGGAGGACGCCTTGAACGGCCCCGGAGCGCCTCCTAGTCGCGCCTCCGGTCCCAGCCCCGCAGCTCCGGGCCCATGAAGGTGACGCCGAGCTTCATGTGCGAATGGAGCCAGACGCCGTCCACCCGCACGTACTCGTCGTCTTCGGTGCCGGCCATCCAGCCGGGCTTGCCGCCCGCGAAGGTGATGGGGGCGAGGATGTCCCAGCGCCCCCGTGCGCGGTCGCCCTCGACCTCGATGCGGGGCTTCACGAAGTAGTGGAGCGTGAAGTGGAGCGTGGGGTCGAGGAAGCGCTTGCGGATCTCGTCGCGGCCCTGCCAGGCGCCGAGCCGCTCGCCGCCGTCCCATACCGCGTCCTCGGCGAAGAGCAGGGCGATGCGATCGGCGATGCGCCCGATCTCCTCGGCGCTCTTCGGCCCGTCGAGCGTGTAGCGGGCGTCGACCAGCTCCGCGTAGTGCGCCTTCAGGTTGTGGATGGCGTGCACGGCCTCGAGGCCCTTCACGCGCTGCTCGAGCTCGCCGAGCCTCGCCTCGACGTCGACCATGCCGGTCCTCCTGTGAGACCCGAGAATAGGGGAAGCGTCCGTTCTCCGCGGGGCGCGTGGTAGAGTCGGCGCCCGGGAAGGAGCAGCCGCGACATGCGAGGGGAGAGCTTCCAGGCCTCGGAGGAGGCCCTGCTGGGCGCCGCGCGCGAGCGCACCGGCCTGTCCGACTTCGGCGAGGACGGCATGTGGCGCGAGGGCCTGCGCGTCCTCCTGCGCGGCTACGACGAGGAGGCGCGCCTCAGCGCCCAGGGCCGGGAGCGCGTCTGGGAGGAGCTCGTCACGCTGCTCGCGGCCCGGCTCGGCGTGCGCGAGGGCTGGCGGCGCGATCCTGCCTGCCTCGAGAACGAGATCCTCGAACCCATCTTCATCCTGGGCTTTCCCCGCACCGGCACCACCGCGCTCAACTTCCTGCTGGCCCAGGACCCGGCCAACCAGGTGCTCGAGTGGTGGCTGGCCTCGGCGCCGCGACCGCGCCCGCCGCGCGACACCTGGGAGCAGGAGCCGGACTTCCAGCGCGCCGCCGAGGTGCTGCGCCTCACCTACGAGCAGGACCCGGACCTTCGGGCCATCCACCTGATGGAGGCCGACGGCCCCGAGGAGTGCCGCCACCTGCTCGCCCAGTCCTTCGTCGACGACACCTTCGACTCGAACTCCACGCTGCCCTCCTACACGAAGTGGTTCCGGCAGCAGGATCTGCGCCCGGCCTACGCGTGGCACCGCGACGTGCTCAAGCTCGTGGGCTCACCCACTCCGGAGCGCCACTGGGTGCTCAAGTATCCGGCGCACATGCGCCAGCTCGACGTGGTGGTGGAGACCTATCCCGACGCCCGCTTCGTCTGGACACACCGCGACCCGGCGCGTCTGCTGCCCTCGCTCTGCAGCCTGGTGGCGGGCTGGCGCTCGCTCTACGAGAGCGACGTCGACGATCGGGCGATCGGCCGCATGCAGCTCGACATGTGGTCGGACCTCGCACGGGCGGGCATGGACGCGCGCGAGCGCCTCGGACCGGAGCGCTTCTTCGATCAGACCTTCCGCGAGCTGGTGGGCGACCCCGCGTCCGCCATCCGCCGCGCCTACGCCCACTTCGGCCGGGAGCTCTCGGAGGAGGCCGAGGGGCGCATCCGCGCCTGGGCCGCGGCGAACCCCCAGGGCAAGCACGGCGGCCACCGCTACAGCCCGGAGCGCTTCGGCCTCTCGGAGGAGGAGATCGACGAGCGCTTCGCCGCCTACCGCGAGCGCTTCGGCGTGGAGAAGGACCGGCCCGCCTGAGCGCCGAGGCCGCTCAGCGCTCGGAGCGGCCGTTGCGCGTGAGGTAGCGGCGGAACTGCGCCGCCG
>JAAUXZ010000285.1_pt1 | contig 16851 bp, 15 predicted proteins | sample 7278131 | NCBI WGS metagenome assembly JAAUXZ01 (sample SAMN14350119, study PRJNA611818) | marine sediment metagenome | isolation source: surface marine sediment (3m) | place: French Polynesia: Moorea | collected 2018-08 | reverse complement strand
CCGAGGTAGGTTCTGGCTTCACGCTCGGAGAGTTGCGGTGCCAGACGCGACATGATCAACAACGGATCAGCCTCGCTATCGAGTTGCTGCAGTTGATGCTGGGCAAAATAACCAACTTTCAACTGTTTCGACTGCACCAGCTCACCAGACATGGCGCTGAGCTCACCGGCCAGCAGTTTGATAAACGTAGATTTTCCTGCACCGTTCAATCCCAGCAAACCGATTCGCTCCCCGGGAATCAGCGAAAAATTGATATCGGATAAAACTTGCAAATCACCATAACCCGCAGCCACTGCTTTTAGATTGAGTAGCGACGAGGGCAACGATTTGGGCTTTTTGAAGTGAAAATAAAATGGCGAATCGATGTGTGCTGGTGAAATCAGCTGCATTTTCTCCAGCGCTTTGATACGGCTCTGCGCCTGTTTTGCCTTGGTTGCCTTGGCCTTGAAACGTGTAATAAAGCTCTGCATGTGCGAAATAACTTGCTGCTGCTTTTCAAAACTGGCCTGTTGCTGGGCCAGCTTTTCGGCCCGCTGCACCTCAAAAGCCGAGTAGTTGCCCGTATACATGTCGATTTTTTTGCGCTCGATGTGCAAAACACGATCAACTACCGCGTCGAGAAAATCACGATCATGGGAAATCAGCAATAAGGTGCCCTGATATTGCTTGAGCCACCGCTCGAGCCATATCACCGCATCAAGGTCGAGATGATTGGTGGGCTCGTCGAGCATGAGCAAGTCCGATCGACACATCAACGCGCGGGCAAGATTGAGTCGCATCACCCAGCCACCGGAAAAATCGGATAGCGATTGGTTGATTTCGGATTGCTCAAAGCCAAGTCCTGCCATTAATCGGGCCGCCCTGGCATTCGCTTGATAACCATCGATTTGTTGAAGGCGGTCATGGCAGGCAGCAATACTGGCTGCATTCTGCTCTGACTCGGCATGGGCCAGTTCAGCCTCCACTCGTCGTAATTCAGTATCACCGTCGATGACATATTCGATGGCAGGCTGCGAGGTGATTTCGAACTCTTGCCTTACTTCCGCTAGCACCCACTGGGAAGGTAAATCGAGACTGCCTTCATCGGCCGACAAATCGCCTCGAATCAGTGAAAACAGGGATGATTTACCCGCACCGTTTGCACCAGTAACCCCGACTCGCTGTCCCGAATGGATGCGAAAACTGGCATCCGAGAACAACAATTCGGACGACTGCCGCAGGGCTAGATGGTTAACGTTTAGCATGAGTATCTATTCGGGAAGTAATACGGGGTGTTCGGAACAGATTAGCGGTTGGCTCTGCGTAGAGCGGCCTGATAAAGTGCGATAAGATAACACGGTTCACGGATTTGAAAGGGACTGCATACCATGAATCTACAAAAATACTATCAACTCAATGGCAACCAGTTGTCATTCACCCGCCCACAGGCCAGTGCCTTTGCCAAGGGAATCGCAGGCGACTTTAATCCGATCCACGATGTCGATGCCAAACGCTTCTGTGTGCCCGGCGATTTGTTGTTTGCAGTAATCCTCAAAGAATATGGATTGTCGCAGTCCATGGTGTTTTCGTTTGCCGATATGGTGGACGATAAAACAACCTTGATTCTGCCCGACAGGTCAGCATCTGAAATGACGATCGCCAATGATCAGGGCAAAACCTGCCTGACTGTGAATCGCAGTGGCGAATCGTCTGAAGCTCCTCAGTTGATCGATTCTCTCACGCAGGCCTACGTGGAATTTTCCGGGCTAACATTTCCCCACGTGCTGGTGCCGCTCATGCGCGACCACAATGTCATGATTAATACGATGCGTCCGCTGGTCATCTATGAACAAATGAGCATTACCCTCGACGAGCTTCCACAGGCCAACCTGTCACTCGAACAGAGCGATCCAGAGCTAAATCTCGAGGGAAAACGGGCTGACGTCTTTCTCAACTATTTACTACAGGCCGATGGAAAAACGGTGGGCCGTGGACAAAAGCAAATGGTATTGAGTGGATTGCGCGCGTTCGAACAGGAAAAAATTGACGAATTGATCGACGTATACAATCGCACCAAGGCTGCCTACGCAGATAGTTGATTTAGTTTCGTCGGATAAATTCGATCAAAAAACCCTCGTCTCCACCAGCGCCCACATTCAAACGTATGAAGCTCGTTTCATCCGCCAGATAATCGATATTCAGACCGGTGCTAAAAGTTTCCTTGCGTGAAAAACTTCGCTGCACGCCATCGATGCCGAGATCGCCATCCAGTCGGTGAGCTTGCCAGTAGGGTGCCAAGCGCACCGTTCCCAGCTCAACGCCGGGTGAAATACCCAACCAGCCATGCGTCCATCCGACGTCCGCGGTAACGTCGTCATTGGTTCCCGAACCCGAGTAATATCGCCAGCCGACTGCGGTCTCCACTGAAAGACCATAGTCGAGCTCGTATAACCATCCCAAATCGAAGTTCAGAAAATTAGCGCCATAGTTGAGCACCTCGGTGGGCCCTGGAGGATCGAGGCTCAGATCAGTTTGACCAAATGCAAAGCCGGCGCGTAATCCCGTCGACGTTTTGTTCTCCACCCTGAAAAATATTTCGGTGAGTTCCACATCCGTTTCAAAGGTGGAAAACTCCCACAGACTCTCGGTTTCGCCCAGCGACAGGGAAACACCCGACCATTCAGCCCTGGTCATGCCAGCGAACAGCAAAATGCCGACAGCGACAAAAACTCTGAGCGTTTTGAGGAAATCAAAGTCGTTGATCTGGTGGCTCATGAATCGGTCGATAACCCTAGCCGCTTTAATTGTTCGGCATCGCTAAGCCTTTGTGTCTCACTGGTGATCCAGGAGCCCACCTCATCGATAATTTGTTCAGCGGTTTTTCCTTTTGCCGAGATCGGCTTGCCAATTGACACCCTGATGGTGCCCGGCCATTTTATCCAGCTGTGACGCGGCCAGAATTCTCCGGCATTGTGGGCAATCGGCAAAATCGAATAGCCGGTTTTTTCAGAAACCACGGCACCACCGATCTTGAAGGGTTTTTTCTGCCCCGGCGGCACACGGGTACCTTCTGGGAATAACATCAAGATGCGTCCCTTTGCCATGTGATCACTACTTTCTTCAATCAACTGATTAATGGCCTTACGACCGGTGCCGCGATTAAGCGCAATCGATCCCATGGATTTCAGCGCCCAGCCAAAAAACGGTATCCAGGTAAGTTCTCTTTTCACCACCCAGATCATCGGTTTGAAAAAGCGCTGCAGTGCAATCGTTTCCCAGGTGGAACTGTGTTTGCTCATGACGATAAAACCCTCGTCGGGAATATTCTCAAGCCCCGTTATCTCGTATTTAAGTCCGCAGAAAAGACGCAACACACCCAAAGACCACTCGATCCATATTCTCACAATGATCTGACGTGATTCCACGGACAGAAAAAACAGCAGCGATACCACCATTGCGGCTATCAATACGGCGGGCAAGAACAGAATCCAGAAGAACAGGGCTCGTATCGCAAGCCAGATACGATACGCGAGGCTAGGCACCAGTGGATCTCTGGTTTTTCAGGAACTCACGAACGAAGTGGGCAAGATCATCGTAGGCAGGAATGTCCAGCACTTCCGGAAAGTTCTGCATGACGTACTCACCCTTGCCGGTACGCACCAGAGCCCTTTTGGCATTTACTAGATTGGCGGCTTTCATATCGCTGATGCCATCACCCACTACCCAGGATTTCGACAAATCAACCTTTAGGTCGCTGGCGATCTTGAATAACAATCCCGGTTTGGGTTTGCGGCATACACAATTAGCCTCGGGGCCATGAGGGCAATAGTAAAAACCATCAATGGCGACACCGCGCATTTCCAGTTGGGACTGCAACTTCTTATGCACATTCTGCAATTCCTTCTCGCTGTAACGCCCCTGTGCTATGCCGGGATTGTTGCTGAATACCGCGACAATGACGCCGGCTTTTTTCAAACGACTAATTGCCTCAATGCTCCGAGGAATCGCTACCCAATCGTCGACCTTACCAACGTCGTCCTCACGTAACTCATTGATTACGCCGTCACTGTCGAGGATGATTGCGGAAGTCACCGGTATACCTCAGGACTGCAACCGCGAAAAATCGGCAACCTGCCGAAACTGCTGCACCAGCGACGATAACAAAGCAATCCTGTTATTGCGTAACGCTTCGTCATCAGCCATGACCATGACATGATCAAAAAACTCGTCTACCGCTGGACGCAGGGCCGACAACTTGTCGAGCCCAAGCAAATAATCCTTTGCCTGAAAACAGGTCGACACTTCGTCCGAGATACGATTGATCTGTTCATATAAGGATTTTTCCTGATCGAGTTCAAAAATCGAAGCATTTATCTCGTCATTAACAGAATCGCCCTGTTTTTTCAGGATATTGGCGATACGTTTGTTTGCCGCGGCTAGCGCAATTGCCGCATCTTGCTGCAGAAAAGTATTTAATGCCTTGACGCGTTGATCGATATCAATCAGCACACTGCCACTACAGGCTTTCACAGCATCAACGACATCAAAGTTAATACCCTGCTCCTGGTAATAACCGCGCAGACGATCCATGACATAATCAACGACTTCATCGATGGCCTCATCAGTGTTGAGCTGATCAGCATACTGTTGACCGGCGAGTTTGCACAAATCGGTGAGATCAACATCCATTTTGGTTTCGATGAGAATCCGCAGTACCGCGAGAGAGGCACGTCGCAATGCAAACGGATCTTTAACCCCGCTGGGTTTCTGACCAATCGCAAAAATCCCTAACAGTGTATCGAGTCGATCGGCTAGCGCGACACACTGACCGATAGCGTGCGACGGCAAATGGTCACCGGCGTAGCGGGGCCAGTAATGTTGTTCGATCGCTTCTGAAACCAGTGACTCTTCATTTTCCGCAGCCGCATAGTAACGGCCCATAACACCCTGCAATTTGGGAAATTCACCGACCATGTCACTCATCAGGTCAGCCTTGCATAGTTGTACCGCGCGACCGACGAGCTTTTCATCTGCAGCAGTCATTTTAGCTATTTCAAGCGCAAGCCCGTGCACCCGGTTGACTTTGTCCCCAATAGTTCCCAATTTAGTCTGGAACACTACTGACTGCAGTGCCTTGGCCATCGATTCGAGACCACGCTTTTTATCCTGTTCAAAAAAGAATTGTGCGTCGGCAAATCGAGGGCGAATAACGCGCTCGTTACCGCGGGCTACAACCTCCGGTCGACGACTATCAACATTCGAAATAGTGATGAAATGCGGCATCAGTCCACCCTCGCTGTCAAACACCGCAAAATACTTTTGATTGTCCTGCATGGTCATTACCAGAGCTTCATGGGGTACTTGCAGAAATCCATCATCAAACTCACCAACTACAGGTACCGGATACTCGACCAGTGCCGTCACCTCGTCCAGTAAGTCTTCCTCAATGTGGGCTTCCCCACCCAGACGCAAAGCGGCTTGCTCAACCATATGGCGAATGGTTTGTTTACGATGATCCATATCAACCATCACCATACCCTGTTCAAGCAGTATTTTTTCGTAGTTGGACGGGTGATCAATATCTATCCACTGAGCAGCGTGAAATCGATGGCCTCTTGTCCTGTTGGTGGAATGACGCCCAAAAACCTCTGCTTCAACAACTGCCTCATTCAACATCATCACCAGCCACTTGACGGGGCGTACGAATTCATCGCTGCGATCACCCCAGCGCATGCGCTTCGGAATCGGTAGTCGACCCAGCGCCTTATTGACGACTTCAGGCAATACATCCTGTAGCGCCCTGCCCTTCTCGGAACGGGAGAAATATAACCAGGCGCCTTTGTCTGTCTCGCGTTGTTCCAGCTCGGTTATATCAACTCCGCAGGAAGCCGCGAAACCGAGCGCAGCTTTAGTTGGATTGCCGTCAGCGTCATAAGCCGCTTTCACCGCGGGCCCGCGTTTTTCCAACTGCTGTTCGGGTTGTTGGGTTGGCAGGTCAGTCAACACAATCGCCAATCGCCGCGGAGAGGCAAGCGCCCTGGAACTGTGCGCCTGCAGAGAAAACTCAGCGAGACCCTCGTTGACAAGGTCGGCAAACGACTCGGACAACGAGCGGAGTGCTTTGGGCGGCAACTCTTCGGTGCCCAGTTCAATCAGGCAATCAGTTGTCATTGACCGCCTCCTGCTGAAGCATCGGGAATCCCTGGGCCTCGCGAGACTGATAGTAGGTTTCGGCTACCGCCCGCGACAGGGTTCTGACTCTCAATATAAAACGTTGCCGTTCGGTGACCGAGATTGCATGGCGAGAATCGAGCAGGTTGAAAGCATGCGAGGCTTTCATCACCTGCTCGTAGGCAGGCAACGGCAATTTATTGTCGATCAACTGTTGGCATTGTGCTTCACAAACGTCAAACCAGTGGAACAGTTCGTCTATGTTGGCGTATTCAAAGTTGTAGGTTGATTGCTCAACCTCGTTTTGATGGTAGATATCACCGTAGGTCACTTTGCCTTGCGGGCCCTCGGTCCACAGCAAATCGAAGACGCTATCAACACCCTGCATATACATTGCCAGTCGTTCCAGTCCGTAGGTGATTTCACCGGAAACCGGTTTGCACTCCAGACCACCCACCTGCTGAAAGTAGGTAAACTGGGTAACTTCCATACCATTTAGCCAAACTTCCCAACCTAATCCCCAGGCTCCCAGTGTTGGTGACTCCCAATCGTCTTCAACAAAGCGGATATCGTGCACCAGGGTGTTAAAGCCGAGGGCTTCCAGCGAACCCAGGTAGAGTTCATGAAAATCATCGGGTGAGGGTTTCAGCAGCACCTGGAATTGAAAGTAATGTTGCAGTCGATTGGGATTCTCTCCATACCGTCCATCGGTGGGACGTCGACTGGGTTGTACGTAGGCTGCACGCCAGGGTTCCGGACCGATTGCGCGAATAAAAGTCGCGGGATGAAAGGTGCCGGCACCCACTTCCATATCCAGCGGCTGCAGGATGCAGCAGCCCTGATCGGACCAGTATTGTTGCAAGGCTCGAATCAGGCCCTGAAAACTGCCTAGATCGCTGGCAGATGATTCACTCATTGGTTTCGCTGACGCCGTCTGGAAAAGGGCGTGATTATAACGAACTGCATTGAATATCTCACCCGAATTGCAGGGTTATAACGAGAATCCGTTCAGCCCCAAAAACACTGTTTTGAAAGCCTTGTTACGCTTGCGCTACCTGTTATTAACCTGCACACTGGCTTGACTAATTACGCTTACATATACCCCCATGAACGAGTGGCTCTACAGCCTGAGACAGTACTGGCTGATGTGCTTTTTTGGCTCTGGACCCGACCGCCTGCCGAGCGGTTTTCAATGCGCCGCCTACAGTCTGTTTGTATATTTGCTGGCGGGGTTTTTTCTCACCGATGAAAACCGCAACTATGGCAATGTGGTTGCGCAAATTGCCATCGAACTTGCTTTACTCGGCCTGATTGCCTACCTCGGTTTGTTATGGCAAAAAAAACAGCCCCGATTTGCGCAAACTTTTTCTGCCCTGTTAGGTGTCAACCTGGTCATGAGCCTGGTGGCTATTCCCATTTTTCTCATGTCATCCGAGTCTCGCGCCACCGGTACTGACAGCAACTGGCTGACTTATTTGACCATGGCTATCATCTTCTGGAACCTCGCAGTCATATCATTGATATTGAAGCGCGCCATGGAGATATCCACCTGGATATCCACTATGATCGCTTTCAACTATTTTCTCTTTTACCAGTTCCTCACGGTCATCCTGTTTTACCAATGAAAGTTTATATCCTGGGCATTTGCGGAACCTTCATGGCCGGTATAGCGGTGCTCGCCCGCGAACTGGGCCATCAGGTCAGCGGCTCCGACTCCCAGGTCTATCCGCCGATGAGCACTCAACTGCAAGCGGCCGGAATTCAATTAAGGGAAGGTTATGCTGCCGAAGACCTGCCGCTCGACTATGACGCCTACGTCATTGGTAATGCGATTTCCCGCGGTAATCCCCAGTTTGAACTGATGCTGGAAAAAAATCTGCCGATGATTTCGGGGCCGCAATGGCTTTACGAGCAGGTACTCAGGGATCGATGGGTGCTCGGTGTCGCCGGCACGCATGGCAAAACAACCACCACCAGCATGCTGGCCTGGATCCTGGAGTATGCCGGCCTGGCACCCGGATTTTTAATAGGCGGAGTAAGCCAGCAGTTTACTGAATCAGCTCGTCTCGGAGAGACACCCTTTTTTGTCATCGAATCGGACGAATATGACACCGCGCTGTTTGACAAGCGTTCGAAGTTTGTGCACTACCATCCACGTACCCTGATTCTCAACAATCTGGAATTTGACCACGCCGATATCTTTGACGATCTTGCCGCTATTCAGAGGCAATTTCACCACCTGGTAAGAACCCTGCCAACGAGTGCGAGAATAATCGTAAATGCAGATGAGCAGGCGCTCAGCGAGGTTATCGGCATGGGTTGCTGGAGCGAACTGGAATATTTTTCAGAGCGGTCTGCCGAATCCACATTCACCCTGGATGACACGGGTTTTAACGATCTGTCCACCGAAAATCATTACGATTTCTCAATCAAACTGAGCGGGCAGTTCAACCGTCTTAATGCGCTCGCCGCCATCCTGGCTGCCAGGCACGCCGGCGTCAGCATAGAGGTGTCGATAGAAGCACTGGCGAAATTTGCCGGTGTTAAACGACGCCAGGAAGTCATCGCCGATATCGATGGCATTCGCATTATCGATGATTTTGCCCATCACCCCACCGCCATATCCGGGACATTATCCGCGCTGCGGGCAACAACCTCGGGTCGCTTGATCGCTGTTGTTGACCTGCGCTCCAATACCATGCGCATGGGGGTTCATGCCGACACCCTGGGGCAGTCATTCGCGGCTGCTGATCTGGTTCTGCTCTGTGAGAACCCCGATTTACCGTGGAATATGCACGATCTGGCCGAAAATTCCTCGACAGAAGTGAAAATACTTCCCGATATTTCGTCTATTATTAGTAGTCTGACCGATTTGAGCCGGCCCAACGACCAAATCGTCATTATGAGCAATGGAGGCTTTAATAATATTCACCGGAAGCTGATAGAAGCATTTAATAAATAATGTCCGAAAGTTCGAAAACCCTGACCAAGATCGGCAAGTACGAGATCAAGCGGCGTATCGGCCGCGGTGCGATGGGTGTTGTCTATGAAGCCTACGATCCGTTTGTGCAGCGAACGGTTGCCATCAAAGTGGCCCATTCCCCTGAAAATTTGAGTCCGAACCAACAGCAAAAGATGCGCGAGGCATTTTTTTCCGAGGTTTACAGCGCCGGCCGCATGCACCACCCATCGGTGGTCAGTGTTTATGATGCGGGCCAGGAGGAGGGACTGAACTATATCGTTATGGAATACGTTGACGGGGTCACTCTGCAGGAATATGTCACCGGTGATCGCACCCTGACACCCGTACAAGTGGTCGACGTTATCTACCAGTGTGCCAAGGGTCTGGATTACGTTCACCGTGAAGGTGTTATCCATCGTGATATTAAACCCAGCAATCTCATGCTCAGCAACGACGGCGACGTAAAAATCATGGATTTCAGTATTGCCCACGTTGACGTTGGCCTTGAAGGCAGCGACAACGACGTGCAGGGCTCGCCGATGTATATGCCGCCGGAGCAGCTTTCTGAAGAGAAGCGGCTGGTAGCACAGTCCGATATCTACTCGCTGGGCGCCTCGATGTATGCCCTGCTTGCCAGGCGCACACCTTACAAAGCCAGCAACCTCGAATCCCTGATGTATCGGATATCCAATATCGAACCCGAGCCGCTGCAGGATATCAATCCTGAAATACCTGACCACGTCGTCAAAATCGTAGAAAAGGCGATGGACAAGATTCTCTATAACCGCCATGAAACCGCCATGATCCTGGCCCGCGAGTTGAGTGATTCGTTCAGCCGCCTGCGTAACGTCGGTGAGCGCATCGACATGCAGGAAAAATGGAAAACCCTGCGTTTTCTTGCCTTCTTCAAAGATTTTAACGACGAGCAAATTACCGAGGTGGTCAATGCTTCAGAGTGGAAGGATTATAAAAAAGACGAAGTCATCGTCACCGAAGGAGAACAGGAAACCGCTTTTTATATCATCACCAAGGGTGGGGTTTCGGTAATCAAGGACGACCGCGTCATCGGCACCATGAAACAGGGTGACTGTTTCGGCGAAATCGCTTTCCTCACCCAGCGCCCTCGCAGCGCCACAATCTCTGCACGAACTGATGTTTCGCTAATGGTCGTCAATGCTTCGCTGATGGATCGCGCTTCCAGCGATACGCAATTGCAGTATTATCGGATTTTCCTGGAGAATCTGATCTCGAGACTGTCACAGGCAACTGATAAACTGGTCGAAAGCGAAAAAGCCCTAAGCGAAATATGAATCCCAAGATAGTCACCCTGGCGATGACCGGTGCGTCCGGCGCCGCCTATACGCTGCGCCTGTTCGAATGTTTGCTTGCCGAAGGCATCCACGTGCAGTTCCTGACATCGAAACCCGGCCAAATCGTTGTTGGCACGGAAACCGACCTCAAGTTAACCGGCAATCCGCAGAGAATGCGCAAAACGCTGGCCGAATACTTCAAGGTCGATGAAAGCCAAATCAGTGTTTATGCAAAAGACCAGTGGAGCGCGCCGCCAGCCAGTGGCTCCTCGGTTGCCGATGCGATGGTAGTGTGCCCCTGCACCACCGGGAGTCTGGCGTCGATTGCCGCCGGCACCAGTGACAACCTGATCCACCGCGCGGCTGACGTCGCGCTGAAAGAGCGTAAAACGCTGATTATCATGCCGCGTGAAGCACCATTCTCAACCATACACCTCGAAAACATGTTACGTTTGTCGAGGGCTGGAGCGGTCATCCTGCCGCCCAACCCCGGTTTTTATCACGGCGTCAATTCGGTAGAAGATTTGATCGACTTCGTGGTCGCGCGCGTCCTCGATCAACTTGGTATCGACAATAATATTTCCCCGCGCTGGGGGCTCGACGAGGAATAATGAACGACTTTCCCCTGTTTCCGCTGAAAACAGTGTTACTCCCCGGAAACCGGCTCAGCCTGAAAATATTCGAAACACGCTATGTCGATATGATTGCGCGCTGCATGCGCGAGAACACAGCTTTTGGCGTTGTACTGATTCACAAAGGCGAGGAGAGTCAGACCGTCAGCGACATTTATTCGATCGGCACCACAGCAACTATTTGTGACTGGGAGCACCGCCCTGACGGATTGCTCGGTATTTCCGTGGAGGGCCAGCAGCGCTTCGAAATTGACTCAACCCGATCGCAAGATGATGGCCTTGTGGTTGCCGATATCACCGTGCTCGAGGAGAATGAACTGACCGAGACACCCACGCAATATCACTACATGCTGGAACTGCTTGATCACGTCAATGCGCAGATTGGCCAGCATCGCGGTGACAATCAGGGATTCAGTGAAATGCTTTATCAGTTGATTTACCTGCTGCCACTGGAGTCGACGCTAAAACAGCATTTGCTGGAAATTCCGGACTGCGTCGATCGTGCTGCCATTCTGCACGGTGAACTGATCCGACTGGGCATCATCCAGTACATCAAACCGAACGAAGCCTCCTAGGGTTCAGCTATCAAGATGATTACAAATCAATTCACCATTCTGTCGCGGTTGTTAACACTGCTTGTCTCATTAACAATAGCAACAGCCATTCAGGCGCGTGAGGTCGCCGGTGTCACGCTCGAAGAGAGCATCGAAGCCGCAAACGGCCAACGCCTGCTACTGAACGGTGCCGGCATTCGCGAAAAGCTCTGGATTGACGTTTATGTCGGATCACTCTACCTGCCGTCGACCAGCCAGGACATTGCTGAAATCTACTCCAATCAGGGACCCTATCGCATACAACTGGATATTGTGTACCAAAAGGTAGCGCGCGATAACCTGATTAGCGCCTGGGATGATGGCTTCAAAAACAATCAGGATGCTGAAACACTGAAGGCTCTGCAAAATGACCTACAGCGGCTGTATGGCTTGTTTGACCGCGACGCGGTCAGCGGTGATCAGTTTGTTTTCGATTACCTGCCGGGTAGTGGTGTGACCATACGCATTAACGGTGAGTCTGTCGGCCTCATTGAGGGCGAAACGTTCAAGAGTGCGCTTCTTGATATCTGGCTGGGCAACCGCCCGGCTGACAAAGACCTCAAAAAGGCCATGATCGGTCTTGACTGAGAACTTCACTGCCGCTTCACTTTTTCGCTGCTAGATTGCGCCCTATTGCTGGCTAAAAATGCAGCTCGCCAACGCGATGCGCATTGAAAGTCAGCAGAAAAATCATACCTCTAACAGGTATTCAATCACCTCCCCGCGAACAGGAGCAAACCAGGTTATGTTGTCACCCGAAATAGCGCAATCGGTTGTTGATCATGGCGTCGCCCTCGGTGCTGATTTCACCGAAATATTCGTCGAAAAAAGCCAGCGAAACACCGTCAGCACCCTGAGTAATCAGGTCCAGTCAGTTCAATCAGGTATCGATTTTGGTATCGGCCTGCGACTCGTGTACGGCACCAAGGTGTTGTACGGTTATACCAATAGCACGGAAGCGGACGAGTTAAAGCGGATTCTTAGCGACCTCGCGGCTAAAGACCTGCGGGATCCAACCGTTGAGGCCCGCGCCTTCGACTACCGCGGCTTCACCGATCATCACCCCGCAAGAATCCGCTTATCCGTGGATCCGGCCATCGATGGCAAGATTGCCTACCTGTTGGCCGCTGATAATGCGGCGCGTGCTGCCAGTGAAAAAATTTCTCAGACTCGCGGAACGTGCCTGCAGAAAGAACAAAGCATTCAACTGTTTAACAGTGACGGCCTGCACACCAACGACGAGCGCCAGTACATCCGCGCTACGGTAACCTCAATAGCAGCCGACGGCTCTGAACAGGCTACCGGCATGAAAAGCGACGGTGGCATGCTGGGCTGGGAACTATCTGACCAGTGGAGTGCTGAGCAAACCGGTGCAGAAGCTTCCCGACACGCACTGATCAACCTCGATGCCAAGGCTTGCCCCTCCGGCCGCATGCCGGTTGTCATTGGCAATGGATTCGGTGGTGTTATCTTCCATGAAGCCTGTGGCCACCTGCTGGAAACTACCGCTGTCGCCAAAAAGGCATCGGTATTCCATGACAAGATGGGTGAAATGATTGCTAATCCTGTGGTCAATGCTTCTGATGACGGCACCATTACCAATGAATGGGGCTCCATCAACATTGATGATGAAGGTATGGAAACGCAACGTACGCAGCTCATTAAAAACGGCAAACTGACCAGTTTTCTGGTGGACCGCATTGGTTCCGAACAGACCGGTTACGCCCGAACTGGTTCCGGTCGTCGCGAATCCTATAAATTTGCGCCCGCGTCCCGCATGCGTAACACATTTATCGAACCGGGCAACGACAGTTTCGATGACATGATCGCCTCTATCGACAAGGGAATTTTTGCAGCGCAAATGGGTGGCGGTTCTGTGCAACCCGGCACCGGTGAATTCAATTTTGCCGTCACCGAGGGTTACTACGTCGAAGACGGCAAGGTGAAACATCCGGTAAAAGCAGCAACATTGATCAGCACCGGCCCGGAAGTGCTGAAGGAAATCTCTATGGTAGGCAGCGATTTCTCTTTGGCCTGCGGTATGTGTGGTTCGGTTTCCGGGTCGATTCCAGCAGCCGTCGGTCAGGCAACTTTGAAAGTCGACGATATTCTCGTTGGAGGTAACGCCTGATGACGATGCAAGCAAAAGCCCAGCAGGTACTCGATCAGGTTCGACAGGCCGGTGCCGAAGGCGACCTGATTATTGATATGGGCCAGGCCCTGTCGCTCAAGGCCAGAGACGGTGAACTCGAGGAGCACAAAGTTACCTCGAGCCAGATATTTGGTCTCCGCGTGATCAAGGATGACCGAGTCGGTACAGCCTATAGCGAGGCAAGCGACGGAAACTCGCTGTCTTCACTGGTGAAGCAGGCGCTTACCAACGCCAGCTACGCAGCCCCAGAGGTTAATGAAAAAATTCTCGCCAATGAAGCCCAACTGACTACCGATGACGCGCTGCTGTGTCCGCATGAGACCGCTTCCATCGAGGATAAAATTGCCCTGGCTCTGAGACTGGAGAAGGAGCTCTCCTCTCGGGACAAGGTCAAAAACGTACCCTATAACGGCATCAATGACGGCACCCAGGAGCGACACGTTTTCTCCACCGCCGGCTTATCGGCCTCAACGCGTAGTCGCAGTTGCTCGGCTTTTGCCTATGCGTTGATTGAAGACGGCGACAAAAATGCGATGGAAGGCTCCGGACAAGTCGCCAGATTGCTGTCCGATATCGAAGCCGATGAACTCATCAATAAGGTCCATCGTGATGCGCTCGATATTCTCGACGGCAAACCCGTGCCCAGTGCACATTACGATGTCATCTTTGACAAGGAGATGCAGGCTACCTTGTTCAGCGTATTTTCAATGATGTACTCCGGCAAATCAGCGAAAGATGGCATCAATCCGATGCGCGACAAGATTGGTGAACTCATCGCTGATCCAAGATTGACGATCACCGACAGGCCCGACAACAGCGACGGGTTTGGTTACGCCCTGTTTGATGATGAAGGCACGACGGCCACGGCGACCCCACTCATTGTTGAGGGCAAACTGGTCTCGCTGATCCACAACAGCATGACCGCGTCATTTTTTGATACCAACAGTACCGGACACGGCACGCGTAGCCCGCGCTCAACGCTGGGAGTCGCTTTACACCAGGTGGAAATGGCGCCAGGCGATGCCGGCGAACAAACCATGCACGCCGGCCGCTACCTGCAAATCACCGATCTGACCGGTTTGCATTCCGGCGCTAACGCGATCTCTGGTGATTTCAGTTTTGGCGCCTCGGGTTACCTTTGTGAAGATGGCGAACGCATCCAGCCAGTGCGCAACATTACCGTAGCAGGCAATTTCTACTCGATGTTGAATAGCATCAAGCTGATCGGTGATCAGCAAAACTGGAACTGGCGACGCTCGGCCCTGATGCCGGCCATTCGTTTTGCCGATGTCGCAGTTTCTGGCTAGCTAGCCGACGGTCCAAGCGCTTTAGATTCAGCGCTAGCTGTATCCATATTGCCAGCCTCTATCAGAGGCTGGCGAAAACCTCACCTGCTATTTCGATCGTTTCGTCCACAATCTCGTTGGTGTGCTGTATGCTGATAAAACCCGCTTCAAATGCAGAAGGCGCGAGGTTAACACCCCGATCCAGCATGCCGTGGAAAAAGCGCTTGAATAAATCAATGTCGCATTTACTGACTTCGGCAAACGAACTTACCTTTTCCTGATCAGTAAAAAACAATCCAAACATGCCGCCGACGTGATTTTCAGCCATTGAAACGCCATGTTTGCTGGCGACTTCAATCATGCCATTAACAAGTTTGTCAGCTTGCTCCGACAGGCAGTCGAAAAATCCCGGCTCTGAAATCAACTCGAGCGTGGTCAGGCCTGCAACCATGGCAACCGGATTACCCGCCAGCGTGCCAGCCTGATATACCGGACCCAGCGGCGCAATATGATTCATGATCTCGCGTTTGCCACCAAAAGCACCGACTGGCATGCCGCCACCAATTACCTTGCCGAGTGTTGTCAGATCAGGGGCGACATCGTAAACCTGCTGCGCACCACCCAGTGCCACCCGAAAACCGGTCATCACTTCATCAAAGATCAACACCGAACCAGACTGGTCACAGCATTCTCGAAGCGTTTGCAGGAAACCCGGCAACGGTGGTACACAGTTCATGTTGCCGGCAATCGGCTCGACAATAACACAGGCAATTTGCTCACCCATTTCGGCAAACAATTCCTTAACCTGATCGGCATTATTGAATTCAAGGGTCAGAGTGTTCTCGGCCAATGCAGCAGGAACGCCGGGGGAATTGGGCACGCCAAGTGTTAACGCGCCGGAACCGGCTTTCACCAGCAGCGAATCACTATGACCATGGTAACAGCCTTCAAACTTGACGATTCGATCACGCCCGGTGTAACCGCGCGCCAGGCGGATCGCACTCATGGTTGCCTCGGTGCCTGAACAGGTCATGCGTACCAGGTCGATCGAGGGCATTATTTCGCAAACCTTGTCAGCCAACTTGACTTCGATTTCGGTAGGCGCCCCAAAGGACAGTCCACGGGTAACGCTCTCACTCACTGCCTCGATCACTTTTGGGTGCGCATGCCCCAGGATCATTGGCCCCCATGAACCGACGTAGTCGATATAACGGTTACCATCGGCATCAAAGAGGTATGGCCCCTCGCCACGCTCGATAAAAATAGGTGTCCCGCCAACGCCATTGAAGGCTCGCACCGGAGAATTAACACCACCGGGAATCGATTTGTTTGCGCTTTCAAACAAGCTACTCGATTTATTCATTCTTTTTCCTTCTAACTTCCAGAGTTGTAAATGCTATTGGTAACCACTGTATCCTGGTGTGATGAAATTTGGTTAATCAAAGCAATCGGTTTGAGTCATCGGACAAGCTCAGGCCTTGAGTTCGAAATCATAATCCATGATCAAAGGCGCATGATCGGAAAAGCGCTCATCTTTGTAAATACTGGCTGACAAGACAGACTCGCGCAGACCGGGCGTGACAATTTGGTAGTCGATGCGCCAACCGACATTTTTATCCCAGGACTGACCGCGATTTGACCACCAGGTATATTGTTCCTCACGCGGGTCGACTTCACGAAAACCATCAACAAATCCAACGCGGTCGAACAGATCGCTCAACCAGGCCCGTTCTTCGGGTAAAAATCCGGAATTCTTTTGATTACTT
>JAAUXZ010094613.1_pt1 | contig 16875 bp, 22 predicted proteins | sample 7278131 | NCBI WGS metagenome assembly JAAUXZ01 (sample SAMN14350119, study PRJNA611818) | marine sediment metagenome | isolation source: surface marine sediment (3m) | place: French Polynesia: Moorea | collected 2018-08 | reverse complement strand
TCTGTAATTGTAAGAAGAAGTGAAGTAGATTAGCTTTTAAGGCGTTGGACGCTATACCGTCTTGTAACCCCTGGCGGTTCGTTTCCCAACTACCGCCGTATAGCTAAAATGAAGCCAACGGTTTTCACCGTGAGAACTTCTTGACTTGTCGGTATCAATTTAAGTTAGGCCCAGGTGCCTTTTTACGCTACCAAAACCTTTCGGCCCGCTTTACGCGTGTTGGGCGTGCGTTACTTCGGCCCTTACTCCTAACCGCCGTTGTTACCCGCTGTATGTCAAAGAACAAATGGTACGAAACAATAGATATAGCAAGAAGCGTACCGTAGTGCAACCTTTTTTTAATAATTTTTGATATTTAGCCCCTTTTTTGCCGCCGTACCCGCCGTACCGCCGCAAAGCCCCGCTATCAAAGGGATTGCGTAGACCCCTTAACTTTTTGTACCTGTACACTTTTAACGTAATTGCGTCAATTTAACCCCCTGGTACTATTGTAGATACGGTAAATTAGTGACAAAAATTGTCACTTTGACAACAATTTGCGTCACTATTGCCTTTTAGGTGTAATAGCGCGTATCTGACCGCTTGTAAGTACCTGTTTTTATAAGGCAAAATAATTAAAAAATAGGGCGAAATTGGCAAACTTTTTGCACTTGTAATATATCACCATGACACAACAACCCAAACATAGGAGAAAAAACAAAATGAACGAAAATACTTTAGTTAAATTTATCGTTGGTGAAACCTATTCATGCCGTAGCATTTGTAATTATGATTGCGTATGGTCTTTTGAAATCCTGCGCCGCACCGCTAAAAGCGTATGGGTAGAAATAGACGGCAAAGTTAGCAGACGTTCTTTAAGCGAATGGAACGGCGCGGAATTTTTCAAACCTTTCGGCACCTACAGTATGTCACCTTCTGTATATGCTAACCGCTTGAATGGCTAAAACACTTAACCGCCGCAGGGTCTATAGACGGCCCTGCGGGAAAGGGGTTTAACATGGCTAAACTAATCTTAGGAAAAGGCATTGTGTTTGATTCGATTGACAAGGCGTTATTTTCAAGCCCATGCGGTGATAGCGAAGCAATGAAGCAAGGCGTATGCCGTAACGTTGATTGCAGTACCGCAGTAGCTAAACACGCGGGCCGCTTCTTCATTACTTTCGGTCATGCGGGGTTTAATAGCGATGCGAATAACAAAGACGGTTACGCTACGGAAGCCAACGCAAGGGCCGCTATTCGCAACTACCTTAAACAGTAGCCTACCTTAATCTATTCTACCAGGGGCCGAATATGGCCCCTTTTTTTATTCCTGAATACGATCATATAGCCTAACTTTTTGTACGTGTACAAAACGCATTTAAGCGCGTTTCAGGGCCTATTTTACCGTGGTGCATTAGTACAATAGCGTGCGCCCTGGTTGCACGTTCGATACCCTGAAAAATACCCTATTTTTTGCCACGTTGTAGTACTTAAAAACTATTGTCAGTAGGTCAGATTTATCAGGGTAAAAACTAATTGCACTTGGTATATAAATTACGCGAATTATACACTAAAAAAGGAACTTGTGAAAAAAGTTGTGCGTTTTCTGTCAAATTTGAAAGGGTGCCTTATTTTTTCTTGCACTATAATAGGTACGCGCAATATAATACGCGGTCAAATAATTCGAACCGAAAAAAGAAGTAAAAAAGATGCTAAAAACAACTTCAAAAATGAGTAAAAACAATGCCACGGCGAACGCTAAAAAGACGCAAACAGGCACCCGCCCTAAAGTTCAATAGACGTATTCGCAATCTTATCTACGAAGCGTTAAGGGCGCGGCTTCCTATTGCGCGTGCGTGCGAATTAGCAGGGGTTACGCGTGACAGTTATCATAAGTGGATGCAAAAGGGCGAAGACCCTATTAACTTTCCTGTACATGCCGCGTTTAGGCGTAGAATAAAAGAAATACAAGCCGATCACGAACGCGAAGCCTTGCGCATCATACGCAAGGTAGCAAAAGGCAATTACAAAGTAACAGAAACAAGTATAGAGACTTCACCCAAAGGCCATACGATAAAAAGAGTAACCAAAACTAAGGCCCCTGTATGGCAAGCCGCCGCGTGGTATTTAGAACGCAGGTTAAAAGAACACTATAGCAAAGACGCAACCGAAACAGACGAACGCACGCCCGAAGAAATAGCACAACAAATTAAGAACGCCGCAGACGCGTTATTTGAAAGTGTACCCAATGGATAACAATAACCCTTATTCTGATATATGCGTTGAATGTCAAGAGTGTTGTAAATGGCTTACGTTCGTTTTGCATGTACCTGACCGTGAGTACTTCACAGAAGTATATGAAGCACGCGGTTGTACTGTGCGCAAAGAACTAAGCGGCGATAGATTAATAGTTATGGTGCCGCAGACGTGTCAACACCTTGACGCGCAATTAGGTTGCCTTATCTATGAAGACCGCCCGCAGTATTGCGTAAGCTACGATGGACGCGAAGACTTTTTTATGTACGATAAATGCAAATTGCCTTTGGTAATTCCTGACAATGACTAAAAACCCTACAAGTAGCATAACAGAACGTTGGTATACGTTGCGCTATCATCCTGTACAAAGTGCGCTATGGAATAGTACCGCACGCTTTAACGTTGTACCTGCGGGTAGGCGTTCGGGCAAAACTGAGATATGCGGCAAGCGTAAGTTAGTGCTAAAGGCATTGAAGGGTAGCGAATTCAGCGATTGTAGGGTATTTGCGGGCGCACCTACACGCGATCAAGCTAAACGTATCTATTGGGCCGATTTAAAGAAGTTAGTACCGCAAAATCTAATAGCGGGTAAGCCCATAGAAACGCAATTGTGCATACCGCTTGTTAATGGTTCTGAAATACACGTATTGGGCCTTGATAAACCCGAACGCATAGAAGGTACACCGTGGGATTTTGGAGTATTAGACGAATACGGTAACATGAAGGCTTCTACGTGGCGCGAACACGTACGGCCCGCCCTGGCAGACCGTAACGGCGGGTGCGATTTTATCGGCGTTCCTGAAGGTAGAAATCATTACTACGATTTAGCGAAGGAAGCCCAGGCCGATGATAGCGGCATTTGGGGTTACTATCATTGGTTAAGCGCAGACATATTAGACCCCGAAGAAATTGAACAAGCGCAACGCGATCTTGACGAACTAACGTATAAACAGGAATTCGAAGGTTCGTTTGTAATGTTTGCGGGTATGGCCTACTACAACTTCAACGACAATAGGAACGTAGGCCGTTGGCGCAAGCACTACAACACCAAACAACCATTAGTATTCTGTTTAGACTTCAACGAAAGCCCAGGCGTAGCCGCTATTGTACAGGAAGTTAAACACTTCCATAGCGGGCAAGTTCCTTTACTCAATAGAACCACAACCGCAGTAATAGGCGAAGTGTTCATACCACGCAATAGCAATACAATACGCGTATGCGAAAAGCTAATAGCGGATTGGGGCGAACATAAAGGCCACGTATTCGTATATGGTGACGCTACAGGCGGGGCGGGCGGTTCTGCAAAGGTACAAGGTAGCGATTGGGCTTTAGTGCGTAAGGTATTAGGCCCGCACTTTGGCGAACGGTTGCATATCAAAGTACCAAAGGCTAACCCGCGCGAACGTGAAAGGGTCAATAGTGTTAATAGCCGTCTATGGAATATGTACAACGAAACGTACCTATGCGTAGACGGTAGTTGTACTAATGTCATAAAAGACTTTGAAGGCACGCGAGTAATTGAAGGCGGTACAGGTGAAATAGATAAACGGCGCGATATTATGCTTACACATATCACAGATGCAATAGGCTATTACGTGCATTATGAATATCCAATAGTGAAATATGAAGCAAGCGGTCAAAGGTATTGGAAATGACAGAAGAACAAAAAGATAAAAGCAAAGTTGTTGACCTACCTACGCGCACAGTAACCGAAGTGCCTGTAGAAAAGGTTTTGACTAAGGCCCTTCAAGCCGATTTAGAAGTATGCGTAGTAATGGGCTTTAAGGACGGTGAATTTTACGGCGCGAGTAGCACCGCAGACGGCGGCGCGGTATTATTCCTAATGGAACTATTGAAGCGCGGGCTATTGGACAGTAGCGACTATGTTAAATCTACTGAGTAAATACACGCCTACAGAAGAACAAATACGCAGGGCCATTAGTCTACAGGTAACCGCAGTATTTGCGCCCGAACGCTTTAACCTTGCGCCTGACTTTAGGCCACAAGACGATACTGAAAGGCACGTTTTGTACTTGTTACAAAAGTATCACCCTAACGGTAAATGGCTAAAACGTGAATAGTATAGGAACTACACCAATGCCACCAAATGAACCGAAACTAACGGCAAGGGAAAAACGTTGGCGTGCCGAAGATGACGCACGCACGTTAGCAAACGCGCAGGTTATAACCGATGACCCCGCAAGGCATGTATTAGCCAAACGCGCGGCGCAACGGATAGCCAAACAGGAAAAGGAAAGCGCAGACGCAATGCAGAACGTAGCCGCAGGTAAGGCCGTAAAGCCTGTAAACCCTACGCCTAAGAAGCGTAAGAAGAAGGCGGCACCAAAGGCCCAAACCTACAACGTATTTAACAAGATATGAAGAAACTTTTTGCACTATGGGTATTTATTGCGTGGCATTTGTACTGTAGCCACTTACCCGCGTACGATACAATAACCGATTGCGTATTTACCTTTAGCCCTGGTTGGTACGTAACGGCTAATAGCGATCACGCTACGCATTGGCAAGTATTTGTAGAAGGTACAAAACGTTTTGAAGTACCTGCGTTTCAGACAGAAGGCAATTACCGTACGTGTTGGCCTACGGAATTCAAAGACTTCTATGAAAACAAAATGTACCCTGAATACTGCCCTTCAGCGCATAGTTATTGTAACCCTACAGGCATATTAGCGTTTCAATTAGAAAGGCTTTTGTTACCTGCGGGTGTTCATACTTTAATGGTTCGGCCCATGAATTACGTAATAACAGGTGACGAAGCCGAATTTAGTTTATTCGTTAATACAGACGGTAGTATGTCAATGCTTAAAAGCCCTGACAAATTAAGGCTTGTAGTTATACAGGTTAAGGAAAACAAGGCATGAGTGTAGTAAAGCGTAATGGCAAGTGGTGAGTAATTCACGCGCACCCCAGGAAAGCGGGAAGCAAAAGAGACAAGCCCAAAGGCACCGCTATAAAGTGTTTCCCAGGTAGTACAGCGGGCAAGAAACGCGCTACTTCAATGCACAATGCAATATTACTAAGTCAAAAAAGAAGGAAACGCTAAAATGCCTAAGACAAATTTAAAAGTAGGTGACCTTTTAGAAAAACATAACTTGTATGCCGCCAATATTAACGAATGGTATTTTTTAATGGCAAGTTATGAAGGCGCAAAAGAATTAGTGCGTTTAGGATACCTGCGCCGTAACGAACGCGAGTCATTAGCGAACTACAACCGCAGAAAGTCAGAAGCCTACGGCTTTAGCTATTCTAAAAGCGTGGTAGACCTGTTTAACTTCTACCTGTTTAAGAAGCCTGTAAAGCGTGATATGGGCGCGTTAAAAACTAATGAACTATGGGCCGCATTTATGAAGGATTGCAATTTGTACGGCGATAGCTTTGACGAATTCCTAACCGAACAAGGCCGCTATAGTTCTATTGAAGGTCATATGGGTATTTTAGTGGATAAGGCAAGCGTTACTTTTGAGAATAAAAAAGAACAACTTGAACAAGGCGTATACCCTTACGTGGCTTCATACTTCCCTTCTGCTATTATGGATTGGGAATGGTCACGCGATGAAAACAATAGGCCGTATCTATCCTATCTAAAACTAATGGATGATAATGACGATGACGTTATACAGTACCGCCTATGGTGGCCTGACGCGTTCGAAGTTTGGGAAGTGCCTTATAACGATGACGATAAGTATGACGAACAAGCCGAAGCCGAACTAAAACTTGAAGGCGAAAACCCATTAGGTGAAATACCGTTTGTTTGGTTGTACAATCTGAAAGGGAAGCAACGGCCTATAGGGGTTAGCGATATACATGACGTAGCACGCATTGACGTAAGCATATTAACCAACCTGTCAGAAGGCGAAGAAGTAATAACCTATGGCGCGTTTCCTATGATGCGTAAGCCCATGAAGGAAAGCCGCCCTGACGGTGTACAAACACCCGCCAAAGAAGACGAAGTAGGTATACAGGCCGTTTTAGAATATGACCCTAATCACCCTGAAAGTAAGCCCGATTGGTTAGACGCGGCGGTAGCCGAACCGATTACAGCTATATTAGATTGGATAGGCCGCAAGGTTTCCGAAATCTACAGGGCCGTTAATGCGGGCGGTATGGCTTCTATGGAAGTAAGCACCACGGCTAAAAGCGGGGCCGCACTACAAGCCGAATTCCAATTACTTAATGCTAACTTAGTGAGAAAAGCAACCAACCTTGAAAAAGCAGAAGTGCAAATTATTGAATATTGGCTACGTTGGGAAGAAGAAGACCTAAAGGCCCGCATGAAGGATATAACCGTAGAACGTTCGCGTACGTATGACGTAGAAAACTTAGCCGCCGATCTTGATAACGCGCTAACGTCAACTACTATCGTTAAGTCAAAGAAATTCAGCGAAGCCATACAAAAGAACGTTGCGCGTCAGATGCTACCCGCCGCAGACGATAAACAGCTAAAGGAAATTGACGAAGAAATAGAAGAAAGCCCTACAACGCCAATTACACCTAATGCGGCATTTACGGCACCTAACGCACCTATAGACCCTAACCAACAACAAGGGAACGAAGAAGATGAAACGTAAAAAACGCTACATAGTTCGAAAGGTCAAAGGCGGGCGGTTCGTGAAGATAGACCAAAGCGGTAAGAAGCCCCGCATTGTGAGTAATACCAAGAAACGCCCAAAGGTTTAAGCAAATGAAGCGTTGCGCAGTAATAGGCGTTGGTCAATTTGGTTTCTACCATGCCGAAAAATACTTTGCTATGTCAGACGTTGACCTAACCGTAGTAGATACGGATTTAGAACGCGCGATACAGGTAGCAGAAACATACGGTTGTAGATACCTGACCGATTACAAAGAATTATTCGGGGTTGATTACGTGAGTATTGCAACGCCTGACAGTACGCACTACGAAATAGCTAAACACTTCTTGCAAAGTGGCGTAGCTGTATTAGTAGAAAAGCCGATAGCTGAAACCATTATACAGGCTAAAGACCTAATGCGCGTAGCCAATGAAAAGGGCGTAGTACTGAAGGTTGGCTATTTGGAAGCCTACAATAGCGCGTATCAAATAGCGAAGCGCATGATAGATACCACAGGCTTTACGTACGTGTCTGTCAATCGCACCAACGGCGGTAATAGCTATAAGCGCGAAGATATTGACGTAGTAAATGACCTTATGGCGCATGACCTGTACCTATTGCTTGAACTAATCAACGCGCCGATAGTGGGTATGATGGTTCAAGGCTATCAGAACGCGGAAAACGTCAACTATCAAGCGCGGGCCGTAATCGAATTCAACGGCGGCATACAGGCCGAACTTGTAGCGGATAGGGCAACGGAAAGTAAACGCGCAGAATGGAATTTTTTAACACCCAAACAGGTTATTAGGGCCGATCTACTGAAAAAAGAAAATGATACCCTGTTTGATGAAATACTTGACTTCGTAAACGGCGGGAAGTCAAACGCTTTCCAGGCCGTTAAAGTTTTGGAACTGTCACAAAAAGTTATTGATAAATCGCATGGTAAGTAAAGCACGCATACGGCAACTACTTAACAACGTCAAAGATACCGATGAATTCTTATTTGAAGTATCGGGCCTTCACGAACGTATGTTAATGGATAGTATCAGAAGCGCAGAACACCGTATAATAGATATGATGCGCGATTTAGAGACTAAGCAAGGTAAGCTATTAGGCACTAAGATAAATCTTAAACAGGCCCAGGCGAACCACAAAGAACTAATTAAAATAATGAAGGCCGAATACGGTTTAGCAGTAGATAACGTCATAGACGGCTTTGACGAAATCAGTAAATTTATTACGCGTTCGTGGCGCGATCTTGGTGAAAGCGCAAGGTTTACAGGATTAGACAAAGACATAATTGACGTTCTGAAGCAACAAAGCTACGACCAATTCACGGCTTTCGGTGATACCGCTATACAACGCATTAGCGAACAAATGTACAGAAGCGTTACAGCGGGCGCGAAAATGTCAGAACTACTAACGACTATACGCGGTGTACTGCGGGGCCATAAGGACGTACGCGGTAGACCAATGGCAATATACGCGCGGCAAATGGCTAATGATTCGGTAATGAACTTTCACAATGCAGTTAATCTAAAGAAGGCCGAAGACCTTGATATAGAACACTACCTATACGTAGGCGATATTATCAGTACAACGCGTAACTTCTGCGCTATCCGCGCAGGGCAAGTATATACCAGGGCGCAAATAGATAGTTGGACGCACGAATGGACAGGAAAAGCAGGCCCCGCGTTTGAATACAGGGGCGGCTATAACTGTAGGCACCATTGGCGGCCTATACGCCCTGAATGGTTACCTGAAGGTGAAATAGACGTAGCAGAATTTGACCTACCGCAAAGAAAGGGTACGTAATGCCGTCTATAATAGTTCATTTTAAGATATGCGAAAAGCAATTAGGCTACACAGATTACAGGGGCGAATTTATTGTAGGCGAAGTGCAAAAGCCACTTACTAAAAAGGTAGTAAAGGCCCTGTTAAAAGAATTCATAAGGGAACTAAAATTTTACGTGCGTCAAAAACGTGAAAAGGAAACAGAAGAAAATGTACAAGCCTAATTACTTTACATTGCGTGAAGTGCTACCGCAGAACTTCTACGCTAATTATAAACCTGTGCGGGGTGATAAACTTTGGTTACTGTTTGACCCGCGCGTACTTATAACCGCAGACCGCATACGCGAACGTTACGGCAAAATGGTTGCTAATACGTGGGCGTGGCGCGGTTCGCACAACTTTAGGGGTTACCGCCCTGCCAATACTGAAGTAGGTGCGGAATTTTCGCAACACAAGTTTGGTAGGGCCTTAGATTTAGTTCCGATTGAAGTAGAAGTAGAAGAAATTAGACGTGACATTATCGCACAACCCAATAGGGAAACATTTAAACACATAACGGCGATTGAATTAAACGTTTCTTGGCTTCACTTCGATACGCGCAATTGGAACAAAAACGAAAACGGCCTATTAACATTTAAGCCGTAGGCAATCACAGGGTACGGACGCACCCGAAGCTATTAACCTATAACGTGCGCGGACGCGCCAAAAGGTAGATACCATGCCAAAAGAATGGAAACTAAAAGTTAGTGACGATGACGCTAAAGCCCCTGTTTTTCAGGACGGCAAGCCTGTTTACATTGACCCTGACGGTAAGGAAGTGGCCCTTGACCCTATTTCCATGTATTCAAAAATAATTGATCTTGGAAAAGAAGCAAAGACGCATAGGGAATTAGCAGAAGGCCACCAAAAAACTTTGAAGTTATTTGAAGGCATTGAAGATTTGGCAGATTGGAAAACCAAGGCCGAAGAAGCAATAACAACCGTAGAAAACTTCAACGATAAGGATTGGATGAAAGCAGACAAAGTAGAAAAGTTAAAAAGTGATATGAAGTCTGCTTATGACGAACAAGTAACACAGGTCAAACAATCCTTCGTGCAAAAAGAAACAGAATATCAGAATACTATTAGCAAAAAAGATGCACAAATACGTATGCTGATGGTTTCAAATCAATTTGCAAGTTCACCTTACTTTAGTGGTACAGACCCGAAAACCAATTTACCGCCCGAAATAGCTGAAACGTATTTTGGAAAGCATTTTAAAGTTGAAGAAGGCGATAACGGTGTATTGCAGTTAGTGGCTTACAACGCTAAAGGCGAACCGTACTATAGCCGTGAAAACCCAGGTGAAGTAGCAGGGTTTCACGAAGCTATGTCCTTTATCTTTGATGCTTACCCAGGCAAAGAACAATTGCTACGTAGCGGCAAAGGCGGTAGTGGTGCGGGCGGCGGTCAAGGTGCGGGCGCGGGCGGCGGTACTGACGATCTTGACAACCTACGGAAGCAATACGCCCAGGCGCAGAAGGACGGCAACCATAAATTAATGATTAGCCTAAAGAACCAAATTTTTGCACTTGAACAAGATTTACGTAAGAGTGCATAGCGCATAGGGCGCACGCTTCCATAATCAACACTATTTCATTTATGGAGGTTTAAAAAATGGGTAACGTAAACGCAGTAGGCACAGTTTGGAATTGCCCGAACTACACAGGCGAACTTTTCTTGATTGGTGCGAACCAAACGCCTTTCTTGAACATGATTGGCGGTTTGCAGGGCGGCGCAATTCGTACGGTTGGTGACTTCGAATACCCACTTGCGCAACCGTGGTCACTTGAAGCGGCGGCACAACCCGCAGTTACGGAAACCGCTTCACTAACCGCACCAACGCCCTGGACTTATGTTCGTGACCAAGACATTAACACGGTGCAAATTTTCCATAGGGCCGTTACGGTTTCCTATGCGAAGCAAAGCGTTGTTGGTCAGGTTACCGCAGACGCTACCACAGGTTTGGTAGACATTGGCGGTATGCAACCTGTACAGAACGAAAGGGATTTTCAAATATCTGCGCATATGCGGCAAATCGCCGTCAACGTAGATTACACCTTTCTTAATGGTCAGTATCAGAAGGCCATTAACGCAGGTACGGCGGCGAAGACGCGCGGCATTATTACCGCTTGTGCTACGAACACCGTAGCGGCGGCGGGCGCAGACCTGAGTAAACCGCTTGTTGACCAATTGCTTCGCACAATGGCGGCGAACGGTGCCGAATTTGTCAACCCTGTTATCTTCGTCAACGCCTTTCAGAAACAGGCTTTAAGCGATATTTACGGTTACGCCCCGCAAGACCGTAACGTAGGCGGCTACAATATCAACCAAATCGAAACCGATTTTGCAGTACTTGGTATTGTTTGGGCACCCAATGTACCCGCCGCTACTTTACTGATTGCGGATTTGTCCGTATGTTCGCCTGTCTTCTTGCCTGTACCCGAAAAAGGCGTACTGTTTTACGAAGAACTGAGTAAAACAGGTGCCGCAGAAACAGGGCAAATTTACGGTCAGGTTGGGCTTGACTACGGCCCCGAAGAATACCACGGCACCATTACAGGTCTGTCTACTTCTTAATCAATTACCTTTAAGGTAAGGTAGAAAACTACTACTTAAAGAAAACTAAAAAGGGGGTAATTGAATATGGGAACAAGAGACAGAACCAAAATGGAAAATGCGTTAGGCGCACCGCCCTATATGCGGCGTTGGGCCAAAGATGTTAATGACGCTATAGAGTCTGACGAAGGCTTTGTAACGACCACAACCGCCGCGCCTACGACAACGACAACTACCACAGTTTAATACTTTTTGTGGTAGGTCAAAATTATAGGAGCGAAAAAAATGAAAAGACGATTTTATCGGGCTACGCTTCCAACGATTGTTTGGAACCCCGAAACCGACAAGCCTTTAGCGGAATTCGTAGACGGTCAGTATTATACAGAAAGCGAAGAAATAGCTAATAAACTAATTGCTATGGGTTATCCTGAAGTAAGTTTAGACGCTACCGAACCGCCTGAGATAATACCCGCGCCCGTTCCAATAGAAACGCCTGACGCTAAACCTGCTAAAACGGAAGAACAAGCCCTAACGCTTGACAAGCAACAAAGGGCCGCTGTATCGCCGTCTTCGGCTAATGACGCACAGGGCGAAGAACCGCCAAAGGTTAAACGTGTACTAAAGCGAAGGAAAAAATAACATGGCAACAACCGTTTACAGCGAAGATAATGACCTTGTTAAAATAAGGCCGAATATAGTTGATTTAGGCGTATCTGATTGGGCTTTTCAACATGAAGAAGCGTTTGCAATAATCAACCGTATTTTAATTGGTAAATGGTACATTTCAGCGGCTACCGATCAAGGCGTAGACTTTCGGGAAACTGAGTTTGACCCCGATAAGGTTGACGCAACGCAATTAGTGCGTGCTTCTTGCTACAAAACGCTTGAATTGGCGTATATGTATCTAATGAAGGACGCGCCCGAACCTGACGGCTTCGAACGTGAAATGAAATTGTTTAGCAAGCTGTTTGATTCGGAAATGCGCCAACTACTTGGTTTAGGTCTTAACTATGATTGGTCAGGCGATGACGTAGTAGATAGTGACGAAAAGTACCAACGTTCAACCCGCAGATTAGTAAGGGTTTAAGCCATGCCTGACGATGGTATTACTATACGTGGGCTTGAAGGTCTTATAGACCGCTTTGACAATTTGGGCGGCGGCATGTTTAGCCGCAACCTAATGAACGAAGTTGGTCTAAAGGTCATTTTCTTCATTCAAAAACGCACGTCAGAAGGCGTAGACGTAGACGGTAGACGCTTTGACGAATATTCGCCTAAGTACAAGCTGTTTCGTCAAGCAAAGGGGCATAGCGGCGATAGGGTCAACTTATTCTTTACAGGTTCTATGCTATCTGCAATGACCCATAGCGCAACGGACTTTGAAGCAAAGATATTTTTTCAAAATACTACTGATAGGTCAGGCGCACGCAATCCGTTAAAAGCATTTGTGCTTAATGAAAAGCGTAATTTCTTTGCCTTGTCTGCGGAAGAACGCGAAGACATAGAAGATATGGTAAATGAGCATATAGCGCAATTAATGCGCGAAAGGTAACGCAATGGCTAAGAATAGTAAAAGGGAAAAAATAATTTGTCAGGTTATGGACGAATTAAACGGCGTACCTGCAATAAAAACCGTGGTGCGTGGTAAGAAGACGCACCACGACCTACAACAATTTGCACTAACGCAATTTCCGGTAGCGGCGGTTGTTGGTAGGCTACCCAGGCCCATAGAAAAGAAATCGGGCCGTGTACCAGGGCGCGTAGACCTTATTAAATCTTCCCTTACCATTGACGTATTCATATACGATCAAGTCAACGTGATTGATGACACTACAGAAGAAAAGATTTCTGATTTAGCCGATGACGTTTGGCGGTGCCTGTACGCAGACCCGCTTAAAAACGAATTGGTTTTAGAAACTTTACTTTCAATAGAAGATGACCCCGAATTTTGGGAACCTTTCTTAGCATTTAGGCTAATCGTTAAAACTATTTACTTACATACTACAGGGGGTATTTAACATGCCAACACCGCATAACGTAGAAAACTATGCCATTGGTAAAGGCAAGCTGTACGTTGCAGATTTCCCAGGTGCGGGAAGCCCTGTTTATGCCGAAATGGGTAACTGTCCTTCGTTCGAAATTGAACCTACTATTGAACGGCTACCGCATTATAGTAGCCGTGAAGGTTTCCGAACCAAAGATAAAAACCCTGTTATTCAAACCGAATATGTACTTAACTTCGATTTGGATGAAATAGCGGCGGTAAACTTGAAGAAGTTTATCATGGGTAGCGAAACAGGTAACGTGCTTTACGCGATGCAAGAAGTAGAAAAGGAATACGCGCTAAAGTTCGTTTCTGACAGACCCACAGGGCCTAACGAAGTTTGGGAATTTTGGCGCGTGACTATTTCGCCCAATGGCGCAATGCAGTTAATTGGTGAAGAATGGATGGTTATGAGTCTATCCGCTGAAGGTTTAGCGGATACTGCTAACCATGCTACAAGCCCTTACTTTAATGTAACGGCGGTCACCACAACCACGACCACGACAACGACCACAGTTTAATAGCTGTAATTGAAAACGTAACGCAATAATACTTTAGGAGTAAATGACATATGCGTAAAACCAAAACCTTTAAGATAGAAGGATATGAAAAAAGTTTTACCGTTAATGAACTGACGGTAAAGCAAATCATATCCTTAACAAGTGAAGAAATGCTAAGTGACGTTAGCATAGCCCGCTTAAAGGAAAATTTCGAAACGCGGTTACTTCCTATCTGTAGCAATATCGAAATGTCAGACTTCGCAGAAATGGCACCAAGTGAGATAAAGCAAATTTGGGAAAATTTTAAAGAAGTGAATTCGGATTTTTTCGAGATAGCCCGCAAAGCGGGCCTGGATTCGATATTGACCAAACTAAAGGAAGCACTTATAGCGGACTTTTCAAACTTTGTTGCGGACTCATCGAAGCAGGACACGTAGACGTTTTAAACTACGGCTATTCATTCTTTATAATGGCGTTGAATGAACACGAAATAATTAAGTTTCACAACGCACGCGATATAGCCATAGCCTTTAGAATCGCACGCTTCGCAGATAAGCGCGAATGGCGGCGATACATGAAAAGGAAAGGTTAAAATGCCTGAGTCTGAAACATTAGAAATAATCATAAAATTACGCGATCAAGCGCGGCAACAATTAGAACAACTAAATAAATCGTTGGGCAAGGTAGATAGAACTGTAGAAAAGTCTTCTACACGCATGAAACGATTTGGTACGGCTTTAGGCAATTTGCGCAAAAGGTTCTTAAACGTGCGTACCGCTATGTTAGGCGTAGGTACTGCGTTAAGCGGGGTCTTTTTAAGCAAACGGCTTATAGAAGCGAGTAACGCACAGGCCGAAGCGGTTGAAGGATTAAATCAAGCCCTTGTTGCTATGGGCCGCTACACGCCTGAATTATCAGAAGGGCTACAAGGCGTTGCAAGTAGCTTACAAAGCCTTACTAATTTTTCTGACGAAGCAATTATTGAAGGTCAGAAGTTCTTAGCTACCTATTCGGATATTACCAACGATATGTTGCCACGGTCTACCAAAATCATGGCAGACTTAGCTACGCTTATGGGCGGTGATACCGTACAAGCCGCAAACCTGTTAGGTAAGGCTTCTTTAGGCATGACAGGCGCACTACGGCGCGTAGGTATCACCGTTGATAGCAATACCTTTAAAATGGAAGGGTACGCGGGCTTACTTGACGCTATTGAATCACAGGTAGGCGGGCAAGCCGAAGCACAACGCAGGGCTACAGGTTCGCTACAAGCATTAGGGAATAGCTTTGGCGATCTTCAGGAAAAAGCGGGTGACTTTATCAAACTTGCTATTGAACCTACCGTACGTGCAATAGTTGAAATCTTTGACGGTTGGAACGTACAGCTAAAAGAACTAAAAGAAGAAGGGGCGTTAGTTGAATATGCTAAAGAAGCGTCTTTATGGGTTTTAAAACTTGTTGAAGTAGTAGTAAAGGGTGCCGCGTTGATAGGCGATGCGTTCAACGGTTGGAAGTTGATATGGAACGGCCTAAAAGCGGCATTTGCACTTTTTGCAGAAGGTATAAATTTAGGCTTATCGGGTATATTTAGCGTTATTATAAAGGTACGCGAAGGCATAGGCGAATTGTTAAACGATACCGCCGCCCTTACTGCTAAGTTTGACTTCATACCAGGGGTTAAGGGCCTTCAGGAAATGGCAGACGGTTACGCAGAAACTACCGAAAGCCTAAGACGTACTAATGATATGTTAGAACAAAATGCAGAATATTGGTACGGCGTAGCCGCCGCGTCTTCAGACGCAATAGTAGAAATAGCCAAACAACCTACGTACTATTCCAGGGCAAGCCAATTTTTAGACGAACTAAGAACAAAGGTTACGGCGTATACGTCAGAACTTAAACAGACCACAAAGGAAGTAGCTAACCTTTCAGGCGGGGCCGCAGAAGAAGACCCTACAGCGTCATTAGATGCGCGTTTGAAATCCGCGTTAGGGCGTGCGCAAGCAATTATTGAAACTGAGTTTGCAAACGTTGACGCGGCATATGAACAAAACCTTATTAGCCTTGAAAGCTATTATGAACAAAGGGTAGCGTTAGCAGAAGAAGCGTTTAACAATGAATTGCGATACCTGCAAACGTTAGCCGAACAAGAAAAAGACCCCGATAAAAAATTAGCGATCAATGACCAAATTTTTGCACTTGAACAAGCGCACCAACAAGAAATGCTACAACTACGGCTTGACCGTAAGGCCGCAGAAGATCAATTAGACGCGGATAAGTTGCAAATAATTCAAGATCAAGCCGCACAGGAATTAGAGTTAGCCCAGGCACGCGGGGCCAACCTTGCCGAAATTTTCCAAATGGAAAATGACCAATTGGCGCAACAACACGCAGACAGAATACAAGCCTTGATAGATGCGAAGGCCGAAGAAGATATAATTGAAAACCAACACAGGCTAAACCAATTAGAAGCAGACCAACAATTAGCAGACCAACGTAAACAGATAATAGCAACCACGCTACAAAACACCGTTGATACTTTCCAAAATGTTTCAGACGCACTTAGCGACATTATGGAAGTTATGGGCGATGAATCAAAAGAATTTGCAATAGCGCAAAAAGCTATAGCTATCTTCATGGCGGGTATTAAGACCTACGAAAGTGCGGTATTAGCTTACAATAGCGCGTTAGCTATTCCTGTAGTGGGTATTTATCTTGCGCCTGTAGCGGCGGCGGCGGCGGTAGCCGCAGGGCTTGCGCGTATAGCCGCTATTCGTAATCAGAACTTAGCAGAAGGCGGCAAGGTCAAAGGCTATTCACCGCACCCCAAAGCAGACAATATACCTATTCAAGCTACTGCGGGTGAATTTATGCAACCTGTAGAAACGGTCAGGCATTACGGCCTATCTGCAATGGAAGCCATAAGGCGGCGCATGGTGCCTAAAGAAGCCCTGACAGGCTTTAAATTCCCAGGTGTACCCAAACCCCGCTACGGTTTCCAAACAGGCGGTTTAGCCACGTCAGGCGGCGCAGGTACAGGGCCTAAACCGCCAACACAGGCACCCGCCCAAGGCGGCGGCGATCAACAAGTAAATATCAATAATATTATTGACCC
>JAAUXZ010033794.1_pt1 | contig 16909 bp, 14 predicted proteins | sample 7278131 | NCBI WGS metagenome assembly JAAUXZ01 (sample SAMN14350119, study PRJNA611818) | marine sediment metagenome | isolation source: surface marine sediment (3m) | place: French Polynesia: Moorea | collected 2018-08 | reverse complement strand
CCGCCCTGCCCGCCACGGCCATGAATCCGGATCTCGATCATTGCGTTGCTGCCCGGGTGTTCTGAACCGATGGCTGCTCTCGGGACGACTCCGTGAGCAGTGTCTAATCAAGAAAACTATATAGATTACGGGGAGATACTAAATAGGTAGATGCCGCGAAGAGGTAGCGGAAAGTGGACGCCGGCCGGGCGCGGGACCTACAATCGGGCGCTCGATAAACGCCTGAAAACAGGACGATCTCCATGCAAGTTGGGCCCGATCTGGTCATTGTTTTCCTCTTAACGCTGTTCCTGATTATCTGGCTCACATTTGCCCTCAAGATCGCCGCGGAGAGCGAACGGTTCGCGGTGTACCTGCTGGGCCGATTCCACAGCTACAAGGGTCCTGGGCTCGTACTGGTCGTGCCGTTTACGCAGCGAGTCCATCGGCTGCGAGTCGGCGACGTCGGCGTTATGTCCGGTTCGGGATTCGCGACTTTCGATGGCGTCGATATTCCGGTTCTAAACACCGGCGCTCTCGAGCAGGGTCAAGTGGTCAGCATCGATGCCTTCGATGGTGTCGAACCCCGTCTCGTAGCGTCATCCGAGCGGCCAGGGCAGCAGTGCCCGAAGTGTGGGCATCGATTCTAGGTTTTCAGACAAGAGATTCGGCGAACTCGATCCGCCCTCGCAACGCCTCGGCGATGACTGCTTCGGGCGGTCGATCCAGCGCTGTACCCTCGAGCGCCAGCAGTTCTCTCGCGAGCTTCGCTGCCTTACTGCTGCCCTTCAGCTTCTTCAAAGTGAGACCGGCAGCTTCGGGCACCGCGCAGCCGATCGGTGTCAGGCTGTCCAGCGCGAGTTCGTACAGGAAATGACCTTTGCGTGGCGGCTTTTCGACGCTGGCGATAACGCCGCACATCACCTTGGCAACCCACCACTTGTGCAAGTGCGACACGTCGAGCACCTGGGGCAGGGTCATCGCGAGGCGATTCATCCTGAGCATTTCGCCGTTGAGCAGTCGCGCGAAAACGTCGACGACCCTTGATGGATCCGCGTGTCCTGATTCAATGCAGGGAATCACGGCGTCGATTGCGTAGCCTCGTGCGTCGGCGCTCTTCGACGTGAGACCAAGACACAGCGCGAGGTACGCCATCTCGCCCCAGCAGCGGCCCGGCTCGAACAGCGCATTCAGGAAGACGTGCCCGGGCGCGTCGCGAGACGTGTCTTCGTCGAGACGCTGCTCGAGCATCATGCAGCCGAATTGTAGCGCGGGTTCGGGATTCAGCGGCCACTGCATCACGAACCAGTCGATGCGCCACGGCGCGCTCATCTCGTAGATCGAGCCCCAGCTATAGTCTGGCGTGGTATGCATTGCGGCGATCGGCCACTTCTCCCAGCGCATCTTGCCCTTGATCTTCTTCGCGACGCGCTCGATCACGCCGTACTTTCGAGCCCCGGCAATTTCCTCTTTCGACAGGCTGCCGAATTTCATCCTCCGCATCTTGTAACCGTGCTCGGTTACCTCGGAGAAGGATTTCCAGCGGTACTCCCCGGGAGCGAGGTGGCCGGGCAGGTCGGGGATATGATCGGCGATTGCCTCGAGCGGTTCGCGCAGCGAGCCGAACGGATCGCGTGCACGCCCGGCGCACAACCAGACGCTGGCATGCCGCTTGTCTTTCTTACCAGCCCTGTCGTCGCCGCCCAGCGCGAAGCGAACGATGCGTCCTTCCTCTTCGGGAAGCTCTGCCGCGGCCGCCAACGCCTCGCGTCGTCCGACAGGCGACAATCGCAGCAGCGCGAGCATTAGATCGGCCGCATAAACCTTGTAACCGTTCTCGAGGTGATCGGCAACGCGCTGTACCAGGTGCATCGGGTCGACCCAGCCTCCGGTGTAAGACGGGGTGGACAGGAGCTGGGCCGGCTCGCCCTCGATGAGCATGTTCTGGATCTCCCGCAGGCGCGACATCGCATTCAGCCACGTCGGGGGCGGGTCGCCGTACCACTGGTTTTGCGGCGTCTTGTAGATCTTGCCGGTCAACCAGGTCATAACCAGGTCATTCATGACGAGCGGCATGCCTCCCCAGGAGCTTCCCAGGCCATAGCTGGAGCCGCCGCTCCCGGACCCGATGCGCTGCGCGATGGGCGCAGCCAGTTTTTCAAAATTGCCGTCCCGCTGGCAACCGAGGCGGGCGATACCATCGAGCAGCTGTTCGACCTGGTCGATCGAATCGACAATCTCGACGATGTGCGCCGCATGCTCGAGGAGTTCGTCGACGGTTTCGATTCGGGAAAACGGGAACACGCCCGGCAGTTTCGGCAGGTCCAGCAGTGAATAGTCGAGCGGGGGCGGCATGCGGGTCGCAACGTCAGCTCCGGAAAGCCCAATGAGGGTACGGACATCTTCAGGCAGTGCTTCGATCTCGGCGGCGAACTCCGACGTGTCGACGGCTGGCGCCTCCGGCCCATCGATCGCGGCACCCACGAGCTCCATTGCCCGCGGCTGTAGCTTGGTCGCGAGATTTGCCGCCTGCCGCTCGAATCGCTCGCGCGTGTCGTCGTCTACTGCGCCGATGCCGTCGCCGATGAGCTCCAGCGCTTTTGCCTGCACATCCGGTGAAGGGTGTGCCATTGCGGATATGGCGAATGACACCACGGCCGCTTGCTGCGACTCTTCGGACGACAGCAGCCCGGCCGCTATCTTCAGTGCCTGCACTGCGGAACCCTTGGCCTTCTGACCGAACACCGGTGCTGCGGACGACAGGTAGAGCCCGGCGTCGAGCTTCCCGGCACGTTGCAGCTTCGACAACATGCGCACGGCGAACGAGACGATCGGGCCGGTTGGACTCGACAGTAGCTCGACGTAGCGAATCTCGCGGGCCTGAATCTCGTCAATTGACGGTTTCAGGAACTCATGCAGCTTGGCGAAGCCGGAGAGATAATTTTGCTTGAACTCGTTATCGAGTGCCGACAACGTCGCATCGAGCGTGCGATCGCGATCCATGTACCCGTCGTCCACGAGTTTGCTGATGACCACGTTCCACGGCTCGTAGTTTTCCGGCCCGCGGCCACTGCGGGCGGTGTAGTCGAGAACGAAAGCCGGGTTCTCGCATTCGAACAGCCGCCAGATGTCCTCCGCGAGGTAGTCGGGTTTGTCCAGTAGTCGCTGGCTGGCCGGGACGTATGTCTGGGGTTTGTCCCACTCGTACTCCTGCATTGCGCCGACGAACAACCGGGTGTAGCCGTCCGAGACCGGTTTCTCGATCACGCCGACTTCGTAGAATCGCCGGATCATCCAGAAGTCGACTTCGGGAAACTCGCCTGAGAGCTTGCGATTCACCCAGGTGCCGAGCCAGTCTGGCTTTCGCCGAACCAGTATCTCTGTGATGTGCTTGGTGAAATCCCGCATCTCGCCCCACCAGAGCTTGACGCGGTGCGCATCGGCGGCGGGACCGACGGCCAGCGTTGCCAGGTCCGCGTTCGTGAAAATGTGCTTGTTGATCCTGTCCCACTTGCGGCGGACTTGGTCTTCCTTCTCCCAGTTGAGGCGGCCGGAGACCAGGCCGTCGCCGTTGCGAACCACCTGGTTCAGCTTCTTCATGACGGGCGAGAGTTTCTTGCGCGTCGCGTCATCGAGGTCCAGCACGGCCTCGTAAACCTGCCTGGGTTTACCGTTGCGGACCAGTTTCTCGAGCTTCTCCGGCGTCACTCTCCGGGCTCCGCGTCCCGATCGGAGAACATCTGCGCGGCCAGGATGTGTTTGCAGGGACCGCGTTCCCCTGGGTGCTTGCTGTACCAGGGGCACGTACAACGATCGCCGTCATTCCTCAGGCGAACGAAGTGATCGACGCCGCTGCCGCCGACGACGAATGAGCGGGTGCCGTCATCGCCCGACTCGTGCAGCGAAACACGACCGTCCTCGATGAGTTTTGTTGCTCCCTTGAGGCGTGGCTGGAGCGCGTCCACCTTGTCGAGATCGAAGGGCAATTCGCGGTGGAAGTAGGTTGCTGCATTGACGTCATAGCCGGCAAGACCGCGGGCACCCAGCGCCGCAAGGGTCGCCTCCACGTCATCCTTGGTCGCGCCGATCGCGTCGGCGATGCTGGCCGCATCAATCTCGTTCTGCCAGTTGATCTGTGCGCGAACTGAAGCGATCAGGTCGTTCCACCGGCCCCCCGCGAGTGCTTCGAGATTCTGCCCCTCGCCCGAGAAGCCGCGGTACAACTCCGGGCTGATCAGCAGCATGAAGCGCTCGGTCGGCGAGATCACTTCCCAGCCGCTGGTCCCGGAATCCTCGTCGTACCAGATGCGCAGCGATTCAGCACTGACGAGCAGGGGTTCGAGGACGCGGGGGCGATGCACGCCGAGCACGCGTACGGCGCCACGCTGCTGCCGGTGGCTAAGGCGTACGGCGTTCGATCGCCCGGTAACGTATACCGGCGATTTCGGCTGCGATGTCGCCGGCATCGAGCGAATCAGTTTGAGCGCCTGCGGTGCCCCAATGTCGTAAACCGGCATTAGCCTGGGCTGGTAAGCCTGCACTTCGCTGAAACCCTTAATCCAGCGAACCGGCAGCTTCACTTTTTTCTCGACGACCCGGGAGTCAGCGACTTCGAGCGCAACCTCCGTCTTGCCGACGGCAAACCGTACGTCGTCCTGTTCCTTGATACGCCTGAGAGCGGCCCGCATAGGGTCATTGAAGTCCACGTTCGTCGTGCCGCGGTTCATCACGTCGCCGTCGAATGCGTCGCGGCTCATGTCAATTCGCGCATACACGCCGCAACAGCCGCTGAAGCCCTCCATGCGCAACATCGAGTCGTTGCTCGTCAGAACGGGATCCATGACCGGCGGTATCGGCAGAAAAAAATGCGTACGGACAACGTCGCTCAGTACGACGAACATGTCCGCGAGAACCCGCGGGTCACGCATCCGGCCGTCGAAGAAATACGGTGTTTCATTCGTCCTGGTGAATGTCGCGAGGCTTAAATTGGCCCCTTGCCGGGTCGACTCCAGAGTCGATGGATACGGGTACTCGTAGGTATAGTCGATTGCAGCCGCCACCGATGCGCCCTCGCAGAACACGGGCGTACAGTGTACTGAAATATCGAGACAAAACTCTGACGGACATCTCAAACGCCGGGCGCGTGAGCGCCCGGCATCGAGTAGCTGCTAGAGTTCCTGCATTTCCTCCCATTCCTCCTCTGTCCAGAGCTCGTACGGATCGCTGAGGCTGTCGTCGTCGTAGATCACTTGGATCGTGCAGTGAGTACATACGAACTCGCCCCCTGCGTCGATAAGGTCCTCGTACTCATAGTCGGCGGCGTCATTAGAACCGTCGTCGTCCTCGTCGGTCGGATCGGCCGATCCGCCGCCTGACGTGCCGCTTGGTGTGTTGTCTTAGCCGACAGGCAAAAAGCCGGGCACATACTTGCGCGAGAACAGGTACTCCACCACGTCGAGGTTCTGATAGATAACCCGGATCTGGATGATCAGGTCGTCGACCAATAGCTGTCCCATGTTGCCGAGCTCGAACAGGTCGGCGGCGAAGAGATTGATCTGCAGCTCGGCATTCATGTCGATCGTTACCGTATTGCCGAAGCTGTCGGTAATCTTGAAACGATCGGCCTGGTCCAAGGTCAGCCAGCTCGACGAGCCAAAGACCTGGTTGTAACTGAAGTTGCGTGCATCCTCCGGGTAGTTCGCGAGGTCGCGGCACTCGTGACAGTAGATGTTTATCAGGCTCTGAGCACTCGCGAGCGATGGCAACGTGAGGATTGCGATCAGGATGAGGTTCTTCATAGTTGCACCTCATCAATCGTCGTTTCGCCGAGTACCTCGAGCTGGATGTCGCGTATGCGGCGCAGGTTCTTGCGGACTTCGCTGTCGAGCCTGGCGACGTCCTCGAGAGTGAACCCCGCTCGCCTGAGGTCGCGGAGCACCCAGGCGACGTCCGCATCCGAGCCGAGCGCCTGCACCGTGCGAGTGAGCACATAGGTGTAAGCGCGTGCTCTCTGGGCCTCTTGCGATTCGCCGCGCAGGCTGTGCGAGTGAGCGACCAGCCACATGACCGGGGTGACGTTCTCCGGCTGTAGAGCGACGGCTCTCAGCAGCAACGCTTCGGCACGGCGAGGGTCGATGTCGGCAAGACGCTTGCCGAGCACGCCGGCAGCCCTGGCATCGCCGTAGGCGAGGACGCGCAGCTCTTCGTTGCTGTAGTGGTCGTATTCACCGGCGGCCGGCGATATCGGCACGCACCTGAACGCCTCGGTGACGTTGCCGTCGCCGAGATCCACGTAATGCCGCTCGACGATGCAGTTGCGGTCCTTGCGCACCTCGATACCCATTACGACCTCTGTCTCCGCGTCGTCGGCAAAGGCCGGTTCCGGCATCGGAACGACTTCGGTGTCTAGATTCTCCGCAGCGGGTTTCGGCGCAACAGGCGTCGGTGCGTTGCCCGTGACCGGCAGCAACGCGCGCGCCGCAACGGCCGACGCCACGATGACGGCCAGCAATAGCAGTGTCAGTTTCGTAGTCATGATGTCCCTTCCCTGGTTGTGACTGGTCCGGTCACGTTAATCAGGGAGAGCACCGTCCGCAGTCGATCTTTTTGCGCGAATCGACGAGTTACACGGTACACTTGCGCGCTGGCCGATTCGGGACCGACAGGTAAATGGGATCACGACCGATACTCAAGTTGCTGCTGTTCAGCCTGCTCGCGACACCCGCCTTCGCCGGGGACGACCTGTCCGCCGTACTGGCGTTCCGCAATCACCATCCCTTCCTGCAGATCTACGGCGTGCCGGTGTTTCAGTCGGCGACGCTGGCGGAACAGGGGCAGCTCAAGTACGACTTCAACTTCGAACTGACCAATCACGCCGACCAGGGTGGTAACGCGAACGAATTCTTCGAGATCGACGGCGAGACTTACGCACTGAACCTGTCGCTACGGCATCGTTTGTGGCCGCGCCTTGAGATCGGCGCGGACATCCCGGTCGTCTCGCACCAGAAGGGCTTCCTCGACAACGTCATCAAGGAGTGGCACGACGTTCTCAGCGTATCGAATTCGAACCGTAGCGGACCCAAGGACCAGCTGTTTTTCTTCTATGAAGCAGGCGGCGTCACGCAGTACCAGCGCTCAACGTCCACGGTGGGCCTTGGCGACATCCAGCTGACCGCCGCCGTGCCGCTCATGGAAGCGGGTGCCGGCAGCGACACGGCGTTCACGGTGCGCACGAGCCTCAAGCTGCCGACCGGAGACGACGAGAAACTGCACGGTAGCGGCGCGCTGGACGCATCGCTCGGCCTCTACGCGACGACGAAGACCACGTTCTTGGACCGCGGCCTGGGCCTGAGCGGCTTCGCCGGCCTGCTGGCGCTGGGCGACGGCGACGTGCTGCCGGACATCCAGGAAAACACAGTGCCGTTCGGTGGCGTGGCGGCGCGGTGGCAGGCGATGGAGCGCCTCGGTATCGTTATCCAGGTTTACGCCCAGGGCGGCTACTTCGACACCGACGTCGAAGAGCTCGGCGGCGAAACCTTCCAGCTAGGGATAGGGCTCGACTGGCACCTGCCCGAGCAGGGCCTGTTGCTGACTTTCGCGATCGCCGAGGACCCGCTCTCTGACGCGACGCCGGATTTTGCGGCGCATCTGTCGGTGCGGAGCTCAGCCCGCTGAAAAGTCGGCGCGTAGCGTTCGGACTAGCGCCACGGACATGACGACGCCGACCAGCAGGATCGGTAGCGAGACGACCAGCAGGATTACCTGGATCGGTCGCAGGTTACTGTTCAGCAACATCAGGGCCACCGGCATGAGCCCGAGCGCCAGCGCCCAGAACACGCGATGCCAGCGCGCCGGGTCGTCACCGGCCGACAGGTGCAGCGTCGCGCTCGACGCCAGTGAATACGACGCCGAATCGTAGGTCGTCGCGGCGAAGATGATGGCGATCAGCGAGAATACGCCGATGACGACGGCGGCCAGCGGCAACTGCTCCAGCATCGCTACGATCGCGGCGCTGCCGTTCGACGAGTTGAGGATGCCGGTGAAATCGAGCGCGCCGGAGAGTTCCAGGTGCAGCGCGTAGTTGCCCATGATCATGTAGAACAGCCAGCTGCCGAGCGAGCCCCAGATCAGCATGCCGGCAATGACCTGGCGTATGCTGCGTCCCCTCGAGATCCGCGTAACGAAAAGACCGACGTACGGGGCGAACGCGATCCACCAGGCCCAGTAGAAGATCGTCCAGCTCTCGACGAAACCGGAGTCGCTGAACGGTTCGGTCCAGAAGTTCATGCGCACGAAGTTCTGTGCCATGACGCCGACGCCGTTGAGACTGGTCTTGAGCAGGAACGCCGTGGGCCCGACGATCAGGATGAACAGCAGCAGCGCGAAGGCCAGCGCCACGTTGACGTCGCTAAGTCGCTTGATGCCTCGCTTCAGTCCCAGCCAGACGCTCAGCGAAAACAGCAGTATGCAGAGCACGATGACCGCGATCTCGAGCGCGTCGCCGGCCTCGATACCGAATAGCCAGCCGAGGCAGGCGGCGATCATCGGCGTGGTGAAACCGAGGCTCGACGCCGCGCCCCCCAATAACGCGATCATGAACAGGAAATCGATCGCGCGGGCGGTGGGTCCATGGTCCCTGTCCTTCAGGAACCAGTGGCAGCTGACGCTGAAACGCAGGACGTCGAGCCTGCGGACGTAGTAGGGATAGGCAATGGCAATGGTGGGCAGGCAGTAGAACGCCCACGCCGAGAAGCCCCAGTGGAACAGGCCATAGGTGGAGGCCCACTCGGCGGCCTCGACGCTGCGCGGCTCGGCGCCGAACGGCGGCGAGTCATAATAGAAGGCCCATTCCGTCGCGCACCAGTACAGCAGACCTGCGCCGACGCCTGCGCAGAACAGCATGCCGACCCAGCTGATGTCGCGGAACTCCGGCGCCTCGTCCGGATCGCCGAGCTTCATCCGGCCATAGCGACTGAAGCCGAGCCAGACGAGGAAACCGATTGCAGCGACGCCGGCCATGAGATACAGGATGCCGAATTCGCGCGCAATGAATCCGTACAGGGCCTCGAGCGCCGCGCTCGATTCCTGTGGCCAGGCGAACAGCGGCACGCTGGCGCCGACCAGTATGGCCGCGGCGAGCCCGAAGCTGGGCCAGTCGATACGGCTTTGTTCCATAGGGGCTCCCGGGTTATTCCAGGTCCAGGATTACAGCCCCGCGGATGCTGCCCTGTTCGATGATCTCATTGCCCTCGGCGATGCTGTCGAGCGGTAGCGTGTGCGCGATGCGATGATCGAGGGAGCCGTCTGTCAGAGCGCGGTCGATATCGGAAATTGCCTGCTGTTTCGCAGCTTCCGGCATCGCGTAGACGATGATCAGGCGGATCGTAACGTCCTTGTACATCATGCGGAAAAACGGCAGCTTCGGCTCGGTTACCTGCGTCGACGAGTAAGTGGCGATCGTGCCGCCGACGCGCAGTACCTCGACGGATGTCGGCAGGTTGGCACCGAACTCGACGTCCACGATTCGATCGACGGGCTGCCCGCCCGATGCAGTCATGATGGCCTCGACGAGCTCGTCGTCGCGGTGGTTCACCACGTGCGCAGCGCCGGCATCGGTGCACGTTTGCCGGTCCGTATCGTTGCTCGCTGTCGCGATGACCGTCGCACCGGCCTGGCTGGCCCATTGCACCGCGTAATGGCCGACGCGTCCGGCACCGCCGGTGACGAGTATCGTCTGACCGGCGACGCCGCCATCGGCGAAGACGGCACGATGCGCCGTCATGACGGGGACACCGAGACAGGCGCCGACCTCGAAGCTCGCGGCTTCCGGAAGGCGCGGTGCGCGGCTGCCGTCAATGGCGACGTACTCGGCGGCGGTGCCGAAGCGGCGCGCGAACTGGGCCTGGTATACCCAGGCGCGTTCGCCGATGCGGCTCGCGTCCACGCCGTCGCCGACGGCTTCGATGATGCCGGCACCGTCGCTGTTCGGAATGACGAAGCCGCCGTCGAGCAGGTCCGGGAATGAGCCGGCGCGCTTCTTGACGTCCGACGGGTTGATGCCGCTCGTGGCGAGCCTGACGAGTACTTCGCCGGCGCCCGGTGACGGTGTCTCCAGCTCTCCGATTTCGAGCACGTCTCTCGCCGCACCAAATTGGTCGAACCAGGCCGCACGCATAGTGATGACTCCTCGTCGATGATAAGCAGCTAGTCTACCGCCTCGTCGGGTTCGACGCCGGAGCCGCGCGAGGCGGTGACCTACCGGCGTCTGTTCGTCCCTGGGCCGGCCTCCGAGAACAGCCACTTCATGCCCGCACGATACGATGCCGGGGGCGCGGACCGATGCGTGTGGCCGTCCAGCGTCGTCGTCCGGAGCTCCCAGGGCGTGTCGTCGATCGCTGACCAGTGGTCGATCCATTCGACGGCGGGGCCCCGGTACCTCGGTTCGTCGACCGATCCGCTGGCGACGAACAGCTTCGACGAACTCCTCGTCGACGAATGTGGCTGCAGGAAGAACGGCAGATTGCGGTGCAAGGCCGGGTTGCTGGCGATGTGGCCCCAGAACAGGCCCGGCTCGGTCAGCGCCGTATAAAGCACGAACTGTCCGCCGAGCGACTGGCCGAAGATGATGCGCCGATCGCTGCGGGCGCGGTAGTTGCTCTCGATATGCGGTATCAGCTCGTCGCTGAAGAAGCGCTGGAATTTGGGTGCACCACCCCAGAAATCGCGATCGTCGGCCGGTGCCGTGAAATCGGTACCCCGGTAATTGCCGCCAGCGAAATCAGCCGCGCCGTAGGAGATACCGACGACGATGGCGTCGGGGACCTCCTCGTCGATCACGAGATACGAGTGGTAGCTCGAGAGCATAGGGAACTGCAGCCCGCCGTCGAGCAGGTAGATCGTCGGGTAGTGCGTATCCGCCGACTGTTCGTAGTCGTCCGGCAGGCTAACGAAGACATGAAAGCCACGCCCGATGGTCTTCGACTCGAAGTGTTCGTAGCGTGCATCCCCGATTGCGTGCAGGTAGCGAGTATCGGCCTCCGCTGTGGCGAGAGAGGCGATGAGAAGCGCGACTGTTGTGGCAATGAGCCTCATATCTTCTCCCATGACCGGGCGGCCGAACGATCAGTCCAGCCAGTTCGACAGGCCCTCTGTATGCCCGTCCACGGAAATGGCCTGGCCGGATATTCGCCTCGCGCCTTCGGATGCGAGGAACAGGACGGTATCCGCAACCTCGTCGGCGGAGACGAAGGTGCGCATCGACGTCTGTCGCAGGTAGATCTCGCGGACTTTCTCGACCGGCAAGCCGCGCTGCTTCGCATCCTCCTCGATCACGGCATCGATCCTCGCGCCGCTGACGCTGGTAGGGCAGACGGCGTTGACGCGGATGCCCTCGGGTCCGAGTTCCATTGCCCAGGTCTTCATCAGGCCGATCATCGCCCACTTGCTGGCCGCGTACGCCGAGCGTTGCGGGTAGCCGTGCAGCGCGGCCGTCGACGAGATATTGATGATGGCGGCGAAGTCCGACTTGCGCAGCAACGGCACCGCGCGCCTCGTTGCGTAGAATGTGCCGGACAAGTTGACCTGGATGCACTGGTCCCAGCCGTCTTCATCGTGCTGGTCGATGATCGCCATTGGCCCGGCAATGCCGGCATTGTTGACCAGCACGTCCAGGCGATCGTGGAGCGAGCGGAAGTCGTCGAATATCCGGTCGACGTCGCTGCGCTTGCCGATGTCAGCGATCGTGCCGGTCGCCGTCGGGTTGGACTCGAGGAACTCGTGGATCCTGGGCGTCGAGACGTCGCAGACGTGCACCCTGTCCCCCTGTTCGAGGAAGCGCTCGGCCGTGCGCCGTCCGATGCCGGACGCGGCGCCGGTGATCAGGACAATCCTGTTGTCGGACACAGGTGACTCCGATATCGTGGGGCGCGATCGAGTCTAGCATTGTCAAGGCGCACGAACCCCGCCGCATGAAACGCGACCCCAGCGAACTGCCCCTGAGGCTGAAGAAGAAACACGGAACGGGCAGGCAGCCCGACGCCTCCGCTGCCGACGGTGAGCGTCTCGTTCGCCTGCAGTCACTGCGGGGCGCACTGCTTGCCGGCCTGATTGCGATCATCATCTTCTGCGTCTTCTGGATCGCGCTGTCGTCCCTGCTCGGCAGGGTATTTCCGTGGATGACCGTCGTGCTCGGCGCCATGATCGGCTTCGCCGTGCAGCGAGCCGGTCGCGGGGTGGACTGGCGTTTCCCGACGCTCGCGGCGCTGCTGACGATCGTCGGAGCACTGTTCGCGAATATCGTTGTCGCCGCGTCCTACACGGCGGAAACCCTGGGCACTACCACGCTGGAGGTGCTGCGCTCCGTCACGACGATGACGTGGCCGGTATTCTTCGATGAAGTGCTGACGGTGGCGGACGCTTTCTACGCGGTACTGGCGGCCTCGCTCGCAGCGTTCCTCGCGAACCGGCGCCTGACGCGACGGCAATACTATGCGCTGCGGTTGTGGCGGGCCGGCTCAGATCGGCATCAGTAACGGGTTCTCGGTCTTGACGATGGAGCCCTTGAACGAAGCGAGCTGACGGGCCACCAGCTGCTCGATGTCCTGTATCGCGCTGCCCAGTCCCAGGTAGACGGCGGGCTCCCGGCGCAGCAGGGACCAGTCGCCGGACTTCAGGACCCGCACCAGGTGCGTGATGTTGTTGCGGATCGCATCGATGTAGGGATTGTCCCCGTCGTACAACACCTCGATGTAGCGGTAGACGCGATTGAATTTCGAGTTGAGGCGGTCCCGCATGACCTGCTGGTAGAACGTCGGCGTCTTCTCGAGCAGGTCGCAACCGGACTTGTAGCGCACCATGTACTCGCCCGGTCGCGCGTTCTCGACGGCAACCCCGCCGACGACGAACTCGCTGTAGAGGCGATCACGGCATTTCTCCAGGTAACAGCGGTCCGCCATCTGCGCGATCAGGTCGGCAGTGCCAATCAGGTGGCCACAGATAATGTCACGCGGGTCCTCGAGCTCGATCCTGTCGAGATCGAGCTCGTAACCGGTGAAGTGCACGATCATGCTGCTGACGCCGACGTCTTTCGCGAGCCCGAGATCGGGCAGGTAGCGCCGCAGGAAGTCGGCACTGCGCGATACGTGGTAAAGCGTAAATTCCGCGCCGTTCGTGAAGTCCCTGTCGCGACTCTCGTGGCGGATGTAGCCGGAATCGTGAAACAGGGACGTGATGATGGCCATCTGCGCGCGCGCGGCGCCGAGCCTGTCGGTCGGCTCGACGCTCTTCTCGTAGCCGACGACGAGACGGGCGAGGGCCAGCGTCATGTCGAGCGTGTGCTGCATGTCGTGGTAGGTGGTATCGCAACCCAGGTAGCCCGGGTAGCGGCCGGTGAACAATCGCTCGAAGTCGTAGAAGGCGAGCCATAGCTTGTCGAAGGACATGCCGGGGAAGGTCTGGGAGAAGAGCGCCTGGACGGCGTTGCGGACCGCCGCCGGATTGCTGACCTGCACGGTGTTCGTGACGTCGTAATCGTTACGGCGATCCTGGGACATGTCTTCCTTGCATTTTTTTCGACCGATTATACGCGGGCCATCAGCGGCCCACAGCCGCAAAAGCCGGAATATGTTACATCAGGGAGCTTAAGACCCGAATTCGGCGACGACGGGCGCGTGATCGGACGGGCGTTCCCATGCACGCGGTTCCTTGTCGACGTAGCTTGCCGTGCAGCGCTCGGTCATCGCGTCGCTGGTCAGGATCAGGTCGATGCGCAGGCCCGCGTTACGCCGGAAGCCCGCGGCCCGGTAGTCCCACCAGCTGAAGGTGTTCTCGGGCTGATCGAACTTGCGGAACACGTCGGTCAGGCCGAGGTCCAGCAGCGCACCCAGCGCCTTGCGCTCCAGCGGGCTGCAGAGTATCGCGTCGCCCCATTTCTCGGGGTCATAGACGTCCGCATCGGCCGGGGCGATGTTGAAATCGCCGAGCACGACGACCTTCTCGTGCTGCTGCATTTCCGTTTCGAGAAAGCGCTCGAGCGACGCGAGCCAGCCGAGCTTGTACTCGTATTTGTCGGATCCCACCTCGGAGCCGTTCGGTACGTAAAGGTCGATCACGCGTACGTCGCCGATGGTGGTCGCGAGTATGCGGCGCTGTGGATCTTCGAGATCGGGAAAGTCGGTGACCGGGTCCTGCGGCGGATTCTTGCTTATCGTAGCGACGCCGTTGTAGGTTTTCTGGCCACTCGCGATCGAGTGATAGCCGACTTCCTGAAGCGCCTCAGCAGGGAACTTCTCCGTAAGCTGCTTGATCTCCTGCAGCACCAGGACGTCCGGGTCGTGCGAGTCGAGCCACTCGATGACATGAGGCTGGCGCACGTTCATCGAGTTGACGTTCCAGGTGGCGATCTTCATGCGGCCTGGATGCCCGTCTGGCGTAGCAGCGCATCGATCGTGGGTTCGCGGCCGCGGAAGGCGATGTAGGCCTGCATGATGTCGCGGCTGCCGCCGACCTCGAGAATCTCCGTGCGAAAGCGGCTTGCCGTGGCCTTGTCGAAAATGCCGGCCTCCTCGAACGCCGCATACGCGTCGGCCGCCAGCACTTCCGCCCACTTGTAGCTGTAGTAGCCCGCCGCGTAGCCGCCGGCGAAGATGTGCGAGAACGCATGCGGCATGCGGTTGTAATCCGGGTGCCGGAGCAGCGATACCTCGTCCCGGACCTCGGCCAGCGTCTCGAGCACGCGGGCCGGTTGGCCGGGATCGTACTCGTGGTGCAGCCGGAAATCGTAAAGGCCGAGCTCGACCTGGCGCATCATCGCGAGCGCGGCACCGGCATGGCGGCTGTCATCGAGCTTGTCGAACAGTTCGCGCGGCAGCGGTTCGCCGGACTCGCGATGCGACGAACAGCGTTCGAGCACGTCGTAACTCCAGGCGAAGTTCTCCATGAACTGGCTCGGCAATTCGACGGCATCCCACGGCACGCCATTGATTCCGGCAACGCTCGGGAAGCCGATGCGTGTCAGCAGGTGGTGCAGCATGTGGCCGAATTCATGGAACAGCGTGATGACGTCATCGTGCGTGAGCAACGATACGCCGTCGTCGTCCGGCGGTTCGAAGTTGCAGACCAGGTAGCCTACCGGCAGGGTGAGCTTGCCGTTGAGCTGCTGTCGCGTAACGCATTCGTCGATCCACGCGCCGGTGCGCTTGCCGCTCCTGGCATACAGGTCGACATAGAATCCTCCGAGTATCTCTCCGCCTTTCTCGCCCAGCGTGAAGTAGCAGGCGCTGTCGTGCCAGGTCTCGACGCCGAAGTCTTCCGTCAGCTCGACGTCGTAGAGTCGCGCGGCCAGCTCGAACAGGCCCGAGACGACGACTTTCGCGGGGAAATACTGCCTCAACGCCTCGTTGGATATCGCGAAGCGGTCCTGCTTGTATTTCTCGAGCCAGAACGTCAGGTCCCAGGGCTCGAGATCCATGCCGGCGAAAGCCGAAATCTCGGCGAGTTCCTTCTCCGCGGCAGCTCGAGAGTGGTCCGCGAGTTCTCGCAGGAAGTCGATGACCTGCTGCGGCGAGTCCGCCATCTTCGTCGCGAGCGAATAGTCGGCAAAGGTCGGGAAACCAACGAGCCCGGCGGCTTCGTGGCGCAGCGCGAGAATCTTCTCGATGTTGTCGCTATTGTCCCAACCCGGGTTCGCGCCCTGGTCAGTGCCGCGGGTTACCCAGGCCCGGTAGAACGCCTCGCGCAGCGGGCGGTGTGCTGCGTGCTTCATGACCGCGTCGTAGGTCGGGTAGTCGAGCGATAGCAGCCAGCCTCCCTTGTCGCCCGCATCGTCGGCCGCGCGGGCCAGCGCCTGGGCTGGCAGGCCGTCGACGTTTGCAGCCTCAGTGATGTGCAGGGACCAAGCGTCCGACGCATCCTGCACGTTGTGCTCGAATGCCGCCTGCGTTGCCGCGAGTTCCTGCATGATGGCTTTGAAGCGGTCCTTGGCCTGCTTTTCGAGATCGACGCCGGCGAGATGGAAATCGCGCAACGCGTGCTCGACGGCGCTGCGGCCAGCCTCGCTGCCGCCGTCACCAAGGCGCGCACCGACTTGTGAATAGGCGCGCTGCAGGCGCTCGTTCTGTGATATTTCGGTGCCGTGCTCGGTCAACAGGGGTAGTGCCTGCTTGTAGGCGTCTCGCCAGTCCGGCGAGCCGGTTACACTCTGCAGGTGGCTGACCGGTGACCAGATGCGGCCGAGTTCGTTGCCCATCTCCTCGACCGGCGCGACGAGCGACTCGATGTCGGGTTCGCTCGCGGCCTCGAGGAGATCCCTCAGGCGGGAGCGATGTTCGTTGATGGTCTGCTCGATTGCCGGCAGGACATCGTCCGGCGTGATGTCCTTGAATCGTGGCAGCGATGAGGTGTCGAGCAGCGGATTGGCCATAGGTGGAGTTGATATTCCCGGAACGCGCCGCATATTACCACAGGCCTGTAGCCCCACCGGGCACCTAACTTGACGTAAGACTGGAGAAACATGGTGACATACGATTTCGACCTGATAGTGATCGGCGGCGGCAGCGGCGGCCTGGCACATGCGCAGAGGGCAGCCGAATACGGAGCCCGGGTTGCGGTCATCGAGTGGGGCCCGCTGGGCGGCACCTGCGTCAATGTCGGCTGCGTGCCGAAGAAGGTCATGTGGTACACGGCTCAGCACGCGCACCATTTCCACCACGCGGCCGACTACGGCTTCGACGTCGACGTGAGCGGCCATGACTGGCAGGCGCTGAAACAGCGCCGTGACGCCTACATCGAACGGCTGAACGGCATCTACGCTCGCAACCTGGCGAACAAGGACATCACCGAGATTGCTGGCGGTGCGAAATTCGTCGATGCGCATACCCTCGATGTCGACGGCAGGCAATACACGGCCGAACGCATCGCGATCGCCACCGGCGGT
>JAAUXZ010027979.1_pt1 | contig 16924 bp, 16 predicted proteins | sample 7278131 | NCBI WGS metagenome assembly JAAUXZ01 (sample SAMN14350119, study PRJNA611818) | marine sediment metagenome | isolation source: surface marine sediment (3m) | place: French Polynesia: Moorea | collected 2018-08 | reverse complement strand
CGTATCTCCGATATTGCAATCATTGGCCTCATCGTGTGCTACATACTTTTTTGTCCGCAAAACGAACTTACCATACATAGGGTGTTTTACCCGCTTTACTTCAGAAACCACAATGGATTTCTCCATTCTGTTGCTGGTAACAACGCCTATCCTTTCTTTTCTTAAATTTCTTTTTTCCATAAAGCAGAACCCATTATTGGTTTTCCCTTTTTGTTAATTCAGTTGCCAATCTTGCCACTGTTTTTCTCGCACTTCTTATTTGTAGCGGATTTTCCAGTGGTGTCACAGAATGTGCCATTTTTAAGTCGGCATACTGCTTTTTAAAAGCAGCGATTTTTTCTTTCAATTCCTCTACGGACATTTCCTTTACTTCAGACTGTTTCATGGTCCTATTTCTTTTCTAGGCAGCTTCGTAATCCCGAGCTACAATAAACTTAGTTTTCACCGGCAATTTCTGAGCAGCCAGCCTTAAGGCTTCCTTGGCCACATCCATGGGTACTCCGGCTACTTCGAACATTACTCGACCTGGTTTTACAACGGCCACCCAATATTCCGGCGCTCCTTTACCTTTACCCATCCGTACTTCGAGCGGTTTTTTGGTAATGGGCTTGTCCGGGAAGATCTTGATCCACAATTGTCCCTGGCGCTTCATGTAACGTGTTGCGGCTACACGAGCTGCCTCTATCTGCCGCGAGGTAATAAAGCTGGAATCCAAGGATTTGATTCCGAACATTCCGTTTGAAAGCTGATGTCCCCTCTGGGAATTCCCTTTCATACGGCCTTTTTGCGCCTTGCGGTATTTTGTTCTTTTTGGCTGTAACATTTGCTTCTACTTAAATCTTATTTTCTACGACGTTTTTTCCTCGCATCGGTTTTGCCTTTGGACTGACCTTTAGACATCCCTACTAATGGAGAAAGTTCACGCTTACCATAAACCTCGCCTTTCATGATCCAAACCTTGACCCCAAGACGACCGTAGGTAGTATGGGCTTCTTCAAGGGCATAATCGATATCGGCACGGAAGGTAGACAATGGGATCCTGCCATCCTTGTAGGATTCCGTACGGGCCATTTCAGCTCCATTCAAACGTCCGGCAATTTGAATCTTGATTCCCTCTGCGTTCATGCGCATCGCAGCAGCGATAGCCATTTTTATAGCCCTTCGGTAAGAAATACGATTCTCAATCTGACGGGCTACACTGGCTGCAACCAGGTTGGCATCAAGCTCTGGTCGTTTTATTTCAAAAATATTGATCTGAACTTCCTTGTCCGTGATTTTCTTGAGCTCCTCTTTCAACTTGTCAACTTCCTGGCCCCCTTTACCAATGATGATCCCTGGACGGGCAGTGGTAATGGTAACCGTAATAAGTTTGAGCGTTCGCTCTATGATCACTCTGGAAACACTGGCTTTGGCCAGTCGGGCATGGATGTATTTCCTGATCTTGTCGTCTTCGGCGAGCTTGTCACCGTAGTCGTTTCCACCGTACCAGTTTGATTCCCATCCCCGGATGATCCCTAGCCTGTTTCCTATTGGATTCGTCTTTTGTCCCATATTTCTCGCTAGCTTTCTGCGTTATTTCTTGCTCCTAAAACCAAGGTTACATGGTTGGAACGTTTTCTTATTCTATGTGCTCGTCCCTGAGGAGCAGGTCTGAGCCTTTTTAGCATTCGTGCACTATCTACCGTTATTTCCTTTACAAAGAGATCTGCACTTTCGATGTCAGCATCTTCGTTCTTGGACTGCCAGTTCGCCAGTGCAGATAACAAAAGCTTTTCCAGCCTTTTGGAAGCTTCCTTTTGGTTAAACCTCAGGATAGCCAGTGCTTTTTCTACACCTTCGCCGCGAACCAGGTCAGCTACAAGCCTCATTTTTCGAGGTGAAGTAGGACAATTGTTAAGCTTAGCAAAGGCCAATTGGGCCTTCTCCTCCTTTAACCTTTCGGCCATTTGTCTTTTTCGTACTCCCATAGCTCAGTTACTTTTTGCCTTTGTTCTTAGCCCCAGCATGCCCTCGGAAAGAGCGGGTAGGTGAAAACTCACCCAGCTTGGGACCCACCATGTTTTCCGTAACATATACGGGAACAAATTGCTTCCCGTTGTGTACGGCGATCGTCTGGCCAACAAAATCAGGAGTGATCATTGAGGCCCTTGACCAGGTTTTTATTACGGACTTCTTACCGGATTCTATATTTTGCTGGACTTTCTTATCCAGGCTGTAGTGAACGTAAGGTCCTTTTTTTAAGGAACGTGCCATTATAGTTTACGTTTTATTTCTTTCTGCGTTCAATTATATATCGATTCGAATCCTTGGTTCTGGAACGGGTTCTGTATCCTTTAGCCGGGATACCGTTCTTAGACCTTGGATGTCCTCCAGAGGCGCGCCCTTCTCCACCTCCCATGGGGTGATCAACAGGGTTCATTGCTACCGGACGTGTTCTTGGCCTTCTGCCTAACCAGCGGCTTCTCCCTGCCTTACCAGAGACGATCAGCTGATGGTCGGAATTTGAGACCGCACCAATAGTTGCCCGGCAATTAACCAGGATCATTCTGGTTTCCCCTGATGGCAACTTTATGGTCGCATATTTTCCTTCCCGGGCCATTAACTGCGCAAAAGTACCGGCGCTTCTTGCCAATACACCGCCCTGTCCGGGTCGGAGTTCAATACAGGAAATAATGGTACCCAGTGGGATATCACTGAGAGGCATGGCATTCCCAATTTCCGGAGCTACCTTGCTTCCTGAAACCACTTTTTGCCCAACTTTTAAACCATTTTGCGCTATGATATAGCGCTGTTCTCCATCCTTATACTCCACAAGTGCAATAAAGGCCGTTCGGTTTGGATCATATTGAATAGACTTTAACTCAGCCTTGACATCCTGCTTGTCTCGCTTGAAGTCGATAATACGATACCGCCTTTTGTGACCACCTCCCCTATGGCGTGTGGTCATCTTTCCTTGACTGTTTCTACCTCCCGTTCTTTTTAACGGAGCAAGCAAGCTTTTCTCCGGCTTATCAGCAGTAAGCGCGTCAAATCCGTTTACTACTTTAAAACGCTGCCCGGGAGTGATCGGTTTTAATTTTCTAACTGACATCTTGCGTCTTTATAGATTACTGTAAAAATCAATAATGTCCCCTTCTTCCACGTCTACGATGGCTTTCTTGTAGGCATTTGTTTTGCCTTGCTGAACGCCTGTTTTGGTAAAACGTGTCCTACGGGTAGGACCGTAATTCATTGTTCGGACCTTCTTGACCGACACCCCGTAGGTCTCTTCCACTGCATCTTTGATCTGCAGTTTATTCGCCCTGGGATCAACAACAAAACCGTACCTGTTGAACAGTTCACTGTCGCTGGTCATTTTCTCCGTAATGATCGGTTTAATCAACACCCTCATGGCCATTACTTATTTAAGTTTGATTCAATTCCTTCCAGCGCACCTTCAAGAAGCACGATATTATTCGCATTCAATATTTTGTAAGTGCTTAATTCTGAGTTAGTTATAACTTCGGAACCTTTCAAATTGCGCGACGACAAATATACGTTATTATTTGAATCGCCCAAGACGAAGAGGGACTTTTTGTTTGCTATCCCAAGAGACTTCAAAATGTCGATAAAATCTTTGGTTTTTGGGGCTTCCATCTGGAAATCCTCAACCACCAAAATCGCCTTCTCTTTTTGCTTGATACTCAAGGCTGATTTTCGTGCCAGGCGCTTAACATTTTTATTCACCTTCTGCGCGTAATCCCGTGGTCTCGGTCCAAAGATTCGACCTCCTCCCCGGAAAACAGGAGATTTAATACTTCCTGCACGAGCAGTACCTGTCCCCTTTTGCTTTTTGATCTTGCGGGTACTTCCTACTATCTCTGCGCGTTCTTTAGCCTTGTGAGTACCCTGCCTTTGATGGGCCAGGTATTGTTTCACGTCCAAATAAATGGCGTGGTCATTCGGCTCTATTTTGTATACAGCATCCGAAAGATCAACTTTCCGACCTGTATCTTTTCCTTTAATGTCTAATACGGCTACCTTCATTACTTCTCAATAGTTACGTACGCATTCTTATGACCCGGAACACAACCTTTAACAACTAAAAGGTTTTTCTCCGGAACTACTTTAATCACCCTGAGGTTTTGAACTTTTACCGTTTCTCCACCCATGCGGCCAGCCATCTTCATTCCTTTAAAGACCCTTGATGGATATGAGGCTGCACCAATAGATCCAGGAGCCCTTAAACGGTTATGTTGTCCGTGAGTAGCCTGTCCAACACCACCGAAGCCATGTCGTTTTACAACCCCCTGGAATCCCTTTCCTTTGGAGGTGGCTGCCACGTCTACAAATTCACCTTCTGCAAATAGGTCTACACCTAAAGTGTCTCCCAATTTGTACTCTCCTTCAAAATCACGGAATTCGACGACTTTTTTCTTGGGAGAAGTGCCTGCTTTCTTAACATGGCCCATTTCAGCCTTGTTAGCACGCTTTTCTGCCTTGTCATCGAAACCGAGCTGAAGGGCATTATACCCGTCTACCTCTTCGGTTCTGACTTGGGTAACGACACATGGTCCAGCTTCAATAACCGTACAGGGAATATTCTTCCCCTTCTCGTCAAAGATGCTGGTCATGCCGATTTTCTTTCCAATTAACCCAGACATACTTAATTATTTAATTATTCAATTTTTATTCACTTTCTGACAAAAAAACAGGGCCAAAAACAATTCGACCCCGAATTCATTTTTGTTACCGTTTTTCCTTTGCGAACCGCGCCGGACATGTCTGCCGTCTCCTACCGAAACGACTTGTTCTTCATTAAACCTTAATCTCCACCTCAACACCACTGGGAAGCTCAAGCTTCATCAGGGCATCGATAGTTTTGGAGGAAGAGCTATAAATATCCAGGAGCCTTTTGTAAGAACTCAACTGGAATTGCTCTCTTGATTTCTTATTTACGTGCGGCGAGCGCAATACTGTAAAAATTCGTTTGTGCGTAGGTAGCGGAATTGGTCCCGTTACTACTGCACCCGTGGTTTTCACCGTTTTTACGATTTTTTCAGCAGACTTATCTACCAGATTATGATCGTAAGATTTAAGCTTTATTCTGATTTTCTGACTCATTTTATACTCAACATTAAACGGTTACACCGGTTGCCAATTTAATAACTTCCTCTGCAAGATTAGAAGGCGTCTCCGCATAGTGAGAAAACTCCATGGTAGAGGTTGCCCTACCAGAAGATAAGGTTCTCAATGCAGTAACATATCCAAACATTTCAGACAGCGGTACCTCAGCTTTGATCACTTTAGAACCAGCGCGGTCATCCATGTTATTAACCTGTCCCCTTCTTCGGTTGAGGTCTCCTACGATATCCCCCATATTTTCTTCTGGCGTCAATACTTCCAGCTTCATGATGGGTTCCATCAGTACAGATCTGGCCGATTTGGCAGCGGCCTTATACCCCATTTTTGCAGCAAGTTCGAAGGAAAGCGAATCCGAATCCACCGGGTGGAAAGAACCATCCGAAAGGGTGATCTTCATGCTATCCATTTCAAATCCTGCAAGGGGTCCGTTTCTCATTGCTTCCTTAAAGCCTTTTTCAACAGACGGGATATATTCTCTTGGGATATTACCCCCTTTAATTTCGTTTACAAAGACAAGGCCTGATTCTTCTTCGCCAACTGGCTCCATAGTAAATACAATATCTGCAAATTTACCACGCCCACCTGTTTGCTTTTTGTACACCTCGCGGTGTTGTGCGCTCTGCGTAATGGCTTCTTTGTACTCTACCTGAGGTTGCCCCTGATTTACGTCTACCTTAAACTCGCGCTTAAGACGGTCTACGATGATATCGAGGTGCAGCTCGCCCATTCCTGAGATGATAGTTTGCCCTGAGGCCTCATCCGTTTTTACCTGGAATGTAGGATCCTCTTCAGCCAGTTTGGCCAGTGCCATTCCCAGTTTATCCACATCAGCCTTTGTTTTTGGCTCTACCGCGATCCCGATAACCGGATCCGGGAAGATCATACTTTCCAGTACAATCGGATGCTTCTCGTCTGAGAGGGTGTCCCCTGTCTTAATATCCTTGAAGCCTACCGCCGCACCAATATCACCTGCAGCGATTGATGCTACTGCATTCTGCTTATTGGAGTGCATCTGGTAGATTCTGGATATCCTTTCTTTATTACCGGAACGGTTGTTCAGCACGTAGGAACCAGCATCCAGTTTTCCGGAATAGGCACGGAAAAATGCAAGACGACCAACAAAGGGGTCTGTAGCAATTTTAAATGCCAGGGCAGAAAAAGGTTCTTTGATGTCCGGTTTTCTAGAAATTTCGTTTCCGGTATTGGGGTCCATTCCAACAATATCATCTTTATCCAGTGGTGATGGCAGATAACGGCATACCGCATCAAGAAGGAACTGAACACCCTTATTTTTGAAGGAAGAACCACACACCATAGGGATAATGCTCATATCCATAACGGCCGCCCGAAGCGCAGCGTGGACTTCATCCTCGGTAATAGAATTCTCATCCTCAAAGAATTTCTCCATGAGGGTTTCATCATATTCAGCAACGGCCTCGATCAGTTTGGCGCGGTACTCGTGTACCTCGTCTTCCATCTCGGCTGGAATATCAATGATATCGAATGTAGATCCCATGTCGTCTTCATGCCACACTATGGCACGGTTTTTAACAAGGTCCACAATACCTTTAAAGTCAGCTTCCTCTCCAATAGGCAGCACAATAGGTACAGCATTGGATTTCAACATGTCCTTTACCTGGTTACAAACCCCAAGGAAGTTAGAACCCTGACGGTCCATCTTGTTTACAAAGCCCATCCTGGGTACCTTGTAATTGTCTGCCAGCCTCCAGTTTGTCTCTGACTGCGGTTCCACACCGTCTACAGCACTAAACAAGAATACCAATCCATCCAGTACCCGCAGCGAACGGTTTACCTCAACCGTAAAATCCACGTGACCGGGAGTATCGATAATATTAAAGTGGTAAGGCTTGGACTCGGAAGTCATCTGCCCGTTATCGGTAGGGAAATTCCAGGTACAGGTAGTTGCTGCAGAAGTAATGGTAATACCACGTTCCTGCTCCTGCTCCATCCAGTCCATGGTAGCCGCACCATCGTGGACTTCCCCGATCTTGTGACTAACCCCGGTATAGAACAAAATACGTTCTGTAGTGGTGGTCTTCCCGGCATCGATATGCGCGGCAATCCCAATATTTCTAGTATATTTTAAATCTCTTGCCATTGTTGAAATTAAAATCTGAAGTGAGAGAATGCTTTGTTCGCCTCGGCCATCTTGTGTGTGTCCACACGCTTTTTAACTGCAGCACCTTCCTCACGGGATGCCGCCAGAATCTCTGCAGCTAACTTTTGAGCCATTGATTTTTCATTTCGTTTTCTTGCAAAACTGATCAACCACTTCATTGCAGTCGATATTTTGCGGTCTGGTCGGATCTGCATCGGAATCTGAAAAGTAGCTCCACCAACCCTTCGGCTGCGCACCTCAACATGAGGCATCACATTAGAGAGGGCGTCTTTCCAGACTTCGATGGCTGGTTTTTCTTCGTCCGTTTTACGCTGGTCTACGATGTCTATGGCATCGTAAAATATCTTAAAGGCAACTGATTTTTTACCATCCCACATCAGCATGTTGACAAAACGGGTAACCAATTGGTCGTTAAACCGTGGATCTGGTAAAAGTGGCCTTTTCTTTGCCTGTCTTTTTCTCATCGTTCCTAATCGTTATCGTTATTTTTTAGGACGTTTGGCGCCGTACTTGGATCGTCTCTGGGTTCTGCCTGCAACACCTGCAGTATCCAAAGCACCTCGTACAATGTGGTATCTTACACCTGGCAAGTCCTTAACTCTTCCGCCTCTAACCAATACTATCGAGTGCTCCTGTAAATTGTGACCCTCACCAGGGATGTATGCGTTCACCTCTTTACCGTTCGTTAACCTTACCCTTGCAACCTTACGCATTGCGGAGTTTGGTTTCTTTGGTGTAGTGGTGTATACCCGCGTACAAACCCCTCTTCGTTGGGGGCACGAATCCAAAGCAGCCGATTTACTCTTCTTGGTAATTGTGGCCCTTCCTTTTCGTACTAATTGTGAAATTGTTGGCATACGTTAATAATGTATAAATACTACCCTCATTTAAGGGCTGGCAAATGTAGTAATAATTCATTATAATTCAAATGCCTGCCTACGAATTTTGCCTGATTTTTTGGATTAGGGGATATCCCGGGGTAAAAGGGATGCCAAACAGATAGAAATTTTACCTGTTATACCTTATTATATATATACTATTTAACTATGGATTCCCGTGGTTGTAAAAAGCTACATTCAGGCACAATTAATTATTTGAACCCGTTCATTGCCTTCTTTGAGGATTTCTCAATTTTTCAAATCAAAAAATCAGAAGAAGCGATATTTTAAAAGAGAATTCTTGTATTACTTTAATTTCAGCGTCGGAGTGGACCTGTGATGCCGCCGGTCAGGTCTCAAAACACCTTTCCAAGACCGATTTACTCTTAAAGTTTTATTAAAATAAGTTTGGATTATTAACATGAAATTATGATTTTCGCATTTAGCTAATTCAAACAATTCAAAAATGAGAACAAATTTAAATGGAATCTTAACGCTGCTTTTAGCGTTTGTGGTGCATTTGTCATTTGCGCAGGAAAAGACGATTACTGGTACGGTAACGGACCAGGATGGTTTACCCTTACCAGGGGTTAACATCGTCGTAGAAGGGACCACGACAGGTACCCAAACGGATTTTGATGGAAATTATGCCATTAATGCAAGTGTAGGGCAATCCCTGCTCTTCAGTTACATCGGGCAACAGGACGTCAGAAGAACCGTAGGTGCGGGTAACACAGTTAATGTACAAATGCAGGAGGATGCCCAGGCCCTTGAAGAGGTAGTCGTAACGGCACAGGGTATCAAGAGAGAAAAAAGAGCGCTGGGATATGCAGTGACTTCTGTAGGTTCTGAACAATTGGAAAGCAGAACTGAAGGAGACGTTGCCCGGGTACTTTCCGGTAAAGCAGCTGGAGTTCAAATAACCTCTGCAGGGGGTGCTTCCGGTTCTGCGACCAACGTAACCATTCGGGGTCTTAGCTCATTCAGCGGAAGTAACCAGGCGTTGTTCATTGTGGATGGGGTTCCATTCAGTAATGATACTAACGACACCGGTAGCTTCATTAACGGTAATGTAGGTTCATCCCGTTTTCTGGATATTGACCCTAACAACATTGCCAGTGTGGAAGTACTGAAAGGTCTTGCTGCTGCAACCCTTTATGGAACGCAGGGTAAGAACGGTGTAATCCTTATTACTACAAAAGCTGGTGCAGCAGAAGGTGGAAAGAAAAAGACGGAAATTACCGTTAACCAATCTTTCTTTACCAATGAATTTGCTTCCGCTCCTGATTACCAGGATTCATACGGTAACGGTTTTGACCAGGCTTTCGGCTGGTTCTTCAGTAACTGGGGACCAAGTTTCGACCGAAACGGTGTTGCCGGTTGGGGGAATCCCAATGCATTCGCTTCCCGTTGGGGACTGCAGGATGATGGAACCATCAATCACCCATACTCAGTAACCAGTGTACAGAAGACCAGAGATGCCTTCCCTGAGCTTCAAGATGCAAGATATCAGTGGAGACCTTACAATTCTGTAGAGAATTTCTTCCGTCCTGGTTTTGTAATCAATACTTCTGTTAACGCAGCTGGTGGATCTGAAGATGGTAAAACCGCCTTTAACATCAACGTTGGTTATCTTCAGGATGAAGGATTTACCCCAGGTAACAACCTGAACAGGGCCAATATTTCTATCGGTGGACGTGCAGAACTCAGCAACAAGTTCACGATCAGTGGAGCCATGAACTACTCCAGGACTGATTACAATACACCACCAATTGCCTCCAGTAGGGGTAATGGTACGGATGGTCTGTCTGTTTACGGTAACGTGCTCTTTACGCCACGTTCTGTAGACCTTATGGGACTGCCATTTGAAAATCCAATTGATGGATCCAGTGTATACTACCGAAATGGTAACGACATTATCAACCCAAGGTGGACGGCTAAAAACGTTACCTTCAACCAGCTTACCAATCGTTTCTTCTGGAATGCCCAGTTGAACTACGCCCTGAACGACAACCTGAATCTGAACTGGAGGACGGGACTCGATTTCTACAACGAGCGTAACACGAACGGTTCCAACAAAGGTGGGGTTGAATTTAACTCAGCGATCTTTGGTTTCTTAGACACTTATGATAACAACAATACCATCTGGGAGCACTTCTTCTCTATCAACGGGGACTATGACCTCTCTGAGAAAATGGGCTTGACATTTACTGCAGGTGCCACTTCCCGTCAGGATTTCTTTGACAGGAACGGGGTGTCCAGTACAGGTCAGATTGTATTTGGTATCAAAAGGCACTTTAACTTTGAGAACCAAACGCCAATACAATTCTCAAGAAAGAGGAATATCGTAGGTATCCTGGGTCAGGCTACTTTGGATTATGACAACATGTTATTCCTGAACGTGTCTGCAAGGACGGACTGGGTATCTAACCTGACCACGGAGAACAACAACAAGACCTATCCAGGTGTGAGTGTCTCCTTCCTGCCTACCACGGCTTTCGACGGATTGAGAACAGACAACGGAATCAACTTCCTTAAAGTAAGGGCCAGTTACGGAACTTCTGCTACCTTCCCATTGGGATACCCAACGGTTAACGTTGTAGAGCAGAATACACTGGTTTACGGAGAAGGTGGTGAAGTAACCACTAACCAGATCGATAACTTCCGAGCGAATCCAAATCTCAAGCCTGAGCTTTTGGAAGAGTATGAAGTTGGATTTGAGACCAGATTGTGGCAAAACAGGATTTCCCTGGATTTCACATACTTTGACAGAAGGACCAATGACCTGATTGTTACAGAGCCATTACCTCCTTCTTCTGGATTCTCTTTCACCCAGAGTAACATTGGTGAGATCAGTAACAAAGGATTTGAGTTCGACTTGGGTGTGGATATCTTTAACGGAGAGGATTTCAGCTGGAATTCCCGAGTTAACTTCTTCACCAACGAAGAGGTGGTTGAACAACAAGATCAAGACTTTATCGCTTACGCGGGTAGTTTGGCAGTAGGTGGAGGACTCTTCAGAGGATCCAATGCCGCTATCGAAGGAGAGTCTCTTGGTACTATCGTAGGTACAGCCATAGCACGAGATGCAGATGGTAACTTCCTGGTAAACAGTGGAGGTAGCTATGTAGTAGCGGAGCAGGACCTTGATGGTAATGTGCCAATTGTTGGGGATGCAATTCCTGACTACACCATGAACTTCATTAACACCCTTCGCTACAAGAATTGGAACCTTGGTTTCCAGATCAACCATGTGAAAGGTGGAGATATGCTATCCAGTACGGTTGCCGTACTTCTGGGTAGGGGTCTTATCGTAGAAACTGAAGACCGACTGAATACGTATGTATTACCAGGTGTTCAGCAAGCTACAGGAGAGACTAACACAAGGCAGATCAACAACTCCACGTACTTCTTCAGTAACCTGTTGTTTGGTCCTACTGAAACCAGGATATATGATGCATCTGTAATTCGTCTGCAGGAACTTTCCCTGGGATACACCTTCCCATCCAAGTTCCTCGACAAGACTCCTTTCGGATCTTTAACAGTTACTGCACAAGGATTCAACCTGTGGTATGATGCTTATAACATGCCTGATGGTGCAAACTTTGATCCGAACGTACAGGGTGTTGGTGTTGGTAACGGTCGAGGATTTGACTTTATCAACGGACCAAGTTCAAGAAGATATGGTATCAGTATTAAAGCCTCATTTTAATAAAAATTGTTAATGAATTCATACATTATGAAACGAGTATTAAAATATATAACCGTTGTGTTGATTGCAGGAGGCTTTATTTCATCCTGTGAAACAACAGACCTGGACTTAAGAGTAAGTCCCAATGACCTTGCTGCGGACCAAGCAGATCCAAACCTATTATTGAATTCCATTCAGTTGGCCTATGCCTCAAATATGGATGATTTCAATGATCTTGGCGCTGAGGTTACGCGAATCGACTATATGTTTGGTCGTGATTATTTCAACAACTATTCCGGTGCTACCCTTAACGGTATCTGGTCCCGTACCTACAGTAGTGGAGGTACCATACCAGGAGACTTTGTGAGTGCAGGGATCTGGACGAACGTAGACGCATTGATCGCTATTGATGCAGCTAGTGATATCGACTATTCCTTCCACATTGGTGTAGGACAGGCATTAAAGGCTCACATGCTGATGCTTATCACGGATTATATCGGTGGTGCTGTGCTTACAGAAGCAGCCAACCCTGCTGATTTTCCAACTCCTCAATTTGATGACGGGCCAACTGTTTATGCAGGTGCATTGGCACTTCTGGATGAAGCGGAAAGCCGCTTAACCGGGGCGCCTAGTATTCCTGGGGTAACCGACCTATTTTACGGTGGAGACGCTGATCAGTGGATCAAGTTAGTAGAAACTCTAAGGTTAAAAGCCTACCAGACTACTAATGACGTAGCGAGTTTCAACCAGGTTATTGCCAGAAATAACTTCATCTCAAGTAATGACGATGACTTCGAATTCCAATATGGAACCAGTGAATTACAGCCTGATACACGGCACCCTGATTTTGCAGCAGACTATACGCCTAGTGGGGCCAACATTTATCAGTCTAACTGGATAATGAACGAGATGCTCGTATTAGATGATCCTAGGATCCGTTATTACTTCTACCGCCAGGTTGATGCTACACCGGGTGCAGATGCTCCGCCAGATGAAGAAACACTGGCTTGTTCATTGGAGGTACCACCTCAGCACTGGCAAGATGGCGGTTTCACCATCTACTGCAGCGTACCTAACGGTTACTGGGGAAGATCTCACGGAAACGATCAGGGAACACCTCCAGACAACTTTACCAGAACAGCTGTAGGCGTTTATCCTGCAGGTGGACGATTTGACGACAATAGCTTTGACGTTGTTGGTTTAGGTCTTGGTGGTGCAGGAGCAGGTATCGAGCCTATTATCCTGGCCTCTCACGTAGATTTCTGGAGAGGAGATATGGCGTCTAATGATGCAGACAAAGCCAACTTCATGAGAGCTGGTATGGAGAAGCATATTGAAAAGGTACAAGAATTTGGTGCCCTTGATGGCAATGCTGACCTTTCTTTCGAACCCGATGCAGCGGCCGTAACGGCTTATGTTGATGGTATTGTTGCCGACTTTAACGCTGCTTCCGGAGATGATAGAGAAAACGTCTTTGCAGTACAGTACTGGATTGCCCTTTACGGTGGTGCAGGTGAATCTTACAATTACTATCGTAAGACAGGTTATCCTACAACTTTAATTCCTAACTGGGAATTAGATCCAGGACCGTTCCCTAGAACGTTCTTGTTGCCACAAAATGAAGTGATCACCAATCCGAACCTGACACAGCGTACGGATCTGACCACTCAGGTGTTCTGGGATACCAATCCAGCAAGTCCAACATTCCCACCAGCTAATTAAAAAAGATAAGAATTATGAGAAAGTTTATAAATAAACTATTAGTAACCTTAGGTGCTGGAATGCTTGTTACATTCACGGCATGTGAAGATGGCGACAATGTTTTTGACCAGGTTAGGGAGCAGGAACAGCGTGGTGCCATATTAAGAACTATTGAGATTATTGAGGCAGAAGCCTTATATGATGTGGGTAACCAGGTTATCTCTGGTGGTGGATTTTCCATAATCGTGGAAGAACAGGACCAGGAAGGTGGTGATTTACTTTCATCCCTGGATGTATATGTAGGTTTCCGCGATAACACCGCAGGAGGTACCGATAATGACAGAGACGAAGTACTGGTAGAGACTATCCCTGCCTCTGCTTTTTCTGCAGGAGAATTTGGGCTTCCCAGAACTGAGTATGCTATTTCTGCAGCAGACATGCAGACGGCTTTAGGCTTGAGCGGACCCCAAATTTTTGGTGGTGACCAGTTTACCATTCGTTTTGAATTGAATCTTACTGATGGAAGAAGCTTTTCTAGTGATGACAACACAGGTACACTTACCCAGTCGTTCTTCCGTTCTCCTTTCCTATACACCACTAACGTAGTATGTGCTCCTTCAATACCAACTGCAGGAGACTGGATCTTTGACTTACAGGATTCCTACGGTGATGGTTGGAATGGAGCAAGCCTTACTGTAACTGTAGATGGTACAGCTACAGAAGTTGGCATGGATTCTGGTTCAGCTGCACAAGTAATTGTGAATGTTCCCGCAGGAGCTCAGGTTATATCTATCGTATATAACTCAGGAGCCTGGGATTCAGAAGTTACCTTCCAGATTACTTCTGCGAACGGAAATACCGTAGTAGACCTTGGTCCTGATCCACCAGCTGGAGAAGAGCTTTTGGATTACTGTCCTAACAATCTATAGTAAACAAACTATCGATATTAAAGCCCAAACATTGTTTGGGCTTTTTTTATGCCTGGTACTTCGAACTTAAGCATTGAGGTAACCGGTATTTAACATGACCGCCAAATTTTTCAGCGCTAAATTCCTTAGTTTTGTACTCCCTTGTTCAACTTACTTATGATATTAGAAAATTAACCATGACGATTGTTGATTTTATATCCTTTATTCCCGGGCTTTTCAGGCGAATTCATACTTCCTGTATCATAGCCATAATAAGCGCTTTGTTCGCCTTTTCCTGCCAGAAGGATAAAGATGCTGACAAGGATATGGACAGTGACGGCACAATAAACGAGACTACTCAGGCTGTTTTTAAACAGGTAAACAGCGCACACAGTAAGTTGTATTTCGAAAATGCCATTACTGAAAATCTCAATACGCTCGAAAACCTGTTCAATTTTGACTATTTCTACAACGGAGCCGGTGTTGGTATAGCAGATTTGAATAATGATGGTCTGGAAGATATTGTATTTGCCGGAAACCAGGTAGACAATAAGATTTATATCAATAAAGGTAACCTGGTGTTCGAGGATATAACCGAGGGCTCAGGAATAAATACCGGGAAACAGTGGTCTAATGGGATCACATTTGTAGACATAAACCAGGATAATTGGTTGGACATTTATTTTTCTCAGGGTGGGCCCAATCAACGGCTGCAGCGTAAAAACCTCCTTTTTATCAACCAGCAGGACGGCACCTTTACTGAAGAAGCAGAAGCCTACGGAATTGCAGACATGGGTATCAGCACGCAATCCGCTTTCCTTGATTACGACAATGACGGAGACCTCGATTGCATTGTCATGAATGAAAACGAATTGTACGGGGTAGACCCCATCACCCTGTACCAAATGATCGAAGGGAACGAAGAGTATGTCCGTTTTAATAGTTCCAGACTCTACAGAAACGATGGAGGCAAATTCAAAGACGTAACCCGGGCTGCGGGGATTGAGCGTCCCATATTTGGCCTGGGCCTTATGGTAAGCGACATCAATACCGATGGTTTGCTCGATATATACATCGCCAGCGATTATTACATACCGGATGCGCTATTTATTAATAACGGTGATGGTACGTTTAGCGATCGTATCAAGGATTTTACGCAGCAAATTTCTTTTTATGGGATGGGTATTGACGTAGCCGATGTAGATAATAACGGGCTGCAGGACATTTTTGTGCTAGACATGGCCTCCAGTGACCATTTTCGCTCCAAAACCCTTATGGCTTCGATGAACACAGACCGATTCAATTACCTGGTGAACACGGCTGGTTACCATCACCAGTATATGTATAATTCCCTACATCTGAACATAGGTAACAACCTGTATAACAATGTTGCACAACTAACAAAGATGGCCAATACGGATTGGAGCTGGTCTGTGCTAATGAATGATTTTGACCTGGATGGGGATAAAGACGTGTATGTGACCAATGGCTACCGGCGTTATGCCCTGGACAATGATTTACAACAACAGGTCTTTGAAGCAAGACAGCGATATGGCAATCAGGTACCCCTGGAAGTAAAAACCCAATTGTATAATGCCATGCCCTCAGAAAAACTTTCCAATATCATGTATCGGAATGACGGGCAATTAAGCTTTAAAGATGTAGCCGGCCCATGGGGGCTCGGCGAACCCTCCTTTTCTAACGGGGCTGCCCTCGGGGATTTGGATAATGATGGAGATCTGGACGTGGTTGTCAATAACATGGACAACAATGCATTTTTATATCAGAACCTTTCTGTAGACCAGAGATTGGGCAACTATATTAAGGTCAATCTGGAAGCTACCCACTCTGAACCCTTTGCCAGAATAATCCTCAAAAACAAAGACCAGACGCAAATGGTAGAAACAAAGAGGGTAAGGGGATATATGTCTGCCCATAGCCCCTTTGCACATTTTGGGATTGGGAAGGAGGATCAGGTAGATACCCTACGCGTGGAATGGCCAGACGGAAGCTATGAGGAGCGTTATGCAGTTGCTGCCAACAGCACACTGGTCTTTGATAAAAAGAATGCGGGACCGATGGGGAAACCTGTGAAAAAAGCTACGTTGTTCGCTGAACAAAAGCCGGAAGCTTTCAATTTGGATTTTGTGCATTCAGAAAATGAATATGACGACTTCTACAGAGAAGTGTTATTGCCCTATAAGCAGTCAAATTTAGGCCCCTGTATAGCCAAAGCTGATGTAAACGGAGACGGTAAGGAAGACCTTTTTATAGGGGGAGCAGCCGGTCAGGCAGGTCAGTTGTTTATCCAGCGAAATGGCTCTTTTGCTAAAAGTAGCCCCAAAGCATTCAGCGATGACTCCGGATTTGAAGATATGGAGGCTACCTTTTTTGATTTGGATGGAGACGAGGATTTGGACCTGTACGTAGTAAGCGGAGGCAATGAATTTGAACCGTATTCCTCTTTTTATGAAGACCGGGT
>JAAUXZ010006906.1_pt1 | contig 16939 bp, 14 predicted proteins | sample 7278131 | NCBI WGS metagenome assembly JAAUXZ01 (sample SAMN14350119, study PRJNA611818) | marine sediment metagenome | isolation source: surface marine sediment (3m) | place: French Polynesia: Moorea | collected 2018-08 | reverse complement strand
TTGAGCATTATCCAGGAAGGTTTCAGCTATCCATTTAGCTCGTAAGGGATCACCCGGCAGTAACACTGTTTCCGCAATTTCACCTGGTTTTGCCTCAATATGCAAACTCATATCTACTTTTTTGTTTTCATCATGGCCACTCCGGAGGAAGTCCCAATCCGGTGCACCCCCTTGTTGATATACATCATGGCTGTTTCTCTGTCCCTGATACCCCCAGAAGCTTTTATTTTACACTGGTCCCCAACGATTTCTTTGATCAGGGAGACGTCTTCCAGTGTAGCTCCCCCTGTACCAAAACCGGTGGATGTTTTGACAAAATCCCCACCGGCATCCAATACCAGTTTGCTGGCGGTTTGAATTTCCTCTTTGGTAAGATAACAAGTTTCAATGATAACTTTTAATTCCTGCTCTTTCACCATCAGGGATTTGATCTTACTGATCTCTTCCCGGACAGCTCTGAGGTGACCAGACTTTAATCGGCCTACATTTATGACCATATCCAATTCATCTGCCCCTTTGGTCAGGCAGTATTCAGACTCGGCCAATTTTACCGAGGTAGCCGTAGCCCCAAGGGGAAATCCAATTACTGCAGCTTTCTTAATTGCAGTGTCCATGAGCACTTCTTTGGCCAGGGGCAAATAAGTACTGTTCACACAAACAGCCTGGAACCCATAATAGGCTGCTTCCTCACAGAGTTTTTCAATATCCTCAGGAGTCGCTGTGGCCTTCAGAAGTGTATGGTCGATATACTTTTCTAGTGGTAGCATGATATATTTTCTATTCCCTTCCGAAACGGTCAAAGGCAGCACGATCTAGCTGCTCCCGGTGATCCGGATGCGCTATTGAAATGAGATCTTTAGCGCGTTCATATAAGTTTTTTCCAAAAAGATTAACTACGCCATATTCGGTTACGACGTAATGCACATGGGCCCTCGTGGAAGTAACTCCGGCCCCTTGCCTCAGCGTGGGGGTGATTTTTGATACTCCCTTACCGGTTACGGAGGAAATGGCAAAAATTGGTTTTCCTCCCTCCGATATTGTTGCCCCCCGGATAAAATCCATTTGTCCTCCAACTCCGGAAAACAGACGTGTTCCGATGGAATCCGCACAGACCTGCCCGGTCAGGTCTATTTCAATAGCACTGTTAATGGCAGTAACTTTGGGATTCATGCTTATCAGGTTGGTATCATTGGTATAGGCTGCTTCTTTAAAATGAACAACAGGGTTGTCATCCAAAAAGTTATACAAATTTTGCGATCCCGCAGCGAAGGTTGTTACGATCTTCCCTGTTTTTATTTCTTTTTCCTCCCCAGTGATAATGCCTTCTTCCACCAGGGGGAGCAATCCATCTGAAAACATCTCGGTATGAACCCCTAATCTTTTGTGGTTATGCAGGTTGGTAAGAACTGCATTGGGGATATTGCCAATTCCCAGCTGTAAGGTTGCCCCATCTTCGATAAGCCCTGCCACATTGCGCCCAGTTTCATGCTCTACGGCAGATATTTCCATCATGGGCGATACGTGTATGGGCGCATCTACTTCCACAGCATAATCAATGCTATTTATGTGGATGATGCCGTCTCCATGGGTACGGGGAACCTGCGGATTTATCTGGGCAATAACTTTTTTCGCTTTCTGGATAGCTGGAATCACGATATCAACAGAAACACCCAGGGAACAGTATCCGTGACGATCCGGAGGGGAAACCTGCACCAACGCTATATCTAGCGGTAGGATGTTCCTCCTGAACAACAAATGGATCTCACTGAGAAATATCGGGATATAGTCCCCCTGATTGGTATTAACCGCTTTCCGGACATTACCACCTACAAAGCAACTATTAATTTTAAAGGCTTTATTGTATGGAGGGATGGAATAATTTACCTGTCCTTCCGTATGAATAGAGATAATTTCTACATCCTTGAGTTCATCATAGCGATCACATATTCCATTGATCAGGGTATTGGGAGTCATGGCTGCTCCCTGAAGGAACAAGCGATCTCCGGATTTCACTTCTCCGGCAGCTTCGGCTAAGGATATAATTTTCATATGTTCCCAATTAGTGGTACATATCGGGATGTCAATTCATTAGGGATTGTGACATTCCATTTCTGTTGCTACCATATTCATGGACGGTTTTGGGGAAATATAGGGGATTCCCAATCCCATCCCGCGTAGGATAAACAATAAACCAATGATCACCACAAAAACAGGAATCGCTCTTCGTACTTTTGATCTAAGCGACCCTTTTAACAGGCTTCCGAAATATACCGCAACGGACATAAGCGGGATCGTTCCAGCTCCAAATACCACCATATACAAGGCACCGCCCATGGGATCTCCGGAAGCGATGGCCCCCAATAACGCCATATAGACCAATCCACAGGGAAGGAATCCATTGAGAAAACCGATTGTAAGGAAGGTATCCGGACTTTTCCTTTTCAGCGAATCACCAAGCCACCCTTTTACTTTTCCAACCAAAGCATAAACAGGTCGGGCCAGGGCCAAACGTCCCAGGTATTTGTAGGGGAGTATGACCAGTATGATCATGACTACACCAATAACTATAGATAGCTTCTGTTGTATGCCGAACAGGTACAATCCTTTACCAATAAATCCAAAAAGTAAGCCGATAACCCCATAGGCCAATAAACGCCCTACATGATAGGTCAATACCTGCACGCCTTTTTTTACCGGCTGTTTATGTGATACGGGTAGCATAAATGCTATAGGTCCACACATACCTATGCAGTGGAGGCTTCCCATTAATCCCAGAACCAAAGCAGATAGTAACATAAGAATCGCTAATAGGTTATGCTCTTTTTGATAAGATAGTCACGGTCTTTAGCAGACCAGGATATTCTAATGTCCCAACGACCATCCAACAGCTGTTTGTCAGGTATGAGCAAATGTGTGTTGGATAAACTTAATGGTAAGTCAAAATCCAGGTGCTGGTTGGATGGCCTGTATAGGGACACTTTTCCTTTTATTCCTTTGAATTTTTCAATTTCGGGTAAGGTTATTTGTAATCCTTCCTCCGTTTTGATCATTGTGGTAGCCTTGGCATAGTCAAGCGCATTTTGCTCTGCATCTATTTCTTTCTGATATGCCAATTCTTCCTTGTAATACTCTCGGGTAACCAGATCGTGATCCGCCTGGTTATCGGTACTGGCGAGGTAAACGAAATACAGTATAAATACGATGAATGCCACAAAGGCCAGTACAATTCCTGTTCCCCAATTAAATTTCAGTTTCATGTGCAATTTCTTTAATTGTAACTCCTTGGGGCCAGGAAACGCGCTGTTGTGGTTTCAATCAACTCTTCGTCGCTATAGACCCCGATTTTTAACTTGTCTTTATCCCCGCTGAGGGCTGCCGCATTAATCTTTATGAATAGGGTTCCTTCTGCCAGTTCCTGTGCGAGCACTTCAAATTTATCCTGGCTTACCATTTCAATTTCTCCCTTGTGGGAGAGCAGCTTAAAGGTCACTTCTGGAATGTCTGTACTGGTTTTGTTTACCAGCTTATAGGTGTAAACATTCCTGATTATATTCCCTTCCATTCTTTCATAAAGTTGTCCTGGTAAACGAAGTATATTGGCTTCTAGCTCATTCCTCAAGAACAGCATGCCAATCAGCACACCGATCAGGATGGTCAACACTGCGGAATACCCTTTTAAACGCGGGCTAAATGTAAATTTTGATTTGTTTACGATATTGTCTTCACTGGCATAACGGATAAGGCCTTTGGGTTTGTCGATCTTTTCCATTATGGTATCACATTCGTCAATACAAGCTGTGCAGTTTACACACTCCAACTGGGTGCCATTGCGTATATCTATCCCTGTAGGACATACATGAACACACTGCAGACAGTCTATACAATCCCCATGGCCCAGGGCGTCCCGGTCTTCATTCTTCCTGAATTTTTTCCGGCCTTTAGCCCCTTCCCCGCGTTTGTGATCGTAGGCAACAACGATGGATTTATTATCCAGCAGTACGCCTTGCATACGACCGTAAGGGCAGGCAATAATACATACCTGTTCCCGGAACCAGGCAAATACAAAGTAAAATACCAGTGTAAAAATGAGTAAAGGAATCAGGGTTCCTGTATGGGCTGCCGGCCCATCAACAATATACTGCAGCAGTTGGTCACTGCTTATCAAATAAGCCAGGAAGATATTGGCGATCAGGAAGGATATCAGGAAAAATACCGCCCACTTCAATAGCCGCTTCCCGATTTTTTCCCCATTCCAGGACTGCCGGGCCAATCGAATTTGGGCACCCCGGTCTCCATCGATCCAGTATTCGATACGTCTGAATACCATTTCCATGAAAATGGTTTGGGGACACATCCAGCCGCAAAAAATACGGCCGTAGGCTACGGTAAATAGCGCAATGAAGATCACACCAATGATCATGGAGATCACGAAGAGGTGAAAGTCCTGAGGCCAAAAAGGAAAACCAAAAATATTGAATCGGCGTTCCAGTACATTGAACATCAGAAACTGGTTGCCATTCACTTTAATGAAAGGCGCCGCAAACAAGAACAGCAGCAGGATATAGCTAACCCATTTTCGGTACTTATAGAACCGACCAGAAGGTTTTTTAGGGAAGATCCACGCACGTTTTCCTTCTTCATTGATCGTTCCTATGGTGTCCCTAAAGTTTTCTTCCATTTTTGAATACTAGAATCCCATGGATTAATTCATAGCCACTGAGGTCGAATCTGTTTCCTGTTCAGGTGCTGCTTCTTCAGGTGCACTTTCTTCCGCAGGAGCGTTTTCATCTACCCAGATATCCCCCTCAGCTGCCTTCGGATTGGCTGGTGTGGTTCCTTGGAAGGTCAGTAAATAACTCGATACCTGTGCAATTTCAGAGGGTTTTAAACTTTGTTTCCAGGGTACCATTCCCTTACCAGCACGGCCACCTTCAGAAACAGTATTGAACACATTTTTAATACCGCCGCCCAGGATCCAATATTCATCGGTAAGGTTTGGTCCAATGCCACCACCTCCGTCGGCCATATGGCAAACCGCACAATTGGTCTCGAAAATTGCTTTCCCGGCATTGAGATCAGATGCATCCACCAGGAGTTCAACCGTATTGACATCTACCAGGTCCTTCGCCGTCTTTTTGTATTCTTCGATGGCCAGCTGTGCAGCAGCCACCTCCTGTTCGTATTCCAGTGCCTGGTCGTAATCCCCATAAATATGAAAACGAACGAGGTACACCACCCCAAAAATGATCGTGGCGTAAAACAAATACAACCACCAGGGTGGGAGTTTGTTATCCAGTTCCTTTATACCGTCGTAATTGTGGTCCAGGATAATCTCACCTTCTGCTTCAACCGGTTTGGATCCCAGAAGTTTCAAATACATACGCTTTCCCCATGCCCATTCCCAGGATTTTGACTTGGCAGCCAGATAGCGTTCCTGGGCTTCTTTTGAAAGTGTTTGGAACAGGATGTTCTCAATAGATTTTAGGATCAATTCTATGGCGATCAATATCAGCAGCACCATCAGAAGGAAGAACTGCGTGATCGGGTATTCCAGGAACGCCGGTTTTTCACCGGAGTCGATGAAATACTCCATCAATCCAAAAATGAGAAAGAATACAACGGGGATCCTGATCCACCATGGTGATAAATTTTTCATGGGTCTTATGGTTTAGGTTGATTATCGTCTAAAGGCAATTCACTTACTTCTTTTATGTGCTCCTTTGAGGCGGTTAGCACCCACCAGAAAAGGACAGCAAAAAAGATAAAAAAGATCAGCAGGGATATCATGGGATATGTTGCGATACCCTCTATACTTTCCATATGGTTTTTTACGAACTTGAGCATAACCTATTTGTTTTCAGATACTAATTGATCAGTTTCTTTTACTTTTATATCGGTACCTAATCTTTGCAGATAGGCTATGAGTGCCACAATCTCTCTGTCGCGCATTTGCACAAACGCCTCTCCGTTTTCCTGTGCGAATTTCTTCTCTTCTTCGTAGGAACGTGCAAATTCAGGATCATCATAGAGGTTTTTCTCTATCTGTAGCGACTGGGCATCCATAGACGCCTTCGCATTGGCAATTTCCTCTTCTGAATAGGGGACCCCGAGTTTTACCATGGTCTCCATTTTAGCCTGCACATCACTGCGGTCGTGCTCATTGCGCACCAACCACTGATAGGCGGGCATAATTGATCCCGATGAGGTGCTCTGAGGATCGTACATATGGTTCAGGTGCCAGCTATCCGAGTATTTACCACCTACACGAAGCAAGTCTGGCCCTGTTCGTTTACTACCCCAAAGGAAGGGGTGGTCATACACAAATTCCCCAGCCTTGGCGTACTCGCCATAACGTTCTACTTCACTTCGGAAAGGTCTGATCATCTGAGAATGGCATCCCACGCAACCTTCCCGTATGTAAAGATCCCGTCCCTCAAGTTCGAGGGGTGTGTAGGGTTTAACACTGGTTATTGTGGGAATATTGGATTCTACAAGCAGCGTTGGAATTATCTGGACTATTCCACCAATCAAAATGGCGATAGTTGCAAAGATCGTCAACTGAATAGGCTTGCGCTCCAGTAGGGTATGGTAGGTCTCTCCGGCAATGCGCTTCTTGCTTACCCTGGCAAGTGCTGGTGCCTCTGCCAGTTCGTCTTCTACCTTGCTTCCGGACCGTACGGTAACTACTACGTTATAAAGCATTACAATAAACCCGACGATATAGAGCGAACCACCAATGGCACGCATCCAGTACATTGGGATGATCTCATTAACTGTTTCCAGGAAGTTTCCGTAAACCAGGGAGCCATCCGGATTGAAATCTTTCCACATCAGGGCCTGGGTAAACCCGGCAACATACATGGGTAAGGCATATAATACAATACCCAGTGTGCCTATCCAGAAATGGAAATTGGCCATGGGGATAGAATGCAGGCGGGTCTTGAACATCTTTGGTATCAGCCAGTATACCATTCCGAAGGTCAGGAATCCATTCCAGGCAAGTGCGCCAACATGTACGTGGGCAATAATCCAGTCACTAAAGTGAGCTATGGCATTTACATTCTTCAGGGATAACATGGGTCCTTCAAAAGTGGACATCCCATAGCCGGTGATGGCTACCACCATGAATTTCAAGGTGGGATCGGTTCTAACTTTATCCCAGGCACCCCGTAAGGTCAACAATCCGTTGATCATACCTCCCCAGGAGGGGGCAATCAGCATTACGGAAAAGGCCACACCAAGGTTCTGTGCCCAGTCGGGCAATGCGGAATACAACAGGTGGTGCGGTCCTGCCCAGATGTAAATAAAGATCAGGGACCAGAAGTGCACAATTGACAGCCTGTACGAGTAAACAGGCCTGTTAGCAGCTTTCGGCACAAAATAATACATCAATCCGAGGAAGGGTGTGGTCAGGAAGAAGGCCACGGCATTATGCCCGTACCACCACTGTACCAGGGCATCCTGCACTCCGGCATAGGCCGAATAACTCTTTAATGCGCTTACGGGCAGCTCAATGCTATTGACTATGTGAAGTACGGCTACTGTAACGCAGGTGGCGATGTAGAACCAGATCGCTACATATAGGTGACGCTGCCTCCTTTTCAGCATGGTACCAATGAGGTTCCAGCCAAATGCTACCCAAACCACGGCGATAGCCAGGTCAATAGGCCACTCCAGTTCTGCATATTCTTTGGAAGTAGTATATCCCAATGGCAAGGTGATAGCGGCAGCAACGATAATGGCTTGCCAGCCCCAGAAGTTTACATTACTAAGCGCATCACTGAACATCCTGGCCTTTAGCAGGCGCTGTGTAGAGTAATACACCCCGGCAAAAATGGCATTACCCACAAAGGCAAAGATCACCGCATTGGTGTGTAGCGGACGCAAGCGACCAAAACTGAGCCATGAAATACCGTCCGTGATATTAGGGAATAAAAACATAAAAGCCAGTAGGAGCCCTACCAGCATTCCAATGATTCCCCAAAACAAAGTGGCATAGAGGAATTTTTTTACGATTTTGTTATCGTAATAAAACTGTTGTACTTCCATAATTACAATTTTTGAGAATTATTTAGTTGGGTTGATGTTTGATTCTTTCTCACGGGTAGATTCCCTTTCATTTACCAGCTCGTCTTCAAAAAGCATGCGCACTGAAGGGGTATACGAATCATCGTATTGCCCGCTACGGACGGAAATGATAAATGCGATAAAAAAGAGTATTGCTACAGTAACACTTATGGTTAACAATACATAAATGACACTCATACCTACCTGAATTGCGGGTTAAAACTAATGGCCTTCCTTTTTTCAAAAAATGACATATATCAGCTTTTTTTGATTATTTTAATTTTCTTCCCAGATAATTTGTGACTATCGTGGTAAAGCCCACAACACTTATGGAGCTGAGGGGCATCAGGATGGCGGCAATCACTGGTTCTAATTGTCCGGTAACGGCAAAATATAGACCAACAACATTATACAGCAGGGAGAAAACAAAACTCAATTTAATGATCTTCATCGAATTTTGTGAGGCTTTAACATAGGAATGTAGCTCACCAAATTTTGAAGCATCCAGAATTCCATCACAAGCCGGAGAAAACACATTCACATTTTCGGAAATGGCTATTCCTACCTCACTTTGCGCCAGGGCACCGGCATCGTTTAGGCCATCGCCAACCATCATCACGGTCTTTCCCTGTTCCTGTAATCCCTTAACAAATTCTAGCTTTTGTTCTGGTTTTTGATTGAAATACAGCGGGGTAAGCCTGGGCAAGAGGGCTTCGAGACGGGCTTTTTCGCCTTCGTTATCACCGGAGAGTACGGCCACACCTGTATCTTCAGCAAAATTCTGGAAGAGTGATGACACGCCCTCCCGGTATTCGTTTTGAAAGACAAAACAGCCTTTGTAGGTTTCATTGGTACTTATATGTACGGCAGTCTGGCCCGATTCTTCTGGTTGCTCTTTCCCGACGAAGGCTGCGGAACCAATTTTTATTTGCTGGTCATCTGCCTTAGCAGAAACCCCTTTTCCCTGAATTTCCTCATATTCATCCAGGGTAATGATATTCTGATCTGCCAGCAGGGAATACAGGCTTCTGCTCAGGGGATGATTAGATGCCCTAAGCGTATTGACCAATAGGGATTTTTCAGCTTCGCTCAATACGATCCCTTCGTAAACCACCTCTTCTTTTTGTGCTTTGGTAAGGGTTCCGGTCTTGTCAAATAAGGCAGTATCTATTTTGGCAAGTTGCTCGATGGCTGTGGTGTCTTTCAGATAAAACTTCTTGTTCCCAAATATTCGCAGCATATTCCCCAGCGTGAAAGGTGCAGCAAGTGCCAGAGCACAGGGGCAGGCAATGATCAGTACCGCAGTGAATACATTCAGCGCCAGAGAAGGATCTGTGAGCAACCAATACGCGGTTGCACTAATGGCTATTGTGAGCACCGCCAGTGTAAAGCGTTTACCAATGCGGTCTGTCAGGGTTTTGAATTTCGAGGCACTGCTATTGTGAAACGCGGCATTGCTCCACAACTGCGTGAGATAGCTCTGGGATACCGGTTTGAGAACATCCATTTCCATGGCACCAGATAGTTGTTTCCCTCCTGCATAGATCTTATCCCCTGATTCCTTTCCTACCGGTGCAGATTCCCCGGTTACAAAGCTGTAATCGATATGGGTTTTCGGGCTGATCAGGATGCCATCAACAGGTATGAGCTCCTGATTCCGGATAAGCAGGCGATCGCCTTTCTGGATCTCATATACCTGTACGCTTTCTTCCTGGCCCCCTTCGCGTAGTCGGGTAACGGCAATGGGAAAATAGGATTTGTAATCCCGCTCAAAGGAGAGGAAGGCATAGGTCTTTTGCTGAAAGAATTTCCCAAGCAAAAGGAAAAAGATCAAGCCGGTAAGGCTGTCGAAAAATCCAGGTCCATTGTCCAGGACAATATCCAGGGTACTTCTGCTAAAAAGCGCAATAATACCCAGCGCAATCGGGACATCTATGTTTAACATTTTGGATCGTAACCCTTTGTAAGCAGACGTCAGGTACCCCTGTCCTGCATAAAATACTACAGGAAGGGAAAAAGTAAACATGAGCCAGCGAAAAAAGGTCTGGTATTCTGTGAGCCAAAAATCAGCAGCTTGTGCTTCACGGATATCAAAATACTCAGGAAAAGACAGGAACATGACATTGCCAAAGGCAAATCCTGCCACTCCCAGCTTATAGATCAGACTCCTGTCCCGAACCTTGGTTTCTTTACCCAGATCTTCCAGGGATAAGTAGGGTTCATACCCGATCCTGGAAAGCAGGACTATCAATTCTTTTAAGGACAGGACATCACGGTTATAGGTGATCCGAATCGTTTTTTTGGGAAAATTCACCTGCGAATTGAATACAGCTGAATTCAATTTATTCAGGTTTTCAAGTACCCAAATACAAGAACTGCAGTGTATGTTTGGGATGTAGAGATGGATTATTGCCAGGTTGCCATCCTGGAATTCAATCAGCTTTTCAGCAATAGCAGGAGTATCGAGAAAATCGTACTTGCCTTCGATTTCCGCCGGAGTAGTACCAGCAGCTTGCTGTAAGTCATAATAATAGGATAGATCGTGATCAGTGAAAATCTCATATACAGTTTTGCACCCATTGCAGCAAAAGGTTTTATCGTCAAAAAGGACTTTAGTGCTACCGCAGGGGTCCCCGCAGTGGTAACAGTTTACCTTATCCATAGAAACATTTACTTATACCCGGGACCAAAAATCCCCGAATTTCAACGGATTTTATATGATATTTGTCAGCTTTTCAATAATTTTATGGTCCCTACAGCAAAAGAGCAGTTCATGGATTACAAGAAACGATGTGAAAATTGTATAATCCGACAGTTCAATTCCTTGCGCGCAATGACCAAGGACGAATTAAAAAGGGTTTCCGATACCAAGATTACCAAATCTTTTAGAAAAGGAGAAGCACTTTTCGAGGAAGGAGAAAAACTTAACGGTGTATACTGTGTCCGGGATGGGGTTTCCAAACTTTCCAAACTAAGTGCAAATGGCAAAGACCAGATTGTGAAACTTGCCACCAAAGGGGAAGTTATGGGGCAGCGGTCTGTAATTGTGGAAGAAAGTGCGAATCTCAGTGCTGTTGCGGTAAATGACATGGAGGTGTGTTTTATACCTAAGGAGGCCATTGTAAATACACTGCAGACCAATCCTGATTTCACCTATGAAGTACTGCGCCATATGGCCCACGAATTGAAAGAGGCTGATGATGTAATTGTAAACATGTCTCAGAAAACCGTAAAGCAGCGTATTGCGGAGGCGTTTCTGTACCTGAAGAACAATTATGGTGAAGATAATGAGGGTTACCTGAACCTTACCCTCTCCAGAGAGGATATCGCTAATGTTGTAGGCACCGCTACAGAATCCTGTATCCGTATTATTTCCGAATTTAAAAAGAAGGGCTACTTGAAAAGCTCCGGAAAAAAATTGGGAATAGCAGATGAAAAGGGTCTGCAAGATCTTGCCGAAGGGTTTTAAACATCCCCCTTTTTGCTTGGCTATAACTACATTTTCAATACTGAAAATCAACAATTCCTAAAAAGTTTTCACGCTTAATTTTAATCAGGGATTACTTACCTTTTTCAACACACTGTTGGGAAGTCCCCGTAAAACCTGACATATGTCATTGTTTGCAAGGGCTCCCACGGCTACTTTTACCTCTAAAATTGTAATACTGTGGCCATGATCAAAATCTTGCTACCAACGGACTTTTCGGAAAATGCATGGAATGCCACCGAGTATGCCTTAAACTTATTCGAGCAGGAATCCTGTACCTTTTATTTAGTTAATACCTATACTCCGGCTATTGTCCACAGCAGATTTATGGCGACAACTGTCCAGGGTGGTATGTTGGAAGATAATGTTCGGCATCAGTCCGAAAATGGCCTGGCGAACATAGTCGAACAAATAAAAACCAAGCACCCAAACCCACGGCATAAATTTGAAACCATTTCTTCCTTCAGCTTGCTAACCGAACAAATAAGGGAGGTTGTTGAAACGGAAAAAATTGACCTGATCATATCCGGTACCAAAGGCGCATCGGGGATTGATGAGGTCTTTATGGGAAGCAATACCGTACGTATAATCAAATCGAGTAGCAATTGCCCGGTGCTGACCATCCCTAGCAACTTTAAATACCGAACCCCCAAAAAGATTGGGTTTACTACTAATTTTAAACGCAGTTTCAGTCCCAGGATATTGGCTCCATTGAAGAAACTTGCCGACCGGTTTGAATCGGCCATACAGATCCTGCATATCCAGCAGAAAGAAGAATTAGATGATTTCCAGAAGGGAAACCGGGACCTATTGCTTGACTATTTTGCACCTATCAGAAGTACCTTAAACAGTCTTCCGTATTATGCGAGCAAATCAGATGTGCTCCAGAATTATTTGGATGAAAGCAATATTGATATGCTGGCCATGGTCCATTACCGCCACGGTTTCCTGGAAGAACTCGTGAGGGAACCTGTAATCAAACGGGTAGCCTTCCATACCCGGATACCGTTATTGGTTTTGCCTGAATAGGAAAGGGACGGCTATATTTCAACCATTATCCCGAGACACGTATTCTCCCCGCATTGGTACGTCTTCGTAAAAGTCTTCGAAGGTCTTATCGGTGGTGTAATTATCCGTGAGTACACGATAAACCATGTAGACAATCATGATTTGTCCCAGAACGGTAACGTAGAATACCCAGTTGAACGGAAAGTTCATAGTAACCATTACTGTTACCATGATAAGCAGCATGGTGGTAGCACCCACCCAAAACATAGCAGAAGTTCGCATTTTTTATTTGCAAGTTATTTAATATTCCTGTTGCGCCTTGTTAAGGTTATTGTAAATGCAGCTGTAGGTGTAAAATTGCGGGGACCCTCACCCAATAATTGGCATTCCTTACGAAAAACCCTTGGGAAAAGAAAAGCTTTCGTATCTTTGCCGTGTTGTGTTGGGTATTAGTCTAGACTAATACCAGGTTGTAACCCAAATATCCTGAAAAGGACTATGGGCAAACCAATGAAAGGCTTTCCAGTTTGGGAGGCTTTTTTTGTTGGATCATGGCGGTGCTGTCGGCTCAGCCAATTGCCCATTTTTCCCAGCAGGCCTTTCATGAAGCGGGGATTTTGTCGTAATTTTATACGAATTAAAAACTGCATCAGGAACATGCCACTCTATCACAAATTGGGAAAGATCCCGCACAAAAGACATACTATTTTTAAGAAGGAAGACGGCACCTTACACTATGAACAACTTTTCGGTACGATTGGGTTCGATGGCATGTCGTCCTTAATGTATCACCTGTATCGCCCTACCATGGTAAAGGAGGTTGGGAAAACACTCGATATGCGTCCCAGGGCCGTTGTGGAGCACAATATGAAATCCCGACTCCTTAAAGGTCTGGATCTAACACCAGAAGCGGATTTTCTGGAAAGCCGCAAGGTAATCCTGTTTAACAACGATGTACACATTGGGCTGGCTGCCCCTCAGCAATCCATGACTACCTATTTCTACAAAAATGCAGATGCAGACGAATTGCTGTTTGTGCATAAGGGAAGTGGTACTCTCAAAACCTTATTGGGCGACATTCCTTTTGAATATGGAGACTACCTGCTGATACCACGAGGTATGATTTACCAGATTCATTTTGATACGGAAGACAATCGATTACTGGTCACAGAATCCTATCACCCCCTCTATACGCCAAAGCGCTACAGAAACTGGTTCGGACAGCATTTGGAGCATTCTCCTTTTTGTGAACGCGATTTTAAGCTACCTCAGAACCTGCACACCCATGATGAAATTGGGGAATTCCTGATCAAGGTCAAGAAACAAGGGCAATTACACCACCTCATTTATGCTTCCCATCCTTTTGATGTGGTAGGCTGGGACGGCTATAATTATCCCTATGGTTTTTCAATTCACGATTTTGAACCGATTACGGGAAGGGTGCATCAACCACCTCCTGTACACCAGACCTTTGAAACCGGAGCCTTTGTGGTTTGTTCTTTCTGTCCACGATTGTATGACTACCACCCGGAAGCCATTCCAGCTCCGTACAACCACTCGAATATAGACTCGGATGAGGTGCTGTATTACGTTGACGGTGATTTCATGAGCAGGAAAAACATAGAACAAGGCTATATCTCCTTACATCCGGCCGGAATTCCGCACGGTCCGCATCCGGGAACCTATGAGGGCAGTATCGGGAAAAAGGGTACGGAAGAACTGGCCGTTATGATCGATACCTTTAAGCCGCTTCAAATTACGCAACAGGCCATGGATTTAGATGATGGCACGTACTATCAATCCTGGTTAGAGTAATTCCTGATGCCGGATAACATGATGCAGGATCCCGGCGGCGAGTTTGGCTGTTCGCCCATCCAGGTCGTAAAGAGGATTCATCTCGGCCAGGTCCAAACTGATCAGTTTTCCTGATCGAATAATTTCTTCTATGGTCCAGAGTGCAATATCCGGTGTAAATCCAAAAGGAGAGGCAGCACTGACTCCCGGGGCATAGGCTGAGGAAAAACCATCCAGATCAATGGTTAGATAGACCCTGTCTACTTTCTGGAGGAAGTCCCGGATTTGCTTACTCAGAAAGTCGGTATGCTGCAGGTTGAATGTGGAGTTTGATACCCAGTCTACTTCAAATTCCCGGGCAGTATTGAAGAGTTCCCTGGAATTTGCTTCTTCCCTGATCCCAAGGCAGAGGTAATGAAAGGGCTGCTTTCCTTCTTTTTGTTTCTGGGCAATCTGGTAAAACGGTGTTCCGGAATTGTTTCCCGCTGAATTGTTCCTGAGGTCGAAATGGGCATCCAGATTTATAATCCCAACCGTCGTTTCGGGCCCCAGATGAGAGTGGATCCCTGAATAATGCCCAAAGGCGATGTCGTGGCCTCCCCCTAGCAAGAGGGGGAATAAACCCGAATCCAGCAGTACTTTTACCTTTTCTGCCAGTGCAGCCTGAGCATTTTCCATATCCTGATCCATGCAGGCTATATCACCAGCATCCAGCAAGTTGCTATTCCCCGAAAGCGGACAGGGCAACTTCGCCAGTTCACCTTTGATGGATAACGGGCCCGCTTTGGCCCCAACCCGACCCTGATTGCGGCGTACGCCTTCATCACAGGCATAGCCCAGAAGGGCAAATCCCTGCTCATCTTGGGGCTTGAATGTCTCCAAATTCCTGAATACTACCTGTTCATGAAGATACTGGGCTGCTTTACTGCTGCGCCCTTTCCAGATCTCGGGTTTTGGAGGATAATAGTACTTCATTTTATGCTACTCATTCAGATTAATCGGGAGTATCAAAAAGCCCTTGCAAAAATTGGTTTTCAACAAGATTGGGCAGGGTGATGTCAAGTCCAGGAGTACGCTCCATTTCTCGCTGTATGGCAAAGCGGGCTTCCTCGTTCCGGGCCCAGCTTCTACGCGCTATTCCGTTGTTTACGTCAAAAAAGAGCATGTTTCTCAAGTTTTTGGAAGCAGCTTCAGAGCCGTCCAGAACCATTCCAAATCCACCGTTGATAACCTCACCCCAGCCAACTCCGCCTCCATTGTGAATCGAGACCCATGTAGCCCCCCTGAAACTATCCCCAATAACATTGTGAATGGCCATGTCTGCTGTGAATTTACTGCCATCATAAATATTGCTGGTCTCCCTGAATGGGGAATCCGTTCCACTAACGTCATGATGGTCTCGTCCGAGAACCACTGGTGCCGTAATCACACCGGTCTTAACTGCCTCGTTAAAGGCTTCGGCTATCCGTATCCTGCCTTCGGCATCGGCATACAGGATCCTTGCCTGGGAGCCCACAACCAGCTGGTTTTCCTCGGCTTCTGCAATCCAGTGGATATTGTCCTCCAATTGCAGGGCTATTTCATGAGGTGCTTTCTCGTGCAGTGACTGTAATATTTGATGTGCGATTTGATCTGTTGTCTGCAGATCTTTGGGATCGCCGGAAGTACACACCCAACGGAAGGGTCCAAATCCATAATCGAAGCACATGGGCCCCAATATATCCTGCACATAGGAAGGGTAGCGGAAATCAATACCGTTAGTGGCAAAGATCTCGGCTCCTGCCCGCGAGGCTTCTAATAAAAATGCGTTTCCGTAGTCGAAAAAGTACATACCTTGTGCTGCGTGTTGGTTTATGGCATGCACTTGTCTTCTCAGGGATTCCTGGACTTTTTCCCGGAATAGATCCGGCTCCTTCACCATCATGAGATTGGCTTCTTCAAAGGAAAGGCCCACCGGGTAATACCCTCCTGCCCAGGGATTGTGAAGCGAAGTCTGATCCGATCCCAAATGAACGAATATGGTATCCTCAAGAAACTTTTCCCAAACATCAACCACATTCCCCACAAAGGCGAGAGACACTGTTTCTTCCTTCTCGATTGCCTTACGGGTTCGCTCCACCAGTGAATCCAGGTCATGGACGAGCTCATCAACCCAACCCTGTTCATAACGCTTCCTAGCCGCAACCGGGTTAATTTCGGCACAAATGGTGATACACCCCACGATATTCCCCGCTTTGGGTTGTGCCCCACTCATACCTCCTAGACCGGAAGTGAGAAATACTTTTCCTTTTGGGGAAACCTCCTTTTCAAGCACCTTTCTAAACGCGTTCATTACGGTAATGGTAGTGCCGTGAACTATCCCCTGAGGCCCGATATACATATACGAACCAGCTGTCATTTGGCCGTATTGTGTGACACCGAGGGCATTATAACGTTCCCAATCTTCCTGACTTGAATAGTTTGGGATCATCATACCGTTGGTGACCACTACCCGTGGGGCATCCTTGCCAGAAGGGAAGAGTCCCATGGGATGTCCGGAATACAAGTGCAGGGTCTGTACGTCAGTCATGTTGGCCAGGTATT
>JAAUXZ010134483.1_pt1 | contig 16975 bp, 17 predicted proteins | sample 7278131 | NCBI WGS metagenome assembly JAAUXZ01 (sample SAMN14350119, study PRJNA611818) | marine sediment metagenome | isolation source: surface marine sediment (3m) | place: French Polynesia: Moorea | collected 2018-08 | reverse complement strand
CCAGGGTCAATACCAGTAACAGCATTGCCACCAACTGGGTTGTGAACGCCTTGGTCGAAGCTACCCCGATCTCAGGACCGGCCCGGGTCATCAACACCAGGTCAGACTCCCGCACCAGCGAACTTTCTGGCACATTACAAATACTTAAACTGCCGCAGTAATTCTTGCCCCTGGTATCACGCAAGGCTGCCAGAGTGTCGGCGGTCTCGCCGGATTGCGACAGGGTAACAAACAGGGTGTCATCGGGCACCACTACCTTGCGATAGCGAAATTCACTGGCTACCTCGACCTGACAAGGTAATCCCAGTAATTCCTCTATCCAGTACTTGCCCACCAAACCAGCATGATAACTGGTGCCACAGGCAACGATCTGGATATGTCGGACCCGGCCAAAGATCTCATCCGAGGCATGGCCGAAGATCGAATCCAGCACATCGCTACGGGTGATCCTGCCTTCCAGGCATTCTCCAATGGCTATCGCCTGCTCATGGATCTCCTTCAACATGTAGTGGCGGTAAGCGCCTTTTAAAACTGCATCGGCGTTTAGTTCCGAAGTACTTATTTCCAATTTCTTGGCTTTACCCTCGCTGTCAAATACCTGGTAATCTGCCCCATCGAGTAACACATAGTCGCCCTCTTCCAGGTAGATGAAGCGTGACGTGACCGGCAACAGCGCCGACACGTCGGAAGCCACGAAGTTCTCCTCGATACCAAGACCGAGTACCAGCGGACTGCCCTTGCGGCAAGCCACCAATTGTTCAGGATCGTCATGGGAAATGATGGCCAGGGCATAGGCACCCTGCAATTGGCCGGTTGCTTTCAGCACCGCGTCGAACAGGTCTTCCTGGTAATGACTGTCAACCAGATGAGCGATCACCTCGGTATCGGTTTGCGAGGTAAACTGATAACCCTGATTAATCAGTTGATCACGCAGTTCCTTGTAATTTTCAATGATACCGTTGTGCACAATCGCGATCCGCTCATTGGAAAAATGCGGATGCGCATTCTGTTCCGAGGGCTGGCCATGGGTAGCCCAACGGGTATGCGCAATTCCCACCTGACCTTTGATTTCAGCGGGAATCATGTCCGCCAGCTGCTGCACCTTGCCCAGGGAACGGTAACGTTGCAGCCCCTGCTCATTGATCAAGGCGACCCCGGCCGAATCATAGCCACGGTATTCCAGCCTTCGCAAGCCCTCGATCAGGATACTACTGACTTCTCTTTGCGCCAGTGCGCCGACTATTCCACACATATAATTGTTAATCCTTTTTCTTTCTGGGCCGTTGCCAGTTCTTGAAACTGACCTGTTTGGCCCGGGAAAAACTCAATTGATTCTCAGGCGTATTCTTGGTGATCGTCGAACCGGCGCCGATCGTGCTGCTCTTAGCGATCGTCACCGGCGCCACCAGTTGGGTATCCGAACCGACGAATACATCGTCCTCGATAATCGTTTTATGCTTGTAAGCCCCGTCATAGTTACAGGTAATGGTTCCGGCACCGATGTTAACATCGGCCCCCATTTCGGTGTCGCCAATATAACTCAGGTGATTGACCTTGCTGCCCTGACCGATGACCGATTTCTTGACCTCGACAAAGTTACCGATCCGCGCATTATCCAGGGTTATACTGTCGGGCCGAATGCGCGCAAAGGGGCCTATGCTGTTGCGTTCGCCAATCTCGGCATTTTCAATAATCGACATCGCATGCACCTGGCTACCGCTGGCAACACTGCTGTTGATCAGCACACAGTTAGGGCCGATCTCCACCCCGTCACCCAGTTCGATCTCACCTTCGAGAACACAATTGACATCGATGCTGACATCCTGGCCTACCCGCACATTGCCGCGGATATCGATGCGTTGCGGATCTGCCAGCTTGGCCCCGGCTCGCATCAGTTCCTCGGCCCGGCGTAAGCGATAAATATGTTCCAGTTGGGCTAACTGCTGCTGATTATTGACCCCAAGCACTTCCTGCTCATCATTGCTCAAGACCGCCGTTACAGGGTGACTTCGGGTTACCGCATGTTTCACCACATCGGTCAGGTAATATTCCTGCTGGGCATTGTCATTATCGATATCCGCCAACAACTGTTGATACTCGCTGCCCTTGATGAAGATGATGCCGGAGTTACATTCGTTGATTTCACGTTGTTTATCACTGGCATCCTTGTCCTCGACGATAGCGGTGACATGGTTGCTGTCATCACGGATGATGCGTCCATAGCCGGTTGGATTAGCGGCATAGAAACTGAGCAGGCAAACCACGTTATCCTGCCCCTGCTTGATCATTTCTTCCAGGGTCAGGTCTGAGATCAGTGGCACATCGCCATACAACACGAGAATGTCATTGCCCGCAGTTAACTGCTCGTTACATTGCATCACCGCATGGCCGGTGCCGAGCTGCTCGTTTTGCTCCACAAACAGCAGATCCTGGTCTTGCATAATATCGCGCACCAGCCCGGCCTCGTGCCCAATGACCAGCAGAATCTGCTCGGGTTCTAATTTACGACTGGTATCCACCACATGCTGGAGCATGGGTTTTCCCGCCAACGGATGAATTACCTTGGGTCGGGCTGACTTCATGCGGGTACCTTTGCCCGCGGCCAGGATGATGACACTCAAAGACATCTAATATCCTATACAACCTGCTGAAAAGTTTGATGATACATAAAAAAAGGGAGAAAAATCTCCCTTGTTTGGTAATTTGTGAAACAGTCCCTAAGTTGGGGTCTAGCGTTTGATCTTCAGTTTCTGGATCGCTGCAATCTGGGCCGCTGCCGCCGCGATTTCCGCGCGAGCCTTGGCAATTTCGATGTCAGACATCTGGTCATGCAACGCATCTTCAGCACGTTTCTTCGCTTCCAGGGCCGCCGCCTCGTCAAGATCGTGGGCGCGGATCGCGGTATCGGATAACACGGTCACCACGTGCGGCTGTACTTCCAGGATACCGCCGGAGATAAAAAAGAACTCTTCTTTTCCACCCCCCATATCCAGCCTGACCTCGCCTGGCTTCAACGGTGAAATCAGCGGAGTGTGACGCGGCGCAATACCGACTTCTCCCATCACCGCCGGGGCATACACCATTTCCGCAGCGCCGGAAAAGATCTGCTCTTCGGCACTCACGATATCGACATGTATGGTCATTGCCATGGCATAATCCCCTTACAGATCTTTCGCTCTTTCCGCCACTTCGTCGATGCTGCCGACCATGTAGAAAGCCTGCTCCGGATACTGGTCCATTTCACCATCGACAATCGCGCGGAAGCCGGAGATGGTATCCTTCAGGGTGACGTATTTACCTGGAGCGCCGGTGAATACCTCGGCGACGAAGAATGGTTGCGACAGGTAACGTTGGATCTTACGAGCGCGGGCAACCACCTGCTTGTCCTCTTCGGATAATTCATCCATCCCCAGGATCGCGATAATATCCTTCAATTCCTTGTAGCGCTGCAGGGTACCCTGTACCGCACGCGCGGTTTCGTAATGCTCGGCTCCAATCACATTGGGGTCGAGGATACGCGAGGTGGAATCGAGCGGATCTACCGCCGGGTAGATACCCAGTTCTGCTACCTGACGTGACAGTACCAGGGTCGCATCAAGGTGAGCGAAGGTGGTGGCCGGTGACGGATCGGTCAAGTCATCCGCCGGTACATAGACCGCCTGGAACGAGGTGATGGAACCGGTCTTGGTCGAGGTGATGCGCTCTTGCAGCGCCCCCATCTCTTCCGCCAGGGTCGGCTGGTAACCTACCGCTGATGGCATCCGACCCAGCAGGGCCGATACCTCGGTACCCGCCAGGGTATAACGATAGATGTTGTCGACGAACATCAGTACGTCACGGCCTTCATCGCGGAAGTATTCCGCCATGGTCAGGCCGGACAGGGCCACGCGCAGGCGGTTACCGGGTGGCTCGTTCATCTGGCCATATACCAGGGCTACCTTGTCCAGTACGCCACCTTCCGACATTTCGTGGTAGAAGTCGTTGCCTTCACGGGTACGCTCACCGACACCGGCGAATACCGAGTAACCGGAGTGCTCTACCGCGATGTTACGAATCAGTTCCATCAGGGTTACGGTCTTACCCACGCCCGCGCCGCCGAACAGGCCGATTTTACCGCCCTTGGCGATCGGCATGATCAGGTCGATTACCTTGATTCCGGTCTCCAAGATCTCGGTCTGGGTGGATTGCTCATCATAGGCCGGTGGCTCACGATGAATCGGCAGGGAATCCTCGGCACCGATCGGGCCGGCCTCATCTACCGGATTGCCCAGTACATCCATGATCCGGCCCAGGGTTTTCTTGCCCACCGGAACCTTGATCGGGGAGCCGGTGTTGGTTACCTCGAGGCCTCTGCGCAGACCTTCGGAAGAACCCATCGCAATCGTGCGTACCACGCCATCACCCAACTGCTGCTGTACTTCCAGCGTCAGATTTTCTGCATCCGCGATACTTAACGCGTCATAGACCTTAGGTACAGAGTCACGAGGAAATTCTACGTCGACAACCGCGCCGATGACTTCCACGATATTTCCAGTACTCATAGTTGATTCCTCTTATAAAAAATATGTTCAGATATGTAATTAAACGGCCGCTGCACCGCCGACGATCTCACTGATCTCCTGGGTAATTGCTGCCTGACGCTCTTTGTTGTAGATCAGCTGCAATTCCTTGATCAGCTCGCCCGCATTATCGGTCGCACTCTTCATCGCGATCATCCGCGCCGCCATTTCACAGGCCACGTTCTCGACCACTGCTTTATAAACCAGTGATTCGATGTAGCGATCGAGCAAGCTATCCAGAACCTCTTTCGAGTCCGGCTCGTAAATATAATCCCAGTGATGCGCCAATGCCTCATCGGTCGCTGGCTCAACCGGTACCAGCTGGGTGATATCCGCCTGCTGGGTCATGGTATTGACGAAATGATTGCTGATCAGGTAGATCGCATCTATTTCGCCATCTTCATATTCTTGCAGCATGGCCTGTACCGGCCCGATGATATCGGTAATCTCGGGCGTATCACCGAGATGACTGGCCTCGGCGATGATATTCACGCCCAGCCGTTTGAAAAAGCTCAAACCTTTACCACCAATGGTGACCGCTTCGAACTTAATCTGATGTTGTTCCCATTTTTCCAGTTCGGTCAGGGCCCGTTTGAACAGGTTGATATTCAAGCCACCGCATAGACCACGGTCAGTGGTCACAACCACCAGGCCGACTTTTTTCAGCGGCCGTTCAAGCAAAAATGGATGCTTGTATTCCGGATGCGCACTACCCAGGTGCCCCACCACCTTCTTGATCTTTTCTGCATAGGGACGCGCCGCATGCATACGGTCCTGGGCACGACGCATCTTACTCGCCGCCACCATCTCCATGGCTTTGGTGATCTTCGCCGTGTTCTGAACACTCTTGATCTTGGTTCGTATCTCTTTGGCACCAGCCATATCAGCTTACCCTAGTAGACGCCGTTAGCCTTGAAATCCTCGATTGCGGACTTGATATCCGCTTCGATTTCATCGTTGTAATCACCAGACTCGTTGATCTTGTCCAGCAGCGCCGCATTCTTGGAACGGATATGCGCCTGCATCGCCGCTTCGAAGGGAACAACCTTGTTGACATCAACATCGTCCAGGTAACCCTCGTTCGCCGCATACAGCGAGATCGCCATTTCCGCGACCGAGAGCGGCGAATACTGCGGCTGCTTCATCAGTTCGGTAACGCGCTGACCACGTTCCAGCTGTTTCCGGGTCGCCTCATCGAGGTCCGAGGCAAACTGCGAGAAGGCCGCCAGTTCACGATACTGGGCCAGGGCCAGACGCACACCACCGCCGAGCTTCTTGATAATCTTGGTCTGGGCTGAACCACCTACCCGGGATACCGAAAGACCGGCGTTGATCGCCGGACGGATACCGGCGTTGAACAGATCGGATTCAAGGAAGATCTGGCCATCGGTGATCGAGATAACATTGGTCGGTACGAACGCCGATACGTCACCACCCTGGGTTTCGATGATCGGCAACGCGGTCAGAGAACCGGTCTTGCCCTTGACTTTGCCATCGGTGAATTTTTCCACGTATTCCTCGTTGACCCGGGCCGCACGTTCGAGCAGGCGCGAGTGCAGGTAGAAAACATCACCCGGATAGGCTTCCCGTCCCGGTGGACGCCGCAACAGCAGTGATACCTGGCGATAAGCCCAGGCCTGCTTGGTCAGGTCATCGTAAACGATCAGCGCATCTTCACCGCGATCGCGGAAGTATTCACCCATCGAGCAGCCGGAGTAAGGAGCGATGTACTGCATCGCGGCCGACTCAGATGCACTGGCGGCGACGATGATGGTATGTTCCATCGCGTCATGCTCTTCCAGCTTGCGCACCACGTTAGCGATGGTGGAAGCCTTCTGGCCAACCGCCACGTAGATACATTTGATGCCGGTACCTTTCTGGTTGATGATGGCATCGATCGCGACCGCAGATTTACCGGTCTGGCGATCGCCGATGATCAACTCGCGCTGGCCACGGCCGACCGGAACCATCGAGTCAATCGACTTCAGTCCGCTCTGCACCGGCTGGTCTACCGATTTACGTTCGATAACCCCGGGCGCAACCTTTTCGATTGGCGAGAACTCTTTACTCTTGATCGGTCCTTTACCGTCGATGGCATTACCCAGCGAGTCGACCACACGGCCGAGCAGCGCTTCGCCCACCGGAACCTCGAGGATACGGCCGGTACATTTGGCGGTATCACCCTCAGACAGATGCTGGTAGTTACCCAACACCACCGCGCCCACGGAATCTCTTTCCAGGTTCAGCGCCATGCCAAAGGTATCACCCGGCATCTCGATCATTTCACCGGACATGACATCCGCCAGACCATGGATACGGCAGATACCGTCGGTCAGACTGACGATTGTTCCTTCCGTTCTGGCTTCAGCTGCACTTTCAAAACTTTTGATGCGCTCTTTTATCAGTTCGCTAATTTCTGACGGATTAAGTTGCATAGCGTTATCCCGTAATAAATATATTCAGTGTTATTTGTTCAGCTGTGATGTCAATTTATCCAGCTGTCCGCGAGCCGACCCGTCGATGACCAGATCACCCGCTTTGATAATGGCGCCGGCAATCAGCGACTGATCGATCTCGGAAGTGATGGTGACTTCCTTACCGAGTCGTTGCTTCATGTTATCGGCGATTTTCTTTTCCTGGGGCACAGACAGTTTTCGTGCTGAGGTTACGATCACCTCGATCGTGCCTTCCGCTTCCTGTTTGTAGGTTTCAAAACCAGCCGCAATCTCGGGCAAGGCGAGCAGGCGATCGTTCTCCGCCAACAGGGCCACCAGATTTTTCACTTCCTGGTTGATCTCCGGTCCATCTTTGACCGAGGACAATACCGACACAAACAGCTCGGTCACATCCGTTGCCAGCATGGAAGGAGAAGCTACCAAAGCCTGCATCGCCTCATCACTGACAACCGAAGATGCCAGTTGCATGACATCAGACCAGAACTGGAGGTTTTTCTGTTCGCTGGCCAGTTCGAAGATCGCTTTCGAATAAGGCCGGGCAACAGTTTCAAAATCAGCCATCGTGATTTCCTAGATCTGCGCCATCATGTCGTCGATTACCTTGCCATGTGCTTCCGCGTTGACTTCACGCTTCAGGATTTGCTCGGTACCGGCGATGGCAATCGCAGCCACTTCCTTGCGCAGGTGTTCACGTGCCGAATTGATTTGCTGCTCAATATCAGCGCTGGCGGCGGCCTTGATTTTGTCGGCCTCTTCGCGGGCGACCTCTTTTGCCTCATCGACCATTTCATTGGCACGCTTGTGCGCCTGGTTGATGATTTCCTGGGCCTGCACTTTCGCCTCTTTCAGGTTGTCAGTGACCCTTGCCTGTGCCAGCTCCAGGTCTTTCTGACCTCGTTCTGCAGCGGCGAGTCCATCAGCGATCTTAGCCTTACGTTCTTCCAGCGCATGCATCAACGGCGGCCAGATATATTTCATGCAGAACCAGACAAACACGGCAAACGTGATCATTTGGCCGATCAGGGTTGCATTGAAATTCATAGTGCTGTCCTCTGTGAGATTAAACTTGGATGTTGCTCAGCTTCTTGCTTAAGCACCCACAACAGCGAACATGACGTACATTGCCAGACCAACGGCAATCATCGGAACCGCGTCAACCAGACCCATGACGATGAAGAACTGGGTACGCAGCATCGGGATAAGCTCAGGTTGACGAGCAGCGCCTTCGAGGAAGCGACCACCCAGAACACCGATACCTACAGCGGCACCCAGCGCGCCCAGGCCCATCATAAGAGCACCAGCAATGTAAAGCAGAGCGTTAGCTTCAGTCATGAATATCTCCTTAACAGATAGTAATTAAACGTTTTGAAAATTTAATGAGGCTCCTGGGAAGCCATATCCAGATATACGATGGTCAGCGTCATGAATATGAACGCCTGCAGCGTAATGATCAGGATGTGGAAAATAGCCCAGCCCAATTGTAAAAATCCACCAAATATCCCCAATATCCAGCCGCCGCCGTACATTAGAGCTATCAGTATGAATATCATTTCACCCGCGTACATGTTGCCAAATAAACGCAGAGCGAGAGAGATCGGTTTTGCAATCAAGGTGACGCCTTCCAACAGCAGATTGATCGGCATCATGAATTTGGGGAAAGGATGGAATGCCAGTTCGGCGAAGAAGCCACCCGGACCCTTGATCTTGACACTGTAATATAACACCAGGATGAATACGGTCAGGGCCAGGCCGAAGGTAATATTGGGATCGGTGGTCGGTACGATTTTCAAATATGGAATACCGACCAGGCTGGCCAGCCACGGCACCAGATCGACCGCGATCAGGTCCATCAGGTTCAACAGGAATACCCAGACAAATATGGTCAGCGACAACGGCGCGATCAGGGGATTGCGTCCGGAAAAAGAACCACGTACCGAGCTATCGATGAATTCGCACAGCATCTCGATGAAGTTCTGCCAGCCGGTCGGGGTTTCGGTGGTGGCGGCTTTGGCAATCTTACGGAACCACCACAGGAACAGTACACCGAGCCCGATGGAAAATGCCATGGAATCGATATTGATCGCCCAGAAGCCCATTTCCTTGATTTCGTCCGCACCATGGGCGATGCCCCAGCCATGCTCCTCGGTATAACCAAAGGTCAGGTTGGTCAGGTGGTGCTTGATGTATTCGCCGGATGTCTCGTAACTTCCTGCCATTGGTGACTAAATACCTTTTTGTATTAGTGGTACAAACATACCCGATACCTGCACCAGCAGATATCCGATAAATAAAATCATCGGGTCCCAGGGATAGCCTGAGGTGAACGCCACGGCAAATATAATCCCCGCCATCACCCATTTGGCAATCTCGGACCGGTAAGCGTAACTCAGCCACGCGGCAGCCTCATTATTATCTGCCTGCCGCAACATTCTGATGCTGAAGTAGATACTCGGAACCAGGCTGGCCAGACAGCCAGTCAGGGCTGAAATCCAGTCACCCAGCTGCAGTAACAAAACCAGGGCCAGAAATACCAGCATCATCACCGACTGGACGGTCAGCAATAATTTGACCTGAGTTTTCATAATCGGGCGTTTACCAGCGTGCAAACCCCAGCCCGAATTACGCCGGGCGAAGTATAAGGAGTTGTCTGGCAAGAATCAATTGGCCAATCAAAAAATTAATGCCTCAATTAGTAAATAGTCAACATAGGCCAGATCAATCCATCAGGTGCTGCAGAATGCCATCCAGTTCGTCATTACTATGGAAGTTGATGATCAGCTGACCCGCACCTTTTTTGCCGGTTTTGATCTTGACCTGGGCACACAGGTTGTCGCTGATTTGCTGCTCCAGGCGTTGAATATTCGGATCCGGCGCGGCCTGTTCAGCCTTGGGTTTATGCGGGGCCAGGTGTTTTTTGATCAATGCCTCGGTTTCGCGCACCGATAATCCGCGGTTGACCACTACCTTGGCCAGTTGTGGCTGGTCATGTTCCGCCAGTGCCAGCAGCGCACGTGCATGCCCCATGCTCAACAGGGACTTATTGACCAGCTCCTTGACCGGCTCGGCCAGTTCCAGCAAGCGCAACAGGTTGCTCACCGCCACCCGCGAACGGCCGACGGCCTCGGCCACCTGCATGTGGGTCAGTTCAAAATCATCGATCAGGCGCTGCAGGGCATTCGCCTCTTCCAGCGGATTCAGATCCTCGCGCTGAATGTTCTCGATCAACGCGATCGCCGCCGCTGACTGGGTATCTATATCCTTGATAACCGCCGGAATGGTATCGAGCCCGGCCAGCTGCGATGCGCGCCAGCGTCTCTCACCGGCGATCAGTTCGTAGACACTGCCTTCCCGGCGCACCACGATGGGCTGCACCACACCCTGGGCAGAGATGGAATTGGCCAGCTCCTGCAGTGCTTCTTCATCAAAAGTCTTGCGCGGCTGGTAAGCGCCACGCTGGATCTTGTCGATCGGCAGATGGGTGAGCCCGGTCTGGATCTCTTGCTGGCTGGCCTGGGTTATTTCGTCGACATTACCGATCAGCGAACCCAGTCCACGACCCAGTCTCTTCTTCTTAACCGTCATTACTTCAGCCCGGTAGATTAATTGACATAATGATGCTGCTTGGCATCTCTTCTCAGCACTTCACCGGCTAATGCCAGATAGGCCAGGGAGCCACGGGAGTTCTTGTCATAGTGCAGGATTGGCTGGCCAAAACTGGGGGCCTCGGCCAGGCGGACATTTCTCGGAATCACGGTACGGTAGACCCGATCACCAAAATGCTCCAGCAATTCACTGGAAACATCGTTGGACAGGTTGTTGCGCGGGTCATACATCGTACGCAGCAGCCCTTCCAGCTTGATCTCCGGATTGACGCTGATGCGGATCTGTTCGATCGTATCCAGCAAGGCGGTCAAGCCTTCCAGGGCGTAATATTCGCACTGCATCGGGATCACCACGCCATTCGCCGCCACCAGCGCATTGACCGTTAACATGTTCAGCGAGGGCGGGCAGTCGATCAGGATATATTCATATTGATCACGCACCTGCTCCAGCGCCAGCGACAGTTGGCGCTCGCGCCCGATCTTGTTCATCAGCTGCACTTCCGCTGCGGTCAGGTCGGCATTGGACGGCAACAGGTCAAATCCAGCCTGTAGATTTCTGACCGTCGCCTGTTCGACCGTGGCATCACCTAGTAACACGTCACAAACCGAGGCCGCCAACTCGTTCTTGTCGACACCACTACCCATGGTGGCATTGCCCTGGGGATCCATATCGATCAGCAGCACTCGGCGCTTGGTCGCGGCCAGCGACGCGGCCAGGTTGACCGTGGTGGTGGTTTTGCCAACTCCACCTTTCTGGTTGGCGATGGTTATGGTCTTAGTCATGATCCTTGCGTTCTATTATGACCAGGCTGCGCTTTTCCGCGATGCCCGGTACCTTTAACGGAGTTACCTGTAATTGGTACAGACTGGTTTCAAGTTGCTGTTGCTCGCTGGCGTCCAGTTCAGTTTTCATCGTCAGCAACCGGGTGTGCGGTTGCCAAAGATGTTGCACCGATTGGACAAAATCCTGGAGTGAGGCATAAGCCCGGCTGACGATCACATCGAAACCCTGTTCCGCATGATAATCCTGAACACGCGAGTGTACAACACTAACATTTTCCAGACCGAGGGTAGCCACCGCCTGCTGAATGAACCGGGTTTTCTTGCCATTGCTGTCGAGCAAAACCCAGCGGCTCTGTGGTAACAGAGTGGCCAGCGGTATCCCCGGCAACCCGGCGCCGCTACCTACATCCAGACAGCGAGCCTGCTGATCGATAGCGGACATAATCGACAAGCTGTCCAGCACATGGTAACTGACCATTTTCGCCGGCTCGTCGATCGCAGTAAGGTTATAGCTGCGGTTCCACTTTTGCAGAAGTTTCAGATAATCGGTCAGTTGTTCGATCTGCTGCGGGCTCGCGCCAATTTGCATCGCCGCCAGACCGTCAGCAACCGAGGCTATGGGTATCAGGCTGATTTCTTATCCACCAGGGATTGGCGTTTCAAATGTACCAGCAGCAGGGAGATCGCGGCCGGCGTAACCCCGGAGATGCGACCGGCCTGACCGATGGTTTCCGGGCGGATATCCTGTAACTTACTGCGCACCTCGTTGGACAGCCCCTTGACCTGGGCATAATCCATATCCAGCGGCAGCCGGGTGGTTTCATGTTTCAGCGCCTTGTTGATCTCTTCCTGTTGGCGTGACAGGTAGCCGGCATACTTGCTGTTGATCTCGACCTGCTCCCGCGCGCGCTCGGAAAACTGCTGCGGATCATCGAGCAATGGCAGCAGGTGCGAGATGGAAATTTCCGGACGTTTGAGCATCTCGGCGAGACGGTATTCGCGATTGACCGGGTTCTGCAACAACGGTTCCAGCTGCTTTTGCGCTTCGCTGTCCGGGCGCACCCAACTGTCCCGTAATGACTGTTGCAGACGCTCCAGTTGCTCCCGGTAATCGTTGAAAGCGGCCCAGCGCGCTTCGTCTACCAGGCCGAGGTCATGACCGATCTCGGTCAGGCGTAGATCCGCGTTGTCCTCGCGCAGCATCAGGCGATACTCGGCGCGACTGGTAAACATGCGATAGGGTTCGTTGGTGCCGCGCGTAATCAGATCATCGATCAGTACCCCCATGTAGGCCTGCGAACGTGACAGCTCGAGCGGCTCCCGACCCAGGACCGCGGCCGCGGCATTGGCGCCGGCCAGCAAACCCTGCGCCGCTGCCTCTTCATAACCGGTGGTGCCATTGATCTGGCCGGCGAAATAAAGCCCGTCAAAATAACGCGTTTGCAGATCCGGACGCAGGTCACGCGGATCGAAATAATCATACTCGATCGCATAGCCGGGGCGGATGATGTGGGCCTGCTCAAAACCCGGGATACTGTGAATGAGTTTTTCCTGGATGTCATAGGGCAGACTGGTGGAAATCCCGTTGGGGTAGACCTCGGACAGGTTCAGTCCCTCCGGCTCGACGAAGATCTGGTGCGAGGTTTTATCGGCAAACCTTACCACCTTGTCCTCGATGGACGGACAGTAACGCGGGCCAGTGCCCTCGATCACGCCGCTGAACAACGGCGAACGATCCAGTCCGCCGCGGATGATGTCGTGGGTTTGCTCACTGGTGTAGGTGATGTGGCAACTGACCTGGCGCGGGTGCATATCCACTGCGCCCATAGTGGAAAATACCGGCAGAGGATCGTCGCCCGGTTGCTCCTGCATCTTCGAGTAATCCAGGGTCTTGCGATCGAGCCTTGCCGGGGTACCGGTTTTCAACCGATCGATCCGAAACGGCCGTTCCCGCAGGCGTTGGGCCAACCTGCTCGCCGCAGGATCACCCGCGCGGCCACCAGTGTAATTCGCCTCACCGATGTGGATCTTGCCGGCAAGGAAGGTACCTACCGTCAGCACCACCCTGGCCGCATAAAACCTGAGCCCCATCTCGGTCTCGACGCCCTCGATCCGGCCCTGATTTTCGATCAGGTCGACCACCGGCTGTTGAAACAGGGACAGGTTGGGCTGGTGTTCGAGGGTCTCGCGGATCGCCATCCGATACAACTGGCGGTCGGCCTGCGCCCGGGTGGCGCGTACCGCCGGGCCCTTGCGCCGGTTCAGGATGCGAAACTGGATGCCGGCCCGGTCGGCCGCCAGGGCCATCGCCCCGCCCAGGGCATCGATCTCCTTGACCAGGTGACCCTTGCCGATACCACCGATCGCCGGATTGCAACTCATCTGGCCGAGGGTATCGATGTTATGGGTCAGTAACAGGGTGCTGGCGCCCATACGCGCAGAGGCAAGCGCGGCCTCGGTACCGGCATGACCACCACCTATGACAATGACATCAAAGCGTCGGGAATAATCCATCTGAAAGCTAACCGCGGTGCGGGTGAAAAAGATAACTGACTATTTTAGTCGGTTTACAGGGCCTCAGGCAAATTAGCCTGACTCAGCAATGAGTATATCTTTTGACAGATGGGGGCGGGCACTTCATATTGCTGTTTTGACTAACGCCCTGGAGCCAGAGTGAAGCGCCTTATCCTATTCATCTTTTGCCTGTATCTACCGATCTCGTGGGCGCAAAGCCCGGTATGGAAAATCGAGACCGACAACAGCAGCCTGTATCTTGCCGGCACCATCCATGTATTACGAGCATCTGACTACCCGCTACCCCCGGCTTTCGAACAGGCCTATGCGCAGTCCGAGTTGTTGGCATTTGAAACCGACATCATGGCCAGTCAGAGCCCTGAATTCTCGCGCCAGGTCATGCGGTTAATGATGCTACCAGTGGATACCAGCCTGCAACAATTGCTTGAACCCAACACCCTTGAGCGCCTGCAAAACTATCTTAACGCCAATCAGATGAGCCTGGACCAGTTCGCCAGAATGAAACCGGCCATGGTCGCGATAACCCTGGTCCTGCAGGAATTGATCAAACTCGGTGCCGGCACCCATGGCGTTGACCAGTTTTATTTCGTCAAGGCGATGGGCGATGGCAAAAAAATTCATGCCCTGGAGACCAGCCAGCAACAACTGGAATTCCTCAGCCGGATGGGCGAGGGCCAGGAAAACCTGCTGATCGAACAAACCCTCGATGATATCCAACAGTTACAGCAACTGTTCAATGATATGGTCAGTAGCTGGCGTAAAGGCGACCGAAAGCAGTTAAAGACCCTGTTCGTCGATCCCATGCGGCAGGATTTTGCGCCGATTTACCAGCAACTGCTGGTACAGCGAAACCACAACTGGCTGCCGCAAATCATCAGCATGCTGACCACGCCCGATACCGAACTGGTCCTGGTCGGGAGTGCTCATCTACTCGGCCCGGATGGCTTGTTGCAGCTGTTGCAACAACAAGGCTACCGGATCACCCAACTGGATTGATGCCCGGCCCACTGCTCACCTACCTGAAGTTACTCGGAGCGGTGCTGGCCTGGGGCGGCACCTTCGTGGCGGCCAAGTTTGCCACCATCGACAGTTCCATCGAGATGGCCGCGCTGCTGCGTTTTGTCATCGCGTCGCTGGCGTTGCTGTTAATCCTTTATCTGCACCTTGGGTACCTGCCGCGGCTGAATCTGCGCCAGGCCTATTATGTAGTTTTGCTGGGCCTGACCGGGGTTGCGGTTTACAACCTGTTTTTCTTTTATGGCCTGCAATCGGTAGGGGCCGGACGCGGTGCCCTGATCATCACCTCCAACCCGATCTGGGTCGCACTCGGAGCCGCCTGGTTTTTTCGCCAGGCGATCAGGCCCTGGCAAATCCTCGGCCTGGTGCTGTGTATCATCGGCGTCAGCATTGTTTTATCCAGAGGTGATGTCGCTTCCCTGCTCAGCGCACAGATCGGCAGCGGCGAACTGGCCCTGTTGGGCAGTGCATTATGCTGGGCGGCTTACACCCTGCTCGGCAAGAAACTGATGCACTCTGATTTCGCCCTCGATCCCCTGGCCCTGGTCAGCTATTCATGCGTCAGTGGCAGCCTGATTCTGGCACTGTGGATGATGATCAGCGGGCAGGCTTTTACCGCACAGCCCAGCTTCGAGCTGGTCTTCTCCATTGGCTACCTGGCCCTGCTCGGAACCGTGGCCGGCTTTGTCTGGTATTTTCAGGGGGTCAGGGAGCTCGGCGCTGCCCAGGGTGCGGTTTTCGTTTTCTTTGTGCCGGTGACTGCCATCCTGCTCGGCTACTTGATCCTGGATGAAACAATGACTCTGTCCCTTTTGATCGGGGCAGCATTGATTCTTAGTGGCGTTTACCTGGTTAACCGCCCGCAGGACAATCAATCCGCGCCCGCTAGCTAACGCTGCCGCCGGCAGTCACAAGCCGGGTCCGCGGATAACGCCAGGGTTTTTATCGCCATGGTCCTGGCATCGAGGATCAACAGGCGACCGTCCAGAGTCTCGCCAAAACCGGCTATCAGCTTGATCGTCTCCGCCGCCTGCATCGCGCCGATGATCCCCACCAATGGCGCCAGTACCCCGTTGTTGGAACAGCTCATGTCCTCCTGCTCCCGGCTATGGCCATACAGGCACCGGTAGCAGGGGCTGCTGGCCGTGGCATTGAAAACACTGACCTGTCCTTCCATCCGGATCGCCGCACCCGATACCAGCGGCGTCGCCGCCAACAGACTGATTTCATTGAGTAGATAACGCGTGGCAAAGTTATCGCTGCCGTCAACGATGACATTGCATTGTTGCACCAACTCCAGCAATTCCTGTTTATCCTGTTTTTCGGTCACGGTGGTGATGCGGATATCCGAATTCAATGCCTGCAGGGTTTGCCGCGCCGACTCGGCCTTGTTGATACCGATACGTGACTCATCATGCACTATCTGCCGCTGTAGATTGCTCCAGTCGACCTCGTCGAAATCATTCAGCACCAGGTGACCGACACCACCCGCCGCCAGGTAATAGGCCGCTGCTGAACCCAGGCCGCCGAGTCCCATCACCAACACGCTGGCATCCTGGAGTTTTTGCTGGCCGGCGACATCGATGTCGGGGAGCATGATTTGGCGGCTGTAGCGGAGGAGTTGGTCGTCGTTCATACTACTTTCAATTGTTCGAATCGAATTTATTCACGCAAAGATAATTCATAGTAACTGACTTAGTAAGGGTTTCGCACTCAAAAGCTGGTTGGTCTGTCGTAGTGACTTACGAGTGCGAGTGCAACTTACTTTTCTCAACAGCGAGAAAAGTAAGCAAAAGCGCCGCCCCGACCAAGCCCTCTCATCGTCAAAAGCGCGGCCAAATCGGGGTCGGTCCAGACGCGGGTCCAACCGCGACTGGACCTAAAACGGCGTCCCTGCCGTTTTCCCCCGATTTGACCACCCTTTTGCCGCGGGCTTGAATGGGGATTCTAAAAGCCCTCCGTTAAACAACGTCATTCCCGCGTAGGCGGGAATCCATTTAAAACGGAGCCAACCTGTGCAATG
>JAAUXZ010120116.1_pt1 | contig 17074 bp, 14 predicted proteins | sample 7278131 | NCBI WGS metagenome assembly JAAUXZ01 (sample SAMN14350119, study PRJNA611818) | marine sediment metagenome | isolation source: surface marine sediment (3m) | place: French Polynesia: Moorea | collected 2018-08 | reverse complement strand
GTGACCGAAGTCCGCCTCGAACCGGGTGCCGAGCTCTTCCCAGAGGGTGACGAAGGTACGAGCGCCTATGTGATCGTGGCGGGTGAGATCGAGATCGTGAAGCAGTCGATGCAGCGAGAGATGCTGCTCGCTGTGCAGGGCCCGGGAACGGTGATCGGGGAGATGGCATTGCTCCACGAGGCTCCTCGAATGGCTTCGGGCCGCGCACGCGGTCCGACGACCCTCCTCGAGATTCCCCGATCCTCTTTCGACTACGTGCTCGACACCAGCCCGGCTGCAGCCCGCCGCACCATGGACGTCGTGCTCGAGCGCTTCCGCCAGAACCAGGCGCAGCTCCAGCAGAGCGAACGTATGGCCCAACTCGGCACCCTCACTGCGGGCCTGGCCCACGAGCTCAACAACCCGGCAGCTGCCGTCGCCCGCGGCGCTGAGCAGCTCGGAGGAGGCGTCGATCGATACGGCTCGGCATACGCTGGAGCCGCCGGCGCAATCGCCGACGACCAACGCGAGACGTTCGAACAGGTGCTTCGCGGAGCGGCCCAGCGCGCCACGAGACTGATCGATCTCGACCCGTTGGCACGCTCGGACGCTGAGATGGAGCTGGAGGACTGGCTCGCCGACCGAAACATCGAACGGGCGTGGGAGATGGCACCGTCGCTCGCCGATCTCGGCTACGCAGCAACTGATCTGGCGGCGATCGAGGCCGACTTCGCCGAAGCGACCGGCCCCATCGTCGCTGCTTTGACGGCGGCTGCGTCGCTCGCCGCGCTGGTGCGGGAGGTCGAGGAAGGTGCCGAACGCCTGTCGACGATCGTCCGTGCGCTGAAGTCGTACTCCTACCTCGATCAGGCACCGGTCCAGAACGTCGATCTCACTCAGGGTCTGAACGACACCCTGCTCATCCTCAAGCGCAAGCTCGGCGACGTCACGGTGCGCCGTGACTTCGACGCGAATCTGCCGATGATCGAGGCCTACGGTTCGGAGCTGAACCAGGTGTGGACCAACCTGATCGACAATGCCGCCGACGCCATCCATTCGGCCGAACAGCCCGATGGCGTCATCACCCTGCGGACCTTGGCAGTCGACGACGGGGTCGTCGTCGAAGTCGAGGACAACGGCCCGGGGATTCCGTCCGAGATCCAGGAGCGGGTGTTCGATTCGTTCTTCACTACCAAGCCACCAGGATCCGGAACAGGTCTCGGCCTCGACATCAGCCGCTCGATCGTGATGACGCGCCACGGCGGCATGATCGGTGTTGAGTCCCAACCCGGTCGCACCGTCTTCCGTGTGGAGCTGCCGCTCACTCCCCCAGGATGAGGCCGTTCACATCGCCTTGATCGCTGCGACGGTACCGACGGGATCGTCCCCGAGTGGCGTGACATCGAGGCGGGTGACGCCGGAGGCTCGATAGGCCTCGACCTGATCTCGGACGTAGCCGGCGTCACCGATGAGCGACGTCGCCTCCAAGAACGAAGCCGGGATCGCGGCCTCTGCTTCACGCTTTCTCCCGGCCAGGTACAGGTCCTGGATCTCCTCGGCCTCCGCTTCGTAGCCGTATCGACGGAAGAGGTCGTTGTAGAAGTTGCGTCCCCGGGCTCCCATTCCACCTACGTACAGGGCGATCGACGGCCGCGCCAGATCCCGCAACGCGGGCGCGTCTTCCTGACGACAGATGGCTGCCGGACCGCCGGCGACGACCTCGAGCGGCCCGAGGGCGGGATCCCGTTCGGCAGCACCCGTCGCCAAGTCATCGCCCCAGACCTCAGCCGCTTTGGCCGGGTGATAGAAGACCGGAAGCCAGCCGTCGGCGATCTCGGCGGTCATTCGTACGTTCTTGGGACCGATGCTGGCGACGTAGATCGGGATGTGCTCTCGCACCGGACGGTTGATCAGCCGAAGCGGCTTCCCGAGTCCGGTCCCCTGGTCCGCAGGAAGCGGGATTGTGTAGCTGTCGCCCTGGTGACGGACCGGTTCCCGACGCCACACCGACCGACAGATCTCGACCACCTCCCGTGTCCTGCCGAGCGGACGCCGGTACGGCACGCCGTGCCACCCCTCGATGACTTGCGGACCCGAGGCACCCAAACCGAGGACGAACCGACCGCCGGAGAGGGAGTCGAGACTCGCCGCCGTTGTGGCGATCAAGGTCGGCGTTCGGGAGAACACGGGGAGGATCCCCGATCCCAGCTCGATCCGCTCGGTGACCGCAGCAAGGTATCCGAGTTGGCTCACGGCGTCGAACGTATACACCTCCGGGATCCACACCATGTCGATCCCAGCGGCCTCCAGTGTCCGCACCTGATCGGCCGTATCGAGCGGGTCGCCGCCGTAGGGAAGGAGAGTCGAGAGTCGCATTCGCCGATGTTGGCACAGTGCTCGGCACCGTGCATCGACGCTGTCTCAGCCGGCGGCGCGTGTCCTTCGCAGGACCGGGTCCGCAACCCCGAGCAGCCAATCGGTCAGCCGGAGCACCCGTCCGGCAACACCGGGGGTCTCGGAATCGACCAGGTTGCCCATCACCTGCAGCGTGATGTTTGCGATCGCTTGCGTCCCCACGGCGAACCGCAGCCCCGTCGTCAGGATCCACGGGTGGCCGATCAGGAACGAGAACCGACGACCCGTCCGGAGGAACTGATCGAATCGCTCCCCCACGAGCCGGTCGTATCGCTGCGGAGCGGTTGCCGGATCGGCGATGAAGAGGTCGGCGGCCAACATGCCGGACTCGAGTCCGTAGTCGATGCCTTCGCCGTTCATCGGGTTCACGAGTCCCGCGGCATCACCGATCGCGACCCATCCCGGCCCGTGGCGTTGTTCGACGGACATGGGCAATCGCCACGCGCGAGGTCGTTCGAGGTACGGGCCAAGGTCCCAAGCTTCACGAACGAGGTCGTAGTAGATGTCGAGCAGCGAGTTGAGGTTCAGGCCCTTGAATCCCTTCATCGTCGACAGCGCGCCGACGCCGATGTTGACCGTGCCGTCACCGGCCGGGAACATCCACCCGTAGCCCGGCACCGCGTTCCCGTTGGCATCGCGCAGTGTGAGACAGGCTTCCAGGTGGCGATCGAGATGCCGCGGCGATTCGACGTACGTCCGGATCGCCACCCCGTACGGTTCCCCGGCGACCCGAGTAGCTCCGACCGAGCGGGCGACGGACCCAGGCGCACCCGAGGCGACGACGACGAGGCCGGCGGGCAACGTCTCGCCTCCGGCCTGCACCCCAACGACGCGCCCATCGTCGAACACCGGCGTCGCCTCGGTCTGCCAGCGGATTTCGGCTCCGGCGTCGGCGGCCGCATCGGCCAGCGCCGCGTCGAGCCGACGCCGCGGCCAGACGGCGCCGTGGTTGGGGAACCGGCTCGTTGCCGGCCAAAGCAGCTCACGTTCAGTCCGGTTGGCGATCATGCGCAAACCGTCGATCTGATGGGCGTCGGACAGGTCGATCTTGAGCTCGTTGAGGGCGCCGATCGCTCGGGGCGTCAATCCGTCACCGCAGACCTTGTCGCGACCATGTGCGGCCTTGTCGAACATCACCACGTTGGCCCCCTGGCGGGCGGCCTGGATGGCGGCAGCCGACCCCGCGGGTCCGGCTCCGATGACGACGATGTCGGGGCGTTTCACAGTCCGGATCGTATCGGTCTGGTGGCGTCACGCCGACTCGGTGCGTGGCGTCCGGTCGACCCAGGCACCGGTTTCTCGCACCCGTATCGCCACGGTACGGGCGAGTACGAGAAGGCTTCAGCCCCAGGTTTCGCCAGCCGATGATCGATCAGCGGCGCCCAAACGCGACGCGCCGTGACTGCAGGAGAACGTGTGACCGCCCTCAACCGATCCGCCAAGACCGAGGTGTCGCCCGCCGTGCCGGGGGGATCAATCGATCGAGTCATTGTGCGCCTCGGCACGTGGGGCGCAACGGTCTTTCTGGTGCTCACGATCGTTGCGGCGTTGGCCGCCGGCGACCCAACGCAGATCGCCCAGGCCGCCGTACCGGCGTCGATCGCCGGGCTCGGTTGGTTCATGCTCTGGCGGGACGAGCCGCGCGCCGTGCCGCAACTCGTCATCGGCATGTTCGCGGTCGTGGGTGCAGTCACATTTGCCCCGGACATCATCGGTGGCGACCCACTCCTCGGAGTACTCGTCATGTCGATCGTCGGCACCGTCCTGACTCGTCGCCGTTATGTCGCTTTCGGGGTGGTTGCCGTGGTGGCACTCGCCGTGACGTCGGTGGCTTCCGAACCTGCCGCAACGCCTCAGGCCGATCAGGTCATCAACGCCGGCGTGGCAATCATCGCCTACGCGATCACCTCGTGGCTTCTCGTCTATCTCAAGCGGAGCTCGAATCGGCACCAACGCCAGCTCGAATCGCTCATCGAGTCGAAGGATCAGTTTGTCGCAACCGTCAGTCACGAGCTCAGAACGCCACTGACGACCATCGTGGGGCTCGCACTCGAACTCGACGAACGGTACGAGGACTTCCGAGATGACGAGATCCAGGACTTCATCTCGCTGCTCGTGACTGAAGGCACGGACGTCGCCAACATCGTCGAGGACCTCCTCGTCGCAGCACGGGCGGACATCGGCACGCTGGCGCTGACCTGCACGTGGCTGAGTCTCGAAGACGAGCTCGCAGCGGCTACCGGCGATACCAACCAGGTCGCCGTCGACTCCGCGGGGTTGCCCGGCGGAGCGAGCGTGTATGCCGACGGCCTCCGCTTCCGCCAGATCGTGCGAAACCTCGTGGCCAACGCAGCTCGCTACGGCGGTGAGGAGGTCCGCATGGTGCTGCGCGGCGAGGTCGACACCGTCCTGATCGAGGTGCGCGACACGGGGACGGCTATTCCGGCGGACGAGCAGGAGCTGATCTTCGAGCCGTATCACAGCTCCGCACGTTCGGGCGCGTTGCCCGGTTCGGCCGGCCTCGGCTTGACGGTCTCGAGACGCCTGGCCCGGCTCATGGAGGGTGAGCTCACGTACCACCATGACGGACACGAATCCGTGTTCACGTTGCGGCTCCCGGCGAGCTTCGCCGAGCCCCGGTACGCCGCCGCCGGCACGTAGTCTCGCCGCGATCGCGTGGCGGCAATCTTCTAGCCTCGTACTCATGCGCGCATTGGTGTACGGAGCCATGAACCCGGATCTCGTGCACGAGGTCGATCACGTGCCGGCAGTGGGGGACGACATCCGGTCGACGGCGTGGCAATTGACCTGGGGCGGCAAAGCCGCCAACGCTGCCGTTGCGCTGGCCGAATGGGGCGTTGACACGAGGCTCCTCGGTCTTGTGATCGGTACCGACGCACTCGGGGATGCTCTCGTAGACGCACTCGATCGTCCCAATCTCGATCGATCGTTTCTCGAACGCGATCCGAACGACGCCACGCGACACTGCATCATCCTGCACACACCCGACGGCGACCGCACGATCGTTTGCGCCGGCTACGACGATGCCCGCTGGCAGAAGGCCGACGATGCGGCGTTCGCCGACGTCGACGTGGTGTTGATCGACGGCCTCGGCCGTGCCGGCGCCCACGCAGTTGCGAAGACCGCCCTGGCTCGTGAGATCCCCACGGTGTGGCTCGACGCACCAGACCCGCTGCCGGCTGCGGTCGACCTCGTCGTCAGGTCTCGCCACGAGCATCCTGCTCCTACGGCTGATGCCCTGGTGACGCCCACGACCGCCGTTGCTTTGACCGATGGAGCGAAGCCGATCCGGGTGTCGAGCTCCGACGGCGTCTTCGAGGTGGACCCACCGGCGATCGTTCCCGCGGACAGCACCGGATCAGGCGACGTGTTCGCCGCAGCGTGTGCGTACGGGCTCGGCCGCACCTGGGAACTCGAACGCACGGTCCGATGGGCGAGCGCTGCGGGTGCAGCCGCCACGTCGCTGCCGCGGACCGGCGTCCCGACTCGGGACGACATCGAACGGCTCCTCGACTGAACGGTCAGGTTTCGCCTGGGTCGGACCAGTCGTCTCGCCACCAGCTCCGACGCCCCCGCGGCTTGCCAAAGCTCTCAGGCCACGGTTCACCCGAGAAGTCTCCGGCCTCGTCCCGGGCGGCGAGTTCGAGGAGCGCCTCGAGCCCGAATGCGGCGTCGTCGATTCCGGCCATGACGTCGCCCATCCGTCGATACCGCTCGGCAAAGCCCTTCATCGGGAAGTCGGCGAGCTCGGCGGCGGGGACCTCATCCCACTGCAACGGCGCGGAGACCCATCCCGTCGGACGAACCGAGTAGGCGCTGGCGATCGTGCGGTCCCGACTGTTCTGGTTGTAGTCGATGAACACACCGTGGCGGTCCTCCTTCCACCACTGGGTGGTGACGAGTTCGGGCCGACGGCGTTCGACTTCGCGCCCGAACGCCAGTGCCGCCCGGCGGACCTCGAGGAACGAGAAGCGCGGTTCGAGGCGCACGTACACGTGGATGCCCTTCGAACCCGAGGTCTTCGGGAACCCAACCAGGCCGTAGTCGGTGAGCACTTCGTGTACGGCGATGGCCACCTCCTGGACATCGGCCCACATCGCATCCGGTGTCGGGTCCAGATCGATCCGCAGCTCATCGGGGCGTTCCACGTGGTCCACCCGGGTGGGCCACGGGTTCAGGTCGACACAGTTGAGCTGCGCCATCCAGACGATGTCGTAGGGAGTTCGCGGCACGAAGTAACCAGCAGTGCGACCCGAGGGGAACTTCACGAAGTACCGCTCCCCTGCCGACTTCGGCGCCCGCTTCTGATAGAACGGCGACTCCCCGACGCCCTTCGGCCATCGCTTCAACATCGTCGGCCGCCCAAAGACGCCGGCCAGCGCCCCGTCGACGCAGGTGGCGAAGTGCTCGACCACATCGAGCTTGGTCCACCCCTGCTCCGGAAACATGACCTTGTCCGGCGAGGTGATCGTGATCGAGTCGCCGGAGACAGTCAGCGTGACAGCGTCGTCCATAGAAGGAGTGTGACAGACCGGCCTGCGGCCGGAGTACTGAGTAGCGAGTACTGAGTACAGAGACCGCAACCACTCCCAGCAACCGCGTCCGAAGCGGCGCTCACTGGTCGGTGGCAATGCGAAGCGTGCCACCGTGGGCGAAGCCCTCGGGGGTAGGGGGGATCCGTCTCGGTACTCGGTACTCAGTACCGGCGGGCGAAGCCCGCCTCATGGCCACACTCCGCGGTGGAGGGCTGCGGTTCGGCAGCGTTGGATGGCGACGACCTGGGCGGCGGTGCGGAGGTCGGGAAGCGGGATCGGCGGGGCGTCGGGCATCGCCTCGGCCCACCGTTCTCGGTAGGTGTCGATCGATTCGACGAGCGCGGCACGACGCGTGACCACCACCTCGGTGGCTCGACGCATCTTCTTGCGGAGCTTCTCGAGGACGTCGTGGGTCTCCCACTGCTGGTTCTCGATGTTCTGCGCCCACTCGAAGTAGCTCACGACAACACCACCGGCGTTGGCGAGAATGTCTGGGATGACCTTGACTCCGCGCTCGGCGAGCATGTCGTCCGCGACGGGTGTGACAGGTCCATTGGCTGCCTCAACGATGACCATGGCCCGAATCCGGTCGGCGTTGTTCGACGTGATCTGGTTCTCGATTGCGGCGGGAACGAGGATCTGGCACTCCACCTCGAGGACACCGGTCGGAGGAAGGGTGTCGGCTCCGGGATACCCCACGACCGTGCCGTGTTGATCCTTGAATCGGGCCACGGCTCCCACGTCGAGCCCGGCGGGATCGTAGATGCCTCCCTTCGAGTCGGACACACCGACGATGATGGCTCCCGCTTCGTGGAACAGATGGGCTGCGTGACGGCCGGCGTTGCCGAATCCTTGGATCGCCACGGTAACGCCGTCCACCGTTTCGATCCCGGGGAGACCGCCGAGTTCGAGGAAGTGCTCGGTCACGTAGAACGCTCCCTGGGCCGTCGCCCCATCACGCGCCGCCAGGCCGCCGATCTCGACGGGCTTGCCGGTGACGACCGGGAGATTCGCCTCCCCGGGATGCATCATCGAGTAGGTGTCGTAGATCCACGCCATGGTCTGAGCGTTTGTGTAGAGGTCGGGCGCAGGGATGTCGGTGTGGGGACCGATGTTGTCTCCGAGAGCGGCGGTGAATCGACGCGTGATGCGCTCCTGCTCGCCGGCAGACCGGAGGTGGGGGTCACACACGACGCCACCCTTGGCTCCGCCGAAGGGAACGTCGACGAGGGCGCACTTCCAACTCATCCACGTTGCCAGGGCTTTGACCTCGTCGACTCCGGCGTCGGGGTGGAAGCGGATACCCCCTTTGCCGGGGCCTCGAATCGACGAATGCAGCACTCGGTATCCCCGGAACATGTGGACGAACCCGTCATCGAGCCGCACAGGCATCGTCACTTCGAGAATGCACTCCGGCTCGAAGAGCCACTCTGCGATCCCGCGCCAGCCATGCAGATCATCCGCAAAAGGCACGGCACGATCGAACTGCTGTTTCACGATGTGGTGAAGATTGAGGTCCTCTGGCGCTGCGACGGTGGTCGTCATTGCTCGGCCCGCTCCTTTGGAGGTGTCACCTTCGCGATACCTCGCTGCTCCCTGCTCCTTCCAGGGCCAAACGGCGGAAGTCGGATCCGACCGCCCCGCTGCCGAGTTCTGCCGTCTGCCCCACCCGAAAGGTCCATCTGACCTCTATACGAACGATCGTTCGTATCGCACGCTGACGCCACACCATCGCTTCTCAACCGAAAGGGCCCGATGATCGAGCTGCGGTTCCACGGCCGGGGCGGACAGGGGGCAGTGGTTGCCTCGAAGACGCTCGCCCAGGCCGCATTCCTCGCCGGACGGTACGTTCAGAGTTACCCCGACTACGGCGTGGAGAGGAGGGGCGCACCGGTCGTTGCATTCGCGAGGATCGCTGAACCGGGTGACGATCTCTTCGTTCGGCAGGACATCCGCGAGCCGCACCACCTGTTGATCCTGGATGCGACCTTGCTCGACTCAGCAAACCCGCTGGTCGGCCTTCGTCCGGGAGGTTGGGTGGTGGTCAACACGCCCGAGACACCTGAGTCGCTCGGCATCGAGTCGACCTACCGCGTCGCCACCGTGGATGCCTCGGCGATTGCGCTCCGGCACGGTCTCGGTTCGGCGGCCCAGCCGGTGGTCAACACTGCGATCCTCGGTGCCTTCGTCCGGGCCACCGGGATCGTGACCCTGGACGATCTGCTCGACGCAATCGAGCACGAAGTCCCAGCGAAGAAGGAGGAGAATCGGGTCGCTGCCATCGAGGCTCACGACCACGTCGAGTTAGGAGTACCGGTATGAGCCTCGAACACGTCGACGACTACCCCGAGATACCCGTATCCCTCGCCTCGACCCGCACGATGCTCAAGACCGGTGCGTGGCGGAGCGTTCGGCCGGTGCTCACCGAGCGCACCGCACCATGCACCACCGGCTGTCCGGCCGGCCTCGGTGTCCCCGCCTACCTCGACGACATCACCGCCGGTCGCCTCGACCGGGCTTTCCTCTCCCTCACCGCACGAAACCCTTTCCCCCGTATCACGGGGCGCGTGTGCCCCCACCTGTGCGAAGACGGGTGCAACCTCCCGATCCGCACCGGTGATGCCGCCGTCTCGATCCGGTCCATCGAGCGGTGGCTCGGCGACCAGACCGCCGATGTCGCTCATCCCCAGCCGAATCCGCCGACCGGCAAACACGTCGCCGTCGTCGGGTCCGGACCGGCCGGTCTCTCGGCTGCGTACTACCTCCGCCGCTCGGGTCACGAGGTGACCGTGTATGAACGGCGCGCTGAGGCGGGTGGGGTGCTCCGGTACGGCATCCCGGACTATCGGCTCCCGGCGCCGATCGTGGCGTCCGAGGTGGCCCGACTGAGGAACATGGGGATCGACATCCGCACCGGCGTTGCCCTGGGTGCCGACGTCACCCTGGCCGACCTCGAGGCAACCCACGCCGCCGTGTTCATCGCTACCGGTGCCTGGCAGGAACGACCACTCGAGATCGACGGTGCGGAGTTACTCGAATCCGGCCTCGCGTTCCTCGAGTCGGTCAACCAGGGCGAAGCGAGGGTGCCGGGGCCGCATTGCGCGGTCATCGGCGCCGGAAACACCGCCATGGACGTGGCGCGCGTCCTGCGCAGGCTCGGCGCAGACGTGACCGTCCTGTATCGGCGCACCGCAGCCGAGATGCCCGCCATTCGCGAGGAGTATGAAGAGGCCCTCGGCGACGGTGTCACCTTCGAGTGGCTCACCAACCCGACGGCGATCGACAAGAATCCGGCCGGGCTCACGGTCACCGTCGAGACGATGCGTCTCGGCGAGCCCGACGAGTCGGGTCGTCGTCGTCCCATCCCAACCGGCGAGACTCGAGACGTCCGCTTCGACGGCGTCTTCGCAGCCACGGGCGAAACGGCCGATCTCTCGCCGTTCCCACCCTTCATGCAGACGCGGGCCGGGAACCTCGACGTCCGCCCGGACGGCGCCACCCGTGATCCGCTGGTCTTCGTCGGCGGTGATCTCGCTACCGGGCCTGCCACCGTGATCGATGCAATCGTCGCCGGTCGCCGGGCGGCCCGAGCGATCGATCACCAGCTCGGTTTCGATGCGCGGTGGCCGATGGACGAGCTGAGCGAGCCGGTTGCGGCCGCAGAGACCAATCCGACGTACATCACCCGCCGTGCACGGACCGACTCTCCGCCGGTCGCCACAGTGGACCCGTTCGACGAGGAAACGCGCACGTTGACGACCGGCGAGGTTCTCGGCGAGATCGAGCGATGCATGTCGTGCGGTCACTGCAATGCGTGCAGAACGTGTTTCGTCTTCTGCCCCGACGGCGCCATCACCTGGGACGAGGGTCCGGTGATCGACCACGAGTTCTGCAAGGGGTGCGGCATCTGCGTCGTCGAGTGTCCGGGACACGCCATGATCCTGATCAACGAACGGGAGGTGAGCCATGCGTGAGCGCCTTCTCCTGACCGGCAACCACGCGGCCGCCTACGGAGCGATGCTGTCTCGAGCAGAGGTCATCTCGGCCTACCCGATCACGCCGCAGACGATGATCGTCGAGCTCCTCTCCGAGCTCACTGCGTCCGGGCGCCTCGACGCCGAGTTCATCACCGTTGAATCCGAGCAATCGGCCAACGCCGCCTGTGTGGGCGCTTCGGCTGCCGGGGCGCGGGCCTACACCGCAACGAGCGGGCAGGGCTTGGCGCTCATGCACGAGATGCTCCATTGGGCCGTCGGCGCCCGGCTCCCGATCGTGCTGACGAATGTGAGCCGCGCCATGGCTCCGGGATGGTCGATCTGGAGCGACCAATCGGACATCCTGTCTCAACGGGATGTCGGTTGGATGATGGTGTTCGCCGAAACGGTGCAGGAAGCGCAGGACTTCGTCCTCTGGATGTACCGGGTGTCCGAGCAGGTGTACCTGCCCGGCATGGTGGGCATGGATGCGTTCATTCTGTCGCACACGGCCGAACCGCTGATCGTCCACGACCAGGAGGCTGCCGACGCCTACCTGCCGCCGTTCGAGCCGATCTACGACCTCGATCCGGCCGAACCCCGGGCCTATGGAGGCTTGGTGAACCGGGACCACTACTTCGAGCTGCGCTACAAGATCTACGAGAGTATGGAACGAGCCGGCAGCCTCCTTCGTGAGGCCGGTGAGGAGTTCGGTGAAGTCCTCGGGCGCCGCTACACCCCGCTCGAGGGCTACCTCCTCGACGATGCCGAGTACGTGGTCGTCTCCGCAGGTGCAATGACCTCGAATGTTCGCCAGGCGGTGCGTGACCTCCGCGACCGCGGCGTCAAGGTTGGGCTGCTCCGGGTCATTGCGTTCCGACCGTTCCCGATCACGGAGGTCCGCAGTCTGCTCGGCGGGCGCCGCAAGGTCGCCGTCCTCGACCGAAACATGAGTCCGGGCCACTCAGGCATCTTCGCCGAGGAAGTCCGCTCGGCCCTCTTCGGGCAGCCCGACGCTCCGCCGGTCTACGGATACGTCGTCGGCATCGGCGGACGTGACGTCCGGGTCGAGACGGTGGTCGATGTCGTCGACGATCTGACGGTCAGAGAGGAGCCGGAAATGGCCCTCTACGTCGGGGTGAAAGGGCTCCCTATCGGCCCGCTGCGTCGGGACTCGCAAATCACGAGACTCCAGCCGCTGGAGGTGCAGCCATGAGGTGGGCCGTTCCAGAAGCCGAGTTCATGGATCCGGGCACGCTGGGTTGCCAGGGCTGTGGCGGAGCACTTTCGATGCGGATGGTCCTGAAGGAAGTCGGTGACGATGCTGCAGCCGTGCTCCCGGCGTGCTGTTGGTCCATCATCGACGGACCGTGGCCGCTGCACTCGCTGAACATTCCGGTGCTGCACACGGCGTTCGAGACGGCCGCGGTTGTGGCCACCGGCATCAAGGCGGCGAAACGACACCAAGGCAAGGACACCACGGTCATCGCGTGGGCTGGTGACGGCGGTACGTTCGACATCGGTTTGCAGGCGTTGTCCGGCGCAGCCGAGCGTAACGAGGACATCCTGTACGTCTGCTACGACAACGAGGCGTACATGAACACGGGAATCCAGCGTTCGTCGGCGACGCCCGTCGGCACATGGACGACGACCACGCCGGACGAACGACCCGAGCCGCGTCCCAAGAAGGACATCATGGCCATCATGGCGGCCCATCGGATCCCGTACGCAGCAACTGCCACGAGCGCATATCCCGACGATCTGGCACGGAAGGTTCGGACCGCCGTGGCCGCTCGCGGCGGCATGCGGTTCCTCCACGTGTTGTCGGCATGTCCCCCGGGATGGAAGATGCCGGCAGACCAAGCGATCGAAGCGATGCGGAGAGCCGTCCTGAGCAAGGTCTTCCCGCTGTACGAACTCCGCAACGGCCGTGACCTCACCATCACCGTGTGGCCCGACCGCGAGGTAGCAATCGAGGAGTACTTCGAGCTTCAGGGCCGGTTCGCTCCGCTCGAGCACGAGCCGCAGACCGTGGAGCAGATCCGGAGCGATGTCGCTGAGCGATGGCAGGCATTGGTCGACCGACACGAACGCACGATGGCCCTCGCCGGAGCCTGAGTCTGCGAGTCAGGCGACCGAGGCCGCGGCTTCGATTGGCAGTCGGATCCTGAAGCGTGCCCCGCCGGCTGCGATGTTCTCACAACTGATGGCACCGTGGTGGTCGTCGACGATGACCCGGTACGCGACGGCAAGCCCGGCGCCAACGCCGCTCCCCACCGATCGGGTCGTGAAGAACGGATCGAAGATCCGGTGATGGATCTCGGGAGCGACACCGGGACCGGTGTCCTCAATCGTGATCTCGGCGCAGCCATCGGCGAGGCTCGATCGTACGACGATGCGCCCCGGGCGATCCGGCGTTGCCGCGTCGGCGACCGCTCGGGCGGCGTTGTCGAGGATGTTGAGGACCGCCTGACGTACGCCGGCGGGTCGGCACCGGATGTTCGGCAACCGGTCGTCGAGACGATCGACGACCTGCAGCACCTCCGGCCAGTTGCCTTCCACCACAACGGCTGCGCTCCGAATGATCTCGTTCAGATCGAACCGCTCGAACTCAGCGTTTTCCGGATCGGCGAACGCCTTCATCGTGGCCACGATCCGGCCGATCTGATCCAGCCCGTCTTGAGCTTCGGCTGCCGCAGTGGGTGCATCCTCGGCCACGAACTCCATGTCTGCGTCGTCGAGTGTCGCCCGCAGCTCGGCAACAACGTCGGCTGCCAATGGACCGCCGTCGGTCGCAGCGATGAGGCGTTGGGCGTTGCCGGCCGCAGCGAGCAGATCTCCAACGACCTGGTCGAGGAAGGCCACGTTGTCCTTGATGTACTGGATCGGAGTGTTGATCTCGTGCGCCGCCCCGCCGGCGAGGCGCCCGAGCGCTTCCATCTTCTGTGACTGAATCAGCTGCCGCTGGGTGTGATGGAGCTCGGCGATTGCCGATTCCAGTTCAGCATGCTGACGCTCGACCTCGCGCTTCTCCCCGTCGAGCGCTTCCCACGCAGCAATGCGGCTGCGTTCGAAGATGAGCGCAAGCCCGAACGTCAACGTCGTGACCACCGTCTGCGTGGCGGCATACGTCGCCGGTGACGCCAGGGACTCTGCCCAGTTGGCCGAGTCGACAGCGGCGAACCGAACCCATGGCGCGATCGCCCACGCCGCCGCCCATGGGGCCGCTTGGCGAGGCGGGAGCAACAGCGCAGCCGCGACGGCGCCCGCAACTGCGAGGACGGCACTCGCAGCGAGCAGTCCACCGTTCACCGAGATCGACCCCTGGAGCACCACAAAACCGATCCCGAGAAGGAGATGCGCAGCCGCAGGTGTCGACAGTCCTCGACGCATTGCACCCAACACGGAAATGAAGAGCGCGATGATCGCCGCCGCAAACGGAACCGTCCTGGGATGCGCCACGATGTTCACGGCATTGAGGAGTACAGCCGCTGCGATCGCGGCCAGGGCGAACCCAATGACCAGCCTGGTCCGTCGGTCCGCCTCGGCGTCGCCGGAGTAGCGGGCGAACCAGTCGATTGTGATGCGGATTCCGCGCCCAACGCGCGAGAGCATCGCCATCTCGGCTTCCGTCCTTCGAACGTCTCAGAACTCCGTCGACCGATCGATCGGTCGGATCAGGAGTCGGACCCGACCGATTCCCTGAGCTTCCAATACCCGCGAACCGTGACGTCGCTTCGCGGCAAGGCACGATCGTCGAAGAGGTGACGCCGAACGCGGTGCATCGCCGCAGCCTCACCGGCCACCCACAGCTTGGCGCCGGGCGCAATCTCGAGCTGCGTCAACGCCGGCACGAGTGCGTCTCCCGGTGGTGCCGCCGGATCGAGGTCGACCCATTCGACCGCAGAACCGTCGGGAAGGGTGAGGTCGAGACGTGCCGAGGGGTCGGCCACCTCGATGATCACCTGAATCGGTCTCGACGCCGGTATCACCTCGAGGAGTTGAGCGATTGCCGGAATCGCCGTCTCGTCCCCGGCGAGCACGAAACCTGCGGCATCGGAATCGACCGTGTAGCCGCGCCCCGGACCGGACACCGCTGCGGGCGAGCCGACGTCCGCTGCCTCGATCCACGTCGAAACTGCCCCGCCCGAATGGATCACTACATCGAGGTCGAGCTCGAGCGCGGCCGAATCCAGCCGACGTGGGGTGAACGTACGGATGACGGGGCGGCTCCCATCGCCGAGCAGGAACTCGTTGCCGTTCCAGGTCGGCATCTCCAGGTCGTCACCGATGCCGGACGGGATGAGGAGCCGGACGCTGGCTGCCGGCTCGGGAATCGTGAGCCCCTCGAGTTCGGCACCGTGGAGCGTGACCCGCACCATTCGCGAGCTCAACGGGGTGACGGCGCCGACCTCGACTCGTCGAAACGGTGGCGGTTCACGGCGAACCCGAGGTGATGGCGTCGAACTGGTCATGGTCTCCGTTGCGTTGGACTCGGGGAGCGTAGGCACCGTGCACATGCCACACCACATCGTGCGTCGCACGCACGGGATCGACCGGCTACCCCTCCTCGGCGCGCCGGACCTCTGCCGCACCCCACTCGATCGCCTGCCCGGGGTCGTCGAACACCCGAATCGTCCTCGTGCGCCCGACCTGTTTCGCGTACTGGTCGGCAAGGAAGCGAATCACTCGATTCGAGACCACGACCCCGGTTGCGACCCTCCCTTGGATCTCGCTCTCGGAGAGCAGCTTGCGGGCGCGGAAGTCGGCAAACCCGAGCGCTCGAGCGTCGCCGATGATCGCAACGGGATCACCCGGCGCCAAAGCGACCACTGCGTCGTATGCCCGCTGGGCCGTGTCCTCGTCCAGCACGGTGCCGAGCGACACGGTCCAGAAGATCACCCCACCCTCGAGCCGCTCGAACGGCCCCAGTGGCGTCTCGATCGATTGGAGAACCGTGCGTCCGTTGCGTTCCATCACGCGCGGACGATACTGCGATCGGTCTCGAGGGTCCGGCATTGCCACGAGCCCATCGCGGACCAGCATCACCACCGTGCGACAACGCCGCTGGGTCGTCGACGGTCCTAGGCTTCGCCCGTGCCCGCTTCGCCCCGCCGACTCACGATCGACGCGTCGGGGTTCCTACTCGACGGGAGCCGCCACCAGATCATCGCCGGCTCGTTCCCGTACTTCCGGACCATGCCCACGCAATGGGCCGACCGATTCCGCAAACTCGCCGCGTTCGGTGCCAATACCGTCGAGACCTACGTCCCGTGGAATCTCCACGAGCCGCACAAAGGCGAGTACGACTTCGAGGGCCGCTGCGACCTCGAGCAGTGGTTGGAGCTGGCGGCGACCAACGGGCTGGACGTCATGCTCCGTCCCGGCCCGTACATCTGCGCTGAGTGGGATCTCGGCGGACTCCCCTGGTGGCTCCTCAACGAACCCGACATCGCATTGCGTACCAGCGACCCGACGTTTCTCAGCCACGTCGACGACTGGTGGGACCGCCTCGTCCCGAGGGTGCTCCCCTACCTCGCCTCGAACGGCGGTCCGGTCACATCGGTCCAAATCGAGAACGAGTACGGCTACTTCGGTGATGACACCGCCTATCTCGAGCACTTGCGAGACGGACTGCGGGGCCGCGGCGTCGACGTCCTCCTGTTCACCTCGGATGGACCGTACTCGCCGGAGACGCTCCGCAACGGTGGCTTGGATGATGTCCTGCGGACCGCCAACTTCGGAGGTGACGTACCAGCCCACCTCGCGACCCTCCGAGGCGAACAGCCGGTAGGCCCGCTGGTCTGCGCGGAATACTGGGTCGGGTGGTTCGATACCTGGGGCGAGCCACGCGCCCCCGGGAGATCCGCCGCGGATGCAGCCGCCGGATTCAGGGAGCTTCTCGCTGCCGATGCATCGGTGAACCTCTACGTGTTCGCCGGGGGCACCAACTTCGGCTTCATGGCGGGCGCCAATCACGCCGACACGTATGCACCCCACGTGACCAGCTACGACTACGGCGGCCTCCTGACGGAGAGTGGCGACGTCAGGAGGCCGCCGTAGTCGTAGCTGGTCACGTGGGGTGCATACGTGTCGGCGTGATTGGCGCCCGCCATGAAGCCGAAGTTGGTGCCCCCGGCGAACACGTAG
>JAAUXZ010152695.1_pt1 | contig 17090 bp, 21 predicted proteins | sample 7278131 | NCBI WGS metagenome assembly JAAUXZ01 (sample SAMN14350119, study PRJNA611818) | marine sediment metagenome | isolation source: surface marine sediment (3m) | place: French Polynesia: Moorea | collected 2018-08 | reverse complement strand
GGCGCTAAGTATTGAATCAGGTGAATTCATTGCCGCTCTGTTCTGGGAATTCGAGCTTCTTGGATCCGTCGCTCCGAAATAGGTTTCTGAACGGCCGCTTTTGGCCGTAAGCAGACAGTCTCGAAATCGCCAAACAGGACGTTAGTTCGGCCGTTCTTGGGTAAAGCAGCCACTTAAGCTCGGCTACCAGTGCATTCCCAGACCCCATTCCGCTGAGGCGCTAGGCCGCAGGCGCCTCCACGAACTTCCTGAGCTGCCGGTCGTGCAAGCGGCTCAGCGTCACGAGGGCCAGTACGGCACCAATGAGCGCAAACCACATGTCGGACTGCGTATCCCAGACGTAGCCCTGGGTGCCGAGGAACGAATCGGCGGCTTCCTCCGACAGTAGCGCCACCCACCACTCGATGAGCTCATAAAACGCACTGATCGCGAGCACCACTGCGACGGTCAGAAAGTCTCGCCAGCCTGGAAAGTTGACGACCTTGTGCCGGATCAGGATTTCGCGCGCAACCATCGCCGGTATGAAGCCCTGTGCCAGGTGGCCCAGCTTGTCGTAATTGTTGCGGGTCTGGTCGAACGCTTCTTTCACCCAGTCACCGACTGGTACGAGCGCGTAGGTATAGTGCCCGCCGACCATCAGGATGACGCAGTGAATGAGTATGAGAATGTAGACCAGGCGCGTCAGCGGGAACCGCTCGCGCGTATACCAGAGTATCGCGGCCGCAATGATGGCCGGTGAAACTTCCAGCAACCAGGTGGGATAGTCGTGCGGGCCGATGCCCGACCAGATCAGCACGGCCGTGAAGATAGCGATCCAGGCAATCCGGAATTTGTTCATAGGGGCGCCCTCAATAGTGCGGCGGCCGCTCGTCTTGCGGCGCATCCGAGCCGCCCTCGCCGATCGAGCGGACTCGTTGGATGAGCGTCTTCACGAGCTCCTCGAGTTCCATGATCTTGGCCTGCTGGTCGGTGACAACCTTGTCGAGGTCGACCAGCAGCTGATCCTGGTGGGCAAGTTTGATTTCGATATCCACGAGCCGTTCTTCGCTCATGTCAGTCTCCACGATAAACTGTAACCAATTATGGCACTAATCCGCTTCGACGAAATCCCGCTGGCGTTTGGCGACCACGTCATCCTGCGCGAAGCCGAGCTCGCTATCGAGCCCGGGGAGCGCGTGTGCCTGATCGGCCGCAATGGCGCCGGCAAATCGACGACCTTGAAGCTGATTGCCGGCGAACTCGAGCACGACAGTGGCGAAATCGTGCGCGGCAGCAATCTCATCGTCAGCCAGCTCGCGCAGACCCTGCCCGAGGCCATGGACATGCCTGTCCGTGACATCGTCCGGTCCGGCCTGACCGACATCGAGAAACTACTCGAAACCTACCAGCAGCAGTCGCAGCTCGAGCTCGACAAGCACGGTCTGCGCGAGCTCGAGGCATTGCACGCCAAGATCGACGCGCACGACGGCTGGCATATCGAGCAGCGCGTCGACGAGACTATTTCGGACCTCGAGATTCCCGCCGACAAGAAGATGAATGAACTCTCGGGCGGCTGGCGCCGGCGGGTCGCGCTGGCCAAGGCGCTGGTGCAAAAGCCGGACCTGCTGTTGCTCGACGAGCCGACGAATCACCTCGACATTGCGACCATCAAGTGGCTCGAGGACCGCGTGTATTCCTACCCGGGCTCGGTGATGTTCATCACGCACGACCGCGCATTCCTGCAACGGCTCGCAACGCGCATCCTTGAAATCGATCGCGGCAAACTCACGAGCTGGCCGGGCAACTACGACAATTTTCTCCGCCGCAAGGAAAAAGCGCTCGACGTCGAAAAAGTCGCCAACGACAAGTTCGACAAGAAGCTCGCCCAGGAAGAGGAATGGATTCGGCAGGGCATCAAGGCGCGCCGCCGCCGCAACGAGGGGCGCGTGCGTTCGCTCATGCAGATGCGCGAGGAGTTCTCCGAGCGCATCAAGCCCGATGCGAAGGCGCGCATCTACATTGACGAGGCCGAGCAGTCGGGCCGCAAGGTGATCCGGGCGAAAAACGTCAGTTACGGCTACGCCGACACGCCGGTCATCGAGGGCTTCACGATCAAGATCAATCGCGGCGACCGGATCGGCCTGATCGGCAACAATGGCGTTGGCAAGACGACGCTGCTGCGCCTGCTGCTCGGCGATCTCGAGCCGCAAACCGGCACGATCAAGCACGGCACCAACCTGCAGATCGGTTACTTCGACCAGCTGCGCGAGGATCTGGATCTCGAGAAGTCGGTCGCTTACAACGTCGGCGAGGGCCGTACCTACATCAAGCTGAACGGCAAGGATCGGCATGTCGTTGGATATCTCAAGGGCTTCCTGTTCAGCCCGAAGCGCTCGGCGATGCCCGTGAAGGCATTGTCCGGGGGCGAGCGCAATCGGGTGATTCTCGCCAAGTTGCTCACGCGGCCCGCCAACTTCCTCGTCCTCGATGAGCCGACGAATGACCTCGACATTGAGACGCTCGAAGTCCTCGAGCAGAAGCTCGTCGAGTTCACGGGCACGCTGATCGTGGTGAGCCACGATCGCGAGTTTCTGGACAACGTTGTCACGAGCACCGTCGTGTTCGAGAAAGACGGCAAGGTGCAGCAATACGTCGGCGGCTACAGCGACTGGGTGCGGCGCGGGCACGAACTCGCCGAAATCGACGACCCGTTCGGCCTCGCGGCAGAACGTCGCAAGCAGGCGCATGTCGAGCGCCGCAAGCAGCAAAAACCCAATAAACTCAGCTACATGGACCAGCGCGAGCTCGACCAACTGCCGACCGAGATCGAAGCGCTGGAAGGCAAAATCGCCGAGTTGCAGGAAACCGTTGCCGAGCCCGGCTTCTACTCCCAGGATCAGGCGCTCGTGCAGGAGAAGCTGCAGGAACTGTCCACGGCCGAGACACGGCTCGAAGAACGGGTCGAGCGCTGGTCCGAACTCGAGGCACTGCAGGACAGCCTGCGGTGAGCACACACCCGATGTGGCAAGTCTGGATCGATCGCGGCGGAACCTTTACTGACGTTGTCGCGCGCGATCCCGACGGTCGACTCGTCAGCCACAAACTGCTCTCCGAAAATCCGGGGCGCTACCGCGACGCTGCGACGCAGGGTATTCGCGACGTCATGGGGCTGGGTCCCGATGACGCCATCCCCGCAACGAACATCGAACAGGTCAGGATGGGAACGACGGTGGCGACAAACGCCCTCCTCGAGCGCAAGGGCGACCGCGTCGTCTTCGTCACGACGCGGGGCTTTGGCGACGCATTGCGCATCGGGTACCAGGCGCGACCAAAGATCTTCGCGCTCGACATCCGCCTGCCGGAGCTGTTGTACGAACAGGTCATCGAAGCCGACGAACGACTGGCCGCGGACGGCGAGGTCCTGACCCGCCTCGACGAAGCCGGCGTTCGGGCACAGTTGCAGCTGGCATTCGATACTGGCATCCGCGCCGTCGCCGTCGCCCTGCTACACGGCTATCGCTACCCGGAGCATGAGCGCTCGATCGGCGAGATATGCGCGGACATCGGGTTCGAACAGGTGTCGCTGAGTCATGCCACGAGCCCGCTGATCAAGCTCGTGTCGCGGGGCGACACGACCGTTGTCGACGCATACCTGTCACCCATCCTGCGCCGGTACGTCGACCAGGTCGCCGGCGACCTCGGCGCCGCCGACAGCCCGACACTCATGTTCACGCAGTCCAATGGCGGACTGACCGACGCTCGCCTGTTCCAGGGCAAGGACGCCATCCTGTCGGGACCGGCCGGCGGTGTTGTGGGCATGACCCGCACGGCGGCAATGAGCGGCTTCGACAAGGTCATCGGTTTCGACATGGGCGGCACCTCGACGGACGTGACCCACTACGACGGCGAATACGAGCGCAGTTTCGAGACGCTCGTCGCGGGAGTTCGGTTGCGCGCGCCGATGATGCGTATCCACACGGTGGCAGCCGGCGGCGGTTCGATACTCGCCTACGACGGGGCGCGCTTTCGCGTCGGGCCCGAGTCGGCCGGCGCGGATCCCGGGCCTGCCTGCTACCGGCGCGGCGGCCCGCTCACCGTAACCGACTGCAACGTTATGCTCGGCAAGATCCAACCGGCTCATTTCCCGGCGATTTTCGGGGCGAACGGCGACGAGACGCTGGATCGCGATACGGTCACACGTCGATTCAATGAGCTCGCAGCAGAGGTGTCAGCCGCACAGCGGGAGACCGTAGCGGCCGAAGCCGTCGCCGAGGGCTTCCTGCGCGTTGCCGTCGACAACATGGCGAATGCCATCAAGAAGATCTCCGTGCAGCGCGGCTACGACGTGACCGAGTATGTGCTAAATGGTTTCGGCGGCGCGGCCGGCCAGCACGCCTGCCTCGTGGCCGACGCACTGGGCATGCGCCGCGTTCTGTTGCACCCGCTGGCCGGCGTTTTGTCGGCCTACGGCATGGGCCTGGCCGATATCCGCGCGATGCGCGAGGCGCAGCTCGACCTGGCGTTCGACGAGCACGAAATTCGGCAAATGATCGAGGAGCGCTGCAGGCCGCTGCGAGAGCAAGCCGAGCAGGAACTCCAAGATCAGGGTATCCGAGCCGAGCACCTGCGTATCGTGCACAAGGTCCACCTGCGCTACGAAGGGACCGATACCAGCCTGCTCGTGGACCTGGGTTCAGCTCAGGAAATGCTCGCGGCCTTTGAAGCGGCACACCTTGCGCGCTTTGGATTCACATCGCCCGAACGCGGACTCATCGCCGAGGCCGTATCTGTCGAGGCGATCGGTCCGGGCGACGTTTCGCCGCACGCTGAAGCGCCGCCGCAAAATGGCCCACTGGTACGACGAGACACGATACGGCTGTTTGTCGGCGGCGCGTGGCGCGATGCGCCGCTTTATGACCGCAATGACATCGGCGCGGGCCAGTCGGTCGACGGGCCGGCCGTCGTCATCGAAGCGACCAGCACGATCGTGGTCGAAGAGGGCTGGCGCGGCACGATGAACGAGCTCGGTCACCTGCTGCTAACGCGCTACCTCGACCGCGAAGCGTCCGAGGCCATCGGTACGAACGTCGATCCCGTCATGCTGGAAGTGTTCAACAACCTGTTCATGTCGGTCGCCGAGCACATGGGGGCGACGCTGCAGAACACGGCCTACTCGGTCAACATCAAGGAGCGCCTCGATTTTTCCTGCGCACTGTTCAATGCCCGTGGCGACCTCGTCGCTAACGCGCCACACATCCCGGTCCACCTCGGCTCGATGGGCGATTCAGTGCGCACGATCATCGACGCCAACCGCGGAACGATTCGCCCCGGCAACGTTTACGTGCTCAATGCGCCCTACAACGGCGGCACGCACCTGCCGGACGTCACTGTCGTGACGCCGGCGTTCGACGCGTCTGGCGAGACCGTCCTTTTCTACGTCGCCTCGCGTGGCCACCATGCCGACATCGGCGGCCGCACGCCTGGCTCGGCGCCTCCGGACAGTTCCCACATCGAGGAAGAAGGCGTCGTCATCGACAATTTCCTGCTGGTCGAGAACGGCCGCCTGCGGGAGCCGCAGTTGCGAGCCCTGCTCGGCACGGGCAAGTACCCGTGCCGGAATATCGAGCAGAATATTGCGGACCTGACGGCGCAGGTCGCGGCCAATGCGACCGGCGTCGCCGAACTGGGCAAGATGGTCGAGCACTACGGCATCGACGTCGTGAACGCCTACATGGAACACGTTCAGGACAACGCCGAGGAATGCGTTCGGCGGGTTATCGACCGCCTGCACGACGGCCGTTTCGACTATCCCATGGACGACGGCAGTGTCATCAAGGTTGCCATTTCGGTCGATCGGGCCGCACGCAGCGCGACGATCGACTTCAGCGGTTCGTCAGACCAGAACCCGGGCAACTACAATGCGCCCGTCTCGGTGTCGAAAGCCGCCGTTCTGTACGTCTTTCGCACCCTGGTCGACGATGACATCCCGCTCAATGAGGGCTGCTTCAAACCACTGCAGCTCGTGTTCCCGCATCCGTCCATGCTGAGCCCGGAATACCCGGCTGCGGTCATGGCCGGTAACGTCGAGGTATCGCAGGCCGTCACCAACGCGCTGTTCGGGGCGCTCGGCGTGCTCGCGGCGTCGCAGGGCACCATGAACAACCTTTTTTACGGCAACGCCGAGCACCAGAACTACGAGACTATCTGCGGTGGGACCGGGGCGGGCCCGGACCACGACGGAACCAGCGCTGTGCACAGCCACATGACCAACACGCGCATGACGGACCCCGAGGTCCTCGAGTCGAGATTCCCGGTGCGTAACGAGGAGTTCTCCATTCGCAGCGGTTCCGGTGGCGCGGGCCGGCATCGGGGCGGCGATGGCGTCACGCGCAAGCTGCGCTTCCTTGAGCCGATGACCGTAACCATGCTCACGTCACATCGGCGCGTTCCGCCGTTCGGGCTGAACGGCGGTCAACCGGGTGACTGTGGCCACAACCGGGTCGAGCGCTCGGACGGGACCGTCGATGACCTCCAGGGCAACGACGAGGCCTCGGTTCAACCCGGTGACACCATCGTCATAGACACCCCGGGCGGCGGCGGATTCGGCTCAGAATAGCTGCCAGAGCAGCACCAGCACGCAGATCCAGCTAACGGCGAACGAAAGCGTGCGCAGCCAGGGGACGCCGGCCGAGTAAACGAGATAGTGCACGAGGCGCGACCAGAAGTAGATGTTGCACGCCATGACCGTGGTCGCGTTGCTGATGCCGAGCGCATTGAGCATGAGCACCAGCGCGGCAAACATCACGAGGTTCTCGACCGCGTTGTAGTGCGCCTTCTTCATGCGCTCCGCCCAGGGCGCGAGCGGCTGCGGGTCGTCGGGATAACCGACCGCGTCCGTGAGTCCCCGCACCATGATCGTGTTCAGGATGTACGGTACCCACATGACCGCGGACAGCGTGATCACCCAGGTCAGGCTCATCAGTTCGTTTGTCATTGTTGTTCTCCTTCTTCGTTCCAGCGGTTAGCTGTTTCGTCAAAGTACTTGTGGCCATGGCGCGTCACGCAGAAACGCTGGCCGTCCGGCGCTTCCATGACGACCCAGGTGCGCACGGCCTCGACGCGCTTCGCGCCGAGTTTCTCGAGACGGCGCACTTCGGCCTCCACGTCATCCGACTCGATGTCGAGGTGGATACGGCTCGCGTGGCCGACCTTCTGCACCTCGACATAGGGCTCGCCATCGGGCGTGTCGAGCTTGATGTACTTGCCGTCCTCGGGCTCGCCAGCCTGGTAGCCAAGCGCCTGGCTCCAGAAATCGGCGGCGGTCCCGAGGTCGTCAGTCTTGCTGTCAATCATGAATCCGGCCAGTCGGCTGCGGTGCATTTTCAGTTCTCCCAGGTTCAGGCGGGACGTGTCAGGAAATCGCACACGTCCGCGTGTGGCACATCGGGTGGATAATCGGCAATCTCGAAGCCCAGCGCGCGGTAGCAACGATAGGCCGGCTCGTTTGCCCGGTACACGAACAGCGAGTACTCATTTCGCCGGTACAGATCCTTGCCGGTCACCATCAACATCTCGATCAGGCGGCGACCGATGCCGCGACCGCGGCGCTCGGGATCGACGACCAGTCGCGCCAGGTGAATTCGCTCTTCGCGGTCATAGAGCTGGCCGAAAGCAGCCAGCGAATCCTGCGCGTCGAACAGGCCGAATGACGCCATGCGCCCCCAGTCGATGTCCGCGAAAAACGACTCGCGAGTGAATGGATACCGAAACGACGGGCCGCCCCAGACGTTGACGTCTTCGAATGTCGGGAACCACTGCATCAGGGTGTCGATATCGGCTTCGACCACGGCGCGCAGGGTCCATTCGTCCCGATGCATCGCACCCCCCTCATCGCCAGGCTACGACCCGGTCATCGTCTCCGAAAAATAGCGGTCGAACGCGCGATGCACCGCCTCGGGTGATATCTCGAGCGCCTCCACGGCTTCGCTGAATTTCTCCATCTCGCTGACGTGTCGGCGGCCGTCGGCGGCGATGACTTTGAGCGCCATAACCGCGATGTCTTCCTTGTCCTGGTCGGACAGCGTGGGCGCCAGGTCGATAAGCGCCTGGCCAAGCTCCGGATTATCGGCCAGCTCGGACATCGCCCGGGTCAGCAGCTCCAGCGATTCGGAGCCTTCCATCTGGAAGTGCTCCTCGATCAGGTCGATCATCTTGGCGGACTCTTCGGGCTCGATCGCGCCGCTGCCGCGCGCGATGAAGATCAGCAGGGCTGCCACCAGGAAGCGCGAGTCGTACGTCATCGTTCCCTGGCTGGTCTCTACGATCAGGTGGGTCCCTTCCAGGCGCTTGGTTTTGATCGTGTCACTCATGGCTGGACGTTGTAGCGCTTTTTCATCAACTTGACCGACCTGTCGATCAGCTTCTCGAGGACCTTCTCGTCGACATCTTCGAGCTTGTTGATATACAGGCACGAGCGCCCGGTCTTGTACTTGCCGAGCTTTTTCATTTGCGTCTCGAATTCGTCGAACCCGGGGATGATATAAACGGCCAGGTTCTGCTTGCGCGGCGACAGACCCGTCAACATGAACTCGCCTTCGCGACCGCTCTCGTACCGATAGTGATATTTGCCGAAACCGACGATGCTCGGCCCCCACATGGTCGCCCGCTTGCCGGTGACGCGCCGCATCATGGCGAGCACTTTCTTCGCATCCGCCCGCCGCTTGGGGTTGTCGACGGAGTCGAGGAAATCGCCGACGCGCGCCTTTGTGGGCTGTGTCTTGTTTTCGGCCATGTCAGACCTCCCGGGTCTGCTGCACACTCATGATACCCCTAGTGCGAGGTCCCGAATAGCCGGTCTCCGGCATCCCCGAGGCCCGGCACGATGTACTTGTTCTCATCGAGTTTCTCGTCGATCGAGGCCGTGTAGATCGGCACGTCCGGGTGCGCCTCCTCCACGAGGCTCAGGCCCTCCTCGCAGGTGACGATGCAGATCACGACAATCTTGCCGGCACCTTCTTTCTTGAGCACGTCGATCGCAGCGGCCGTCGACCCGCCGGTCGCCAGCATCGGGTCGATCAGGATGCAGGTGCCACCCTTGACCTGAGGCGGAAAACGCTCGTAGTAGCTGACCGGCTGCTTGGTCTCCTCGTCTCGATACAGACCGATAAAACCGACCCGGGCCGTCGGCACGAGTTCGAGGATTCCCTCGAGCATGCCGACACCGGCCCGCAGTATGGGCACGACGACGATATCGGTGTCGATCTTGTGGCACTTTGCGATGGCCAGCGGCGTCTGGACATCCACCTCCTTCGTCTTGATGTGCTGGAGCGCCTCATAGCACAGGAACTGGGTGATCTCAGTCGCGAGTTCCCGAAAACGCTTGTGGCCGGTCTCGACGTCGCGAATGAGTGCGAGCTTGTGCTGCACGCAGGGGTGGTCGATTTGTACATGCATTGAGCAGTCTCCCTTATTCTTCTTCTGCACTGGCCCAGATGGCAAACTCGGTACCCCCGGGTTCGACGAAATGGAAACGCCGACCGCCCGGGAACTCGAAGATGTCCTGGCTGATTGTCGCACCGAGCTCCTGCACGCGCTCGTAGTCGCGTTCGAGATCTTCGCTGTAGAAAATCAGCAGCACGCCGCTCGCCGGCGCCTGCTCCGGGTTGCGCTGCAATCCGCCGTCGAGTCGACCGTCATTGAAGGAGCAGTAGTCCGGACCCCACTCCTGGAACTGCCAGCCGAACAGCTGCTCGAGAAATCCCCGCGTCTTGTCAATATCCGTCGCCGTTATCTCGACGTAGTCGATACGCCCTTCGCTTCTCATGTCAGTTCTCCCGCCGCGGTTGTTCGCGGTTTTCCGTACCCTGCCCCGGCGTTACGAACAGCATCGTCGTCGGCGCGTTGACCCTGGCCGTGTGCCAGGTGCCTTTGGGTACGATCACGAAGGAGCCGGGTTCGGTCAGCCTGACGGTCTCGTCGCCGCCCGGCAGCGCCAACGTCATTTCCGCATCGCCTGCCAGCAGGCAGACGAATTCGTCACCGTGTGGATGTACCTCCCAGGTCGGCCAGTCCTCGTCAAACGAAAAACTCGAAATCAGCGTGCGCCCCGCGAAATCGCCATAACGCTCGTCGATTTCGGCCCACAGGTTATCCGTCACGTCGACGGTGTCGGCCGCAAACTGCCGGTCGACCACGACAAACGTCGATGCGATGTCCTTGACGTGTTTCACTGGGCATGCGCCTCGATATTGGCCCTGAGCCTGCCGAGACTGTCGGCCGACCAGACTTGCTTCAGGTCGTAAAACTGCTCGAAAACCGGCACGTCGTCGGGCAGCGTCACGAAAGGCATTTTCGAGCGCGTCCAGATGTGCACATCCGGTGTGATGCTCGCCGGGTCATCGAGTGTCCCGCCGCGAACCCAGCGGCAGTCACCGGGCGAGACATGGTAGCGGCTCCAGAGGGCGGTGCCGCAGGCATCGCAGAACCACACCTCGCAGGGTTTGCCGCTTGCGCCGCCTTCAAGCAACACGGAGCGGAGTTCCCCGCTCAGCAGATTGACGTTGTCGGCCTCGGTCCAGATGTTGACTGCGAACGGCGCTCCGGATCCACGCTGGCAGTCCGTACAGTGACACGCGTGTGTGATCATGGGCGTGCCGTGCAGCTCGTAACGGCAGGCGCCACAGGCGCAGCCACCTTCAAGTATCGAGGTCATGTCCTATTGCCTTCAGGAAACCGGCTTTGTCGGCCGGGGAAATCATGATGCGCCGCCGCTTCCCGTAGCGGATGCTGAGTCGATCGAGAGACAGTGCTGGCGATGACAGCGGATTGCGGGTCGGCCTGACCGACGTGATCTCGTCGACAGGCACCTTCCAGCGGAACGGACCGGAGACGATTCGAATGATGCCGCGGTCTACCGTGTAGTGCGTACCCAGCAGTAACCAGACCATCAGCGCGGCGATGCCGATCATGGTCAGGATCAGGCTCGTGATCATGCCGGGCTCGCCGGCCTCGGAGATGGCGGCCGTAACGGCAACCACCTGCACGACGATGACGACGAGAATCAGGACCAGGATCCAGCGGTCGACCTTCGACTTGAATTTCTTCGCGGCCATCAGGCGAAGGTCTGGTTGACCCAGACGCCTATGAAGTGAGACAGGACGACGACCAGCACGGCGATGCCGAGGTGTTCGCCGATGATCAGCAGCGGCCGGGCGTTTTGCGCACGGGCCAGGAAATAGCTCAGCACGACGATTACGAACATACCCCAGATCAGCGACGCGACAACCGCCGTTTCCAGCGGCAGCAGCAGCAGGGGAACCGCGAAGCTTAGTGCGAATATGAACTTGTTCAGGAACGTCGAGATCGTCGCCGCCCAGACGTGTCCCGTCGTCGTATCCGGATCGGCCTCCTCGGCCAGGTGGATACCCAGCGCGTCGGACATGGCGTCGGCAATGGCGATAACGAAGATGCCGCCAAGCACAGCCGCCACCGATCCGGTGCCTGCATTGAGGCCGGTAATCAGACCGATCGTCGTGATCACGCCGGATGTCGCGCCAAAGTACAAGCCGGTCCGCGCGCCTTCGTTCCGGAAGATCTCCATTCAATTTTATCCGTTATTATTCAACGATTTACCATATATGCTGACGTCGTCATCGTCGTCAGGCATGCGGTGCATTCTCTCAAACTCGAAGCCTAATTTCCCGATCAGGCCGATCGATGCCGTGTTGTCAGGCGAGATGATCGCGATTAGCCGTTCGACGCCCAAAACCGTACCTGTGTGCTCAATGACGGCAGTCGCGGCCTCAAAGGCGTACCCACGCCCGCAGTAATCGGGGAGAGTCGCGTAGCCGATGTCCGGGACATCGAGGCTATCGCGCCGAAACAGGCCACAAATGCCGATAGCGTCCCCGGAATCCTTGAGTGTCATCCGGTAGGGACCGTAGCCGTACTCCTCGTAAAGGCGCAAGATTCCCTGGCTCATCGCGTCCTCCGCCTCGTCAATCGTGCGAATGCCGCGGTCGCCGACATGGCGAACGAATGCCGGATCGTTCCAGATCGCGAGCATGAGCCCGGCGTCAGCGAGCGTCATTTTGTGCAGCGTCAGGCGGTCGGTTTCGAGCACTAGTGCCAGAGCCCCAGGATCAGTCCGTAAAGGACAAACTGCCCGGTGTGATAGCCACCGTCGATCAGTAGCGCGCTCGTTGGCCGGTTCGCAAACTGGTAATTGATGCCGAAGCTGGCCGTCACGAAGAATATGCCGACGATCAGCGCGGTGTGCAGCGCCACGCGCAGGTCCGGCTGGGGACCGAGAATGTGAGCAAAGGCGAGCGCGGCAAGCAGTGCAAACGCAAAGCTCAGGCCGAAAACCCTGGCCGGGTGTCCCTGGCTCGAATTCTCGTCCCGGCCCATTGCCCGGTTCCACGGCTTCAGGAATACGGCCGGCGAGTACCAGATTCCACCGAGTATGAAGCTCGAAACAGCGGCGACGAATGCCGCGATGTAGTTAATGTCCATTGTCCCCCCTCCCCGTTGTTGTCAGGGCACGCCGTCGAAGAAATCGACGAGGCCCGTCTCCAGCGAGTACTCGGCACCGACGATGACCAGGCCTTCGTCGCGCTCGAGCCTCGCGATGATCTCTGACGCGTTGCGTAGTGTCTCGGCCGACGCGCGGACATTGGCACGCACAGCCTTTTCGACGATGTCGTCAGCATCCGCCTCACGATCGCTCGCCAGCGCAGCCTCCACCGACGGTCGAATGAACTCTGCTATCGCACCGATGTTTTCCGACACCTGCTCTTGCGGCGACTGCAGAGCATCGAGCGTTGCCCGCACGGCGCCACACTGCGAATGGCCGAGCACTACGACCAGTCGCGTCCCGAATTTCGAGCAGGCAAATTCCACGCTACCTACCAACGACGGCTGCACGACATTGCCGGCAACCCGCACGACGAACAGGTCTCCGATGCCCTGGTCGAAGACGATCTCGGCCGGGGCCCGCGAATCCGAGCAGCCGAGAACCACGGCAAACGGCTCCTGCCCGTCGACGAGTTCGCGTCGCCGCGCTTCGTTGCCGATACTGTGCTGCGACGCGTTTGCCGCGAAGCGGCTGTTACCCTCGCGCAGGCGTTCCAGCGCTTCCCGTGCCGCCATCATCAGCCGGTCATCTGCCAGCAGCTGTACAGGTACTGCTGCACGTTGCCGGTTGGCGTCGTATGTTCCTCGAGCTCATACGATTTCAGTTCGAAGTCTTCCTCGAGCAGTTCCGTCAGGGTCTCGATCGAGTAGCGCTGGACCTCGAGGCCGCTGCACCGATCCGGCCCTTCGGGGCCGTAAGTCGCCAGGATGAAATACCCGCCAGGCACCAGGGCCGCCCGCATCGTGTTGAGGTAGGTCTTCGCGCTGGTCTGATTGACGAGGAAATGGAAGACGGCGCGATCGTGCCAGATGTAGTAACGCCCTTTCGGTACCCATTCGAGCACGTCGGCCGAGATCCACTTGATGCTGGAAGCGGCGTCGCCAAGCCGCGCGCGAGACTCCGCGATGGCCGAGTTCGCGATGTCCATGACCGTGATATTGCTGTAATCGGAATTGCGGAGTACGTCGACCAGCGACGAGACGCCGGCGCCGACGTCGATAACCGGCGCTTCGGTCGGCACGCCCGTGGCGCGAATCATCTCGATGGACTTCGACGGCACGGTCTGGAACCACGACATCTCGGTCGGGCCCTTGGTTTCGTAGACGTGCTCCCAGTGCTCTTTCCTGGACACACTCATAATTGTGCCTCCGCGTTTCAGCCGAGCTTGCGTATTCCGATTGCCTCGCGTATTTCGGCCAGGTAGGGAACCGAAATTTCACGCGCCTTCTCGGCGCCTCTCTGCAATTCGGCCTCGACCACGCCCGGGTTGGCGATCAGGCGCTCGTATTCTTCGCGCGCCGGCCTGATCTGCTCGTTGATGTACTCGAACAGGACTTGCTTCATCTCGCCCCAGGCAATGCCCTCGGCATAGCGTTGCGCGACTTCCGCCGTCTCCGCCGGGGTCGCAAATGCTTTGTACATGTCAAACAACGTGCTGTCGGCCGTATCCTTCGGTTCGCCGGGCTCGAGGCTGTTGGTCTTGATCTTCATAATCAGCTTGCGCAGGCGCTTCTCGTCGGCAAACAGCGGGATCGTGTTGTTGTAGCTCTTGGACATCTTGCGGCCATCGAGTCCTTTTAGCACCGCCGTATCGTCGTCGATGACCGCTTCGGGAAGCACGAACAGCTCCTCGAAGTTGTGGTTGAATCGCTGCGCGATGTCGCGCGCCATCTCGACGTGCTGTTTCTGATCCTGCCCAACGGGAACCTTGGTCGACTTGAACATCAGGATGTCGGCCGCCATCAGGATCGGGTAGCTGTAAAGCGCCATCGTGATGCCCTTGTCGGGGTCGTTGTTGCCGCCCTCGACGTTGAGCTGGACCTGGGCCTTGTAGGAATGCGCGCGGTTCATGAGCCCCTTGGCCGTCATGCCGTGCAGTATCCAGGTAAGTTCGGGGATCTCGAGAATGTCGGACTGGCGGTAGAAGCACGCGTGCTCGGTATCCAGTCCAAGGGCCAGCCAGGACGCGGCAATCTCAAGCGTCGACTGCCCGATCCTGTCGGGGTCCTCATTCTTGGCGAGCGAGTGGTAGTCCGCGAGAAAATAGAAATGCTGCGTATCGAGGTCCTTGCTGGCCTCGATGCCCGGGCGAATCGCGCCGACATAGTTGCCGATATGCGGCGTCCCCGTGGTCGTGATCCCGGTGAGATAAATTTCCTGGCCCATACTGCTAATAGCCCGCCGCGTGGCCGTCCTTTCGCACTTCCGAGGCGCCATAGTACACGCCTTCGGCCTCATCCCACATGATTGCCTGGTAGCCGCCGAAGCCGTGGTCGCTGGGACCCAGTTTGTGCCCCATGGCCTCCAACTCGCGACGAGTCTCGTCGCTGAAGCCGGACTCGAGGTGCACGACGCCGCCGTCGGTCATCGTGCTGCCGGTCGGCTCGGACGAGCCCTTGTGGTTGACGCGGCCGGCATCGCCTGCCTCCTGCAGATTCATGCCGAAGTCGACCATGTTGACGATGATCTGTGCATGCCCCTGCGGCTGCATCGCGCCGCCCATGAGGCCAAAGCTCATCAGCGGCTTGCCGTCCTTCGTCACGAAAGCGGGGATGATCGTCTGGAACGGCCGCTTGCCCGGCTCGAGCACGTTGGCATGATCCGGGTCCAGCGAGAACAGGTCGGCCCGATTCTGCAGGACAAAACCAAGGTCACCCGGCGTCATGCCCGAACCCATGCCGTTGTAGTTGCTCTGGATCAGCGAAATCATGTTGCCGTCCTTGTCGGCAACCGTCATGTAGATCGTGTCGCCCTCCTGGAGCTTGATGTCGCCAGCCGGGACCTTGCGCGCCGCCTGGTCAGGCGAAATCAGCTTGCGCCTTTCGGCCGCGTACTCCTTCGAGATCAGCGTTTCAACCGGCACGTCGGCGAAGTCCATGTCAGCGTAATACCGGGCCCGGTCCTCGAACGCGAGCTTTTTGGCCTCGACCAGCGTGTGAACGTACTCGGCGCTACCGAACCCCATCGCCGCGATGTCGTAACCCTCGAGAATGTTGAGTATCTGCAGTGCAGCAATACCCTGGCTATTGGGCGGCAGCTCGTGCACGTCCCAGCCCCGGTAGTTCGTCGACACCGGTGCAATCCACTCGGACGTGTGCGCCGCAAGGTCTCCATAACGCAGCAGGCCACCTTGTTCGATCATGTAGGCATCGATGCGCCGCGCGATGTCGCCCTTGTAAAACGCGTCGCGTCCGCCTTTGGCAATGGCTTCGAGCGTGTCGGCGAGGCGCGGGTTGCGGAACACCTCTCCTTTCTTCGGCACCCTGCCTCGCGGCATGAACGTCTCGGCGAAGCCCGCGTGATGCCCGATGCGTTGCTCGTTGACGATGAACAGGCGCGCGATTTCCTCGGTAACCGGGAATCCCTCGCGGGCATAGCGGATAGCCGGCGCCAGCAACTCGCCCATCGGCACAGAGCCATAGCGACCGTGCAGTTCGAACCACCCGTCGACCGCGCCGGGCACGCTGACCGGCAGTGGCCCGTACTTCGGGATGTCGCGCATGCCGTTCTCGCGAAAATATTCCAGCGTCATCAGCGCGGGCGCGCGGCCCGATGCGTTAAGGCCCGTAAGTTCCTCGTTGTGTGCGTCCCAAACGATCGCGAACAGGTCGCCGCCGATGCCGTTGCCGGTCGGCTCCATCAGGCCCAGCGCCGCGTTGGCAGCGATGGCCGCGTCGATGGCGTTACCGCCCGCCTTGAGTACGTCTAGCGCGATCTGGGTCGTCAAAGGGTGGCTCGTCGCAGCCATACCGTTGCGGGCAATCACTTCCGATCGTGACGCAAACGGCAGGCCCGAATTGCGGTCATATCCAGGCATCGAATCGGCCTCAGCAGTGCATCCGGTCATCGAAATCGCCAGGCCTGCAAACAGGACTCTGAATTTCATCTTGGTTTCGGCTTTCCGGGAAAGGGCGCCCATAATGCCTAGATTATTGCCCGATTTAAACAAGGTATCATGCGCTGCATGGCTGACGATTACACCGATCGAAATCCGGAGCTGGCCCGCCTCTACGGCGCGCACGTCGCGACCCTCTGCGAACGTCACGATCGCGCGCTTGAAAACGCCGGGGCGGCGCATGCCGTGGTCTTTGCCGGTTGCCCCAAAACGGTATTCCTCGACGACCGCCAGTACCCGTTCAAGGCCAACGCGCATTTTGTGAGCTGGGTGCCGCTGGCGAACATTCCGCTGTCTTACATCGTCTATTCGCCCGGCCAGAAGCCGCGGCTGATTTACTACCTGCCACATGATTACTGGCACTCTGTGCCCGACGAACCCGCCGGTTACTGGACGTCCGAGTTCGACGTGCGCGTTGTGCACGACATAGACCAGGTTCCGGGGCTGCTGCCCGAGGCGCGGGACAAGTGCATCCTGATCGGCGAAGTCGACGACCCTGCCCATGCGTTTGGCATCGAGCGCATCAACCCGGCCGCTGCGGTCAATATCCTGCATTACGCGCGGGGCATAAAAACCGCTTAT
>JAAUXZ010029109.1_pt1 | contig 17137 bp, 12 predicted proteins | sample 7278131 | NCBI WGS metagenome assembly JAAUXZ01 (sample SAMN14350119, study PRJNA611818) | marine sediment metagenome | isolation source: surface marine sediment (3m) | place: French Polynesia: Moorea | collected 2018-08 | reverse complement strand
CGATTCGCATGGGCTTCAACATTGCCTGGATGGCCCCTGAGTTCTCCGAGGTGAAGCAGGGCGATGTCATCGCGCGCTTCGACGACGTCCAGATTCGTCTCGATCGCGAGGCAACCGCGCTCAACGTCGCCAGGTCGGAGTTCAAGCTGGCCAACACCGAGCGCACCAGCGATCTCGAGCTGACCCGCATCGGCCACGAGTCGCTGCGCGTCGAAGGAGAACGCGAAATCACGGAGAGTTTCGAAGACGTCGACGAGCGGTTGTTCAGCCGCAACGAGATCATCGACGCGCTGTCCGATCTCGAGTACCTGGGCGTAGAAGCAGAGTTTCTCGACTGGCAGTTCGATACGTTCGATCAGCGCACGCAGGCCGAGCAAAACATGATTGCGGCCGAGCGCCAGGGCGAAGCGTCCAAACTCGAGAAACAGGACACGGCACTCAGCATGATGCAGCTGCGGTCGCCGGCCGACGGGACGTTTGTCTATGCGCGCACGCCGTGGGGCGAGAAGCTCGGCAAGGGCAAGACCGTGTACCCGGGCCGGCCGCTGGGTCTGCTGCCGATCCGTGGCAAGGTCCAGGCGCGACTGTTCGTGCCCGAGAACGACGCCGTCGGCCTTGCGGAAGGCCAGCTGGTGAGGCTGCGGCTCGACGCTGCGACCGAGCGCGAGTTTACGGCGCGGGTGCTGTCGGTGTCGCCGGTGGCGAGTCCGCGCAACCGCACGGACCCGCAGAAGTTCTTTACGGTCGAGGCCAGCATCGACGAGGTCGACATCGACCTGATGCGCGTGGGCAACCGGATTCGTGCAGAGATCATCACGGGCCGTGTGGACGACGGTTTCGTCGTGCCGGCGCACGCTGTGCATGGCGACGTTAGTGAGGCCTGGGTATACGTCGTGCGCGGCCAGCGCAGCGAGCGCCGTGACGTCACGGTGGGCCGGCGCAGTCCGGACCGCGTGGAGATTACGGACGGTGTGAGCCGTGGCGATCGCATCAGCCTGGTGCTGCCGGCCGATGCGACCTGATGGACCAACGCCTCGCCAACCTCTCCCTCGACGTGCGCCAGGCGCTGGGCCAGCTCGCCCATCATCGCCTGCGCACGGCGCTGACCCTGCTGGGCATGGTGTTCGGAGTAGGTGCCGTGATCGCCATGCTGGCCGTGAGCGAGGGCGGCAAGCGCCAGGCGCTCGAACTGATCGAAGGCATGGGACTCAGGAACATCATTGTCGAAGCGCGCGACCTGGACAGCCAGTCGCTCAAAGACGTGCGCAAGTACTCGGCCGGACTATCGATCCGCGACGCCGAATCGATCGGCGCGACCCTGCCATTCGTCGAGGGCTGGGCCGGTAGCCGGGAGTTTCGCACCTGGACGCTGTTCAGCCGCGAGGGCCAGAGCCGCGCGAGCGTCTTTGCGGTCAGCCCCGGCTACTTTGCTTTAACAAGTCTCGAGGCCGCCCGGGGTGAGTTGTTCGACGACTCGGCCGACCGCTCTTTTGCGCAGGTTGCCGTCATCGGCAGCGAGGCGGCGCGTGACCTGTTTCCCAACGGCGATGCCATCGGCAAGCACATCAAGGTCAATCACCTCTGGCTCGAGGTCGTCGGCGTGCTCCGCGACCGGCAGCTCGCCGACAACGAATTCGAGGGTCGCGAAATCGGTGGCGAAGCCAACCACGTATACCTGCCGCTGCTCACGGGGCTGACCCGGCTGAAAAAGGAAGAACTCAGCGCCGAGCTCGACCAGCTGAAGCTCCGGCTCGAGGCCAATATCCGGCCCGTGCAGGCGGCCCAGGCCGTGGATGCACTCTTGTCGCGGCGCCACGGCGAGCAGAACGACTACGAGGTTACCGTTCCGGCGCGCCTGCTTGCCCAGCACCAGCAGACGCAGCGCATTTTTACGATCGTGATGTCCGCGGTCGCCGGTATTTCACTGCTAGTTGGCGGCATCGGCATCATGAACATCATGCTGGCCAGCGTGCTCGAGCGTAAATCGGAGATCGGCCTGCTGCGCGCGGTCGGCGCCCGCGAAGTCGACATCGTCCGCCAGTTCCTGGTGGAGGCAACGGTCATCGCCCTGATCGGCGCGGGCATCGGCGTGCTGCTCGGCATCGTGCTCGCCTACACGATCGCAACATTCGCGGGTTGGGCCGTGGCGTGGTCACTGCTCGTCATCGTACTGGCCGTGCTCGTCTGCGTCGGCATTGCGGTCGGCTTTGGCGTCTACCCGGCGCTCTCGGCGGCGCGCCTCGACCCCGTGCAGGCGCTGCAGTCGGAATAGACACCTCGCTCAGGCTGCGTCTGTTGCCAGCACTTTCCGGAAGCTGTAATACAGCATCGGGATCACGACCAGCGTCAGCAGTGTCGAGATCAGGATGCCGAAGATCAGCGAGATCGCGAGCCCGTTGAAGATCGGGTCATCCAGGATGAAGAAGCCGCCCATCATGGCCGCGATCGCGGTTAGCACGATCGGCTTGGCGCGCACGCTGGCAGCGCGGACCACGGCCGCATCGAGCGACTTGCCGGCTTTCTGCTCCTCCATGATGAAGTCCACGAGCAGGATCGAGTTGCGCACGATGATGCCGGCGAGTGCGATCATGCCGATCATCGACGTCGCCGTGAAGTTCGCGCCGAGCAGGGCGTGACCGGGCATCACGCCGATGATCGTCAGCGGGATTGGCGCCATGATGATCAGCGGCAGCAGGTAAGAGCGGAACTGCGCGACGACCAGCAGGTAAATCAGTATCAGGCCGACCGAGTAGGCGATGCCCATGTCGCGGAACGTCTCGTAGGTGATCTGCCACTCGCCGTCCCACTTCAGCGAGAAGTAGTGCGTGCTCTCGGGCTGGCTGATGTAACGCTGCTCGACGGCGAAGCTGCCGTCGCCAAGCGTGTCGATCTCTCCGGCCATGTCGAACATGCCGTACAGCGGGCTGTCGAGGTCGCCGGCCATGTCGCCCATGACCATCACGACCGGCAGCAGGTCCTTGTGATACACGGCGTCGTCCCAGCTCTTCTCGCGCACGCTGGCGATCTCCGAGATCGGCACGCGTTGCCCGGTGCGGCTGCGCACCTCGAGCGCGAGTAGCGCCTGCAGGTCCGACTTGGATGCGACCGGTACTTCGAGCCGGACCGGGATCGGGTAACGCTCGCGCGCCTGGTGCACATAGGTCACGTCCTGGCCGTCGAGCGCCATCCCCAGGATGGTCGCGACGCTCTGCTGCGATACGCCGAGCAGTGCGGCGCGCTGCCGGTCGACCTCGATCACGAGACGCGTCGCGTCGGATTCCACGGTGCTGTCGATGTCGACGATGTCGGGCGTGTTCGAGAACAGCGTCCGCAGTTCGCGGCCGAGCTGCTTTTGCGCCTCGTAGTCGGGGCCGTATATCTCGGCGACGATCGGCGAGATGACGGGCGGGCCGGGCGGCACCTCGACGACTTTGACCGCCGCGTTGTTGCGTTGCGCGACAGGCCGCAGCAGTGCGCGCACGTCGCGCGCAATGTCGTGGCTCGAGCGGTCGCGGTCACCCTTGTCGACGAGGTTGACCTGGATGTCACCGACGTTGCCGCCGGAGCGCAGGTAGTACTGGCGCACGAGACCGTTGAAATTGATCGGTGCCGCCGTGCCGGCATACACCTGGTAATCGGTGACTTCGGGCACGGTTTCGATGACGGCCGCGAGTTCGTCCAGGACCCGCCCGGTTTCCTCGATAGCGGTGCCCTCCGGCATGTCCACGATGACCTGGAACTCGGACTTGTTGTCGAACGGCAGCATTTTGAGCACGACGAGCTGCATTACGACCAGGGCCATGGCGAGTACGATAACGGCGGACAACCCGCCATACAGCAGCGTGCGCGCCCGCTTGCCGGTTTCCGGGTCGAGAAACGGGCGCATGGTCTTTTCGAACAGGCGATGCAGCCACGAGTCCTCGGCATCGTCTTCGTGATGCACGGGCGCATTGGCCAGCAAGCGATGGCTGAGCCACGGGGTCAGCACGAGCGCCACGGCCAGCGAGATCAACATACCGGTGCTGGCATTGATCGGGATCGGGCTCATATACGGGCCCATCAGGCCGGAGACGAAAGCCATCGGCAGCAGCGCCGCGATGACCGTAAACGTGGCCAGGATCGTGGGGCCGCCGACTTCGTCGACGGCCGGCGGGATGATCTGCCCGATCTCGCCCTCGCGCAGGCTGCGGTGCCGGTGGATGTTCTCCACCACGACAATCGCGTCGTCGACGAGAATACCGATGGCGAAGATCAGCGCGAACAGCGATACGCGATTGATCGTGAAGCCCCATGCCCAGGACGCAAACAACGTGGCCGCGAGCGTCACGATGACCGCGGCGCCGACAATGATGGCTTCGCGCCAGCCAAGCGCGAGCCAGGCCAGGATAATCACCGACAGCGTTGCGAACGTGAGCTTCTGGATCAACTTTTTCGCCTTGTCGTCGGCGGTCTGCCCGTAGTTGCGAGTGATCGTGACGTTGACGCCTTCCGGGATGACCGTTTCCTGCAACTGGGCGAGGCGTTCTTCAATCGCGTTTGCGATTCGCGTGGCGTTCATGCCCGGCTTCTTGGCGATTGCGATCGTTACCGACGGTGCGTGCGCGACGGCGTCGAGGCCGATCTGCGCGGCAGCGGGACCGCTCGCAAACCACGTGTACTGTTCCGGCGTATCGGCGCCGAGGCGAACGTCGGCGACGTCACTGAGGTAAACCGGCCGACCGTCGAACAGACCGACGACCATCGAAGCGACGTCCTGTTCGCTGCTCAGGAAGGTACCGGCCTGGACCGGCACTTCGACGTTGTTCGATAACAGTGAGCCCGCGTGAGTGACGACGTTGCTCGACGCCAGAGCGTTGCCGAGGTCTTCAACCGTCAGGCCGAAACCTGCCACGCGCTCCGGATCGAGCTGCACATGGACGATATTCTGTGCGCCGCCGATGGTATACACGTCACGCGTACCTACGACGCGCTTGATCTCGGCTTCGAGCGAGTGCGCGACCTTGAGCAACTCGTGAGTGCCGCGCTCGGGGTCCTCGGTCCACAACGTGGCCGCGACGATGGGCACGTCGTCGATGCCTTTCGGTTTGACGAGCGGAGGCAGGATACCGACGCCCTGCGGCTGCCAGTCCTGGTTGGAGTAGATCGCGTTGTACAGTCGTACGAGCGCTTCGGTGCGCGGCTCACCGACCTCGAATTGCACGGTCAGCACGGCCATGCCGGGCCGCGACATCGAATAGGTGTGCTTGACGCCGCCGATCTCCGACAGCACCTGCTCCATCGGGATGGCGACGAGGTTTTCCACTTCTGTCGTGCTGGCTCCGGGGAACGCCACGAATACGTTGGCGAGCGTCACATCGATCTGAGGTTCTTCTTCCCGCGGCGTGATGCCCCCCGCAAACAGCCCCATGAGCAACGCGGTGACCGCCAGCAGCGGCGTTAGCGCGTTGTTCTGGAAACGCCGCGCAATGCCGCCGGAAAAACCGAGTCTGTCACTCATCGCTGTCCGCGCTCCGGGCTTTCAGGTAGATGGCGGCGTTAACCGGGTCGGTCGCGATACGCTCGCCGGGACGCAGCCCGGCCAGGATTTCGGCGCGATCGCCGTAGGCGCCGCCGACCCGCACCTGTCGCAGCCGCACACGATCTGCGTCGTCCACGACGTAAACGCCCGTGACCTCGCTGCGGCGAATCAGCGCGCTGTCGGGAATCAGCAAGCGCTGCGACTCGCCGACGATGAACGCCACCTTGACGAACATGCCTGGGTAAAGGTCGAACTGCCCGGACGGCAGGTCGAGGCGCACCCGAAACGTGTTACTCGCGCTGTGCGCATACGGGAAGATCGTGACGTTGTCGGCCTGGATGCGACCCTGGCCGGTTACGATGTAAGCCGTCAGGTGCTCGCGTACATCGGCGGCGACCTGCTGTGGCAAATCGACGACGACGCGCAACGTCTCGAGGGACAGCCCGCTCATGAGCGGCTGGCCAATACCGACGGTTTCACCCACCTGCACGTGGCGCTCGGTGACGATGCCGGCATAAGGCGCACGCACCAGCGTGTACTCGACCTGCTGCTGGGCGGTTTCCTCGGCCGAACGCGCGGCGGTGACGCGGGCGTTTGCCGCCTCGCGCGAGGCCAGGGCCTGGTCGTACTCGCGCTTTGACGCGGAGCCGGACTCGAACAGGCCCTGCACCCGCTCGAAGTCCTCGTCGGCCTGCTTCTGCCGAGCGACGGCCTCGGCAAGCGCGGCGCTGGCCTGGCGCAGCGCCGACTGCTGCTCGACGTCGGTGAAACGTACGATAGCGCTGCCCGGTTCCACGTAGTCATCGACATCGTAGTAGACCTGGGCGATGCGACCAGACGTCTGCGCCGACATCGTTGCCTGGTTTACGGCTTCGACCGTGCCGTCGAGCAGCCGCTCGACGGGCGCAGTGTCCTTGCGGACCGTGGTCGTGCCGAACGGTAGCTCGTCGGCTTGCGCCGGCAGCACGAAAGCAGCGAGTGCGAGCATCGGTACGCGTCGTCGCGGTTGTCGAAAAAAAGTGTTCATCATCTATGCATCCACGGTTTGCGGTGGGCAGTAAAGCGCCTGCAGGGTTTCGAGAATGGCGCGGGCTTCATTGCCTGCCAGCGAGTAGTAAAGGGTTTGCGCATCGCGACGCGTTTGCACGAGGCCTTCGCGACGCAGCACGCCGAGGTGCTGGTAGATTGTCGATTGCGGCGCGTCGAGTAGTTCCGTCAGGTCGTTGACGGAGCGCTCGCAGTCAACGAGCTGGCACAGGATGACCAGTCGCTTCTCGTTGCTGAGAGCGCTCAGCACGGAGCTCGCCTTGCTCGCCTGCTCCTGCATTGCCCGGGTGTCGATCTTGACGGCCATCAGAGCGCTCCAATCGAACGCGCCAGCCGCAGCTTGGCGAGGTCGACCTCGAAACGGGCGTTGTCGAGATTGCTCATGCTTTGCTCACGCAGGGCTTCGGCATCGAGCACCTCGGTATTCGTGCTGGCGCCGGCCTCGTAGCGATTGCGGACGACGCGCAGGTTTTCCGCGGACTGGTCCACGGCGCTCCTCGCAACCTGCAGCCGGCTCTCGGCCTCGCCGCGATCGTTCCATGCCCGCCGCACCTGCAGATCGACCATCGACTGGACGTCCGCGCGGTTGTGCCCGACCGCAGCGGCTTTACGCTCGATCGCATGCGACTGCTTGCGAGCCTGGCCGCCGTCGAACAGGTTCCAGTTCAACGAGACGCCGGCCATCCAGAACTCGTCCTCGGTCAGGAACTCGTTCTCCAGGTACATGTAACCCCCGGTCAAGGCGAGTTGCGGCCGTGCGCTGGCGCGGACGCTGTCCGCCTGGCTGCGCAGCGCCTGTTGCTGCGCGTCGAGCGCACGCAGTTCGCTGCGATCGCCGCGCGCCCGGGCCATCAGCTCGTCGAGGGTCGCGGCGGCCGGAATGAACTCGTCGATAGTCAGCTCTGGATCGAGCGCGACGGCAGCTGTCAGCGGCCTGCCAAGGAAGCGGTTGTAGGCGGCCCTGGCGTAGTCGAGGTGGTTCGTGGCTTGCAGCAGGCGTTGCTCGGCGTTGGCGAGAGTGACGCTGGCCGCCAGGTAATCGTTTTGCGGCACGTCTCCGAATTCGTAGCGGCTGCGGGCGTTTTCGGTATGCGACCGCAGTGATGTCACGTAGGACTCGGCGACGGCAACAGCACGCTCCGCGCGCAGCACGCCGACGTAGTGTTCGGCGACACCGAGCTTGATGTCCTGGATTACGGCGATGAGCTGGTCGTCGGCGGCCGCAGCGCCGAATTCTGCCGCGTCAATGCGCGCGTTTACACCGCCGCCGTAGTAGATCGGAACCTGCACCTGCACGCCTGCGCTCAGGTAGTCATCGCCCTTGAAGATCGGGTCTGTCGTGACAGGGCCGAGCTCGAATCCTGGCGCTGAATCGAACCGGGTGTAACCACTAGTAAGACCGAGCTGCGGTAATCGCGCGCCGCGCGCCTGCTCGAGCTCATAGTCCGCGGCGTCGCGCATGGCTCCGGCCACCTCGATCTGGCGGTGTGAAGCGAGCGCGTCGGCCCAGGCTCCTTCCAGCGTTTCCGCGAGAACGGAGCCCGGCAGGGCGAAAGTCGTTAGCAACAGCAGCCTCGTCAATTTCATGGTTTTCGTCCGCACACGGTTACTCGGGCATTCAGGGCAAGAGATTGTATATCGTAATATTACGATAAACAAATATAATCCACAGCCCGCATGAATGCTGGGTTTTCTGGCGCAACCGCGGTAGCCAAGGACCCGTTTTGAGCGCAAGATGGCGCTATTCGAAACCCCGGGGAATCCACCTATGCAGACAATCCTGATCATCGGCTGCGGCGCAATTGCGGAAGCGGTTGTGCGTTACCTGGCCGGCAACGATGAGGTCGCGGTGGCCGCGGCGATCATCGAGCCGGGAACCGAGGCGCAGGCGCGCGAAGTTTTTGGCGACGACGTGGCGATGGGGCACGGCATCGACGACATCGGCGCCGCCGTTGATCTTGCCGTCGACTGCGCAGGCCACCCGGCCCTGCGCCAGCACGGTGCGGCGATCTTGTCGCGGGGCGTCGATCTCGTCACGGTGTCGTCAGGCGCACTGGCTGACGCGAACTTGTTTGATGAACTAACGACAGCGGCCCGACAAGGGGGATCGCAGCTGCGCGTCGTATCAGGCGCCATCGGCGCGCTGGACGTGCTGGCATCGGCCGCAACGGGAGACCTGGCGATCGTGACCTACCGCGGCCGCAAGCCACCTCGGGGCTGGCGCGGCTCCCCGGCTGAGGACAAGCTCGATCTTGACGCGCTCAGCGAGCCGGCCGTGCACTTTTCCGGCAGCGCACGTGACGCCGCGCTCGAGTATCCGAAGAACGCGAACGTTGCTGCTTCAGTGGCACTGGCAGGTATCGGGCTGGACGAGACGACCGTCGAGCTGATCGCCGACCCGGGCGTCGAGAGCAATATCCACGAAGTCATTGCCGAGGGCGACTTCGGGCGCTTCGAATTTCGAGTCGAGGGCAGATCACTGCCCGATAATCCGCGCTCGTCAGCCCTTGCGGCAATGAGCGTGGTGCGTGAGATAATCAGGACATCATCGCCCATCGTCATCTAGCGCCGCCACGCCGCGGCCGAGGACAACTCAACCATGGCCAAGCTGTCTGCATTCAACTTCCGGGATTGGATCGACGAACACCGCCACCTGCTCAAGCCGCCCGTCGGCAACAAGCAAATCTGGGAAGACGCTGACATGATGGCGTTCGTCGTCGGCGGCCCGAACCAGCGAACCGACTATCACGACGACCCGGTCGAGGAGTTCTTCTACCAGCTCGAAGGCGACATGGTGCTGAAGATTCACGACGACGGTGAGTTCTACGATGTCGTCATTCGCGAAGGCGATGTCTTTTTCCTGCCCAAGCACGTGCGGCACTCGCCGCAGCGGCCGCAGGAAGGCAGCGTCGGCCTCGTTATCGAACCCAAGCGACCCGAAGGCCTCAAGGACGCGTTCGAATGGTACTGCTTCGAGTGCGGCAGCCTCGTCCATCGCGTCGAAGTACTGTTGAAATCGATCGTTCACGATCTGCCGCCGCTGTACCAGGCGTTTTATGACGACGACCGGGCGCGGACCTGTCCATCGTGCGGCGCGCTGCACCCCGGCAAGGACGTGCCGGACGGCTGGGTGTCGATTCCGCCACAAGACAAGGCATAGCGTGCGCTACGAACCGACACTCGAATTCGCGCGCGAGTGCGACGCGGCCGACCCGCTCGGCGCCTATCGCGAGCGATTCCATTTCCCGGACCTCGGCACGCGCGAGATGGCGTACTTCTCGGGCCATTCGCTGGGCCTGCAACCGAAGACCGTGCGGGCAGCCGTCGAGCTCGAGCTCGACGAGTGGGCGAAGTACGGGGTCGAGGGCCATTTCCATTCGACCAATCCCTGGCTTAGCTATCACGAACTGCTGACGCCGCCGATGGCGGAGCTGGTTGGCGGCCGTGAGTCCGAAGTGGTCTGCATGAACTCGCTGACGACGAACATCCACCTGCTGTTCGTGTCTTTCTATCGGCCGACCACCGAGCGCTACAAGATCATTGCCGAAGCCAAGATGTTCCCGTCGGACCGCTACCTGCTCGAGACCCAGGCGCAGTTCCATGGCTTCGAACCCGACGACGCAATCATCGAAATTTCCCCGCCCGACGGCGAGTTCCTGATTCGCGAAGAAGACATACTCGCGGCGATCGAGCAGCATGCCGACGAGCTCGCGATGGTGTTTTTCGGCGGCGTCAATTACTTCACCGGGCAGCTGTTCGACATGCCGAAGCTGACCGGCGCGGCGCATGCCGCCGGTGCGATCGCGGCGTTCGATCTGGCGCATGCAGCGGGCAACGTGCCGCTGGCGTTGCACGACTGGGACGTCGACTTTGCAGCGTGGTGCTCCTACAAGTATCTCAATTCGAGCCCGGGCAACGTGGGCGGCATCTTCGTCCACGAGCGACACGGCCGCCGCTTCGACCTGCCCCGCTTCGGCGGCTGGTGGGGTCACGACAAGGCCACACGCTTCCAGATGCAGCCCGGCTTCCAGCCCATGGAGGGCGCCGAAGGCTGGCAGCTCAGTAACGTGCCCATACTCGGCATGGCGGCGATGAAAGCGTCGCTGGAGCTGTTTGCCGAGGCCGGCATGCCGGCGTTGCGCGCAAAGAGCGAGAAGCTGACGGGTTATCTCGAGTACACGGTCGATCAGCTCTCGGCCGACTATCCGGACGCGGGCATCGGCGTCATCACGCCACGCGACGCTGCGCAGCGCGGCTGCCAGCTGTCGATCAATTGTTCTGGCCGCGAACGCGAGCTGTACGACGACATGCTGGCCCTCGGGGTCATTGCCGACTTCCGCGAGCCGTGCATCATTCGCATGGCTCCCGTTCCTTTGTACAACTCGTTTGAAGACGTGCACACGTTCGGACGAGTGATGCGCGAACTGCTCGCGCAGGGGTAAGCAAGATGACGAGAGGCACTTTCACGATTGCGGGCGGCGGCCCGGTGGGTTCACTGCTCGCAATTGTGCTCGCGCGGCACGGCTACCGCGTCGGTCTCTACGAGGGCCGGCCCGACTCGCGTTTGACCAACATCTACCAGGGCCGCTCCATCAATATTGCGTTATCGGATCGCGGCTGGCACTCGTTGCAGCAGATCGGCATCGGGCCAGACGCCAAGGACCAGGCCATCCCGATGTACCACCGCGCGATCCACGACGTCGACGGCGCGCTGAGCGAGATCCCGTACGGTAAAGAGGACCAGGCCATCTGGTCAGTCTCGCGCGGCGGCATCAACCAGCAGCTGCTCGATATCGCCGAGGGTGAATCCGACGTGGAGACCTTCTTCGAGCACCGCCTCGTCGACGTGGACTTCGAGTCGGCGGCAGCCGTGTTCAGGCTTGGCGACACCGAGGTCACAGTTGAAGCCGATTTCCTGTTCGGCGCCGATGGCGCCAGTTCACGGGTTCGCCGGCTCGCTCACGACTTGCCGCGCTTCAGCTACAGCCAGAACTACATGCCGCAGAGCTACATCGAGCTCAATATTCCGGCAAACGCGGACGGTTCGCACCGGCTTGAAAAGAACGCGCTGCACATCTGGCCGCGCAAGGACTTCATGCTCATCGCGCTGCCGAATCCCGACGGCACGTTCACCTGTACGTTATTCATGAATCACTCGGGCGATCCCTCGTTCGAGTCGCTGCAGGAGCGCGCCGACGTCGAGCGTTTTTTCGAGGACAACTTCGGTGACGCCATGGATCATCTCGAGGATCCGGTTGACACGTTCATGGCCAAAACGGCGTCACCGCTATTCCTCGTGCAGGTGTTTCCGTGGTCGTTCAATAACAAGGTCGGGCTGATCGGCGATGCCGCGCACGCGATTGTGCCGTTCTACGGCCAGGGCATGAACTGCGGCTTCGAGGACTGTGCGGAGCTGAACCGGCTAATCGCGACCCACGATCACGACTGGACGAAAATCTTTCCGGCCTACGAAAACGCCCGCAAGCCCAACGGCGATGCAATCGCCGAGCTCTCGAAACGTAACTTCGTCGAGATGAGCGACCTGTCCGGCGACAAGCGCTTCCAGCTGCAGAAAAAGATCGAGGCGAAGTTCCACGAGGCGCACCCTGAACTCTGGACGCCGCTGTATTCGATGGTGACGTTTTCGCCGGAAGTGCCGTACGCCGAGGCGCTGCGGGTTGGCGACGAGCAGAAAGCCGTCATGGACCGGATCATGCAGCTGCCCGATATCGAGAACACCTGGAACGAACAACACGTCATGGAGCAGCTTCACGAGCTGGCGACCGCGACGTTCGGAGATCGGCAATGAGTGATCAACCGCAGAACTACCGGGAGCTCGAGAAGAGCATCCACACGGATCTCGAGGACCGGCTGACTTACGGCAAGTACCTGCGCCTGGACGACATCCTCAACGCGCAGGACCGGCTGTCGGAAGAGCACGACGAGATGCTGTTCATCATCATTCACCAGGCCAGCGAGCTATGGCTGAAGCTGGCCGGGCACGAGGTCGAGGCGGCCATTCGCAACGTCGAGGAGCACGACTTCCGGCATGCGTTCAAGGTGATCGCACGCGTCAAGCTGATACTCACGCAGCTCACGCAGTCCTGGTCGATCCTGTCCACGATGACGCCGGTCGACTACCTCAAGTTCCGCGACAAGCTGGGGCCGGCGTCGGGGTTCCAGTCCTATTCCTATCGCAAGCTCGAATTCCTGCTCGGCAACAAGAATAAGCGGCTGGTCGAAGTACATCGCCACGATCCCGACGTCTACGAAGAGCTCAAGGCCGTGCTCGAGGCGCCCAGCTTGTACGACGTCGTGCTGCGCAAGCTGGCCGGCGACGGCTTCGCGATCGACCCGGGCAAACTGGAGCGCGATTTCAGCGAACCCTACGAGCGCGACGAATCGGTGCAGGCCGCGTGGTTCGCGATTTATCGCGATCCCGAAAAATATTTCGAACTGTACGAGCTGGCCGAGAAGCTGGTGGACATCGAGGACGCGTTCCAGAACTGGCGTTTCAAGCACATGTACACGGTGCAGCGCATCATCGGCAGTCGGCCGGGGACGGGCGGCTCATCGGGCGTGCCGTTCCTCAAGAAGGCGATAGAAACGAGCTTCTTCCCGGAACTGTTCGCGATCCGCACGGACCTCTAGACGATCTCCAGGCTGTGCGAGATGTTCTTCGTGATCATGTAGTTGTGCAGTCCCTCGGTGCCGCCCTCGCGGCCGAAGCCACTCGACTTCACACCGCCGAAGGGCGTCTCGGGCAGTGACGCCTCGAGCGTGTTGATCGACACGTTGCCCGCCTCGATGCCCTCGATCATGCGATCGACGTAATCGGCCCGGTTGGTGAAGCCGTAGGCAGCAAGACCGTACGGCACCGAGTTAGCCATCGCGATGCCTTCGTCCAGCGACGCGACCGGATTGATGATGGCCAGCGGCCCGAACGGTTCGACCTGCATGACCTGCGCCGCGTCCGGCACGTTGGCCAGCACCGTCGGTTCGAAGAAGTAACCTCTTTCGCCCAGCTTCTTGCCGCCGGTCCTGAGTTCGGCGCCCTGGGCGACCGCGTCTTCGACCAGTTCGGCGAGCGCGGCCGGCCGGCGTTCGTTCGCAAGCGGGCCCATTTCGATGCCCGCATCCATGCCGTTGCCCACGACGGTTGCGGCGGCGCGGCGCACGAAGATGTCGGTGTACTCGTCGAAAATGCTCTCATGAACGAAGAACCGGGTCGGCGAGGTGCAGACCTGGCCCGCATTGAGCATCTTGCGAACGGCGCCGCTGATCGCCGCGGCCTCGACGTCGGTATCTTCGCAGACGATCACTGGCGCATGGCCGCCGAGTTCCATGAGCACCGGGGTCATGTGCTGGGCGGCCAGTGTCGTCAAGTGGGTGCCAACCGTGGTTGAACCTGTGAACGCCACGAGGCGCACGGCATCCTGGCGAATCAGGTGGTCCGAGATCTCGGCCGGCTCACCGAACACGAGGTTGAGCACGCCCGGCGGCAGGCCCGCGTCGTGCAGCGCGCGCGCAATATGCAGCGCGCCGGCCGGGGTTTCCTCGGCCGCCTTGAGGATGATCGAACAGCCCGCCGCGATCGCGCCCGCCACCTTGCGGCAGGGCTGGCTCATCGGGAAGTTCCAGGGCGAGAACGCCGCCACGACGCCGATCGGCTGATGGTGCACGATATAGCGCACGCCCGGGGCACTCGGTATGACGCGACCGTAAGTGCGCGTCGCCTCGCCCGCGTCCCACTCGAAAAACTCACAGCCGCGGATCACCTCGAGCATTGCCTGCGGGAGCGGCTTGCCGTGTTCGGCCGTGATCGCAAGCGCAATCTCTTCCTGGCGCTCGCGCATCAGTGCGGCGGCCTTCATCAGTACCTTGGCGCGTTCGATGGGTGCGACCTGGCGCCAGGTCGCAAAGCCCTTCTCGGCCGCAGCGAGCGCGTCGTCGAGGTCGGCAATACCAGCCCGTGGCAGTCGGCCAATTTCCTCCTCGGTTGCCGGGTTGAGCACCGGCAGGTCGCTGGCGCACTGGCGCCACTCGCCGTCGATGTAGAGATGCAGTTCCGGGTAAGTACTCATAGGAGCAGTCGGGTAGGATAGGGTGGCGTGATTATAAGAGAGGTGTACGGCCATTAACTACTCGAAGCTGGACGCAAAGGACTACGCACGCGACAACATGCGCGGCATCTGGGCCGCGGCGCTCAACCCGTTCAACGACGACCTGTCGCTCGACGAGGCCGGCCTGCGCGCCAATATTCGTCACTGGATCGACGACCTGGACATCAAGGGCCTGTTCATCGCCGGCAAGCAGGGCGAGTTCTTTTCGATGAGCCTGGACGAGCGTAAGCGCAATTTCGAGATCGCGGTTGAGGAGTGTGATGGCAAAGCAGGCGTAATCGTGTCGGTGTCGGACCAGAACTTCGACACGGTCAGGGAGCTGGCGCGGCACGCTGAGGGCTGCGGCGCCGACTACATTGTCGTGCACGCGCCGGTGCTGAGCTTTGTGCACGAGCGCGGCGAAGTCCTCTACCAGTATTACAAGGCGCTGTGCGACGAGCTGGATATCGGCATCGCTATGTGGAGCCATCCGGACTCCGGCTACCTGATGCAGCCCGAGGAGTGTGCGCGCATCGCGAAGCTGCCCAACATCGTCGCCATCAAGTACTCGGTGCCGCGCGAGATGTACGTGAAGCTGACTCACATGGTCGGCGACACGATCCAGGTGTCGACGTCGCTCGAGGATGACTGGCTCGACAACATCGAGGAACTCGGCTGGCAGCTGTACCTGTGCTCGTCGCCGCCGTATCACCTGCAGACAAAGAACGACAGGCGCATGCACGATTACACGCAGCTCGCCTTCGCGGGCAAGTTCGAAGAAGCGCGCAAGGTCCGCGACAGTCTCGACCCCGTGCGCCAGGCAATGGCGAGCACCAAGCCGGCTGACAAGCCGCAGGCATTCGGCAAGTACTGGCAGGAACTGCTCGGTCAGGTCGGGGGGCGTGTACGACCGCCGATGCTCGAATTGACCGATGCGGAAAAAGCGGCGATCCGGGAAGCGTTCGAGAGCTGTGGGCTGCAATTATAGACACGCGCCCGTCATGCAAAGACGCTAGACTGACCGCAAAATAAATCCGACTCATCGGGGAACAATAATGAAAGAGCGATTGATCACAGGATTGGCGGCATTGCTGCTGGCAAGCGCCGCCGGCGCCCAGGAGACCAATCTTTATTGGGGCGACACGCACCTGCACTCGTCGTACTCACCCGATGCGTACCTGATGCAGAATCGATCAGCCGACCCGGACACGGCTTATCGCTACGCCAAGGGCTACCCGGTCATCCACCCGTATCACCGGTCGCGCATCCAGATCGAGACCCCGCTCGACTTCCTGGTGCTGTCGGACCACGGTGAGTTCATGGGCGTTATTCCGATGTTGTTCCAGGGCGACGAGCGGGTGGGCAATACCGAGACCGGCAAACGCTACCTGGAATGGATCGAGCAGGGGCGCGAGATCGAGATGTTCGGCGAGCTCATCGCGCAAGTGAACAAGGTCGTGCCGCCAAACCCCGACCTCAACAATCCCGAGATCAACGCTTTTGTCTGGGGCGAGATCATGGCGGCCGCGGATCGCAATTACGAGCCGGGCAAGTTCACGGCGTTCATGGGCTGGGAGTGGTCGTCGACCCCGCAGGGCCAGAACCTGCACCGCGTCGTTGTGATGCGCGGCAGCAAGGAAAACGGGGAGACCTTCATTCCTTACACGTCGCTCGACAGTGATCGACCTGAAGACCTTTGGGCGTGGCTCAGTGAGACCGCCGAGAAAGCGGACACGGATTTCCTGGCCATCCCGCACAATTCGAATATCTCGGGTGGCCTGATGTTCCCGCTCGTCGACAGTGACGGCAATGGCGTTGATACCGATTACGCCAAACTGCGCATGCGCTGGGAGCCGATTGTCGAAATGACGCAGATCAAGGGCGACTCGGAAACGCATCCCCGGCTCTCGCCGAATGACGAGTTTGCCGACTACGAAACTTACGAACACCTGATCGCCGTCGAGGGTGTCGAGGCGCCGAGCATGTTTGGGGAAGGCTACCTCAGCTCTTTGAGTGCGAAAGACCGCGAGTTCATCGAGACCCAGGAGCAGCGTGTCCTCGACAACGGCGACTACGCGCGCACGGCGCTGATGCGAGGCCTCGCGATCGAGGATCGCATCGGCGTGAACCCGTACAAGTTCGGCATGATCGGCTCAACCGATTCGCACACGGCAATGGCCTCGGCCGAGGAGGACAACTTCCACGGCAAGATGGCCATCGATTCCACGCCCGATACGAAAAGCGAGGAGGTCATTCCGGGCACGCCGGGCTGGGACATGGGCGCCGCCGGCCTCGCGGCCGTGTGGGCGACCGAAAACACGCGCGACGGAATTTTCGACGCGATGAAACGCAAGGAGGCATACGCGACGACCGGGCCGCGCATCGAACTGCGTTTCTTCGGCGGCTGGGACTTCCGCAATCGTGATGCGAGAGCGCGGGACATCGCCGGCGTCGGCTACGACAAGGGCGT
>JAAUXZ010049925.1_pt1 | contig 17154 bp, 18 predicted proteins | sample 7278131 | NCBI WGS metagenome assembly JAAUXZ01 (sample SAMN14350119, study PRJNA611818) | marine sediment metagenome | isolation source: surface marine sediment (3m) | place: French Polynesia: Moorea | collected 2018-08 | reverse complement strand
TAACCTGTCACTTTCAATGCGCTCACCACCAGGTCGGGTCCCTGGGCAAACACCGACTGGCTGGTGAGTGCAAAAAAGAAAATTAGGGCAATCGACATCAGTAGCCGATGCCAGAACATCCTCATCGGCGCCAGTGCGAAATCCTGGTCAACGCTTCTTTGGTTTAATACAGCGTGGGTTTTCTGGTTATTGTCAACCATGTTAGCCTCCTGCCTCGGTTGGGCACAATATGTGTAGGTAGAATTAACGCAAAACTCTTCTCTGAGGATGCATAGTTACTTTTAAATGTGTTTAAAAGTGGCTTCAGTATGAGGGCGGGACACAATCCGGTTGGTGATCTGTTTTACAAAAAGAAAGTGAAGAATTACCCAAACAGAGGTTTATTATCGTTCTGTTCAGGTTCTGGTTGGCGGGATCTCGACCGAAGCAGGCAGTGGCAACAGCATGCACTGCACTTGAGCCCACAACGACCAGGCCGGGAACAATGGACCCGTGACTAGCCGGTGCAGATCGAAAAGCTGTTACGGGAGAATAGTCGTACGCATGAAAATGGCTGCAGCCTTTACCACTGCGCAGGCAATTTTTTCTGCACCACGTAATGCTGGTTGTCGGGCAAGATATATTCTCCTTTCTCCAGGTCCTTGAGGATCTTGCTGACCATTTCCCTGGACGATCCAATCATGCTGGCAATCTCACGATGGGTGAATTTCGGTACCACGGTTAAGCCCTCATGCTGTAGCGCGTATTTTTCCAGGATATGCACCAGCCGACCATAGACATCGGACAAAGCAATATTAGTCAAATCACCGGTGGTTTCCCGCACCATGTTGGCGAGAGATTTCATCAACACCAGCGAGACATGCGGGTTTTTCTGCAGGTAGGCCATATAACTCGTCTTGCTGATGACAAATGTGGAACTGTCAGTCAATGACATGACACTAGCCGAGCGCGGGAATTCACCGAACAGCGCCAACTCACCGAAGCTATCGCCTTCGCGCAGGATCTTCAGGGTCAGTTCACGGCCATTTTCATCCCCGATGACGACCTTCAGTTTGCCCTCTCGCACAATATACAGTGAATCGGTTTCATCGCCCTGGTGGATAACCAGGGTGTTTTTTTTGAATTTGCGGATGGTGGCGAGACTGGCAAAGCTGGCCAGTTCCTCTTCGTCGAGGGCATTATAGGGCGACACATCTTTCAGTTGAGTCAGCATTTTCTATCCCTAAAAACTCGCTCTGAAATGCCAATTTACTCCTATTTCCTGGTAAAACCCATCATTTAATTTTACCTGCGCCGCAAGACCTGACCGTCCCGGTCCGCTGGACCAGCCAGAGTCAGCAGAGAAATCTGGTGCAGTAAACCATTTCCTGGCAATCAGATGAAAATCTGAATTCTCCAATTGCTATACTGTGGCCGGAATTTCGATCTGCCTATCCAGGGATAGAAAATCGACAACATTGCCAATGAACGCCTCGAACAAAGACCTAATCCACGCGGTTCCCACCAATATCATCACCGGCTTTTTGGGGGTGGGGAAAACCTCTGCCATCCTGCATCTGCTACAAAGCAAACCCGGGGACGAGCGTTGGGCGATACTGGTCAATGAATTTGGCGAAATCGGCGTCGATGGCAGCCTGATTGCTGGACAATCGACCGAAGAGTCGGGGGTGTTTATTCGGGAGGTGCCCGGTGGCTGCATGTGCTGTGTTGCCGGGGTACCGATGCAGGTTGCGTTGAACCAGTTACTGTCCAGGGCACGGCCTGAGCGGTTATTGATCGAACCCACCGGGCTCGGTCATCCCACCGAGGTGTTGAGGGTGCTGTCCGATGAGTATTACCAGGATGTATTGTCGATTCAGAAAATCATCACCCTGGTGGATGCGCGCCAGCTGTCCGATCTTCGCTACACCGAACACGAAACCTTCAACCAGCAGATCGCGATTGCGGATGTCATCGTCGGCAATAAGCGGGATCTTTACCGGCAAGCCGATTACCGTAAATTGGAACAATACGTTCACCAACACGGATTGGCCCAGGTCAGCATCCTGACGACCCAACAGGGCGCGATCGATATCGCCTACCTGGCCGGGGCCAGCGGGGCCATTGCGTCAGCCCCTGATGCGCATCAGCACCACGACGATCATACCCATGATCATGACCATGATCATGCATCGGTGCTGGATGACATCCCGATTCCTGCCGATGGTTATGTGCAGGCGATCAACCGCGGGGAAGGCTTTGCCAGCGTTGGCTGGCGGTTTGCCCCGGACCAGGTGTTTTGCCGGGAGAAATTATTTGCGGTGTTGATCAGCCTCGATGCCGAACGGGTGAAGGGCGTATTCATTACCGATCAGGGTAAGTTTGGTTACAACATCGCGGGTGTATCCATCACCGAGACCGAACTAACTGAGTGCGATGAGAGCCGTATCGAAATCATTTCAACCCAACTCAGCGATGAATGGGGAAGGCAATTGCTGGAGTGTGTGCTCTAGGGTTGTTATTGAAGGAAATAATGGGACACAAAAGCGACACAGTAAATCAAGATCTGCTACCGACCCTGAGACGACCTTAACGTCGTGAATCACTCGTTATGAAAAGCCGCGGCTTTTCAAAATCGAGTGTATTCGATTGTTATGCAGTTCTTCTCTTCAGAAAAACGACTGCACTGCCTTTCCATCCACAGTATCAACAACAACCTTGGATGACTCAAGCCAGCCGATCTGCCCCTCGGAATTGCATACACAAATCATCGCGTATTGTCCCTCGTCAGTATCGGCCATGAGGTCGCCAAAGAACCAGTTTGGCTTCTTGGATTGGTACGCTCCGAATCCGCTGCCGAGGAGCACGTATTTCTCTCCACTTTCCGTATGCTTTACGATTGTCGCCATATCATTATCCTTTCTGCATAACAGTTAAATAGGCAGACTCTTCGTTTATTGAGATAGGAAGAATTTGCCTATCTCAATAACCAGATTTCTAAATCAGGGCCAGTAAACTACCCGAAACCCTCAATTGAGTTGAGTTTGCACTAGAATATTACCCCTGAATCGAGAACATATCTAACTGCAAAAGGAGGAACGGCTGCTTTTGGAACTAAGCCGCCTATTGCACTGCATAATCTAGACGTCAGTTTCCGACCCATTGCAGCTGTTCAAGTATTAGGCCTCCAACAACTACACACTAGCTGCCACTCGCTTGCCTATACCCGTTGAGCACTTGACGCTATAGTAACAACATGGGTTACATAGCGACTTATTTTGCCCTTCGGGTAGCGGATATTGCTACAGAGGGCCTCGTAGACAAGCAGACTCGCCATGCAGAATTGTGTCGAGTGGCAGGCATTGATTCGGGCGGCAAGTCGACGCAAAAGAAAATGATCACCGATACAGCCTTTTTTGGCTTGCTGGAACACGTTGTACGGGAATTCGAGAATGGCTACACCATTGCTGTTCGTGTCGGATCAACGATGCGATGTGATGACTATGGTGCTTTCGGGTTAGCGTTTAAAACGGCCCGAGACCTTTCAGGATCATTCCAGCGAGTTGAGCGCTACGGCAAAGTTGTCACCAGCATTGCAAACTACAGCGTCACAATCGGTAACCAATCAGCCTTTATGGCGGTTAAAAAAGATCCAAATAGTCGACAGGGATTATTGTTAACCAATGAACTCGCCGTGGCCGCCGCGACAGCGCTGTGTAGAGAGGTCAGCAGCCAGGCTTTTTCTCCTGCGGCAATACATTTTTCTCACGAGGGACCACCAGACCCCTCATTTCACGAGGACTATTTTCAGAGTCCGGTGTATTTTGATTCTGACCGGAACGGTCTCGAGATTTCCAATGACATGCTCTTTGCGGGTAATCGGCTCGGTGATCAAGCTGTCTCCGAGTTTTTCGATACTCACCTCGAGACTGAATTAGCTGAACTGGTTGATGATAGTCGTATCGATCAACGTGTAGCGAGGCAAGTTACGCAAACACTCAGTCAGGGCGTTCCTTCAATTTCTGATATAGCCCGGCAGTTAGGCATGAGTAGTCGGACCTTGCAGCGCCGACTCGCAGATGAAGGATTGGTTTACCAGGAATTGGTCGATGCAACACGCCGTGATCTGGCGGTTCGCTTATTGGCAAAGCACGAGTATAGCCTGGCAGAGATTGCCTTCCTAACTGGCTACGCCGAGCAAAGCACTTTCACCCGGGCCTTCAAGCGGTGGCACGGTCAGACTCCAACCGGCTTCAGACGCTCTTTACATTAAGGCTTAATGCTTAGGCTCCAAGATTGGCATGAGATGCTAAAAACTTGTCATGGCCTGCCAATATTTCATTTAGGCTAGTTCGTATTATTTGATCTCCGATTAAATCAGAAGGAGATCAGCCATGAAGTCACAACCAATTCTTATCACCGCGGCCAACGGTAAGACCGGCTCACGAATAGCCAAGTTACTTGAAGATGGAGGGCAACAAGTACGTCGTGGTTCCCGCCGCTCTGAAACACCATTCGACTGGCAAAACCCGGCCACATGGGAATCAGCTTTAGATGAGGCACAAGCAGCCTACATTTGCTATTACCCTGATTTTGCCTTCCCAGGTGCACTAGACACCCTGGCTGCCTTTGCAGCAGCGGCGAAATCCGCGGGAGTTAACCGGCTAGCGATGATTACAGGTCGAGGAGAACGCCATGCTCAACTTGCGGAAGAAATCATCTTAAATTCCGGGGTACCGGCAACTATTCTGCGTTCTGCCTGGTTTGCGCAAAACTTCTCAGAGGGATCACTCCATTTACCTGTAATGGATGGTGTGATTCCTATGCCTGGCGATGGCATTGGAGAGCCGATCGTCGATCTGGACGACTTTGCCGAGGTTGCGGTAAAGGTGCTAACAGAATCTGGCCATGAGGGTCAGATTTACGAAATCACCGGCCCACGAGTTATCACTTTTGCCGAAGTTGCATCGATTCTCACGGAAACTCTCGGTCGTCATATCGAATATATCCCAATTACATTCGAGGCGTTTCATGCAGAGCTGGAACGTGCCACAGATGCCCAATATGCAGATATCGTAACGAGTATCGCCAGGGAGACCTTTGACGGCCGCAACGCTCGGCTCTCTGATGGCGTGGAACGCGTACTGAACCGTCCCCCCAGAGACTTTACCGACTTTGCCCTGAAGGCAGCCCAATCCGGCTGTTGGACTGTTGCTGCCTAATTCTTTTATTTATTTTTTCGTTAGGAGAAGAAACCATGATGATGACTAAATTTCAAAAAATCGTTCTTGGGCTGGCCGGCTTTACTGCTTTTGCGATTGGCTCTTTTATAACACTTGCACCTTACGCATTTTATGCCAGCTACGGCATCGCTCTGGATAGTGACCCAAATTTGTTGAGTGAACTGCGTGGACCAGGCGCCAATCTTGCTGCATTGGGAGCCGTTGTAATGGCAGGTTTATTTGTGAGGTCTCTTACCAATATCTCGATTGCGATTGCCCTGGTCATTTTTCTCGCTTTCCCGGTGGGTCGCATTATCGGTATCGTTGCTGATGGTATGCCATCCGAAAGTGTATTGGCCGCTCTGGCCATCGAGGTAATAGTCGGAATGTTACTTTTGGTAGCTTTTGGGAAGCGCTCTGAGCCTAGTACACTTGCTAAACCTGCGAGTTATTAAGCCGTATATTATCTGTGCCGCTTGAGCGGAAACGGCCCTTATACGGGTCGTTTCCTCTCCACTTTAGACGATGCGCTTTCACATTCAATTTATCACAGCGGTTAAATGAATGACTTCCAAAAAAGTATTGATTGTCTATGCATCCGGATTTGGTTCTACAGTTGATGTGGCTGAAGTGATGGCAGAGGAACTCCGCTCATTGGATATGGAAGTTGAAGTGCAGTCTGCTGATATTGCACGAGCACCTCAAGTAGATGAAGCCGTAATTATTGGCAGCGCGATTCGATATGACCGATGGTTACCGACTGCACAACAATATCTTAAACGGCATCAGGAAATACTTGCTGAAAATCCGGTTGCATACTTTTATAGCTGTCTCGCTCTTGCAGCAGCTTCATCTCTCTCTACAGACGATGAGCAAATTTATGATTCAAAACTACTGAATTTGAACTCACGCATAAATCCTATGATGATCGGGGGTTTTGCAGGGGCACTCAAGTACAAGTTAATGCCCTGGTATTTCCGTTTGATCCTGGGTGCAATAGCCAAGTCAAAAGGTTTCACCGGGGAAGATTATCGAGATTGGAAAGCGATAAGGAACTGGATCAGGCAATTTGCTAGCCGACTATAGAAAAACAGCAGTGTCCACCCATGCCACAAGTCAGGCTATTGCGCAGCACGAATTCAATGGCAGCTTCCGACCTAGTTGCGATCATTTGGCCAGGACCTGTTCTCGTGAGATAGAACGCTGCCAGGCTTCAATACCTCATAAGCCTGGCGGCAGCATCCGATGGGTCAATTAATAGACCAGGACCTGGTAACCGTCGGCCATCAGGTCAGCAATACTGGGCAGACCGCTGGTGCCAGGCAGGGCATTACCGGTGAGCAACTCAAAGCCTGAATTTTTAACGTCTTCTGCGGCACCGAATGCGTCGGAACAGGCACTGGAGGCACCGTCGATCTTGTCCCTGAGACCTTCAAATAATTCATGCACAGGGTGATCGGCCTTGCTCAGTTCGGCCAGCCAGCGCGTGCCCGTACCAATGAACTGGATTCTTACTTCTTCATTTTTCTGTTTCAGGTCATGGGCGACTGCCAGGCCGTTAAAGACACGACCAAGTGCTTCCTCGGTGCCTGATTTCGGATCTGAGTGAATGAGAATAGCTACTTTCATGGTTAATATTCCTCTTTGGTTATTGGGTTTGTTGGACAGCCCACATGATACAAGCTTGTAGGGTGAAGGAATACAAGCCAGGAATAAATAGCCAAACAGTAGTGTTATTGTTTTTCTTTACTGATCCCGGATTGATCGATCTCTTGGGCAAAGTCGGCGACTTGTTCCCAATCGGTAAATTCATAGGCTTTGCTGGTATCGGTTGGACCTTTAGTGATCCACATAATCAGTTGGATTATCGAGCGCTCCCAGAAATTGTATATCGGGTAATTAACTTTTCCGGCAAAGGTTGCTAGATGCTGAGGTTTCCAGTCAATCTGCTTGAGGAATCTTTGCAGATAGGGATTGGTTTGCGGGGTGTTGCGATTGGGTTTGCGCGCGACTGCGCTGACTGAGAAAAATGCATTGGTTTTCGCGTTCAGCACCTGATGATGCGTTTTGATAAACTGGAAAACCTCCTGCGCATGCGTGCCATAGCGGATGGCTGCGCCGATGATGATCTTGTCATAATCATCCAGAGTGCTGCTTGCCGGTTGTTCTACCGGCTGCAAAGCAACCTGATTGTCAGCTGCCAGATGCTGCTGGATTTTTTTGCAGACTTCCAGGGTATGACCATCGTTGGTCGAATAGATAATCAGGATGTTGGCCATGCGTCGAGTATCACGGAAAAAAGCGGGTAAGCGTTGGATTTCTTGAAGCTCGGTAACAGGATAAGGATACGGGTATCGAAATCAAGAAAGCAGATGATGCATTTTAAACAATTGACTGCAAATTCAGGTAGGCTTATATCTTAACGCCAGCTTGATCCAAGTTTATGAAGCAAAACTATTCCAGGTTATTTGTTGTGTTGCTTTTGCTGCTATTGCAACCAACAAGCGGACTATGCTCTGATCCTGTCAGGCAGGTTTCTGCGTCAGATGAAGTGGCAGCAATTGCCGGGCTGATCGATGATTCAAGTGAGGCTTTTGCAGATACAGACTCGGCAAATCTGGATGGCCTGTTACAACGAATCGGTGATGCCCGGCTGGTTTTACTCGGAGAATCATCCCATGGCACCGCTGAGTTCTACGACATGCGTGCCCGAATCACCCGCGAGTTGATCGAGAAAAAAGGCTTCTCTGTCATCGCCATCGAGGGTGACTTGCAGGACGCCAGGCGGATCGACGCCTATATTCAGGGTTTCGCTGCAGCCCCGGTGATCAAAAATCGGGCTCATGCGGGGTTTCCTGCATGGATGTGGAACAATCATAGTTTCAATAAATTTCTTCACGGGTTGAGAGCCTATAACCAATCGTTGAATCGTAACGCAAAACCCGTTCGCTTTTACGGGCTGGATATCTACAACCTATACGGTGCCATCGATGCGGTCTTGAACGATCTGTTGGATATAGACTCACGGCTGGCTGATTTCGCGCGGCGTGCCTATAGCTGTCTGGATCGGTGGCAGGACGATCCAGCGCAATACGGCAGTGACATCAGGACCCTGGGCTTTGCCGGCTGTCAGCAGCAAACGAGTTCGGTGCTGCGCGCATTGCTCGATTACGGCAGCAGCTATCCGCAAAGGGCAACACAAGCATACTTCCACCTGCTGCAAAGCGCCCGCCTGGTCGTCAATGCAGAGCGATACTATCGCACCCAGGATTACACCGGGGATGGATGGAACCAGCGCGAGCAGCACATGTTCGAAAGCCTGTTGGAAATCCTCAAATACCAGGGCACCAAACAAAAGGTGGTGATCTGGGCGCATAATTTACACGTGGGTGATGCTCGCTTCACCCATATGTATGCCCGTGGTGATATCTCGTTAGGCCAGCGCTTGCGGGAAGCCTTCGCTGACAAGACTTATCTTATCGGCTTCGGCACTTATCAAGGAACGGTCGGCGCAGCTGCTGAATGGGGAGGAAGCATGCAGGTCATGCAGGTACCCGCAGCCAGGCGGGATAGCTATGAACAGATTTTTCACCGGGTAAAGGTACAGAATTTCCTGCTGCCATTACGTCATACGATGAATCCTCAGTTAAACAAAAAACTAAGACACAAACGGCTGCTGCGTTCAATTGGTGTCATATTCGATCCGACTGAAACCCAGAAAAACTATACCCAGACCATCCTGCCGCTGCAGTTCGATGAATACATCTGGTTTGACAAAACCCGGGCCGTCGCAACCACCGGAAGATGAGCTGCTATGCGTTAATCCACAACAATTTGGGGGATTTACTCACTGGCCGTGAATGATTCAGAAATAAAAAAGGCTACCGCAGTACGGTAGCCTTCGAGTTAATTTGGAAGAAAGGCTGTTGAGATCAGCGGTCTTACCGGACTTGATCAAGCGACAGGCCTCTCAGCCCGGCATCAAATCCCGGTTCCTCCAATAATCTCAGCTTTCTCAAATATCTCTCTAGACACTAGATCACCCCCTTTAAGTAGTTTCAGACGAGGACGAGAATGCCATATTATTCGGATCTGTCAATACTGTATTGACCATCGGTCCCCGGTTGATAGGGCTCCGGGCAATCACTAGTATAGCGAGGCCATGTTGTCACATCTCTCAGCACGACTCGAGTATCGCCGAACTTTGGACCCACTCTGAGCAACCAGAATGATTGAGCCAATATTCGACCGGAATGCCCGTTATCCCATCATCGTGCAGCGTAGCATGCTGATGCTTCCAATGTACGTGGTGATGACGGCACGCATTCGTGGCAGACTGAATCCTGCAAGCCTGTCCAATGCCCTCGAGCAGCTACGAGAACGTCATTTCCTGCTTGGCACCCGAGTGACGTTTGAACCAGATGGCACCGCCTTTTTGCTACGCGAGGGAACTCCCGCGTTCGCTTTGGACGAGATAACCGCGACCGATGAGCACCACTGGGAGCGAGTTGTTCGAGAGCATCTTGCTACCCCCTTCGATCTGGAGCAAGGTCCTCTCGCGCGGTTCTCACTTATACAGTCCGAGTCTTTTTCTCAACTAATCGTGTGTGCGCACCACGTGATATGTGACGGAATCTCACTGGGTTTTTTGATCCGCGATATCCTCACGATCTGCGGAGGACAGGATAGCGCGCTGGAGGGGCTGCCGATGCCACCCCGGGTCACCCAGCAAACGACGACTATGCCGCTGAAGATCAATGGATTGCGACGCTGGCTCATCTCTAAAATCCGCAAAGCCTGGGACAAGAAAAACATCCATTTCGACCGGGAGCAACATGCAAGCATGTTGCAGCGCTATTTTCAGATCAATGATGAAATACAGCTTGGCTCGGTTGAGTTGTCCCAGGCAGAAACCAGTCACCTGGTGTCCAGATGCCGGGCAGAACAAGTCACCGTCAATTCGGCTATCTGGGCGGCGTTGCTGGACGCCCAGCACAAAACCCTGCCGCGCAGGAAAATCCACGCTACCGCAGGTCTGGCCCGAAACCTAAGGCCCTTCATGCGTCCCGAGGTGACAGATGACTTTGGATTTTTCGCCGCCTCCATGACTTTCCAACTACCCTTCAAGCCGGATACAACTTTCTGGAGCATGGCACGTCACGTGCACCAACACATTCGTCGTCGCCTCGATGCGGAAAATCCTTTCCAGTTGCTGATCATGGAACTGGTGCACCCAACCCTGGCCGATTCACTTTACTTCCAGAAGCTGGGTTTCATTGATCAGCGACTATCCCGCAAGATGCTGAAACTGGCCCACTGGCATAAGCTTTACTACGGCTGCGCGATCACCAATGTCGGCCGCCTTGACATGCCTGAGCATTTCGGCCCATTAACCCTGGAAGCTGTCCACGGTCCCATCGTCTACTCGGATGTAAACGAGAAGACCATCGGCACTGCCACGGTCGCCAATCGGCTGACGATTTCGATGACCAGCAACGGTCACCAGGTCTCGACGCAGGACGCAGCGGAAATCCTCTCCCGCATGCGTAAAAACCTCATAGACAACTGCACTGTGAAGTTAAACTGAACAGGCCAACGATTTGTTAAGCATTTCAGTTACCAAGAAAATTGACTATCTCCTGTGCGGCCCTGGCGGCTCCGTCAATCTCGTCCTGTTCCTGTTTCAGTCGTTGCATGTTGTTTCGATAACTATCGTCGGTCACGATCTTCTCGAGAGCTGAGGCGAGGTTCTTTTTCGTTAATTCCGATTTCCACAACATGAGTCCGGCACCACGTTTCCTGACCAGGGCCACGTTGCCTGCCTGTTCCTGATGCATCGGGATGCCGACGATTGGGGTGGCTGAATGAATGGCTGTCTGCACGGTACCCGCGCCGCCGTGGGTAATCGCGATATCCGCCATCGGGTTAACCAGATGCGCCGGCACATGTGGCTGGATCAGTACTTGCCCGGAGGGATCTTTTTCACCCTCGTTTAGAATCGTGGTAGTCAAGATCAAGGCCCGCAGGTCGAGGTCACGCACGATATCGATCATCGAACGCAGCACCTCGGGTGAGCCTGAAACACCCATCGCGCAATACAGTTTGGTGCCGGACGTAGCAAAGTGTTCAGATACTTGTTCGGATACCTCACCGGGCAGCCGGGCGTAGCAGGCCCCGCCATAGCGATACCTGGGTGTTTTGTGAAAGTATTCGGGATGAGCAGGTCGGTAATCTTCCAGTTCTTCTGGAGTTATGCCCAATATCGACGGTGTATCCATCACCAGGGTCAGATCCCCGGCCACGAAATCAAGCGTGCTTTTGTATTCTGGCAAGCCCAGTTCCGCTGCCAGCTGGTTAAAGGGATGAATCCAGAAACGCGACTTCGGTAGCAACCAATTGACCAGCCTATCCATTGGCAAATGGTGCAACAGACGTGCGATACCAGGGCCGGCAAGCGCCGGTGCGAACTCGGCCAGCTTTTTGTCGAAAAAAGGTGCGATGAAGCTACCTGGTTGTTGCACGATAATCGGAATCCCCACCACCTGCACCGACAGATAAGACGGCAGATTCCAGCCGATCAGTACGGCATCCGCATTGACCTGCTTCAGGGCATCGACTTCAGCCGCCACATAGGCTTTGAGTTCTTCGTAGGTAAAAAAGCTGGCCTTTAGTGACTTACTGCCCTCACCCCGATTGTATTTGATGTATTCGTCGTAGCGCTCCGGCGTCATGGTCGGTGTAATGGAAACCACCTCAAATCCCTCGTCGCGCACTATCGACTCATAGGGCCCGCCATGACTAAAAAATATTACTTCCTGTTCCAGTGCACGAAGGTTTTTGCCGATCTCGATCAAGCGGGAAACTTCTGAGAGATAGTAAAAGTGCGGGAAACAAACGATCTTCATGGTTAATCCAAAAGTCTCGATAAGGCGATAGATCTCTGCTCACAAGGAATAAAGGCAGTAATTAATCTAATGACATTACACCCGATAAAAAAGCAGCGCAATGAAACTGGAGGTGTAATTGATTTCGATCTACGTGTGTTATCGGTAAAAGAACCGATTACAGTTATGTACAGCCCGGAAGTCAGGAAACGTTCCTTGGCTGCCTTTCTGGTTTTTCAATCGAGTCTGACCCTATCGATTACTACTATCGATTATTTCGTTACCTGACGCTTTTACTCTCTAGCATTTACATATTTATCCTGGTACAAATCATCGATATTGTCCCAGAGACTCATCAGACCTGGACTGAACTCTCGATTCTCGAACCGCCTGCACAGATTATCGGCCAAAGCAATTACGTCAGGTTTATCCAGAGGAAATTTAGGTTGCGTTTTTTCCCGGTACTTAGCGGTATGTAGCATTTTATAAAAAAAGCCAGTGATCTTAGATGCTTCATTTGGATGATTTTCAAGCTGGTACTCCAGGTAATCCCAGATATATTGCCCATGATGATTAACATTACCGATAGCTCCACAGAATCTCGGGTTGTAAGCGGAAATCATATGACTACATATAAGTCGTATATCGGGACCGAGCATGAGGTCTGATGGGTTTTTTTGCGCCCTGATTTCTTCCGGGTTTTTTGATGGATACAGCGTACGAAAAACACTCTCTTCCCTTCCGCCCATTAGACCGTATTGTGGATCGAATTCACTATTCCCGATCGCACGGTAATATTCATTGAAGCTCGAACGTGATGCTTCAATATCGCCCTTGTCGGCCTTGTCAAATAGGATGTGAAAGTAGTCAAGATTGTTTTCCGGGTAGTACCAGACCTGGAATAACAGAGTGACATCGTTATACGACAGGGAGTAACCATACAAGTACTTATCGGGTTTGTATGTTTTAACTATGTCACCCGTCAGGTACAACTCCCTATGCTGGCTATGCAAAGATCTACTGATATAGGTTTTCAGAAGTGTAAGAACCTGTTTGACCTTAGCCCACTCATCCTTACGTGTTTTCATGAACTCCTTATCGTCTGATTTCCAGGCTGTAATGCCGTTGTCGGGCCAATTGATTTTTCTTTTCATGGAGTTATTTCATTTACATAAAGTGTCCCTCTTGAGGTGTGTATAGCAAATTTCGAATAAATTTAATTAACAATTCGTTAGATTTTTCACTCTAACCATTTTTGATAATTTGGGTCCGCTTATGGCACCAAGCGGTCTAACACACTGCAAAACGTTGACGGCAGCACACGAGCCAAAGCCACTATATGGAAATGCCACAAGGCTTGCACATCTGGTTACTGTTTAACGATTTCTGTGACATTGACTGATTCAAGGTATTTCTTAAGTTCATGCAAGCTAGTTTTTGTTAGCGTCGAACCATGGCTACCCCGATGAAGGGTGTACTCTTTCCCTTGGATAATCACCACCTTGCTTGCGCCTGTCCCCTCTCTAAATTCAGCCCCCAAATACTTCAACAATGATTCAATTTCCTTCCAGTGAATGTTACTACTTGGGTGGTCACTGAAAATAGCTGAAAGAACTTTTAGGTGCTTTTTACTCATCAATTATCAACGGTTATTCAGCAAGATTGTGTCAGAAGCAGCTGTCGATCCTAACCGGCCGGTGCTGCAGGGCTAAATAATGGACCTGCCCCCCAAGAATGTAGAGGTTCCCCGGGTCCGGAGACTATCCTTTGATTCTCTGGGAGCGGCTGAATTTACTCAGGTATTTCATGTTGGCGCAGAACTCGACATCCTCCGGGTTTAATTCCGGTATTTTCAAACTCTGTTTGCACTGATCGGTCGTTTCACAGGTTTCGCAGTTTTTGATGCACTCACCAATATTGTCTACCGATTCCCGGTAAAGAAAAGTTGTCTCGCCAATGCCCAGCGCCTGGAGCATTCTGGGTAGCGGAATGTCGTACATTTTTTCTGCAAAATAGCGTCTCAATCCACGCTTCTGGTAAGCCTTCTTGTGCGACCTGAGAACCAACAGGGCGCCCAGACCAGCCAATAAGAAGGCAGAACTAATAATGATAACGAAAGGGGATATACTCATACTGCCTCGCGATTTCTGACGTGGCATTCTATACCAAGCCAGAGAAATAAAAAATTATCCTAGGTTAACCATCGTTGTCTGTTGGCCCCAGGCTGCATGCTGAAATACAGGATATTTATCAGCAGCTCAATGGGCACCGCTATTTGCTTGAAATAGAAACTTTCGGAACAGTTTCGTCATGACCGGCATGACCAGGTAGGTCATTATAATGACAATAAAAGGGGCGGTTACGAATATCGTGAAGGGGTGTGGGACCACAGCAAAGAAATCTCCAAATAACCAATTGAAGCTCATTATCGTGGGTGCAATAGCCAGGTAGGTGATGATTGCCATTTTATACTTGGGCGGTGGGATGAATTTTTCTGTCTTAGGCAGGTAAAACCAGGTTTCCATGCCACTAATCGTGATCAGCTTCGTTGGCTTTTCGATCAGCTGATCGATCTTACTCACCCAGTAATTCCTTTGCTCGGATGCAGTCCAATGATCAAGCTCTTGCTGGGAAGCAAATCTAAACACCAGGATGTAACGGTTACCGCCTTCCGGATTGATGACATCAGCTCCCATATGCCCAGGGAACTCACTGGCGGCTGCGATGATATTTTTCAGGCAAGTTTCAAACTCTGCGGTTTTTCCAGGCAGAACAGTTCTGTCCACTACCACGGAAACTCCAGTATTTTTATCGTCCATTTCGCACCTCCACAAGGCTAGACACTACTTTTTCAAGATTACCGCGAGCATTATGATTCTTCGCCCTCTTTCTTCTCTGGCAGAAATCCACCCGCCTGCATATTCCACAGGCGCGCATAGTGTCCGTCACGTTTCAGCAAGTCTGAATGACTGCCATCCTCGACGATCTCTCCCTGATCGAATACCAGGATGCGGTCCATGTGCGCAACGGTCGACAGCCGGTGAGCGACCACCACCACGGTTCTGCCCTGCATCAGGTACTCGAGGCCGGCCTGGATTTTCTTTTCGGTAATCGAATCCAGCGACGAGGTGGCCTCATCCAGGATCAGGATGGGGGCGTCTTTCAGAATCGCGCGGGCAATGGCAATGCGTTGGCGTTGACCGCCGGAGAGCTTGACCCCGCGTTCCCCCACCAGCGAATCGTAGCCCTGCTCGGTTTGGCGGATGAATTCATCGGCATGCGCGGCTTCCGCCGCTGCAATGACCTCCTCGTCCGTGGCCTCGAGCCGACCGTAGCGGATGTTCTCCATCAGTGAGCGATGAAACAGTTGCGGATCCTGCGGGATCATCGAAATGTTTTCGCGCAGGCTGTCCTGGGTGACGTCAAGAATGTCCTGTTGATCGATTTCGATACATCCATCGGTTGGTTCGAACAGGCGCAAAATCAGGTTCACGAAGGTGGATTTGCCCGAACCGGAAAAACCGACCAGGCCGACGTGCTGGCGGGGTTCGATTGTCACCTCGAGATGGTTGAACACCGACAATCCCTCGGGATAGGTAAACGACACGTCATTAAAGTGAATGCTACCCTGGCGGACCTGCATTGGCGGTGCATCCGGCTTATCGACAATCTCATGGTGGGTCACGAATATCCGCACCCCGTCTGAAATATTGCCGAGGTATTCGAAAAATTCCAAGAAGCTGCGGCTCAATCCACGCGCCGCCTCGATCAGCAAAATCGCCAGGCCGGCGACCATCGAAAACTCGCCCACCGTCATGTCTCCCTCCGACCAGATGGCCAGCGCGTAACCCACCATACCGACCATCAATACCATCGCCGCGGTGAATTGAAACCAGCGCAGTTTTTCCATGTACCAGAAAGTCTTAAGCGCATGGTCGACCTCGTGATTCAGATAATCGGTAAGGTACTGCTCCTCGAATTTTCGGCGCGCGAACATCTTCGCGTTCATCACGTTGGTGACCGAATCGACCACCTTGCCGGTCACCAGCGAGCGCGCTTCGGCGAAATCCTGGGCGTACACCCGGCAGCGCTTGGCCAGTACGTAGGAGACATAAATGTAAACCGCCAGCCAGGCCGACAGCACCAGGGCAAGTTCGCCACTGGCGCCAAACAGGATGATCAACGCCACCGCTGACTTGATAATCAACGGGTAAAAGTCAAACGCGATAGACCATAACGCATGCATACAACTCATTGACACCTCGGCAATGCGGCTGGCCAGCGAGCCAGCAAAATGCGAGACGAAATAACGATGCGAATGGTGTTGCAGATAGCTGAATATGGACTTTCTTATCGTGGCGCGTAAGCGCGGCCCGGTCATTACCAGCAAGGCACCGCTGGCGCGGCTGAACAATACGATACCCAGGTTGAGCAGCGCGAACAGGATCAATGCGTCCTCGGTGGCGGTAAAAATATCGGCGCCGGTTTCATTAGCGAGGGTTACCGCATCGATAATCTCTTTCACCGCATAGGGCATCATGATGGTACAGGCTGCCTGGGCTGCTTCAAAAATGAATATCCCGGCAAGCGTCAGCCTTGCCTTGAGATAGAAATAGAGCGCAAAACGCCAGGGAGACGTTGGCAATGGAGGGGCGTCCTCGGCAATGGTCAGGATTTTTTCCATGCTCCAAGAGTAGCGGCAAGCGAGATCAGAAAGAAGTAAATGGTGCCCAGGGCACGGATTACAATGCCCGGAACATTTTGCTCAGCGCTGCAGCCCCGCAGGGGTGAGGCTCAGGGACGAGCCGAATTCATCGAACCACCGACAATATGCTGTTCGATTCCATTGTCCTCATGTTCGATTCCATTGTCCTCAGGTGAATAAAGAGCGGACTAGAGATTAACCTATGGGGGTGGGAATAAATGGTGCCCAGGGGCGGAATCGAACCACCGACACGGGGATTTTCAGTCCCCTGCTCTACCGACTGAGCTACCTGGGCATGGGCACTGCATGGACATGCAGATTTGGCGAAGCGCGTATTAAATAGTTATGCTCGGCATCAGTCAAG
>JAAUXZ010023566.1_pt1 | contig 17161 bp, 16 predicted proteins | sample 7278131 | NCBI WGS metagenome assembly JAAUXZ01 (sample SAMN14350119, study PRJNA611818) | marine sediment metagenome | isolation source: surface marine sediment (3m) | place: French Polynesia: Moorea | collected 2018-08 | reverse complement strand
TGGAAGTATCAGTTAATTAGAAAAAATACCCTCACCAAGCGGATACCCCCACTAAGCCAGATAAAAAATACTTTTGTGCACCAAAAACGCAACAAATTGGTGCATTTTTTAATTATTGTTTCCTATTTCCAGGTTAATTCAGGTATTATTTTATAAGCTAATAATTATTATAAATCTGATTAATACTTGAATCAGAATTATTTAGGGAGGAAAAAGGATGCAACAATCCGAGCATATTCATCAGCAGGATCAAGACACTGATCCGGACCTGCTGCCATTCGTGGCCCCATGCAACAAATTAGAACTATGGGCCGCACTGGACTGGCTGAAGCTGGCCTGGTCGGACTACAAGGCAGCACCCGGGGTCAGCCTGGTGTATGGCGGCGGCCTGGTATTGGTCAGTTACCTGCTGACTTTTCTCAGCTGGCAACTGGGCGGGGCGATCCTGCTGTTCAGCCTGTTATCCGGTCTGGTCTTCATTGCCCCGGTGCTGGCATTAGGGCTTTATTCTGTCAGCTGTCAGATTCAATCCGGTTATAAACCACGGCTGGCTTATTGCCTGCGCGAAGGTAAACGCCACCTGGGCAATGAAATGATCTTCTCGGTGGTGTTGTTGATCGTATTCCTGGTCTGGGCCAGGGCGGGATCGGCGATGCATATCTTCTTCCCGATGGAATCCGGGGCGGCTCTGTCCGAGTATGTCATCTTTTACGGTATCGGCAGTATGGTCGGTGCGGTGTTTGCCACCATCGTGTTCTGTGCCAGTGCGTTTTCCCTGCCGATGATGATGGATCGCCGCGCGGATGCGATCACCGCGGTGTTGACCAGTGTCAACGCGGTGCGCAACAACAAGTTACCGATGCTGGTCTGGGGTAGTGTCCTGGTGCTGTCCCTATTGATCTGCTTCGCGACCGCCTTCCTCGGCATGCTGGTGATTATGCCGCTGCTGGGTTATGCCACCTGGCACGGTTATCGACAGACCATCGTCGCCGAAAAGTGGCCGGAGAACGCCAAGCTCAATGAGCAGAATCCGCATACTGGATTCATCAGTCATTCCTGAGCGGAAAACCAACTGACGGTACCGAACCTAACCGGCAGACCCGGTTCTTCTTGACCCGGGTTGTTACTCTATCAACGCTCGGCGAGCGCACTCATGGTACTCACCATGTCATCCGAATCCCAGTCGATCGCGCCATACAGGGTGTAGAGAATATTGCCCTGCTTATCGAGGATAAAGTTGGCCGGGGCGGCGAACACCTTCCATTGACCTAGTACCTGTCCATCACTGTCCAGCAATACCGGGAAGTCCACCGGTACCTGGTCCAGAAACTGCTGCACACTCTGTTGGTCCTCGGCCATGTTGATGGTGACAATCTTGAAAGGCTTGCCATCCATCTTCTTGATCAGGTTGTTCATGGTCGGCATTTCCTTGCGGCAAGGGGTGCAATAGGTGGCCCAGAACTGCAGCAATACCACGTTGCCGCGGTAGTCGCTGAGGTTATGGGTTTGCCCCTGCACATCGCTCAGGGTAAAAGCCGGTGACGACAGATTGCCCTTATAGGGTTTCAGCTGTCCAGTGGCGGCCTGCGCCGTGAACGCCAGCAGGCCCAGGATTATTGGGAATACAATGAGTGGTAATTTATTCATGGTTTTGCCGCCAGCATGATTTGTACATTGTTGTCTATGACCTCGTGGAACTGCCGGGTCATCTCGATTTCCTGCGGGGTTTTTTCACTGCGCAGGTAAAAATAGCCCCTGACGCCTTTGATCAGGTCACTGTCAACCGCGCTGCCCGAACGGCTCAAGGTTGATTTCAGGTGGGGCAGACCCCAGCGATTGGGCGTGCGCTCGCCCTCGAGGATCCGGATCGGGTGTTTGGACAGGCCGGCCTCCTTGATATATACCGGTTCTTCGCCTGGCTCGGGTTTCTTACTCAGGATTCTGGGAGTGATCAGTAAAGCACCCTGTAAATTGTCGCTATCGACAATCGCATGGTCGGACAGGCCCTTGAGCAAGGGCACCGCCGCACGGGCACCGCCAACCAGCAGAAATTCATCTGCCTCGCCGTTTTCCACCAGATACTTCACCACCCTGGCCACCTCGTGCTGGGGCACCTTGGCGATATTGGAAGGGGTGGGGGACAGGAAGTGGGCACTTAACATGTCGGGGAAATAAACCGTGTAGCCACGCTCGCTGAGCTTACGCGCAATCTGGAATTCCTCGGTTTCATCACCCTGGTTGCAGGAGAACCAGATCAGGGCAGTGGGGGCGGTTGTGCCGATCTGCACGATATCGATCTCGATATCTTCATCAATGGCTACGCTTAGATGGTTATCGGCGGAGGCGTTTGCGAGATACAACAGCGACATCACAAACAACAAAACAAAGCTCAAATTACGGTTAATAGATTTCATGACTGCACTTATAAAATTTTATTGTTGCGAGTTTAGCAGCTAATTAAGAATATTCTTATATATGTATAAACTGTTTGATCTGCATCAACTCGATCAAGCAAACGCACAAAGCACTTGCAGATTGAATCTTCTCGTTTTATTCTCTGACTTACTGAGAAGAAAACGAGAAAAGCCATGTTGACCTCGCAAGAACAAAATACCCTGCAGTTCATCCGCAACTATATTGCTCAGTTTGGCTATGCGCCCAAGTTCAAGGAGATCGGTCAGGCGATTGGCGTCAATTCCCAGGGCACCGTGCATCGTTATGTCCAGTCACTGGAAGACAAGGGTTACATCAACCGGGCCAAGGGTAATGCCCGCGGCATGAGCCTGGTGGAGCTGCCACTGGTCAGTCCGCCGGTGATCCCGTTGGTTGGCAAGATCGCCGCCGGCTTGCCGATCGAGGCGATCGAGGACCAGCAGGAACTGAACCTGTCCGATATGTTCATGGGACCGGACCTGTTTGCGTTACGGGTCAGTGGCGATTCGATGATCGATGCCGGTATCCTCGATAACGATTATGTGATCATCAAGAAACAACCGGTGGCGCATGATGGTGATATCGTGGTGGCGATGATCGACAAGGTGGAAGCGACCCTGAAAAGATTCAGGCGTCGCAGTAATAGCGAGGTCGCATTGATCCCGGAAAACCCGGACATGGATACCATGGTGTATGCCGCCGAGCGGGTGACGATTCATGGCGTCCTGGTCGGTCAGATGCGTAATTATCGCTAATGACGCCTGCCACCTTTTGGCAACGGGACAAGACTGCAGCGCCCCGCTAGACAGACTGTACAAACTCAGGCCTATGCTTAGAATAGGCCTTTTTTTCGCCCGCTGAACATCCCATGAGGCTATTGCTGTCCCTGTTGCTCCTGCTGCTTAGCTTGCCCTCGGCAGCTTATGAATCGGTCGAGCTAGACCTTGCCAACGGCACCACGATGACCCTGACCCAGTTTGAGGGAGAAGGCAAAACCCTGTTGCTCTGGCTGCCTTCCGAGCGGGGATTTGGCCAGGGTTACGTCCCGGTAGCTTTGAACCTGGCTACGCTGGACTACGATGTCTGGAGTGCCAACCTGCATGAAACCTACATGATGCCGAGTGGCCGCAACAGCCTGCAGGAAGTCGAGATGGAGGACCTGCTGGCATTGATCGAACTGGCCAGAGACCAGGGATTCGAGGAAATCTTCCTGATCGGCTCCAGCCGCGGCGTGCAGCTGGCACTGAAAGCTGCCTACCTGTGGCAACAGCAGTCTCCGCAATCGAACCTACTCAAGGGTTTGCTGACCTTCTCCCCGCACCTGATCAAGGGGCGAACCGAAATCGGCGTGGATGCCGATTATGTCGACATCGCTGGCTACAGCAATTTGCCGGTCTACATGCTGCAGGCCCAGTACTCCACCAAATTTGCTCGCAGCCAGGAAATCTCGCAACAACTGGAGCAGGGTGGCAGCCAGGTGTTCATGCATTTTCTATCCGGGGTCCAGGGCGGCTTCCACATGCGTCCGGTAGAGGATCTGACCGAGCGCGATCTGCAGATGCGTGAACAGTTACCGGAGATCATCGAGATGGCGATGAGCCTGTTACGCAAAATTCCCGCGGCGAATCTTGTCGCCGGCTATAGCCAGGATGGGAATGGCGATGCCGGTCGCAATCAGGTCAAACTTCCCAGGCTGCATCCTTATGCAGGCAACAAGCAGGCGCCGTTACTGGACCTGAAGGATTTGGCGGGCGCAGATTTCAGCCTCGCCGAGCAGCAGGGACAGGTGGTGCTGGTCAATTTCTGGGCCACCTGGTGCGGTCCCTGCGTGGAAGAGATTCCATCGCTGTCACGCCTGGTGCAACGCATGAGTGACAAACCGTTCAAGGTAGTGGCAGTGAATATCGGCGAATCACCCGAGCAGATCAACCAGTTCCTGCAGACCATCCCGGTGAATTTCGATATCTTACTCGACCGCAACGGTAACGCGGTCAGGGACTGGAAGGTCTATGCCTATCCCTCTAATTACCTGTTGGATAAGCAGGGGCAGATCCAATATGCCTACCGCGGTGCTCTGCAATGGGATGCGCCTTCGATTATCCAGACCATCGAACTGCTACTCTAAGCAAACCTCCGATCAGTCTCATTAAATCTGCAGAAAATTAATCTTTTTCCTGAAGGTTAAAACCGGGATGTCGATCTCCCAACTGGGTCATTTTGCTAAATATTTACGGTTGACTTTTACTGCAATGGGAATATATTCCCACAAAAGGCTTGGGAAATATTTCCCATATTCAGGAATATGAAATTTTATATCATTTGCAGCGCGATAGTACTGGCCATTATGGCTGTCACTGAAATCGAACCAGAATCCGGTCATGACAAAGGGCCTTATCCATCATCGGTGGTGGCGGCTGTCAGCAATCAGCGAGAAGTGGCCAACCAGTCCCTTTCGCATCCCCAAGTCCGCACACTGCATTCTGCTGACAAAATTCCTTCATCAACTCTAACAACCAGCAGGCAAAGGGTTGCACAGCAGCCGAGTTTCTGGCAAGGCAGCGACCACGAGATGCCAGGTGGTTTCGCGTCTGCTGACGCTGATATCCATCCGGATGGCTCCCAGCTCGACCCATTTTGTGCTGTACCTGATCTGAAAGAAAGTTGTCTGCCCTTGTTAAACGTGCTCGAATTGGATCAATTTTGTCCCGACAGCATCAGCTATTTACAGCTATCGACACAGCACGTGGATTGATATGAGCCTGATTCCTGAAGTCACCCAAACCACCATGATCAGGATTCTCAAACCCCTGATCAAAATTCTGTTACGCAATGGTATCGCTTACGGCACCTTTGCCGATCTGGCGCGTAAAATCTATGTGGATACCGGCTTTGAAGAAGCCGAGCGCCGCAACCAGAAATCGACCGTTTCCAATGTATCCATTATCACCGGCATCAACCGCAAGGAAGTCAGCCGGTTACGCGATGCGCTGGTTTTCGATACCGACAATTCATTGAAAAAGTTCAACCGCACGGTCAGGGTGCTGGCGGGCTGGCAATACGATGATGAATTTCTCGACAGTGATCATGAGCCGCGCGATTTATTACTGGAGGGCGAGACCGGTTCATTCAGCAGCCTGGTCAAGCGATACAGCGGCGATATGCCGGTGGTCGCGATGCTCAATGCATTACTCGACAGTGGCAATATACGGGTCATAGACAATGGCAATATCCAGTTGGTTAACCGCAATTTTTTACCGGTATCCGACTCGGACAAGAAACTGGAAATTCTCGGCATCGATACCGCGGAGCTGATGCAGACCATTGATCACAATATCTGCGTAGAGCACCCCGAAGATGTCCGCTTTCAACGCAAGGCCTCGAATACCCAGGTAAGACTCGACGCCTTGCCGATGATCAAACAACGCATCAATAAGAAAGCCCAACAGTTACTCGAAGATATTGACGCCAGCTTTTCGGAAAATGAAACCGATGATAAAGAGCAGAGTACGGCAGTCAGTATCGGAATCTATTTTTATCAGGATACAGACGATCTCGATCAGGAGAAGGATTAATGTCTACGCTTTTGCATTATTTATTCAAACTAAAACGGGCTTTATCGATAACTATGTTATCGCTGACAGTGATGTCCTGCGGCGGCGGTGGGTCGACCATTGTCACCGGGGGTATCAGCGGTACCGGCATTGTATTCGGCGTGTTAACCGGGTTCGGCAGTATCTATGTCAACGGCGTTCGCTATGACATTGATGACGCTAACTTTGAGGTTGATGGGGTAACCTACGCCGGCATGGCTGGTCAAGACAATCTATCCATCGGCATGGTGGTTCGATTACAGGCCACTAACAACGGTGATGGTACCGGCGTGGCGACCCAGGTGTTCTACGACGACGCGATCGAGGGTCCGATATCCGGTATCGTGGCTGATCCGATCAACAGTGCGCGTAAGACCATAACCGTGCTGGGTCAGGATATCATCATCGATGACACCAGCACTTCTTTTGCCGGCGGTAGCGTTTTCGATTTTGCCAACATCGCGGTGGATGACGTGGTCGAGGTCAGTGGGTTTGTCGATCAAAACGCCGTAATCAATGCCACCCGGGTAGAGTACAAGGGAGCATTCACGGGCAGTACCGAAATTGAGATTCGCGGAACCGTCGAAAATCTTGTGACCGACCAATTCAATTTGAATGGTCTCACGGTGTTCTTCACCAATGCTGAGCTGGAAGATCTGGATAATGGACTTGGCAATGGTGTCTTCGTCGAGGTGAAGGGTATTTACATGGGCGGTAACAGCATCGATGCTGAAAAGATCGAAGGTGAGGATGATGATATCGCGTTTATCGAGGACTCTTCCGGCGAGCTCAGTCTACAGGGCATCATCACCGACTTCACCAGTACCAGTTCGTTCAGTGTCAACCAGATCCCGGTCCAGCTCGATACCTCCGATATACCCCCGGCATTGCTGGCACAACTGGCATTAGGTCTGGAGATCGAGGTCGAAGGGGAGATCCAGAATGGTGTTCTGGTAGCGGATGAAATTGAATTACGCGATGGTGAGCTCGAATACCAGGCCATCATTAAAGGTAAGTACCCAGCCACCAACGAAATAGGCCTGGGTCTGCCTGACACTGTTGGTGAAATCCGGATGACAGTCGATAACAGCAGCCAACTGGAAGATGAGACCAATTCACTTCCGCTGATCTTTGATCAACTCGGAGTTGGAGAAGAGGTCAAGGTGCAGGCATTGCTGGATGCGACTAACGCCAAGAAAGTCGTCACCCTGAAACGCCGCGATATCGAAAAGTATGAATTCAGCGGCATGGTGACCGCTTACGTTCAAGGGGTCTCGGTAACCATCGATGGCTTGCTGCTAGAACTGGAAGGGGGTGCGGCCTCGTATGATTTCGCTGGCAATGGCGTGGTAGTCGATCAAACCATCATGGAGGTGGAAGACGAACTGAAGGATGAGAGCTTCGAAAGTATTGAGATCAAGGATTAAACAGGCCTGGCTCAGACTGCCGCTGCAGTCTGGGCCATGTTGTCTTCGTCGTTGAAGCGGTAACTGTCTATCTTCCACAGCGATTCGCTGGCGGTTAATACCAGGCAGGAGGCACCGCCGCGGGTCCGGGTGGCACCGGCAGCACCGGGATTCACCACCCAGGGCGTTTTGTAATCATCGATCACCTTTTTATGGGTATGCCCATACACCACCAGGCGTGCTTCCGGATGCGCATTACGTAAGTCCTCGTGGTCCGGTTTCATCATATCGTGCACATGGCCATGCTCGATCTTGATCAGGCCGCCGGGCAGTTGCAGGCTGGCTATGCTGGGAATGGCTTGCACCTGTTCCGCCTGATGGGCCGGCCAGGCCCCCGGAAAATCGTTGTTCCCACGTACCGCGATGACCTGACCACTCTTTGGCTGCATCGCCTGCAGGATATCCCCGTGACAGATATCACCGGCATGAATGGCATGATCGCAATCCCGAATCAGGGCATCGATACGTGGATGCAAATGGGCGTGAGTATCGGAAATAATGGCTACGGTGACGGTGCTTGACATATGCTGGATCGGCGTTAATTAGCAAATGATTATATACAATTTCGCTGGTAACAGCTATCACCGCGTCGCCAGGTCAGATTCTTCCTCTCCGCGCCAAACCCATCAATCTTTCGAGGAATTATCGAAATTTACGCTAAATCTCTGATATATCGCGAAAAAATCAAAAAATACCGATTCCCTGACTATACTCGCAGAACAGGAAGTTGCTGATTATAAAATTATCCCACAAGAATATTACCTAAAAGCGAACGGATACGGTTATGTTGCAAAGACTGACTCTCACTTTAGTATTGTTTTTTTCTGCCCAGGTTTTCGCGGAAACCCCCAAAGTACTTTTCATCAATTCCTACCACCAGGGCTATGAATGGAGTGATGGGGTTGAGCGCGGGGTGGAACAGGCGTTTGCTCAGCAGACGGTCGAGTTGAAGAAGTTCTACATGGATACCAAGCGTAAACGCAAGCCGGAACATATCAAGGCGGCTGCGCTTGAGGCCAAACAATTGATCGATCAGTGGCAGCCGGATGTGGTCATTACCGCGGATGACAACGCGGCGAAATATATCATCCAGCCCTTTTATAAAGATGTGGAGATTCCTTTCGTGTTTTGCGGCGTCAACTGGGATGCCTCGGTCTATGGCTTCCCTTACCGCAATGTTACCGGGATGGAAGAAGTTTCCCTGATTAAATCCCTGCATAATCAGCTGCGGGATTATGCCAGGGGTGACAGGATCGGCCTGATCTCGATCGATGCGTTTTCCGGCAAGCGCAATGCGAATCATTTCGAGAAGAACCTGGGGCGCAATTTTGACCAGATGGTTTTCGTCAAGACTTACGACGAATGGAAACAAAAGATTGTGGAGCTGCAAAAGTCGGTGGATATGGTTATCCTGGAAAATCCCAAGGGTATCGATGGCTGGGAGAATAAAAAGGGTCTTGAATTCCTCCAGCAGAATACCCTGGTACCTATCGGCACCACGCATATCTGGCTGGCGCCCTATGCACTGATAACGATTGCCAAGATTCCTGAGGAGCAGGGTCGCTGGGCCGGATTTGCGGCGCAGAAGATACTCGCCGGCAAGAGCCCGCAGTCTATCCCGATCGAAAAGAACAAGCAGGGCAACCTGTACATCAATTTCGCCCTGAGCCAGAAGCTAGGGGTTATTTTCAAACCGGAGTTGATAGAGACTGCCACCATCATCCGTTAGTGATGGATTGGACATCGGCATAAAACCAGTTCATGAAAATCAAAACCAAGATTGCACTCTACCTTGCCGGAATCCTGGCACTAATGGGTGCAGCCCTGGTGTTCATCGGTTACTGGATCATCAGCCAGATCATCGTTCAGCAATATGAAACCCAGTTATCCCGCGAACTCAACAACCTGGTCATCGAGGTAAGACAGGCGCATGACACCCTGGCCAGGGCCGGGATTCTGGAGCTCGAGGCTTATGTCATCGCTGCGCAGAAAAGACTGTTCGATAAATTCTCCACCTACCATTTCGGTGAAACCGGTCATCTGGATATCCTCGAGGGTGACCCACTCAAGGTCCACCACCTTGATCATGATTATGCCCACGGTCTGGAAATAGATCTGCAGGACATCCAGCAGCCAACCGGGCAGATCAGGTTCAGCGCCGACGGACGAAATTTTTTCGGTCTCTATCAAACCGCCGGGATCTGGGACTGGACCCTGGTGTTGGCGCTGGATGAACAGGAAATGTTCGCCAGTCGCAAGCAATACATTACTTATGTGTCGATTGTCGCCGCGATTACCTTTCTCATTCTGATTCTGTTATCTCGCCTATTGTCCTTCAGGACCGCGCGCAGGATCGATAGTACCGTCAATACCCTCGAGTTGATGGAATCCGGCGACTATTCCAAACGTTTTGCTTCCGATATAAATGACGAAATCGGCCAGATAGAGCATGCCGTGAATAGCCTGATCAGCAAAATTGGCGATGAGATCTCCAAACGGGAAAAAACCGAGGTCAAACTGCGGGTCGCCAAAGAGATGGCGGAAATGGCCAGTAAGGCCAAGTCCGAGTTTCTGTCTGCCATGAGCCATGAAATCCGCACGCCAATGAATGGTGTTATCGGTACCACCAGCCTGTTGGCAAAAACCCAACTGAACGAGGAACAGGAACATTTTGTCGACATCATCGAACACTCGGCCGATGCGATGATGCATGTGATTAATGATATTCTGGATTTTTCCAAACTCGAAAGCGGCACTATCGAGTTGGAGAAGGTCGATATCGATCTGCCCCAGCTGGCGCAGGAAGTCATCAACCTTTTCAGTGCAGACGCCGCGAAAAAGGATATTACCCTGGAACAGCATTTTGCCTCCAAGGGGCAGCAGGTGTTTAGCGGGGATTATGGACGCATACGCCAGATATTGATGAACCTGGTCAACAATGCTTTGAAATTTACTAACCAGGGTAGTATCAGCATCAATATCACGGTGGAAGAGAGCAAGCACGAAGAATCCCTGGTCCATTTTGAGGTAGAGGACAGCGGGATTGGGATCGCCCAGGAAAAGTTGAGTAGCCTATTCGACAGTTTCGTGCAGGCTGATGCTTCGGTCACCAGGAAGTATGGCGGTACCGGGCTGGGGCTCTCGATCTGTAAAAAACTGGTCGATGCCATGAATGGTAATATCGGTGTCGACAGCATTCGCGGTAAAGGAAGCCGATTCTGGTTCAACCTTGCCCTGGAGAAAATGGAACCCAGCGGGGATGAGACAACAGCCAGCGCCGAAGTTGCCGAAATACCTGAAGCCGATCAGACACAAATGAAGATCCTGGTGGTTGAGGATGTCCTGCCCAATCAATTGGTGGCAAGGAAGATCCTGGAAAAACTGGGTCATGAAGTCGATATCGCGGACAATGGCCTCAATGCCCTGGATGTGCTCGATGAAACAAATTACGACCTGATATTCATGGATCTGTCGATGCCGGAAATGGACGGAATTACCGCAACCAAAAATATCCGCAGTCTGAACCCTGAAATTGCCAAGGTGCCGATCATCGCGATGACGGCAAATGCCACCGAGGAAGATCGTGCCGAATGTCTGCAGGCGGGCATGGATGATTTCATTTCCAAGCCGGTTACGATCGAGAAGATCAAACTATGCCTGGACCAGTGGCAGGATCGATTAGGCGTGGATTCCTCGGCGGTTGTGGGATAATGTCCGGGCAGGTTTAACGCTATGAGCAAGCGCGACGGGCAGACAGAATCTTCGATAAAAAGCTGTTGAAAACTAAATGGACCGAATGGAATGATTAGCGAACAACGGGGGATAGCGGGTGCGATATGAACCAACGATAAAATCGCTACTGCCGTACCGAATATTGGAACAGGTGGACATGGGGGTGCTGGTGTTAGACCAGCAACGGGAAATCCTGTTCTGGAATCGCTGGCTGGAGACCCATAGCCGCCTGCCAAGCGAGGAAGTTATCGGCCGCAAGCTGTACGAGATCGTTCCCGATCTGGCCACCGGCCAGGTAAAAGCGGCGATCGATAAAGCCATTGACCAGGGACTGCCAACCGTTTTGCGCCGGATTTCCCATTCCGATCTGCTGCCACTGTATCCAATCCAGGGCGATATCGTCGATGCCTCGACCTATATCCCGCAGGATATATCGGTCCATCCGATCAACGATGATGATGGTGCCGACTACTGCATGCTGCAGGTATTCGATCTGACCTCGGCGCTGAGACGGGAAGAAACTCTGAAGGCGGTACTGATCGATAACATGCAGCGCAAGGAAGCCGAGCAGGCATTGATTGCCGAGAAGGAGAAGGCGGAAGCCACCAATCGCGCCAAGACCGAATTCCTCGCCAACATGAGCCACGAGATTCGCACCCCGATGAATGCCATCATCGGTTTCTCTCATCTGGTGTTGCAATCGACCCTGGATGGCAAGCAACGCAACTATATCGAAAAAGTCCATCGCTCAGCCGAGGGCTTGCTCGGTATCATTAATGATATCCTGGATTTCTCCAAGATCGAATCGGGCGCGCTGGAGATGGAACAGATAGATTTTCGCCTGTATGACGTGATGGATAACCTGGCCAACCTGGTCGGTCTGCGAGCCGAGGAAAAAGACCTGGAGTTGATGTTCAATATCGACGCCGATGTGCCCATCGCCATCAACGGTGATCCCTTGCGTCTGGGCCAGATCCTGCTCAATCTCGGCGATAACGCGGTCAAGTTTACCAAGCCGGGTGGAGAAGTGGTAATCTCGGTCGAGGTAAGGGAGCAGAGTGCAAAAGATGTACTGTTACATTTTACCGTGACCGATTCCGGTATTGGTCTGACCGCGGACCAGGCCGACAGATTGTTTCAACCCTTCACCCAGGCTGATAGTTCCACCACCCGCCGTTATGGCGGCACCGGCCTCGGCCTGGTCATCTGCAAGAAACTGGTTGAAAACATGGGCGGGCAGATCTGGGTGGAATCCGAGCCAGACAGTGGTAGTTGCTTTCATTTCACCGTGTTGCTGGGCAAACAACCGGGTCAGCAGGCGGTCAGAGAGTCGATGAACGTAGATATCGGTGATCTCAACATCCTGATCGTGGATGACAACCTGACCTCGCGTAAACTACTCGCCGCCATCGTTGGCAAGTTTAATTTTACTTATAGCCTGGCCGAGTCGGGGGAGCAGGCTATCGAGATGCTGGAGCAGCAAGATGCTGATGCGCCTTTTGACCTGGTATTGATGGACTGGTCGATGCCTCCCGGTATAAACGGCATCGAGGCTACCCGCATCATTCAGGATAACGACAAGATCAGCCACAAACCGGGGATGATCGTGGTCACCTCCTATGATGACCAGGAAATTCAAAGCGGTATCAATGATCTCGAGATCGCTGCGTTCCTGACTAAACCGGTGATGCCTTCGTCGTTGTTTGAGGCGATCATAAAAGCCACCGGCAGACAAAAACAGTATGCCAGAAGGCGGAGCGGTTATCAGGCGGAGCTCAAGGCCGCGGTAGATAAGTTACAGGGTGCGATCATCCTGTTGGTGGAAGACAACGAGATCAACCAGGAACTGGCACTGGATCTGCTGGTTAGCAATGGCCTCAGTGTCGAGGTCGCGGCTAATGGTGCCGAAGCGCTGGAGTTGCTGCAATCCCAGCATTTTGATGGGGTGTTGATGGATTGCCAGATGCCGATCATGGACGGTTACACCGCTACGCGCAAGATTCGGCAACAGCAGGACCTGAGCGAATTGCCGATCATCGCGATGACCGCCAATGCGATGCAGGGCGATCGCGATAAGGCACTGTCGGCCGGTATGAATGACCATATTCCCAAACCGATTAACGTCAATAACATGTTCGATGTCATGGCCAGGTGGATCAGGCCGGAGGGTAAAAATCAGGCCGCGCAATCTACAGCGCCTGCCCCTGTAATGGATGCAGAAACCGATTGGCCAACACTGCCGGGGATCGATGTGGCGATGGGGCTGGCGACGGTGCAGGGCAATCAACAGCTTTATCGAAAACTGTTAAACCGCTTCCAGACCCATTACCAGGATTTTACCCAACAGTTCCGCCAGGCACAGGATGATGCGGATACCAGCGCAGCTTATCGTTGTGCTCATTCGCTGAAAGGTGTCGCCGGAAATATTGGTGCCAGGTCGGTCGAACAGGCCGCACGTTCGCTGGAATCCGCCTGTGAACAGGGCGATTCGAATATCGAGGCTTTATTCACCGACCTGCAGCTTGCATTGAACACTGTGCTCGATGGGCTGTCTATGCTTGAACAACCGGAAAAACTAGAGACCCGGGCAACCAGCGAACAACTGGATTTGCCCAGGCTGCAATCGCTGATACAGGACCTGGACGAATTGATGGCTCAAAATAATATCAAGGCGGCCGATAAACTGGAGAACCTCAGGCAATTGATTACCGATGATGACTATCAGCCGTACCTGCAAAAGCTTAACGTGGCGCTGGATAACTATGACTATACCCAGGGTGGGCAAATCCTGCGCTCGTTCCGTGAACATGTTGAAACAACCCAGAATATAAGCCTCAAATAAATGCTGCAGAATACCGAAAAACCACTGGTCCTGGTCGTCGATGACACCACTGACAATATCGATGTCCTCGGCGGTGTGTTGCGTAATGAATATGAGGTCAAGGTTGCACTGAATGGGGAAACGGCGCTGAAAATCGTGCAGGATAAGCCCCGCCCGGACCTGATCCTGCTCGATATCACCATGCCGAAAATGAATGGTTACGAAGTCTGCCAGCAACTCAAGGCTGATCCTGCGACATCCAATATCCCGGTGATTTTTGTGACCGCCAGGGATGATGTGGCGGATGAAAAAAATGGTTTTGAACTGGGGGCGGTCGATTACATTACCAAGCCGATCAGCCCGGCCATCGTGCAGGCGCGGGTGAAAACCCATCTCTCCCTGCATGATCAGAATCGAACCCTGACCAGGCTGGTCAGCGAGCGTACCGAGGAACTCAACGATACCCGGCTCAAAGTTATCCAGCGCCTCGGCCGGGCAGCGGAATACAAAGATAACGAGACCGGCATGCACGTGGTCCGGATGAGCTATTTTTCCAAGTTGATTGCGCAGGCATACGGGGGCAATGCCGAGTGGGTGGACAGGCTGTTCAACGCGGCACCAATGCATGATGTCGGCAAGATCGGTATCCCGGACCATATTTTACTCAAACCAGGCAAACTGGATGCCGAAGAATGGGAGTTGATGAAAAAACACACCCTGTTCGGCGCGGAAATCATCGGTGATGATAAAAATCCGCTGTTGCAGATGTCACGTACCATAGCCCTCACTCATCATGAACGCTGGGATGGCAGCGGCTATCCGCATGGGATGGAGGGCAAAGATATCCCGCTGTCGGGTCGCATCGTCGCCATCGCCGATGTGTTCGATGCTTTGACCTCGGAGCGTCCCTACAAGAAAGCCTGGAGTGTTGAGGACGCCGTGGATGCGATCAACCAGGACAGCGGCAGCCATTTCGATCCGACCTTGATCAAGCTGTTCAATCAGGTCCTGCCGGATATTATTGAAATCAGGAAGCGATACGCCGACGAGGATGAAGCCTAGCTAGCAGATCGATCTCGTTCAGGATGTCCCTTCCTGGCGTTCAGATCTTCGTTGCAGAGTTCCGAATAAGTAGCCTGCAATTGCTCCCAGTACGCCGATGGCGGCGGTTAATTGCTCGTGTGTATCGACGATAAGTACAAGTATGATCGTGCCAAAAATGATCAGGTTGAGGCCACTTGCGTTTACTACGTCACGTGCCGAGTAGTCTTGAGATGAACGGATAAAGAAGAGTACCACGATAAGGGATATCAACGAGACAACGCAAAGAAGAACTATATACCAACGTTCACTTGTGACCTGTTCCTTGAGGAACTCATTGGTGAAGTTGTCAGTTACTGCGGTTTGTGTCGTCACCTCTTCCTCTAACTGTTGCTTGACATTACCATAATCGAACTGGGAAGGTGGTGAAGCGTTCAATCCCTGTTCCTCCGCAGTAGCTGTAGACCCAAATGAAAGGAGCAGTGATAAAATCAACGTAAACTGAAAAAGTTTGAACATTATTGACTCTTCTTTTTACTAAGCAGAATATTGATCAGGTTAGTGTAGTAGGCAGCCTGATCCCAATCCTTGTTGTTGATAGCGTCACTTTTTCGTTTATCATAGGTAGTAATCAATTTGCTAATCTGTTCCGCTTGCAAGGTTGCGGCATAATTTTTAAAGTCCTGATAGATTGGAAGGTTTGGTGTTGTCTGAGTAGATGGCAGCGACTTTTGCTGAAAACTATTAGGGACTGATTGCTGTATTGGAGGAGGTTGATATTTCTCCAGAGATCCAGCATGCGTCCAGCCGGAGATGCCGATCATAACCATAGCGGAAACCACAGATCCGTACAGCTTGGTTTTCATGACAATCCTCCTTTTGCCTATTGACTAGTTTGATGAAGCATAAACTCATCATTTCTTTCACGCAAGTTCCAAGGTCAACCGTGGATTCTTTGTTAATTCCAATTCTATCACTGCGGCTGACATCAATAAGCTTTCATCAGCAGATGACAAGAAATCACTACTCTGCATCGAGTTAGGAAGGATTCCAAACAACAACACCAGGTCCATTACAATGAACCGGAAAAGATTCTTTTAGTCCTGCAAATCTCTTGTCAGATGCGGTTGCAGGCGCCGGAGCATATCGGCGAATAACTTGGGATTGGCGGTAACGATATTGCCGGTCTGCAGGTAGGTGTCATTGCCGGCGAAGTCACCGACCAGGCCACCGGCCTCGCGGATGATCAATGCACCGGCCGCCATATCCCACGGCGCCAGTCCAATCTCCCAAAACCCATCGAGGCGTCCGGCCGCGACATAGGCCAGGTCCAGTGCCGCGGAACCGGCCCGGCGCACATCCGCGGCGGATTGGAAAAAATCGTTGAACATGCCCAGGTAAGCCGGAAAATGCTGTTTGGCACGGAATGGAAACCCGGTACCGAGCAGCGCACTCTGCGTGGTCTTTTGACTGGTCACGCGGATGCGTCGATTATTCAGGGTGGCCCCTTCACCGCGGCTGGCGGCAAACAGTTCCTGCTTCATCGGATCGTAGATTACTGCCTGTTCCAGCCGCCCTTTTCGGGTCAGGGCGATCGATACCGCAAAATGCGGAAAGCCGTGGAGAAAATTGGTTGTGCCATCCAGCGGATCGATAATCCACTGATACTCGCTTTCACCCTGGGTACCCGATTCCTCGGCCAGGATGCTGTGGTCCGGATAGGCCTTGAGCAGGATTTCGATGATGCGGGCCTCGGCCTGGCGATCAACCTGGCTGACAAAATCATTGGTCGACTTGGTCTCAACCTGCAGATTGGGAATATTGTTGACCTGGCGTGAGATATAATCGCCGGCCGCGCGAGCAGCGCGAATCGCAATATTCAGCATCGGTTGCATCTTGGAGGCCCGGGTGGTTGTGAGAAGGCGCGCAGTCTACCAAAGTTGTGATATTAATACAGAAAAGATTTAACCACGAAGGACACGAAGAGCACGAAGGATATGAAGGCAAATTGATATTCAAAATTCAGTTCAATTCCTGAGTTATTTTGCATAATCTGAATGTTCGCAACTCAATTCAAC
>JAAUXZ010130585.1_pt1 | contig 17195 bp, 14 predicted proteins | sample 7278131 | NCBI WGS metagenome assembly JAAUXZ01 (sample SAMN14350119, study PRJNA611818) | marine sediment metagenome | isolation source: surface marine sediment (3m) | place: French Polynesia: Moorea | collected 2018-08 | reverse complement strand
CTGCCGTGAACGCGAGGTGAGAAGCGAATGCGTCTGTGCCCGCGAACTGGTATTGAGCAAACGCAAAGGATTAATTCGGGACAAGAACTATCGCATCCGTCTCTATCGTCGTGACGAATTGGTGGCGCTTGCACACCAGGCGGGCTTCAGCGACGTTCAAGTTTACGACCAGAAACATATTAGCGCCGAAACCGGTGAGGATGTGGGCTGCATGCGGCAGCGCCTGTTGATAACCGCCCGCAGGTGTTGAAACGACAGGCTGCATCCCAGAAGCCACGAAATGAGCAGTATTATGATGGTTGCCCCTGCCGGGCAGCACAGTGAATCAACGCCGTAGTGGCATCAGCGCAGCTGCTGCATCAATTCACCTAACGAAAGGCCGCAACTGGGCAGGGTTTCAATCGCTTTCCGGAAATCATCCGGCTGGGGCACGGGTTGCGCCAGCCAGTCGTGGGCAAATGTCTCGGCCTGGGCCCGGGGCAGGTTTGAAGCGGCGATGAACCCATCGCCTGGCGAGCCCGAACGCCGTTCCACCACGAGGCTGGTCAACGGCGGCAGGCTGCTCAGAAGACAATAGGACTGAATCGGTTCAAGGAGGCGTCCCAGGCTGTTCCGGGGCACCCCGATCAGTTTGGAAAGGCGTTGATAGGTCAGGGTCTGGCGATTAAGGGCGGCAAATGTCAGCAGGGCCCAGACAGTGAGAGCGGTTTCAACACGTTTCATTTTCCCTTCCCCCAATTTTGCGCCTAGCAAGCCCGCGGAATCTTTCCGTTTGTTAAAGTCCATCCGCACCCTCAGAGCACGATCAACTGGCAGGGGTTGATGCCATCCCTATTCGGCACCGGTTCGGAAAACACCACGGGCGGAACTGGAACCGCTGCGTATATCTGGAGGCAAGGCATGCAACCATGCCGGATGCGCACTTAACCCGGGCTGTATGGCGTACCTGCCGGCGGGTGCAAATCCCTGGGCTGCGCAGACAGGCCCTGCTCAAGGGGACGCTTGTTGGCCTTGCGTCCCCACCGTGAAGTCCGGGATGATGCCCCCTACAAGAGGTTCATATACGCGATACTCGGTCTGTTCGCCCAGCAGGGCATCGATTTGCTGTTGCAGTTCGCCGCGGGCCTCGCTGTTGCGCCATTGGTTCCAGTCGGCTTCGGTGTGCCAGGTGCTAATGACCAGATATTCCCCCGGACAATCCAAACAGCGCAGCGTCTGGCCCGTGATATAGCCTTTCTGCACGGTGGCCTGCGAGCGCAACTGGACGATCAGCGGGACGAGTTTTTCGGCCTGGGCGGCATTCTTGAAAGTGCGTCGGATAATCACTTCGATGGCCATGGGCACCTCCCTTGGATTGGCTGTTTTTTTTCGACGGTCTTGTTTTCTCGGCAGCCCTGTTCGAGGGTCTGTCTGGCCTCATTTCGGGCGTCGCATGCCCGCGGCGGCTGCCGTTCAATATGATTTAAGCGGCTTGAAGCCGATTGGGAGCCGGGGCCATTTGCGGGATCGTGTCAAAATGATCAATCTGCAAATTGCCGGTCTGCTTTGACCGCCGAATGACTTGAACCTTAGAGGACCGTGGCGTGTGGTTCAAGCATTTTTTTGGCTGATGCCCGCCCCCAGGATGACGGCCAGCGCTTCCGCTTTTGGTTCGCTGAAAGCACCGCTATTCCGGCAGGCCCGCCTCGCTTCCCGTGCCATCCTCCGTTTGGGGGCATGGCCGGGTGCCTTACGGTTCCAATGCCTTTAGAGTCCCAGGCGTTTAATCTTGCGATAGACGGTGGAAGGGTTGATGCCCAGGATTTTGGCAGCCCGGGCCCGATCGCCCTGCGTTGCTTCGAGAACACGGCGGATATGACGCCGTTCGATTTCCGCCAGGGGCAGGAATAGATCCGGGTCATCACCCGCGGGGGCGGCAGCCTCGGGCAGCGTCGATGCCACCGAAGCCGGATCGAGCCGGGCGCTTTCTTCCACGAGGACGGCCGCGGCAATTATGTTCTGGAGTTCCCGAATATTGCCGGGGAATGTGTAGCGCTGCAGCCGCGCCTTCAAGCTGGCGCTCAAGCCCTCGATGGATTTGCCCAGTCGGACGGCATGGATCCGCAGAAAATGCTCAGCCAGGGGGAGAATATCCAGGGGGCGGGAGCGCAGGGGAGGAAGCGGAATGTTGCAGGTGTTGAGACGGTAGAACAAATCCGCGCGAAACCGGCCCTGCTTGATGTCCCGATGAATATCGCGGTTGGTGGCGGCGATGAACCGAACGTCGATGTTGCGCAGTTGGGTGCTTCCCAGACGATAGAGCTCTTTTTCTTCTATGACGCGCAGCAGCTTACCCTGCAGGGCAAGATCGAGCTCAGTGATTTCATCCAGAAAAAGGGTGCCCCCCTGGGCCTTTTCCAAAAACCCCTTTTTGGCGCTGACGGCATGGGTATAGGCCCCGCGGATATGGCCGAAAAATTCATCTTCGAACAGGCCCTGGCTGAAGGCGGCCATATTAACGGCGATAAAGGGGGCTTCACCGCGATTGCTCAGGCGATGAAGGACGCGGGCGAGCATTTCTTTGCCGGTGCCGGACTCCCCGGTGATGACCACGCTGTAATCGGTCGGCGCCACAGCCTCGACCTGCCGGAATACCAGTGCCATGGACGAATCCGTGGCAATGAATTCAGAGAAGGCCTGGGGATTCCTGAGATCATCAAAAGTTGGCCGGCTGGCAAGCAGGCGCCGCTCCTGGCGAAGGGCAAAACGTTCGAGGGCCCGGTTGATGGTGATGACCAGCCGTTCATTATTATGGCCCTTGACGAGGTAGTCATAGGCCCCGTAGCGCACCGCCTGAATTGCCGTTTCGACATCGTCCATGGCCGTAAATACGATGCATTCGATATGCGGATGGCGTGATTTTATTTCCCGGAGCAGTTCCATGCCGTCCGCATCGGGCATCATCAGGTCCAGCAGTACAAGCCGGAAGCCGCCCCTGTCGACGGTTTCGAGGGTTTGGGAACCGTTTGCAAGCAGGACCGGTTCCGGGAAACCGGCACCCACCAGAACCGCGTGGATGCTGGTCAGCAGCCCGATGTCGTCGTCGACGACGAGAATAGGGGTTTTTTTGGCATTCGAAGCGCCCATGGATGCGACTTATATCAGGCTCCCGCAGCGGCATCAAGCGCCCGGCCATCGTGATATCCCGCCGCAAAAAGGCAATTGCCTGCCCGAGGTTTCACTCAAGTTTACCCTTTAAACGACGATAAAACACCTAACAGTTCCGGGCCAGACATGCTTGGTGATCCCGATTTGAGTCGATTCTTGTATGATTGAGGCAGGATCAGATCCGATGGATGGGCGCGATGTAATTGGCAGATATGGAAACACCCCTGCCAGGGCGGCAATTCGGATCGAATGCCTGCGACCAGAAATGAACCGGAGAGGTAAATAAGAGGTCAATATGGATTTGGCGACAATTATAGGACTGGCCAGCGGTACGCTCTTGATCCTCAGCGCAATCATCCTGGGCGGCAGTGCGGGCATCTTTATCAATGCACCCGGGCTCCTGATCGTGGTGGGCGGTTCATTTGCCGCCGCCTGCATCAAATTTACACTCGCCGACGTGCTGAACTCGATTAAAGTGGCCATGAAAGCCTTCATGGTTAAATTGGAATCGCCGGAGGAGATCATCAAGAAGATGGTCAATTTCGCCCGCATGGCCAAAAAGGAGGGGTTGATCTCCCTCGATCAGGAAAAACCGGACGATCCCTTCATGGCCAAAGCTTTGCGGTACCTGTCCGACGGCTACGATGAACAGCTGCTGGCCGAAATGCTCAACAAGGATATCAATCTCACGGTCAGTCGCCACACCACCGGCCAGAACGTGTTCAAAGGCATTGGCGATTCCGCACCGGCTTTCGGCATGATCGGCACCCTTATCGGGCTGGTCCAGATGCTGGCCTCGATGGACGACCCGGCCAGCATCGGCCCATCGATGGCGGTGGCGCTTCTGACCACGCTCTATGGCGCCTTGATGGCCAATCTGGTTTGTCTGCCCATGGCGGACAAACTGGCACTGCGCAGCCAGCAGGAGCAACAGGTCAAATTCATTATCCGTGAAGCGGCGGTGGGCATCAATCAGGCGCTCTCCCCCATGGTATTGGAGGAATCCCTCCGGATCTATCTGGCGCCCAAGGTACGCAACAAAGCCACCGCTAAAGACAGCCCAGCGGAAGAAGCCGGTTGACCATGAGCCAAGACGCCATACCCAATGGTGCCCAGGAAGACAAAGGAGCACCCAAATGGGTCGTCACTTTTGGCGATCTCATGAGCCTGCTGCTGTGCTTTTTCGTATTGCTGCTCTCCTTTTCGGAAATGGATCGGCAGAAGTACAAAATGGTGGCCGGCTCCATGGCACAGGCCTTCGGTGTCCAGCGCAAGGAACGGGTGTTTGAAAGTCCGCGGGGCGCCAAAATGGTCGCACTCAGCTTTGATCAGGATATGGTGCCCAAATTCGATAAAAAAGAGTATATTGCCACCCAGGTCATGGAGAGCCTGGGGGAGGAACTCAAAGAGGCCCTGGAAGGTAAACTGCGCGGGCTTGAAAACCAGATCGAAATCGAAGTCGAAGGCAACCAAACCATCATTCGTCTTCTGGGGGGCGCCACCTTCGACTCGGGTAAGGCGCGCATAAAACCGCGGTTGATTCCGATTCTCAGGGAAATCGGCAAACGGCTGAAAGGTACCGACGGGGATATCATTATTGCCGGGCATACGGACAACGTCCCGGTGCGCGGCGGTCCGTTTGAGTCCAATCTCAAGCTGTCCATCGCGCGTGCCGCCGAAGTGGCCGAATTCATGATCGACAAGGTCAAGATCCCGCCAGAGAGAATATCCACCATGGGCTTTGGCGAATACCGTCTGACACATGCCAAGGACAACCCTGCGGGAAGGGAAAAAAACCGCCGGGTGGAAATCATCCTGACGGCCATTCCCCAGCCTGTGAAACCCATCTTCGACAAGAGCGGTTCGTAGCCCGGCGCCGGTTTCAATCCGCCGGGGCAGGGCATGACGTGTTCAATCCCGGCATTATGTGGTAATGTTTGATACTTAGGCCGTGTATCCGCGCAGAGGGCCAGCGCCCCAATGCCGGTTGGCGTCGACGCCCGGCGATGGGGCCGGCTGACGACAGGGGCGTCGAACTGTTTACCCCGTACAGGAACCGAAGGGGCCATGCCCGATTCAATATGGATCATAACGCCGGGAGCATACTCCGATTTTGACGTCGCCGCACTGGGAATCAAGGCCAGGCCGAAAAGGGTGATGGAATACGGCATTTCCGACATCGGACGCTACCTTATGCAGCCCGGTCCGATCGAGGTGGAAAACCAGCTTGTAGGCTGCGAGTGCGAACTAATTTCGACGAACAGCCGGCGCGTGCGGCATGCCCTGGGGCGCCTTTTCCACAGGAACACCAGGGACCAAAGCAATGCGGCCATCAACAAGAAGACATTGCTCGCCCGCAACGTCGTCAGGATACCCACCCTGAAAGATCGCCAGCTGGCCGGCCATGTCGAACATCTGCGCGGCCTGCTCCAGCCGCTCGACCCCGTGTTGCAGGACATCGCCGATCTCAACCTCGCGCAATTGGCGGACATCCGCGGCATCTGCCAGGATGAAGCCGGGCATCGTACCCTCCTGACCCTCAAGGGTAGTCTCGCCGAAAAGCGTCAGTATGTCCTGGATCATCTTCTGAAGCCAGTCCGCACGACGCTGGCCAGTGTCCATATCGCCGACGGTTTGTTTGAAATGCGGGGATGGCGCAGCAGCCTTTTCATGGGTAATCGCCGGCACAGGCTGCTGCGATTCCATGTCGACGGCAAGTTTTTCGCCTGTCTGCTCAATGCCAAAGACCGCATGGCTTTCTGGATCAATGATCTCAAAAACCTTCATCGCATGGTTCTGCTTCAACAGGCGGTGGATACCAGCCCTCGGCTGGCAGAGGCCATCAACCATTGCCTGGCCGATGAAGCCCGCCCCATGCGCCTGATGTTCAACCCGCATCTCGACATTGATTACACCCGCAGCCGAATTCCCCAGGTCTACAAGGATCTCTTCGCCACACTGGATCTGGACCTCGAGGTGCGGCGCAATGTGATAAGCGCGTTGAACCACCACCAACTGGGTGTTTCCTTCAGTTATGTCACCCAGGAGGGCTTTGGTGACCCGCGCCCCATCACCAATATATCCGTGATGCACGATATTAAAGCTCTGGAGTCACTGCGAACGGGAGCGCCCCAGGTATTTGCCGCAATCAACCAGCGCGCGACCGTCTCCGAAGCGGGAAAATACTACCTTCTGGAGAATATCAGTGGACGCAGCGATGAAAGCGAAACTTAACGCCAACGACAAGGCCTGGATCAAGGAGTTGCTGCGCTATCCACAGCTGCTGGAGGAGCGTCTTGCCTTTTTTGAGGATACCGCCACCGTCGGTATTCCGGACGATCCCATCGACCGGGTTGTTTTTCAGAACCGTGCCAAGAAAGCCATTCGCAAGATTGCCCACAAGCGCGGCCATATTTTAATGGTAGGGCGTCCGGGCACCGGCAAATCGATGCTTGCCGGCATGCTTCAGGAAATCCTTGCGCAGTCCCTGGGCGATTATATTCGCCCCCAGGATGCCATCCTGGCCTACCCCGGACGCGACCGCAATCACATTCGTATCGCCTACGAGGAACCCCGGCAGGCGGATCGACTCCTCGATGAACTGCGGCTGAAAATCGAAGCCACTGCCGATGCCGGCAAACACTTCAGCCTGGGGGATCAGATTAAAAGCGTACGCCGGCTGAAGCATGTCCTCCTGGCGACGGCAATTGCGCTAGCCGTTGCGGGCTACTTTCTGCCCCCGCTCATGGTGGGTGCCGGCATTGCCGGCATCGGCAGTATTTTTCTTTTTATTCAGGAGAACAACCACCGCGCGCAGGAGAGAATCCAGGAACACAACGCGCCTCCTGTGGCCGCCAACCTGAAGCATCTCTACGATATGCTGCCGACCGTTCTCTATGACCCGCGTGAACACGATCAACTGATGGCGCGCATATCCGAACCGAATGCCCGCAACATGAAGGGCGGTTTCCGACACGACCCGTATCAGTCCGGAAATCTTCAGACGCCACCGCATCAGCGCGTCTATCTGGGCGCCCATGCCACTTCACCGATCATTTATATCGATGAGCTGCGCACCTTGATCCGGATCGGATACATGCCCGAACTGTTGGAAATCATGCAGGAGAAACAGTACATTCTGGAGGGCGGGCAGGGGACCGGCAGCGGCGCGGCCGATCGGTCCGAGAGCTATCTGCGGGCGGACAACATTATTGTGGCCTGCTGCAATCACGACACGGTCGAATATCTGCGCTCCGAGGGTGACGGCGCTTTTTTAAGCCGGATCGAAGACAAAGGTGAAATCGTCCACATGGAAAGCGCCGTCGCCGAAACGCCGGACACGATCCGACAGGTCGTGCAGTACGTCAAGCAGGAGGTCAAGCGTATCGAAGACGAGTTTGCCGCCGCGTGGGGCGAGGTGATCGCCAACGAGGGCATGGCAAGCGTGCGCGCGCGCTGTGAACAGATTTTCGGCCGCCGGCTGCCTTCTGACTTCCGTCTGGCCTCGCGTGAGTTTACGCGCGATGCCGTGATGGAAATCGTGAAAGAATTACGCTGCCGCGCCAGTGACGGTAAATTGACGACGATCCTGCGTCCCATCAACGGCGTTATCAAAGCGGCGGTTTTCGAGGCGATTTTCAGTAACGCCGAAACCGTGGCGCCGGAACATGTGCGCATTGCGCTCCAGGAGCATTTGAGCCTTGAAGGCTCGATCCACCAGGAGATGGCCCGTCACAAAAAGGACTTGAAGAAATACATCGACTCGATCACCGATTCGATAGGTTATGTCGTCGGTCTGGCCGTGGTATCCTCCAATGCCAGTGGGCAGATGTACGGGCAACCGCTGCCCATCCACTGCATGGTGGATGCCGGGGCCGATCGGGTTATCGCCGGTGGGAAGATCGGCGAGATTGCCAAGGCCGCGGCACAGAACGTCCGTGCTTCGGTCCGGCGTGTGCTACAGAAAACCGGCGCACCGTATGTCGGCTATGAAATGCACATTGAGTATATCCAGGCCCATGGCGGCGTCGAGGGCGACAGCGCTTCGGCCGCCATCGATGTGGCCCTCGTTTCGGATTTTATCCGGATGCCGGTGAACGAAAAGTTCGCCCTGACAGGCTCCCTTACGGGCGATATCATCTTGGCTGTCGGGGGGGTGACCGAGAAACTGCGCTCGGTCATGGATCCGCTTCTGGGCATGGCCGGGGCCTGCATCCCCTGGCAGAACAAGCATGATGTGGAACCGCTGCTGATCAATGCGCCGGTGGAATACGTGCAGTGCGATAACATCCCGGGTATCCGCATATTTCGAGAAGAAGGACGCGAGAAGGCTTTCGACATTTTCTTCTGTAAAACCAAATGGCATGTCTACCGCATCATGATGGGATTGGACCAGGAAAACGTTGAAACCAGGATGGCCGAACGCTGCCGAAACGATTATCACCTGCACAACAGGGCGGCGTCGAAGACAGCGGCGACCGATACGGTTGCACTGGCCGATCCATCCGCTCACGACAATAGGTGAGAGCCTCTGCCCCCCATGACCGCTACCCAAAACCATACCTGCCCGGCTTATCCGCAAGAAGCGGCCACACTGCTTGACGCGGTGCTGGATGCGCTGGCCATAGGCATCGCCATCGTAGATACGGATGGCAGGCTGGTCGCCTTTAATTCAGCCTGGTGCCATTTAATGCTCCAGATTTCCGGGCGTGACGCTCAGGCCGGCGACACCGCGTTTGTGCTGGAGGAAAGCTTTCCGGAATCGATGCCGCCACGCACCAACCGCAGAAGGGTCGCCGAACTCGATCGGATCATCAGCGGCGACCGGGATCATTTTGCATGCGATTTCGCTGATTCCCGCAGCAATGAAGAATACTGGTACCGGGTAGATGCCCGTCGCTTGGATCGCCCGCCCGGGAAAGCCGTTTTCGCCGTCAGTGATATTTCCAATTGGAAGCGGGCGGAATTGGCGCTTCGCAGCAGTCAGGATCAGCTCTACCAGGCCCAGAAAATGGATGCCCTGGGCACTCTGGTGGCGGGTATGGCCCACGAAATCAATAATCCCACCAGCCTGATTCTGTTCAACCTGCCCATTGTCGCGCGCGTGTGGGGGGATATCCTACCGCGCCTTAAACACATCTCCCCAGAGGGGCGCCCCAGTGAATTCGGCGGCTACAAGCTGGATTACTTGGAAAGTCATTTTCAGCAGCTGATCGTCGATATGGAATTGGCAGCCAGTCGGATAGCGAAAATTGTCAAAGATCTTAAAAATTTCTCGCGGCGCTCGCAGATCCAGGACAAAGTGCCGGTCGACATCAACGCTGCCGTCACCGCGGCCCTTCGCCTGGCTCAGACCACCATACGCAAAGCGGATGTCGCGTTGATGCTGAACCTCTCCGAAAGTTTGCCCAGCATAAAAGGCAATCCGACGGCCATCGAGCAGGTTGTGCTCAATGTGGTCATCAATGCAATTCAGGCTATCGATCACAATCATGGGCGTATCGTGGTTGAAACCGGATATGAGCGCGCCGAGGGCAGCGTTTATGTCGCCGTACACGACAATGGCCGCGGAATCACCCCCGAGGTCGCGGACAAGCTTTTCGATCCCTTCGTTACCAGCAACCAGGGGCAGGGGGGCACGGGTTTAGGGCTGGCCGTCAGTTACAATCTGGTACAGGCCCACGAGGGGCAGATAACTTTTGACCATTCGAATGAAGGCGGCACCGTATTTACGATAACGCTTCCCGTTGAACCGAAGCAAAAACGGCCGCGCGTGCTCGTGGTCGATGACGACGCCCCGGTGCGCCGTTTGATTGTGCAAGCCGTCGGCAAGACAGGCCTCTACGATGTCGATGAAGCTGCCAACGGGGTTGACGGTTTGATTAAAATCGGTTCGCGTCCCCCCGATCTGCTGATCCTTGACCTCATGATGCCCGGAATGAACGGACTGGAGGTATGCCAGGCCATTCATGGAAAAGAACCCTTTGCAGCCATGAAAGTGCTGATAACGACCGGTCATCCCCACCACCCCGATCTGGAAAAAATCGCTGCTCTCGGTTTTACCAAAATTCATTCCAAACCGATAAGTATCACTGAATTTCGTAAGACCATCGCCGCCATCATGGATTAGCATCGCTTCGGCATGCTTGCGCTTCCGGTTTTTCCGCCGGCAGGCGGCCACCTGCCCAAAAAACTGTCGGGTTGCCGCCCCCCGCTAAAGTTTCCCGTCAGGCGGTCGATATTAGGCATGAGACTCGAAAAACTTATTAACGCGTGTGTTTCCACGAAAGGCGCCTTCGGGTTTCAGCCTGAACCGCCGTCAGTTCGCCGCAAATGTCGGTGCGCGGCAGCGAACGATAAAATCTGGACTTTCTGGAAAAGCACGATTAACCGCAAAGAGTGGATCGCTATGAAGTTCGAATGCCCGCAGTGCAACAAGCAGTACGAAGTGCCGGATGACAAGCTGCCGCCTAAAAAAAAGGTGTCTTTTCCGTGCCTCAATTGCAAAGAGCGTATCGCCCTCGATCTGGAAGCGTTGCGAAACGGTGAAGCGCTGGCGGCTGAAACGACTTCAGCATCGGCGGAGGCCGCCGTTGATACCGACCCCAAGGCTGGCAACAATGGCGATTTCAGAAAAAAAATCCTGCGGCAGCTCAAGGATCTGCCGCCCATGCCGCAGATCGTCTTCAAAGCGCGCCATCTGCTGGCCGATCCGGAAGCGGAGATACGGGATCTCTCAGCGCTGCTCGAGTCGGATCAGGCCATTGCCACCAAAGTGCTCAAACTTGCGAACTCAGCCTACTACGGATTGAGTGGCAAGGTTTCCTCGATACGCCATGCCTCCAGTATGTTGGGCTTCAATGCCCTGGGGCAGCTTATCTCCATGGTGGGCAGTTCGGCCGTTTTGGGTAAAACCCTGATGGGCTATGACCAGGACTCGGCCGGGGCCTGGCGTCATTCGCTGATGGCGGCCAGTGCCTCCCGCATTTTGGCCATGCGTATTAATTCCGAACTGGAAAATGACGCCTTTGCGGCCGGTCTGATTCATGATGTCGGCAAACTGGTTCTGGACCGACATGTCCATAAGCGTAAAGAGGAATTCGAGCGTCTGACCGAAGGCGGACGCAATTCGATGCTGGCGGCGGAACAGCATATTCTCGGTCTGGACCATGCCGAAATCGGCTTCGAGGTCTGTAAGCATTGGAATATCCCGGAAAGTATTTCCACGGCGATCAAATACCATCATCAACCGTCTCAAAGCGAAGATGATGAGCTTTCCTATATTATCTTCATGGCCAATTCGATCGCCAATATGGTCAAGGCCCTGGAGGATACCGAAAGCATGATGGCCCAGATGGAAGGTATCGACGCCCATATGTATATGATCGATGATGATGCCCTGACATTTCTGAAAATGACGGAAAAAGACGTGCCGGAGGTGCTCGCTGAAGCCCGGCAGGCGGTCGATAACCTTTCCGAGGAGATGCAAATCGTAGCGGCCTGATCACGCCGAATATGAGGATAACTTATGCACGCATCCAGCCACCATCAAAATCCTTGCGGCACCCTGTCGATCGAAGATGCGCAGATGGTCGAGGTTATGCGGCAGCTTAAAACGGCCCAGGATATCAATGCCTGCGTCCGCGCGCTCTTACACAATGACAGTGGTAATGATTCCGCTTCGACGGTCCTGGAGGAAATCAGGCACCTCGCCGCCGTGGATACGCTGGCGATTTTTGAAAATCGGACAGGCGGGGATGAGGAGATCTGTTTCGAGTGGCGCTACCATACCGGCAGCGACCATGCCGGTGATGGTGAATGGACGGCCTATCGGCCGGCCCCCGAAGTCGTCCATATGCTGGCTGAGGGTAAGCCGGCGCAGGTGCACGCCCGGTTGAATCGCACTGCCGGCGATGCATGCGCCGATGACAGCCATGCGAAAGACTGGCTCATTTTCCCGGTTCAGGTGTTCGGCGAATGGTGGGGCGGGCTGTGCCTGGATTGCGGTGCTGCCGACGTGAGCCGGGATACGCCTCTTTTTGAGGCCATTGCGACCGCGGTCGACCTGTTGGGTATTTTCTTCGAACGTCAGATTGCAACCCGGGAAAACGCCGAAAGTGACAAACTCGCAGGCGCATTGGAGATGGCCGGCACGGTGTGCCATAAGCTCAACCAACCCATGCAGGTTATCCTCGGCTATGCCAGCATGGTAACCTCCGGCGATATCAGTGAGCCTGAGCAGGTTTGTGAAATCGTAAAAATGATCGAGGATGAGACGCGTCGCATGGGCATCATAACCAAAAATCTGATGGGCATAACAAAGTACAGGACGGTTGAAACCCCTGACGTCGGCTCGATGTGCGATATTGACAGCCAAGCGGCAATTAGTTGATGCCGGCAGGCAATTTCAATCTTCATCGAAGTCGTGCAAGGATGGCGTCTGTTGAAGATTCATTTCCCTACAGCATCCGGCCCCACCAGCGCCCAAAATGTTTTCAATCTCAACCGCCTGGCCCCCGGCGATGTTATCCACGCCCGCATTCTCAGTGTTTCTCCCGAGGGTCGTACGCGCCTCCAGATCGGTTCGGCGCAAGTTACCGCCAACCAGCATTTAGGGGGTAAACCCGGCGATATTCTTCTTTTTGAGGTTCAGCCGCGCCCCTCCGCCGGGGGATTTGACGGCCAGGCAAAATCACCCCTTTTAATCCGTATGCTCGAAGGAGGTCGGCAGGCAACTTATCTGCCGGGCGGGATTTCATCTACACAAACCGGTCAGACGCAGACGGGATCCTCCGGTCGGCCAGCCGTTGCAACCCCATCGCCGCCCATGCCAGGCGGCACCCAATCCAATTCTCAAAACCCTGTCCTGATGGCGTTAACCGCAACTCGATTGCTGGGGCCCCTCTCATCGCCTAATCCCCGAGCGATTGACAAGAACCGTCGACAGCGCGCAACATCCGCGCTGCGATCGACAACGTTGGATCAACCATCCTCTCCGCCGCAAACATCCTGCGAAAAGCGTACGGATGCCGGTACCAATGCAGCCAACAGGCTGAAAGCTGATCTCGGGGAGGGGGCTGCGCCATCGGACTACGCCTCCGGTTTTCTGATCGAAGCGGCCGGTGAGGAATATCGTTCGGCTTACATCCGATTGCAATCCCGGAAAGCCATCCGGGCCCTTTATGGGCCGGGAGACGTTTTGACGGCCGCGTTGATGCTGGATCTTGAAAAAACGGGTCCCCTGGAAGTTGAAGTCCAAATGGTCGAAGATCAAATCTGGGTAAAATTTAAAGTTGCGACCGATACGGTGCGCAAAGATGTCCAGGCCGGGTTGAGGGAGATGCATACGTCCCTGAAAGACCTGGCCGAAAAGGTATACTGCCGGGTGCAGGTTGACCATGCGGAGGAGGCGAGGGATTCGGCCGTCAAGACGGCGTCTCCGGAAATGAGAGAGATCGATTTTACGCTATGAACGCCGCGGATAAACATTTACGTCAGGCGGTAGCGCTGCGTTATGACCGTGAGAAGGACAAGGCTCCCCGTGTGGTCGCCAAGGGACGCGGTTATATTGCCGAAAAAATAATAGAAGCAGCGAATGCCCACGGGGTACCCTTGGTTGCGGATGCGGGCATGAGCCGCCTTCTGGAAGAAATCGAACTTGACGCGCAAATTCCACCGCAATTTTATCTTGCCGTTGCCAAGATTCTCGCCTTTGTCTACCGACTCGGCGAAAAAAATGAATCCAGCCGTTAACGCAGCCGCCAGACGTCTTTCAGCGGACGTTTGATTGTTGGGGTGATTTGGTGAGGGCGGATACCGAGAGCGGCGCACGGTCAAGTTCTTGCCGCACAGCAACGCCAATTTTCTCGAGGAGGTAGGGCTTCTTGACATAGGCCCCGGCACCGAGACTCTGGGCTTCACGGACGCGATCGGTTTCGGAAAAACCGCTGGCGATGATGGCCTTTTGTCCGGGGTGGCGTTCCAGAATCTGACGGTAGGTGTCAAGGCCGTCCATGCCGGGCTCCATGATCATGTCCAATACGAGCAGATCGCATTGATGCTTCTCCAAATAGGCAATTGCCGCCTCTCCGCTGGCAGCCGTAGCCACCGTGTAATTCAATTTGCCCAGGAGGCTGGCCGCAATCTCTCGCTGGGCCTCGATGTCGTCGATAATCAGAATGGTCTCTTCCTGGCCCATATAGGCCTTCAGCGGCAAGGGTTTCGATTTGGCGACGGGCAGCTCGCGCGTCACGGGAAAATAGATTTTGAATACCGAACCCTGGCCGATACGGCTTTGCACATCGATATAACCGCCGTGATCCTGGACCGTGCCCCACACAACAGCCATGCCGAGACCGGTGCCGCTGCGTCCCAGACTTTTGCGTGAATAGAAGGGTTCGAAGATGCGATTGAGATCCTCAGGATCGATGCCCACGCCCTCATCACGGATTTCAAGCACCGCATAATCGCCCTCTTCGACATTGTCGTAACCCAGCAGGGGTGTGTCCACATAGCGATTGTAGGTCCTGACGGTCACCAGGCCGCCGTCGGGCTGGGCCTCGTAGGCATTGTAGATGAGATTCATGACGGTTTTGCGAAGATGGACATCCGCCCCCTTGACATGCAGAAGATCTCCGTTGAGGTGCAACTTGACCTTCACGAGGGGGAAATTCTCGGTGAGGCGACGGTGTTCGGGTGAAGACACATAACCCGCAATGATTTCATTCAAGTTGAGAACCGCCGTGTGCGTAATCCCCCGGCGCGCCAATGTAAGGAGGTCTTGAACGATGGCGGCCGCTTTTTGTCCGGATTCCTGAATGGTGCGGATGGGCTCGCGCAGGGGGCTGTCCTCGGGCAGTTCCATCAAAAGCAATTCCGGGTAGCTCACAAAACCGGTCAGTACATTGTTCAGATCATGGGCGACCCCGCCGGCCAGAAGACCCAGCGATTCCATCTTCTGAGACCGGGCCAGCTTTTGCTGCAGCTCCTCTTTTTCTTTCCGGATCAAATCCTGCAGGGTTATATCGAGCGCAAAGCCGATGATACCGATGACTTCGCCCTGCGAATTTTTATACGGGATTTTGTCAATAACGATCGATTTGAGGCCTTCGGGTGTTTCCACGACCACATGCTTTTGCAGCAGGGGGTTGCCGGTATGGATAACCTCGGAGTCGTCCTCGAAGACGGAAAGCGGTTCATCCGGGAAAAGATCGCGATGGGAATGGCCGACGATCTCGTCGATGGGGATGTTGAGAAAATCAGCGAAGCGTTTATTGGCGCGAATATACCGGCCGGAACTATCCTTGAAAAAGATAAGTGCCGGCGACGAGTCCAGCATGATCTGCAATTCCCGGGTTTTGTTCTCCAGCTGGGATTTGACCTGGTGCAATTCCCGGGTGCGTTCTTCGACCATTTTCTCCTGGTTGGAAAAAATGTCGTAGTAGTTGTCAATCAGGTTCTGATACTCCGTCTGGCTTAGGGCGAGTTCGTTGCGGAGATGCTTAACCTGGGTTTCAAGATGCCTGATCCTGCGATATAGGGCATCCATATCGTTGGGCGTTGTCACTTTACAGCAAACCTTGTTCGACCATTTCGGTGATGAGTGTATTGACATCCGTCATGATCAGATCGATAGCGTGAGGTTCGATGTCAAGAATGGCGACGCAGCGGGCATAGATGTCATCATTTTCAAGCGGAGAATCACAAAAGCCGATCTCTTCCTGCTGGCAGCAGTGATTGGCCAGAAAAAGTGTCGCGGCCAGTTGCAGGTATGGCGCCGGGGCCTTGTCGGGGTTGTGATGGTTATGGATGCCATGAAAGATTTCATCCGGCAGGTTCCATTGCGCGCAGATCTTGGCACCGACCTGGCTGTGATCATAGCCCAGAATACGCTGCTCGGCCTGCCAGAGCGGCAGGTTTTCCTTCCTGGCCAGCTGCATGGCATCCACCAGGGCGGCGTTCCGGAACTGATCTTCGATGATAATTCCCAGGTCGTGAAGCAGTCCGACCGCGTAGGCATTTTCACCCCGTTCGGCGAATTCCCGACGATAAACCATTTTGCTGAACTGAGCAACGGCAACACTGTGCCGCCACAGGGCCTGACGTGAATAACCTTCGATATTGACGACTTTCTGAAAGATCTCGCAGACCTTCTGATTGAGTGCCAATTCTTTCAGGGCATCGAAGCCAATGAAAATAACAGCCTGCTGAATGTCGGCGATACGCCGCCGGGGCGCGAAATGAGCCGAGTTGACCAGGCGCAGGACATTGGCGGCCAGGGGAGGGTCGGTCAGGATAATATCCACCAGTTCCTTGGCGGTGGCTTCAGGATCATTAATGACGGTGATGATGCGCGCCACCATCCCTGCAATGCTAGAAATATTAGACCGATTGACCTCTACGGCAAGCCGGTTCAAATCATTCGTATTTTCCATGACATATCCTTTGTTTTCCTGAAAATGCTATCGGACAAATAAAGTTAAAACTTTAATTTTTTTAGCTAAATCAAAATCTTGCCCGGCAGGGCCGGCGGCAATCTCAGGGGATCGATAGAAGCTTGGTTTGGAAGGCTGATCGAAACGATAAGGATAGGGGAGGGGTTAAATTTTATGCGATGGCATCGCTCGCGAGGTCTAGCAAACAAACGCAACCGAGCATGTCGACACTGTCAAGTTGATTCTATCCGTGGATTATTTGGAGGCACATTCCTTGATAGACGCATATGATGGTTCTATCTGATGTCGTTTGATTTTTTCGACAAGGGTCGTGCGGTTGAGATGAAGCAGTTGCGCCGCCCGTTTTTTAACCCAGCGCGTTTTCTCGAGTGATTGCAGAATAAGGGCTTTTTCAAATTCCGTAACGGCCGAGTTCAAACAAATGCCATCATCGGAGAAGGCGAATTCAGAACTCCCGGACGTCCTGGGCATTTGTTTCTGCATTTTGGTCGGCAGGTCGTCCGTGTCGATGATGCCGTCCTGTTTGAGCACCACCAGCCGTTCCATGAGGTTGCGCAGCTCCCGGATGTTGCCCGGCCAGTCGTAGCGGCCGAG
>JAAUXZ010084574.1_pt1 | contig 17199 bp, 12 predicted proteins | sample 7278131 | NCBI WGS metagenome assembly JAAUXZ01 (sample SAMN14350119, study PRJNA611818) | marine sediment metagenome | isolation source: surface marine sediment (3m) | place: French Polynesia: Moorea | collected 2018-08 | reverse complement strand
CTCCACCGATGTCCGGCTCGAATTCGATCTGCGTGAGCAAGGTGGTGCTCGAGACAGGTCTCGTGCCGATGGACGAGCCCGTCACGCGACTGAAGCTCGAGGCACCGGGTGGACTCATTGACGTCGAGGCACGATGTGAGGGCGGCGAGGTCCTGTCGATCAAGGTCCACAACGTGCCGTCATTCGCGTATCGGCTGGACGCAGAAATCGAACTCGAGGGCATCGGCACCATCGTTGCCGACATTGCCTATGGCGGCGATAGTTTCGCCATCGTGGATGCGACAAAGCTCGGATTCGCGCTCGCGCCCGACGAGGCCCGGGACCTCGCTGACCTTGGCGTGCGTGTCTCGCATGCGGCCACAGAACAAATCGGCTTCGAACACCCGGCAAACGCGGACTGGAGACACATTTCGTTCTGCCTGTTCGCTTTGCCGGTCCAGCGAGGCCAGACACTGACAACACGACATGCCGTTGCAATCCGTCCCGGCAAGATCGACCGCTCGCCAACCGGCACTGGCGTCTCTGCGCGACTGGCTGTTTTACACGCACGCGGCGAAGCGGCGTCCGGCGATCTACTTGTCGCCCGCTCGATTGTCGATTCCGCGTTCATTGGCCGAATCGAGGAGGTCACGCAGATCGGCGCGATGGCGGCCATCGTGCCAAGTATCGAAGGCCGCGCCTGGATCACGGGCACGCGCGAATTGCGGCTCGACCCGAGCGATCCCTGGCCGGGCGGCTATCGTGTCAACGACACCTGGCCCGGAGCGGGACGGTAGACGACGGTCTCACCGAGATGCTGGTTTTCGACGAGCCGGTAGTTGCGTCCCGTGTCGCGGTGGTGAATCCAGATCGCGTGTTGCGGACGCTCGCTGACAAAGCTCTGCCAGCGCTCGGTGAAAATCACGATGTCCTGGTCCGCGGCGTAGGCCACCGCATTCAGCATCCGACCTTCGGGGAGCTCGAGCAGCGCGCCGACATCGCCGCCGAGCGTAACGAATGCGTACGACTCTCGACGGTTCCCTGTACGGCACAGCAGTGCGTCAAGCGCCGCTGCCCAGACCGCACCATCGAGTTTGCAGTGCTCAGCGAGACCCGGCGAACTTGAGGTGCGTTCGCCAACATCGAAAAGCAGGGGCGGCTCATCGCCGATTGCATACAGGAATGCCGTCGCCGACACCGGGATGATCTGCACGGACACGCGGTAGTCGCGCGACGCTACCTCTATCGTTTCCCAGGCCCCTCCCTCGCGTCGCTTGACGAGAACCTGGCGGCCGTCGTCGTAGACGAGCACGTCCGTGCCCGGCAGGTAGCGACCTTTACGACCTGCGAAGAAACGCAGCTGCTGTTTAGTGTCGAGGTCGTACAGCACGAGGCTATGCACATCCTGACGGTTGACTTCGCCGACCACGCTGAGCAGGAGGCGCCCGTTACTTTCCCGGGCAAGTTCCCCGATCGTGTCGTCCCCGATCGACGTTACGACGCGCGTGTTGCCGTTGCGCAGGTCCAGCTCGGCCAGGTAATTGCCGGCAGCGAAGTACAGTCCGCCCGATAGCTCCGGACGATCTTCGGCGCAGCCAGCCAAAAGCAGGGCAAGCGTAAACAGGGTTATTCGCGTGACTATTGAATCCATTTTGACCGAGAATGGCATATTCCCATCGATTGTCGAGGCCAATCCCGCATGAAAACCACTGCAGCCGCGCTGGTTCGCCACGCACTCGAGCAGGTCGGCGTCCGTTATACCTTCGGGATCCCGGGCGTGCACAACATCGAACTCTACGATGAGCTGCTCGGTTCGAAACAGATTCAACCGGTTCTCGTGACACACGAAGGTGCCGGTGCGTTCATGGCCGATGCAATCAGCCGTGCCACGGACAGCATTGGCACCCTCGCGATCGTACCCGCGGCTGGCATCACGCATGCGCTTTCCGGCGTCGGCGAGGCATTCCTCGATGGCGTGCCGATGCTGATTGTCTCCGGCGGCATTCGCACCGACCTCGAGCACAAGTTCCAGCTGCACGACGTCGACCAGCAGGCCATCATGCGGCCGTTGACGAAGGCCCAGTACAGGATCGAGCGCTACGAAGATGCGATTCCGACGATCTACGAGGCCTACAAGACGGCCGTTTCCGACGAACCCGGGCCCGTTTTTGTCGAGTTGCCGGCGAACCTGCAGCTGCTGACCGGCGAAGTCGACGGGATGCCGGATGCTGACATAGACCTCTCGCGTCCCGAAGTCGATGCAAAAGCCATCAGCGACGCCGCGGCGATGCTTGCGGCAGCGGAGCGGCCCGGCATCTTCGTAGGCTGGGGCGCCCGAGACGTAACCGCCGATGTTATTCGCATTGCGGAACACCTCGGCGCACCGGTCGCGACGACGCTACAGGGCCTCGGCGTCTTCCCCGGCGATCATCCGCTGCACGCCGGCTTCAGCTTCGGGCCGTCGGCGGTACCGGCATCGCAAAACGCGTTCAAGGAATGCGATGTCATGCTCGCAATCGGTACGCGTTTCGCCGAGATCTGCACGGGCAGCTACGGGGCTGTACCGCCCGGAAATCTCATACACATCGACATCAACCCGGATGCGATCGGCGCAAATCACAAGACGCCGATCGGCATCTGCGCAGATGCGAGGGACGCCGTACCCGCGCTGGCCGACGCTGTCGTAGCTTCGGGCGAACCAACGGACAGCACGCAGGTTGCCGCGGCAATATCCCGCGATAAGGCAACGTACCGCGAAGCCTGGCACAGGCATGATTCCAAGGGTCGTGTAAATCCCGCGCGCTTCTTCGAGGAACTGAGGGTGCAGCTGCATGACGACGCGATAATCATCGCCGACGACGGCAATCACACCTTCCTGACCGCCGAGCTCATGACGATCAACAAGGGGGGCGCGTATCTCTCGCCCACCGACTTCAACTGCATGGGTTACTGCGTGCCCGCGACGATCGCCGTCAAAATGGCCATGCCCGAGCGCGAGGTTGTCGGCATTGTTGGCGACGGCGCTTTTCTGATGACCGGCCTCGAATCGGTAACGGCTGCCGGCAACGGCGTCGGTGCCGTCTGGTTCGTGTTCAACGACGGTGAGCTGGCGCAGATCGCGCAGGCACAGGAGATCCCGTATCAGCGCACGACCTGCGTCGACGTTGGCAACCTCGACTACGAGGCGTTCGCTGCGGCTACGGGTGCGGCCTACGTCAATATCGCCAGCGATGCCGAACTGCACGACGGCATCGAAAGGGCACTGTCAACGGCGGCCGAGAACAAGCCGGTGCTCGTCAATGTGCACATCGACTATAGCAAGAAGACGCAATTTACAGTCGGCACCGTGCAGACTAATCTGAAACGGTTCGACACGCGCAACAAGTTGCGTATCGTAGGACGCGCGCTAAAGAGGAAGATTTTCGGCAGCTAGCCAGTGGAACTGACAAGCGAACAACAGGCTGTACTCAATGGCCGCGACGGCGAGGTCATGGCCAAATGCCTGAGAACGCTCGTCGAGTACGGTCAGGCGTTCGATGCGCCGCGTCTCGTGCCGATCAAGAGCGCGCACCTGACCGGCAGTTTCAAGATCTTCTTTTATACGGCGTACTACGAAATCGTCAGCCAGCTAGTCGATGCCGGTATCAGGGTCAAAGTGCCGACAACGCTGAACCCTCGTCCCGGTTACGACTACGCACCGCAGAATCGCATTGTGTTCAAGAGCCAGAAGTGGCACGAGGCGCAGCTCGAGGCGTTGGGCGTCACACCGAATTACTCATGCGTGTGTTACCACGGCGCAAACAACCCGGAGTACGGCGATGTGCTCGGCTGGGCAGAGTCCTCCGCGATCATCTATGCGAACTCCGTCATTGGCGCCCGCAGCAATCGTAACTCGATCATGGTCGACCTGTGCCAGGCCGTGACGGGCCTCACGCCCGAGTTCGGCTATCTTTACGACGAGAACCGCAAGGGCGAGGTACTGGTAAAGCTCGACATCGAGGAGATGGACGCACCGGCGCTCGGCTTCCTCGTCGGCCAGATCGCGGTCGATCGCAACCCGGTCCTGACGCACTACCCTTTCAGCGATGCCGAACTCAAGAACATGGGCGCTGCGATGGCCTCATCCGGTGGTGTAACGATGTTCGGCGTCGAGGGGCTTACGCCCGAAGCGCCGGATCTCGATACGGCTTTTGGTGGTAAAGAACCGTCCGAGACCGTGACAATCACACAGAAAGACCTCGACAGCATTCGTGCTGAGCGCGACGTGCAGCACGACGCGTCACAAATCGCGTTCGGTTGCCCGCAGATGACGCTGGAGGAAGTCACCGAGATCAGCCAGCACTTCGTCGGCAAGAAGATTGCCAAGCCGGTCAGCTTCCACATCATGCCCGACGCCGCAGACGAGTTCTCGAAGACGGACCTCTACCAGGAAGTCCTGAACTCGGGTGTCCAGATTCAACGGCACTGCCCGCTTGCCGGACTCAGCCTGAGAATCGGGCTTGGCAAGAAAGACGTACTGACGCCATCCGGGAAGCTGTATTACTACCTCGAGGGCACGCGGTACGGGAATCTCGACGACGTGCTTCGCGAGGCGGGAGTACTGGGCAGATGACGGTACTCAAATGCAGGACGGTGATCGGCGGCACGGCGCGAGGCAAGGCCATGGTGACGAAACAGCCGATCAATTTCACGGCCGCGATGTGCAAGGTGCCGAATATGCTGCCCAGCAAACGCGCCGAGATTCGCGACTCACATCATGAGCTTTTCAAGCAGAACATCGCTGACCGCGTGCTGGTGTTTCCGTCATGCATTGGCTCGACACACACAGGGCTCGTATTGCTTGATCTCGTCAGCATGGGCCGGGGGCCGGCTGCGCTGGTGGTGCAGCGGAACGACTCCCTGCTGATCTCAGGCGTGGTTCTGTCCGATGTCTGGTTCGACCGCAAGATCCCGGTGGTCGAGTACGAAGACGACGACCTCTATGAACTGATCAAGGAGGGAGCCGACGTGACGGTCGATGGCGACGCGAACGAAATTCGCATCGACTAGAAGGACGCCTCGCCTTCGCCCCTGACTCCAAAGGCGAACAGGCCGACGGTAATCAGCGCAGTTGCGGTGACCGACCCCCAGCCAATGACCTGGATCGCCAGGCCCCAGGTCGTCCACGTACCTGCAACACCGTAGTAAACGAGATAGAGGCACGCGCCACCGTTACTGACAATGCCGACCCAGATCGGTCCCATCGCGCGGCGCCCCTGCAGCGCCGCCCTCAATCCGAACCAGTACCCCACGCAAAGCGCCACGTAGGCCCAGCCGAGCATGCGAACGAACATGTATGTTTCCTGCGGCGGGAAGCCCAGCGCCTCTAGCCAGGAGGCAGGCATCGCGACAAGCGGCAACGACCAGGCGAAGATCGTTGCGGCTATTTTGAATGTGAAGACCCTGGACAGGATGTTCATTCGGCGTCCGGTCCCGAATCCGCGAGCCCAGTCACTGTGTCTTGCCCCTGCAATAGAACGGCAGCTCACCCTCCCGTCCGAGGTATACGAAAATGCCGCGCTGTTTGACGCTGAATATGATCTCGTAGCCGGGCTCGTCTTCGCTCTTGGGCGGCTCGCCGGCATTGGGGCAATAGGCCAGCTCGGGATCATAGGTTCTCAGTTCGTACCCACCGAGCTGCACGGCAGACTCGTCGAGCTGAAGTCGCTGCGCGAGATCGGTACGCGCATGAGACACCTGGCTCCGCCATTCTTCTTCCGCGGACTTGCCGTCATCACGGTCGTAGTAGGTGATGTTGAGTCTCTCTGCACCACAAGGGCGGTGCGCGAACCCGTCAAGTTCGTAACCAGGTGGGCAAGGTGTGTACGACCTCTCTTCCATGGTGTCCCGCAAAGACTTCCACTGCTCGATGTTCGCAAGGCGCACTTCTTCCCAGTGACCTTTCTTGCCGCCTCCGCCATAGGCCAGCATTGATACGAGTCGATGGTCTTTCTGGAACGCCTCGTTGACGAGGAGCCATTCCGGGCGCTCGAAGTAGACCTCGCGAATCCAGTCGAGATGCTCTGCTGCCGCCACCGCCGTGTCGTATGCGGGTTGAATAAAGGTATGCCTGTCGTTTGTCGTCCATCGCCGGGGCTGCAGCGCGATCGTCCATGACGCCGGTTTCTGGTCCATCTCAACGATCACGGTAGTGGGCTTGTATTTCGGGTGTCGCAACTCGGCCACGAGCATGAGCAGGTTCGATGGCTCTTGAGCAGGCACGCGCACGATGAAACTCGACTCCGACTCGAGCACACGATCGTCGACATTGACATGTTCCTCCACCCCGTCCGCGTCATACACGGCGCCAAGCTGGAAGACTCCGCCCCGGATATAGTCGTCCGGCGCGTCAACGCTTATCTCAACAGAGACCTCACTGGCGTCGACGCAAGCGGCGGCAAGCACAGCAAGCGGTAGCATGCACAACCGGGCAAATATCACTGTTGGGCCACCTCGAGAGCAGTTTGCCGTTGGGGAATCAGTTTCGTTACCTGCACCATCGTAGCCGAAGAACCTGTCGAAACGTCATCGAGTTCACCGGCTAACCAGGCTGCCAGCTGATCATCATAGTGCTTACTGACCGGATGTCCGTGCTGCCCCCCGGGCATGATGGCGCGAACAGTCATCGGGCTGCCCATCTCAATCACAACACGCACTGTCGCGCCAGCGCGACCTTCGAACGGCCGGTCATACGTGTACCTCGCGCGCGCCAGTACAGCATGACCGCCACCCCAGGGATACGGGCCGCGGCTGAGCCACCTGTCGAGAATCGGTGCAATTCCATGCAACTCGTGGCGAAAGCTCACAGTGTGGACCGTATCCCACCGCCATGTTTGAGGGTCGTCGCCGTAGCGCGTCGTGATCTCGCGAAGCGCGTCGGCCAGCGACTCACGCAAAATCTCGTCGCGCCTGCCCTGCCACCAAGGCGACTCGTGATCACTGATAATCAGCCGGTCCAGCGCATGATTGAGAACGTAGCTCTCCCGCAGCAGGCGATTGAGCAGAGAACTTTCGAGCTTCGCGCCGAATACGTGATGAGCAACTTTCGGGTACCAGTGCTCCCAGATCAGCGCACCCGTGGAGTCGGCGCTGTTCACGGGGTTGTCGAGCCAGTCCCTCAACCAGTCGATGCCCACGTCCTCAGGCGTCGGCCAGACATCCTGTTCCGGCAGCATGTGCGGCAGCAGGAGTGCCGCCTGGGAATTGAATTCATCGAGCTGCAGCTTGCGCATATCATCGAGCGTGAACTCACCTTCGCTCGCAAGCACCTGGTGCAGTCGCCGCATGCGATAGCCCGCGGCATTGTCTGCCGACACGAGCGGCTCGCCGTCGTGCACTCGTGCGTTCGCCGCCGCTACGTAGCCGTATTCCGGATCGAGCAGCATCGGCAACTCGTCGTCCGGAACGAACCCGGTCCAACCGTGTTCGCGCTTGCTGCCGTCGAGCGGCACCAGCCCCTTTCCCGCACCACGTTGCGGCAACAGCCCGATCGTGCGGAACGCGATGCGGCCGTCCCGATCGGCGTACGTGATATTCGCTGAAGGCGCCGCGTGCCTGTCTAGAGCAGCCTCAAACTCCTCCCAGCCGGCGGCAGTGTTCATTGCGAATAACGCGCCGATGCCGCGGCCCCTGGTATCGTGGCCGGTCCAGCGCAGCGATACGGGCGGTTCCTCCTCGACAAGCGTACCGTTCGGCGTTCTGAGCACCTCGAACGTAACCGGCTGCTCTCGACCTTTGACGATCAACGTGACTTTGCGTGACTCCGCGTCGACCCACTCACTGTCATAGAGAAACTGCGACGGGTTGTCTGGGTTACGGGTCTCGACGAACAGATCCTGCGTATCGCCGATATTCGTCATGCCCCACGCGAGGTGCTCATTAAAGCCGTTTATTACGCCTGGTAGTCCCGGCAGGGACCAACCGCGAATGGTCCTGCCTTCATCGTAGAAGAGATGCACCTCGTAGAAGAGGCTCGGCAAGCTCAACGCGTCGTGGGAATCAAACGCAAACAGGGCATTACCGGTTGCGGATCTCGAAGGTGACAAAGCCCAGCCGCTGCTGCCAAGCGATGCATTGGGCAGCAAGCGTTGCTCGAACGCATCCAGCGCATCGAAGAATGCGCTGTCGACGAGGAGCCGCGGATCACGTAACACGTAGGGAAAACCGGCCGTTGCCGTCTCATCAGGCAGGAACACTTCAAAGTGCTCGTTATCGAGTGTGCTCGCCATCGATAAGCGCAGTTGCTCCTGGCGCATGTTGTTGCCCGACTGGAACGCGATGACGGCACCGACGGCGAACACGTCGCCTCGACGCCACGGCGAAGACTCGATGCCCGCCAGCACGAACTCTGGCGGCCGTGCCGAGTAGCTCTCGATACCTGCATTCGCGCCATCGACATACGCGTCGATCAACGCGAGCGTCTCGTCAGAGGCCTGTGCCTCGAGTGCCTCGGCAAGCTGCGGCACACCAGCGCGCCAGAGACTCTTGTCGACGTCAAGCAGGTCATCGCCCAGCGCAGCCGACAATGTCCCTTTTCCGGCCCGGCGCAGCAGCTCCATTTGCCACAGGCGATAGCGCGCGTGCAGCCAGCCTTCGGCAAAAAGGGCGTCCGCGAGATCACCAGCGATGACATACGGGCGCAGGCGTCTGTCGAAGCGAATTTCGAGGGGCGCGACTAGACCATCGACCTCGTGTGCGCCGCCCGGTGTCGTGCTTGATCGGTTGAGCGCCAGCCAGCCACCAAGAAACACGATGACCGCGAGCAGAGCGAGGGCCAGCACGGTACGGCGAAACCACCTCATCAAATCTGCTCAGCGGGGTAACCGGCGTTTTCGAACACCGGCCAGTCATCGACATGTTCAGCACCGCGAACAATGCAGAGGTCGCCGAAATGCAGCATAACGGCCTCGCTCTGCGTCGGGCGCAAAAACACATAATCATCGACCGCGACATCGCTGCCCGACGGGACCGTCAGCATCTGCTGGTTCGAGCTTAGCCCGTACGTTGCATTTTCCCTGAGGCCTTCGGGGTAGCACGGCTCTGCCATCCACTTGCCGCCGTAGATGAACAGCGTGTCACGGCCGCCAGACGGGAATTTCTCTATGAACGGGATACGCACGCCGGGCGACCGCTTGAGTACGGGCGTAGCGATCCAAGCCGCGGGCTCAAAGTCCTTAAGTGACGGCAAGTCGAAACTGGTCGGCTTCACCAGCGCGGACCCGACTGAATAGTCGTTGAGCGGCGATTCCTCGCCGTGCATCGCGATTGTCGGGCTTCCGGCACCGTTCACGCACCATTCGTCATCCTCGAGGTCCGGGTAATTGGCCCATGCGTACTCGAGGTACTCGCCGTAACGCTTCTTGGCTTTGCTCGATGCGCCGGAAATCGAATGCGGCCACGGTGCTTTCGGCACGTGCGCGTCGTACCCCATGAATCCCGCAAGTCGCAATTCGTCCTGGTGACCACGAATCGTGTCGAGCATTTCGGTGAGCGTTTTCTTCTGGTCTATGCCGCCACGGTGCATACCAACATCGAGTTCGATACTCACCGTAACAGGGCGTCTCAGGTCCCGCGACAGCTCCACGAACTGCAGCAGGCGCTCCCTCGTGTCGGCAAGCCAGCGCAGTTGCCGCACATCGTCAAAGCCATTGACCGCGCGATCCGCGTAGAACCGGCGCATCGCCGCGATCGGCATTGGTTTGCCCATGAGGACGTCTGCCCCGGGAAAGGCCTCGACTATCTGCAGCAGGAAGGGCAGGTGAAACACCATGAGTCGCTGCCGACCGGTGCGCCTGAACAGGTGCGCCAGCAACTTCGGGCTTGGCAGAGACTTCGCTACGAAGCGTAGTGACTCTGTCGATTGCATCTCGAGCAGATGCACGAGATTGGCATCGAGTCGATCGAGATCTACGACCAGTCTCGGGATACCGCTGCCAATATCATGAAGCAGCGCGCCGAGCGCTGTGAAGTAGTCTCTGTCTGTCTGCATTAGCGCAATTTGCGCAGCAGTTTGAATTTCCTGTCCGTGTAAGGGGCGTAGCGAAGGTCAGGGTCCGGCCACCAGCCGCGTTTCATCACCGGCTTCGTGTGGCTGAACGTCTTGAACCCGTACTCCCCGGAGTAGTTGCCCATACCGCTGCCACCGACGCCGCCGAACGGCAGCTCGTGTACGGTCATGAACATCATTGTGTCATTGACGCAAACGTTGCCCGCCGCGATTTTCGTGAGGAATCGCGTCTCAGCGTCCTGGGCCTTGGTGAAGATATAAGCGGCCAGCGGTTTGTCGCCGGCTCGCACGAACCGGATCGCGTCTTCAAGGTCCTCGGCGCGCACGATCGGAAGAACCGGGCCAAAGATCTCCTCCTGCATAACGGGGCTGTCGGGTGTGACGCCGGTCAACACGGTCGGCTCGATGAAACGCGTTGCGGCATCGGTTTTGCCGCCGATCGCAACCTCGCCCGAATCTATGAAGGCAGAAATTCGCTCGAAATGCCGATCGCTGACGATGCGGCCATAAGAATCCGATTGATGTGGGTCGTCGCCAAACATCTCGGTGACGGCTTGCTGCAGCAGCGGTACGAGCTTCTTCTCGGTTTCGGCATCGATAAGGACGTAGTCGGGTGCAATGCACGTCTGGCCCGCGTTGGTGAACTTGCCCCACGCAATGCGTTTCGCCGTCGTTTCGAGGTCCGCGTCGGGCATCACGATGCAGGGGCTCTTGCCGCCGAGCTCGAGGGTCACCGGCGTCAGGTGCTTCGCGGCAGCGGCCATAACGATTCGGCCAACGTGGCCGCCACCGGTGTAGAGAATGTGATCCCAGGGCAGCTCGAGCAGCGCGGTGGTCTCTGGAACAGAGCCTTCGACCACCTTGATGCAGTCATTGTCGAGATACTCCGCGACGAGCTGAGCAGTGATCGCCGACGTCTTCGGGGCCAGCTCCGAGGGTTTGATGACCGCGCAGTTGCCGGCGGCGATCGCCGCGGCGAGCCCGGCCAGCGTTAACTGCAGCGGGTAGTTCCAGGCACCGATAATCAGCACGACTCCGAGCGGCTCAGGCTGCAGCCAGCTCTTGCCGGGCTTTGCCACCATCGGTGTGGCGACTTTACGCCGTTTCGTCCATTTCCCGAGGTTCTTGCGGCAGTAGGCCGCATCGCCCGCGACATAGGAGACCTCCGTCGACCACGCTTCGAGCGCGTGCTTGCCGAGATCTGCCTTGAGCGCCTCGAGAATGTCCTGCTCGCGTTCGACCATCATGCGCTCGAGTGCCGTAAGCTGCTGCGCGCGCCATTCGAGACTCATCGTGCGCTCGGACTCAAAAACGGCCTTGAGGTCGGCAAACATGTCCGAGTAATCGGGCTGGGTGCTAATGGGTGTGGCTGCTTCGGTCATTGTCGGAGCCTCAGTCTGAGTTGACGATCCAGCCGACGATACGCCGGATCTCATTGCGTATGGATTTAAAGTCTACGTTGTCGGGCACGGACGGCAACGCCTGGTACTCGAGACGCGTTATTGTGCCAAGCAACAGGCGCGCATCGGTTTCCGGGTCGGTCGCATTGAAGTACTCGCAGAAACGCACCATCGGCTGCAACAGGCGACTGCGGTGCAGGTCGGACAGCTCCTGTAGCGTCGGGTCATTCAGCGCCTCGTAGAAGAAGTGATGCTCAACAGCGAGCCCTTCCGGGTGATCGGTCAGGCCGTGCCGCAGGTGGTCGACAACGCGCTTGGTGCAGTAGTCGACAATGCGCCGCCGGGTTTCCTTGTCCGCAAGGTCGGACGGGGAAAACTGGTCAAGGTATCGAAACGCCTTCTCCCACTGCTCGGTCACCGTGCCGTAGTCGCGATCCATGAATGTACGAAACGCCAGGGACAGCAGTTCGTTCAGGTCACGGAAGTAGTAGGTCGTCAGCGACAGCTGGACACCCGCCTCGCGGGCTATCGCGCGATGCGTCGTTCCGCGAACGCCCTCTTTCGCGATGACCTTGAGCGTGGCGTCAAGGATCTTGCGGCGCGTCTGCTCACCGCGCGGGCGCGTGCCGCGCTTTTTGAGCTCAACGATGCCGGGATTCTTCATAGGCTGATTTTCGCAGAAATCGAGCACAATTTCATTGGACAATTGTGCAATGTTACTTGTACATTTGTCCAATTAGGAGGATAATGCGCCTACATTCCAGCACCCAGGGGGAAAAGACCATGAGAGCAACGCCGATCAGGTTCATTCAGGCTGTGGCTGCAGTGACCGTTGCCGCACTTTCATCTGGCGCCTGGGCCCAGGACCGCACTGATGACGCTGTTATCGAGGAAATCCTCGTCACAGCGCAGAAACGCGAGCAGAGCCTCCAGGAAGTTCCGATCAGCATCACCGCGTTTAGCGCCGCTACGATCGAGCGTGCCGGCATCCGCGAGTTCACCGACTACGCGAACAAGACACCAAACGTCGGCTTCAGCACGCGCGGCAACCGATCGACGACCAAGGTCGGTATTCGCGGCGTCACCAACATCGGCGGCAAAGCCAATTCTGTCGGCATCTACGTCGATGAATTCAACATTGCACCGAACATTCTTGTGACGGGCCAGTCGCGCACGGCAGACACCGGTCTTTATGACGTCGAACGCATCGAGGTGCTACGCGGCCCACAGGGCACGTTCTTCGGGCGAAATACCATGGGCGGCGCGATCAGCATCACGACGACCAAGCCGGACCTGGCGGAGCAAAGTGGCTCGGTCAGGCTCGAAGCTGATGACTTCGACGGTTACATGGGTCGCGTGTCGTTCAACCAGCCGCTCGGCGACACCGCTGGCCTGTTGTTCACGGGCTATCACCGTGAGGTCGGCGGGTTCCTGAAGAATCTCGGTCCGTCCGGAACCAGCAATGACGGCGCCGAGCAAGGCGGACGAATTGCGCTGCGTTTTGAGCCGAGCTCAGCCGTTACGATTGACGCCTCGTATTCCCATTCCGACATGAGCCAGGATCAGCAGGTGCTCATTCCGACCGGCGATCTCGCGTCGATACCGTCGCAGCTCGTCGACGTCGTGAATTTCTTCCCGTTCCTGTTTGCACCATTGCCAACAGCGCCGATCGACACGTCGCAGTTTCCGGAATGGCCGATCCCGGTGACGGATACAACGTTCTACCCGAACAACTTCGACACAATTGCCACGGATACCGCGAATGAGAGCGAGAGCGTTACCGACACTGCGATCGTCAACATCACCTATGACTTTGGCGACAACCTGACACTGACATCGGTAACGGGATGGATGAACAACGACTTCGATGTTACGGGTGACGGCGACATGTCAATCTACCCGGCATTTGTCGTCAGCCGCACGAGTGAGTCGAAGGCCTGGAGCCAGGAATTCCGGCTTGCGAGCTACGGCAACGAGTCCTTTGACTGGATGGTCGGCGCGATTTACTCCGACGACGAGATTGCCGAGACCGACCTGTCGACGCACCTCGATACGGACCCGTATCTCGCTGCCTGGGGCGCCACGTTATTTGCGCTCGCGGCGGATGGCGGTCAGATCGACTTTTCAGACAAGGAAATCCAGTTCGCGCTGGCCAACGGGCTCATTCCCTCCGTATTCGGACCGATGACCGTTGGCAACTTCGAAGATGTAGACCGTGCGAACACGACGGACAGTCTTGCCGTATTCGGCGAGGCGACCTGGCACATCAGTGACGCCTTCGACCTGTCGCTGGGTCTGCGCTGGACCGACGACGAGGTCACGTTCTCCGAAATTACGCGTCCGACTGTCACACTACCCGTCGGCTCGGATGTCGAGACTCAGTCGTTCGACGACATCTCTCCACGGGTCACGGCGAACTTCTTCCCCCGCGATGACACGACTGTCTACATCACGGCGGCGAAAGGCTACAAAGTTGGTGGCGTCAACTCTGACGTCACGGCGGCACTGCCCGCCGTTGACAAGGTCTTCGCCGAGGAAACGGGTTACAACTACGAAGCCGGCGTCAAGACTGACCTCGCCGGTGGCCGCGTGCGCATCAATGCAGCCGCGTTTTATTTCGACTGGCAGGACCTGCAGGTACGCAGCCAGGACGTCCTCAGCCAGAGACAGTTCGTCCAGAATGCCGCCGACGCGAAGTCGCGAGGCGTCGAGGTCGAGCTGACAATTGCAATGGACGAAAACGCGGAGTTCCGTCTCGGCTACGGTGTGCTCGACTCCACCTTTGGTGAATTCCAGAACGCAGTTGATCTCGAGGGCAACGTCTTCGACGCAAGCGGCAACGACATTCCGTTTGCACCGGAGAATTCCCTGAGCGCCAGCATTGACGTCGACATTCCGTTGCAGCGCTCGTTTGACGGGTACCTGCGTTTCGACTACTCGAAGGTCGGAGACCAGTTTGCCGATGCCGCCAACAGCAGTTCGCGACTGATCCCGAAACACGAGCTGGTCAATGCACGCTTTGGCATCCGTTCTGACAACTACGATGCCGCGCTCTGGGTTCGCAACCTGCTCGATGAAGAGTACGTGCTAGGCTACACCAGCCTCGAGACCTTCCTGACTGGCGCCCAGCGTGTTACCGGCGCACCGCGACAGATAGGTGCCACGTTCAGCTGGTTCTTCTAAAAAGGAACAAGGATGCAGTTTCCGCAGACGGGCCGCGCGCCCGACGAACTCCTCGCCGAGCTCGAGGCCCTCAAGGCACATGACGTGCCCTGGGCCGAGGGCCGCGTGTTCGCGTACATCTACGACGCGGGCCCGGTCGCAATGAAGCTCCTCAAGGACGCCTATTCGTCATTTCTCGTGGAGAACGGACTCGACCCGACGTCGTTTCCGAGCTGCCTTGCTCTCGAGAAGCAGGTCATTGGCATGGCGATCGACCTGCACCAGGGCGGCGCCAACGCGGCCGGCAGCTTCACGAGCGGCGGGACGGAGAGCATCCTTCTGTCACTCAAGACTGCACGCGACAGGGCACGCGACCTGTACCCGGAAATCACGAAGCCAAACATCGTGATTCCGGAGACCGGCCACTCGTCCTTCTTCAAGGGATGCGCGTACTTCGACATCGAGCCGCGCTCCGTGGCGGTGGACCCGGAGACCTATTGCGCGATCCCCGCCGCGATGGAGGCGGCGGTCGATGACCAGACGATCCTGATGGTCGGCTCGGCACCGTCCTACGCACACGGCAGCGTTGACCCGATCGCCGAGCTCGGTGAGATCTGCCAACGCCACAACATCCTGCTGCACGTCGATTCCTGCGTCGGCGGCATGTACCTGCCCTTCGCAAAGGAACTCGGCGTCGACATTCCCGACTTCAATCTGTCGGTCCCGGGCGTCACACAGCTGTCGATGGATTTCCACAAGTGGGGTTACGCCGCGAAAGGCGCGTCGTCGATCCTCTATGCCGACGGCGATATGCGCGACTACCAGATCTGGTCGTGGTCCGGCTGGACGGGCTACTCGGTCATCAACCCGACCGTCATGTCGACGAAGAGCGGTGGCCCCGTCGCGGCCTGCTGGGCGACCCTGCAGCACATCGGCCGCGAAGGGTATCTCGAGCTTGTCGAGACATGCCAGGACGCCGCCGCAAGGATCAGAGCGGGCATTGAGCAGATGCCGTCGTTACGCGTGCTCGGCAGGCCAAGGACAAACCTGTTCTCAATCGCGTCAGAGACGATCGACGTCTTCGCGCTGGCCGACGACATGAAGGCCCGCGGCTGGTACATCCAGCCGCAGTTCGGCTTCTCGAAATCGCCGGCTAACCTGCACCTTTCGGTCGGCGCCAGCAACGGGCCGCTCGTCGATGAGTTCCTGGCCGACCTCGGCGAATGCGAGTCGTCACTGCGCGAGCGAGACGTGGCGGGGCTGCGCGAGCTGCCTGCAGACATGAAGGCGCTGTTCCTTAACGGCGCCGAGGACAACCTGCTCGAGGTGCTTGGGCAGGCCACGGGCGTCGACCCGGACAACCTGCCTGAGCGCATGGACACGATTAACAACCTGCTCAACCAGATGCCGGCACCGGTTCGCGATAAACTGCTGGCCGACTTCGTTAATCGTCTGTATTCGAACGCGTAGTGCGCCATTAACACGCAAGCCGGACATCGCGAACGCTGGAAGCTCGTACTCACGCTTGGCGTGACGTTCCTGATCGCCTACTACGACCGGCTCAACATCTCCCTGGCAATGCCGCTGATCGCGGCCGAGCAAGGCTGGAATGACGCCGAGACGGCGTCGAACGGTGCGCTGTTGATGGGCCTGTTCTACGCGGGCTACGGCATAGCCAATATCTTCCTGACACCGTTTGCCACGCGCATTGGGCCGCGCAAAAGCCTGATCGTGATTGTGCTCCTATGGTCCCTGTTTACCGGCCTGGGCGCCCTCGCCAGCCAGGTCTTGATGATCTTCATGGCAAGCCGTGTTCTGCTGGGCTTATCGGAAGGCGTGCACCCGCCGATGATGAACCAGCTCACCAATTCGTGGTTTGCACCGGGCGAGCGCAGTCGCGCCAACAGCACCTGGGTTTCCGGCCTGTTCCTTTCGATCCTGACGGCGCCCATCGTGCTCGTCCCGATCATGGAAGAACATGGCTGGCGTACCGGCTTCTACGTGCTCGCCGTAGGTGGCGTGCTCGTCAGCCTGCCACTCGTGCTGCGGTTCGTTCATGATCGGCCAACGACGCACCCGCGAGTCGACACGTCGCTTGCGGTGGACCTCGAGGAACGGGCAGGCACGATCGATGTCGATGACCGCGCTACCTGGCGACTGCTGCTCGAGCGGCCGTTCCAGCTGATCATGTTCGGCGGCATCATCAATACCGCGGTGGCCCTTGGTATCGCGGGCTGGTTGCCCACCTACCTGTCCTCTCTCGAGGGCGTTCGTTACGCCGACCTCTCGTTTCTTGCCGCCATTCCCTACGGTGCATCGCTTCTCGGTCTGGCGATGTGGGCAGTGATCGGCGACAAGACCAACCGTCGCGCGCTCGTGGCAGCAATTGGTTACTTCGGCGCGGGCATCCTTGCAACGAGCGCGTTCATGGCCGGCACTGCGCAGATCGTGTGGCTGACCGTCACCTTGCTCAGCCTGAGCGTATTTTGCGTGTCCGCGTACACGGCATCCGAGTTCGCACTTGTGCAGCGCATCGTTCCCCGCGCGCACGTCGCTAACGGTGTCGGTCTCTACAATGGCCTTACGACGATGATCGGCGGTGGCCTCGGTCCG